>ENA-ORXR01000242-ORXR01000242.1-marine-metagenome-genome-assembly--contig:-NODE-242-length-83713-cov-12.550517_pt1 | contig 83713 bp, 65 predicted proteins | sample MGYA00237866_ERZ511479 | MGnify/ENA metagenome assembly ERZ511479
TCTTTTTTAGATATATATTTAAAATCTTGTATTTCATCGTTTAGTTGACCTACAAGCTGCTGTAGGACCATAGTCGCAATTGGGCCTTCTTGACCTGCGATTACAAAATTTGATGCCAGATGTGGTTTTATGCCTTCTATAGATTTTGTATTAATTGCTTCTACAGTTAATTCTACAATAGCTTGGCATTTAGTTTGAGACTGTGAGAACCCTGTAAGTGGTAATAAAATACCTATTATACATAAGATAAATATACTTAAGCGCATAAAATAATATTTATTGAAAATCTAAAATTACCAATTCATTCAATTTAAAGTGTTGTATAAAAGTTAAATATGGAATTAGTAATTACTATAATTTGGTCCATGGAGAATTAGTGAGTTGTTGAAGTGGATAGAGTAAAGTTTATGGAAAACTACGAAGTACATGCATGAAAATCCAAGCATTTAGTTTTTCCAAAGCCTATTTATCTAGAAATCAAGTCGTGCTTTCAGTATAATGTAACCACCCAATATGTCTCTTTGATCAGAGGATAATATATTTCCAGTTATGGTATTCGATAAATAGGTGTAACCATCGAGATGCAGTAGATTATTCCACTCAATTCCAACTCTAAAGTGATCATTGACAAGTCTGAAAAGTTCGCCACTTAGGTTATAGATTGCCACGGAGGACCTATCCGTTTGCGCAGAATATTGCAAACCATTTCCTAATTTGAATTGTAGTTTTGAGACCTGACCAATGATATTGCCAGTCAGCGTATATTGCAGCGATCTTGACGCTGAGTTACCAAAGGCCAAACTATTCGTGGTAAATAAATTTTTGATTTCATAGTTAAGGAGGCCATCGAATCTTGTGAAAAGTGAAAATTGTTTTGAAAGCGCATTAAATCGAATATTAGACGAAGATGATTCAACAAATCTCAATTCATCACCTCTTACATAAGTCAGAAAACCTCTAACACTTAAGAAGGATTTATAAAAATCAATATTGTAAAAAACGCCAGACCAAAAAGTACGTTCAAATCCATTTGTATTATACGATTGCACGATTCGATCTGCATTATACACATCTGATATAGCCCACTTCTGTGAAGTGATATACCTCATATTAGCAATTATAGAATAGCCCTTTTCTGGATTCCTGTATTTGTACATCATGCTAAGTGTTCGCTTTCGTCCCACTCCATTATTGTACATAAATATATTGTCTAAGTAAGGATTAACGATCAGTTCATTATCTAAGACTTTATTTATTCCAAGTGTCACTGCTTCTTCTTCCACCCTAAACTCTAAGTCCATCAGATAACTCAATCGCCATACCACATTAACCTTAGGAAGCAATAAAACTTTATCCTCAATTGCAGATGAAATGTGGTTTGTTATTGAGTTCAACTTAAGTTTTACCGTAAAGTCTAAATGGCGTGTAAAATAGCCGTATCCTCCTTCTGCCCAAACAGAAGTCACTTCTTGATCACTGGTCGCTGATTGAGAATTCATCTGCTGTAGATGATTTTCACTCTTTTGATAATCATATCCTATGTCGAATTGGTATTCATTCGTCAACTTAAAGCGCCTAAAACTTATATAGCTACCTTGGGAGAATAAGTCCTGTTCTGTGCGCTGTGTTACGTTTTCAAGAGTAGATCGATCGATCCCTATTTCATTTGGTTGGTCTTGTATATTAACATAAGATAAAAATGATAATTTTTTATCCGCAGATAAATCATAGCTATATTCAAATTGCCCATCCATAGTAAAGTGTGATCTACTTTCAGTGTAGTCAACATCCAATGGCTGATCATTGATGACCCCATCTATAAAATTGGATTCATTAACCTTTTCAAGAAATGATATCATAGAAAATTTATACTTATGCTTGTTTTTCGTATCCAGGACTGTGTTCCATTTTAATCCGGCATAATGAGATAATACTTCTGATCTTTCTGATTCCGATAAGCTCAGTGCATTTGATCCTGGAAGAATAAACCGATCAACTCGAGTATTAAACTGCGGACGATAATAATAAGCGGTTCCTTGATGATTAATCTTTAGGTTTGGTTTTAGGCTAAAATTATAGTTGAGGCTGGTTCCATTAAATGACTGATAAGGTAACTGATAAGTGTTGCGAAATACCTGCGGAATACTATTTAAAAAAGCAGTGTTCCCTTTTCGCTTCTTGGCTTGATTTCCTTGGAAGCTTACGTAATCACCGATGCCTAATCTTCTTTCGCCTGTATTAGAAAGAAATGATTTAAAAAAGTGTTTTTCGTGTCTATTGATTTTATGAAGTTTTAGATCTAAATCATACCTTTCCTCTATACCTATTCCACCTTCCATTGTGGTTTGCAAAGAACCTTTCCCTTTATCCTTTAGTTTGATATTCAGCGCCAATTGTTCATTCCGGCCAGCGAGTTGAAAGACATCTTGCCCATTGGAATAATTTTGAATAAGTTCAATTGATTCTACATCGTCGCCACTTAATCCTTCTAATAATTGCGATCTATTTTCATTCATAAATCCATCATCTTCGATTAAGACCTGATCTACATTTTGTCCGTTTGCTTGTATCGACCCATCTTCATTAATCTGTATGCCTGGTAATTTTTCTACTATCTCTTTGAGGTTCTTTTCTTGGCCATGGGAAAATACTTCAGGGTTATACGTTGTCGTGTCTCCATTTATGATCACACCTCTTTTATATGCAGTGATTTTGATTTCCTCTATGTGATTGGAGATCGGGACTAACTTGATTGTGTCTATATTATGTAAATGATGACAATCTATGGTATCTGATTGGTACGATAAAAAGCTGAAAGTCACTTGACAATAAGCTGAATCAATATCAAGAATATCAATCTCATATTCACCATCTGTAGTCGACGTGGCAAAGCCCTTTATCTCATCACTATGATACTGAACTACACTCGCAAATGATAAGGCTTCCTGAGTAGAAGCGTCAATGATAATACCTTTTACGGGTGATGACTGGCTATATGTGTTGGCAATAGAAAATAAGATAGCCGCGAGAAAATTAAATAAATTGAAACTTCGAACCACACTACAGACTATTGACCCATATTTGTGGCTCGTCTTCTAAACTCCTTTTCTTCTTTTTCCAGATTTATATACTGCGACCAGTTAGCTTTTATTTCATTATTATGCTTAATGGAATATTCTATATCACTATTGTCTTCTGAGATTTCAATATCTAAGGCTGTGAGTAACATCGCGCCTCTTTCAACACGTAAAATTGCGCCTGGCAAGCCAGAGTATTCTTCTGGACCTATTGGTGCTGGCAGATCGGTGGTGAACCAAACTGTCACATCCCATCCTCGATAATTTTCCAGAGTAGCTTTTGTGCATCTATAGCCCAAGATATCAATCTGCTCGTTTTCAATTTTCCAGCTTTGCACTGGTACAATAGAGTTATCTATCATATACAGAGCATCATTGAAATGTAGATACGCTTTGTATTGATTGTTTTTATAGTCCTTGTAATATTTATCCTTTACACTTGGCCTGATTAATGTCTTTCGTTCTCCATGTGCATTCAGAAATGTTTTAGAATCTACATCGCAAGTATGATAAATGGATTTTTGATCACTATAAGTCAGTGTATAATCAAATGATGGCGTTTTTCCATACGTATCAGATATCATTTGAATCACTCCAGCATTATCTGTTTTGACAAATTTATCTATGTATTCTTCAAGTGTATATCTTGTCTTAGAAGACCTATAAGTTATATCTATAGTTTGGGAAAACAGAACTACCCCTGATAACAAAAAACATATTACGAGAAAAGAAACTTTCATAGCATTTAAGATTTAGAATCCTCATCTTTTAATAAATGAGGGGATAACGTGGCTACATAATTATATCATCAGATCCATCCTCAACCCAAGTACAAGGGTCAATACCACAACAATACCAACTTGCGAAAGCAGAGGTGGTGGATCCAATAAATAAAACTTCCATAAACAAAGCTATAATCTTGATATAAATTTAGTTCTACAATACTTAACATAACATTTTGCATTTAAAAAGTGAAATAGCTTTTAGCTAATATTAGGGCTTATCGTTCAGGCGCTGACTCCCAAAAGATATCATGGGAATTTGACGTTCCGCGATCAGTTGATTCACTCGCTGTAACTTATCGTTAAAGATGACATGTAGATCGCTGACTTCTTGATCTATCTGGGCAGAAACTTCTTCTTTATATGCCACAGCTTGATCCGTCGGTGGGAAGTCACCTGATCCTTCTGTCGTGGCGAGAAAAGCCAGACGGTTATTCAGCTTAATGCCAAAATTTAAGGGGTCTTGCCTGGCTTCATTTCGAGTCTCATGGATGTTATTTTCAATGACTGTCATCTCAGCTTCGATCTTATCTATGTCATCGATAAGATCCTGAGCACCGTGCTTTTTTAATTTTTCTTTGACGTAGATAAAATCATCTTTGACATCTCTTATATCTACGATGGCTTGATTCGCTTCGGATAGCTTGTCTCTGATATCGATTAGAAACTCAAACTGCTGAGTCAAGTCTTCATCGGAGCTGGAAGACCTCGGGTCCTTCAGGATCTTGAAAGGCTGAGTCAAGGTATGATCTCCAGTCTTGATTCTGACCTGGTATGCTCCAGGAGGTGCCAGTGGCCCTTTCGTATTAGAGGAGTAGAGTACGATGCCATCAAAAGAAGTCGCATCTGGATACCTCATATCCCAAATGAAGCGGTGCGATCCTGAGGTTGTGTTCAAGTCCTTCTTCTCAAATGTCTTAATGAGGTCACCATCAGCCTCCAGTATTGCTAAGGTCATGTTTGGATCTGCCTCTTTCAAATAGTAGCTGACGATCGTTCCGTTGGGGTGATTTTCACCTGAGGTCTTAGAGCTGGAACTACTCCTGCCACGCTTCATTCGATAAGCATCTTTTGGCTGGTATAAAGTAGCTTCCTGCTTAGCAGTATTATCATCGAGTTGGTGTAGGGGAGATAGATCGTCAATGATCCAGATACTTCTGCCTTGAGTCCCAACGATGAGATTATTTTCTTTCACCTGCAAGTCAGTGATCGGGACGATTGGCAGATTCAGTTTGAATGATTTCCATGATTTGCCGTCATCAAATGAAATGTACATTCCATACTCCGTGCCAGCGTAGAGTAATCCCTCTCGATCAGGGTCAGCCCTCACGACCCTTGTAAAATGCTGATCGTCAATACCAGATGTGATTTTTTGCCATGTCTTACCGTAGTCAGTCGTCTTATATAAATAGGGCTGAAAATCACCACTCTTGTACATCGTCCCCGCGATGTATGCACCACCCTTAATGCTCGGATGCGGGTCAATGCTGTTCCACATGATGCGCTTAGGTGCAAGCTTAGGCGTGATATCCTGCCAGCTCTCACATCCATCTTGTGTAAGGTGCAGGCGACCATCGTCTGAGCCTACCCACCACACGCCTTTCTCGTGCGGACTCTCACTTTGTGTAAAAAGATTGCCATAGAATTCTACGCCCGTATTGTCCTGCGTGATTGGCCCTCCTGATGAGAGGAGGGTCTCTGCTTCGTTACGCGTGAGGTCTGGACTGACTGTTTCCCAGCTCTGGCCTTCATTAGTAGAGACATGTACGTGGTTAGAAAATACATAGAGCTTTTCAGGCTCGTGCTGTGACACCGCTACTGGGAAATTCCAATTGAAGCGGTACTTCATCACTTCTACGCCAGATCCAGCAGGATTGAGCGGCCATACATTAATGTAACGTCGCTGCTTCGTCTTGTGATCATAGCGATACATGTAGCCCTTATATGTTCCACCATAGACAATGTCTGGATCACTGGCACTCACAGCGTGTGAAGCGCTCTCGCCACCAGCAGTGGACTCCCAGTCATCCTCTGTGATGCGGCCGCCATCCCCTCGATGTGAGATTCTTATGGCTGAATTATCTTGCTGTGCTGCATAGATCCGATATGGAAAATGATTGTCCGTATAAATCCTGTAGAACTGTGCTGTCGGCTGATTATGATAGGTCGTCCAGTTATCTCCACCATCAGTACTGACCTGAGCTCCTCCATCGTCTGCGATGATCATCCGCTGATTATTGTCTGGATCTATCCATAGATCGTGATGATCACCATGGGGCGCCCTCTTCAGGTCCCACGTTTTTCCACCATCGTCAGAGACACCGTAAGAGACATTCATGACGTATACCTTATCCTCATCCTGCGTGTCGGCATAGATACGGGTATAGTACCAAGCTCTGGATCTCAGAGCCCGATCAGCTGACATCTTCTCCCATGACTGTCCTGCATCATCCGATCGAAATACGCCGCCATCTTTTGCTTCGATTAATGCATAGACCCGTTTGGGATTCACAGGCGATACCGTCACACCTATGATGCCCACAGGAGCTTTGGGAAGATTCACTTTTTCAGTTAGATTATCCCAAGTCACGCCACCATCCGTACTCTTCCAGAGACCGGATCCTGAACCACCGCTACTGAAATTATAGGGTGTTCTTCTGACATTCCAAGTGCTAGCATAGATCACATCAGGATTACCTGGCTCCAAAATTAGGTCTACCGCGCCCGCATCCTGATTGGCAAACAGGATTCGATCCCAGCTTTCTCCACCATTTGTAGTTTTATATACACCACGCATATCTGAAGATTTCCATAGATCTCCCATGGCAGCGACATAGACAATATCTGGATTTGTAGGATGTATTCTGATACGGCCTATGTGGCGACTCTCTCTTAGCCCGATATGTTTCCAGCTAGCTCCAGCGTCGGTTGATTTCCATAAGCCAAATCCGCTGGATACATTACCTCTCACGGTCTTCTCTCCCTCACCTACATAGATGACATTAGGGTCGGATGCTGATACGGCTACCGCGCCTATGGAGCCGCCGAAGTATCCATCGGAGATATTCTCGTAGGTCTGGCCCGCATCTGTAGTCCTCCATACTCCACCTCCCACTGAGCCAAAGTAATACAGCTTGTCATTACTCGGTACTCCAGTCACTGTACAGGATCTTCCGCCTCTGAAAGGACCAATGAGCCTATACTCCACCGCACCTGCGTAGAGACTTTCGTCAAATGTTTTGGTCTGAGCCTGAGTCTCTGTTTGATAGGAAAGTAAAATAATACAGGAGTACAAAAAGCTACAGAATAGTGGATATCTCATGAGTTTGTGTTTTACAACGAATATATGGATTGTATATAATGACTCTTGTCACAACAGCTGCTCTATGAATATAGATAAATTCTTCGAGGCTTTGATTATCTAGCTTTGTTTAGAAAGTGGAGCTTCTACGGTACTTGACAATCCCCTATCTCGTGAGTAGCATCGACTATGTATTCAGTCACCCGATCAGCATCTTTAGTTCTTCGGTTTCTAATTCATCCCTTCAGGTTTTTAGTTTTTCTAATGATTGAATATCCACCGGAGTATTCAGCGTACAGTCAAAGATTTACCTCCATTTCAGCCAGTATTTATAGGCGGGCGTTGGCTAGGTATGTAGTTCTTCGCGACACTGAAGACCATTTTGCATAAAGCTGGTTTTTTAACAAACCTTCAACTTTCAGCAAATGAATCATTAGTCCAAGCTTTAGCATGGTATGTTAGACTTATAAAGAAGCCATTGTGAGAAAAAATATACTGACGATTGATTTGCTTGTGCCTCTCTAGAACAGCCTCTTACATAATAGCTTAGATAAATGATTTGTTAAATCTAATTAGAGAATCAACCTGCTGTTTGATCTTTAAAGCTATTTTTACCATAATCAAATAGTAGTCGCATCATGGATCTTAGTTTTCTCAAAAAGTTAGGCATCAAAGATAAAAATGCTGGAAGCTGGACAGGCGTAGAAAGTCAGAATTCTGGTAAGTACCTCAAGTCCCACTCTCCAGTGGATGGGAAGTTAATCGCTGAGGTATCCATCACTAATATGGAGGAATATCACCATGTGATCGATAAGGCTACTGAGGCCTTTACATCTTGGAGAATGGTGCCAGCACCGAAGCGGGGAGAGATCGTCAGATTATATGGTGAAGAACTTAGAAAACATAAAGAAGCATTAGGCAAGCTGGTGTCATATGAAATGGGAAAATCCCTGCAAGAAGGCTATGGAGAAGTGCAGGAGATGATTGATATATGTGACTTTGCTGTGGGTTTGTCCCGACAGCTATATGGCTTGACCATGCATTCAGAACGACCTCTACACCGTATGTATGAGCAGTGGCATCCTCTTGGTGTCGTCGGTATCATATCAGCCTTCAACTTTCCAGTAGCCGTCTGGTCTTGGAATGCTATGATCGCCCTGGTCTGCGGAGATGTCTGTATCTGGAAGCCAAGTGAAAAGACACCCGTCTGTGCGATAGCTTGTCAATCTATCTTACATCAAGTACTACGAGATAATGACGTGCCAGAAGGTGTATCATGCGTGATTAATGGAGATCATACGGTGGGAGCCTACATCACACATGATGGGCGAGTGCCACTTATCTCAGCTACTGGCAGCACTAATATGGGAAGGCAGGTAGCCTCGATCGTAGCGGCCCGCTTAGGTAGAAGCTTACTGGAGCTGGGTGGTAATAATGCCATGATTGTCACAGAGCATGCTGATCTCAATGTGGTCATGACTGGGGCAGTATTCGGTGCCGTCGGAACAGCTGGTCAGCGATGTACTTCTACCAGAAGGCTCATCGTCCATGAGTCACTTTATGACACGGTAAAAATTAATTTGGTAAAAGCCTATGATCAACTAAAGGTAGGTAACCCTTTAGATGAAAGTAATCATATGGGACCCGTCATTGACAAGGATGCAGTCAGTATGTATCAATCAGCCTTAGAAAAAATAGAACAGGAAGGTGGTCACATCCTGGTCGCTGGAGGAGTACTGGAGGGTGATGCCTACAGTAGTGGCTGCTACGTGAAGCCCGCTATCGCAGAGGTCAAGAATGAGTATAAGATCGTACAGCACGAGACTTTTGCACCTATCCTCTACCTGATGAAATACAGCACCCTGGACGAAGCGATTCAGATGCAGAATGATGTGCCGCAGGGTCTATCGTCAGCCATCATGACCACCAATATGAGAGAGGCAGAATTATTTTTATCCAGTAAAGGATCTGACTGTGGTATTGCCAATGTCAATATTGGTACCAGTGGTGCGGAGATCGGCGGTGCATTTGGAGGTGAAAAAGAGACTGGTGGTGGTCGTGAAAGTGGTTCAGATTCTTGGAAGGCCTATATGCGACGACAGACCAATACAATTAATTATTCCACAGAGTTACCATTGGCACAAGGGATTAAGTTTGACTTGTAATTCATTGGTTTCGTGGTAGGGGACAGTTATAACACTTCGGTGTAGAATCTCAGTTTTTCAGTGGAAAATCTTCTTTTGTATAGTTTTTGTTCACTTAGAATCATCTTCCGATTCGTAGGTGAATTGGATGGATCGCATTAATTTTCTTAGTTTTATCATACTTGGATACATCATCATAGAATATTCAAATTGGACATTTAATACATTATCATATCCATGTGTTCTGCTATCATTTATAAGCATAACATGATCATCTATGCTCATTACTCCAAGTAATCATAGTTACTGATTCACCTCTAAACAATCTAAACATGCCGCACAGCGAATTTAATGATCCCTTCAAAGAAGCAAGAGAAAAAGATGGCATTGGAGAGATGGTCGATCAGGGAGATCCTATGCTGATGGTCCTGGGCCACGAAGATGTCAAAGCATATGCCAAGGATCATGAAACTTTCAGATCAGGCGCTACCCCTGGTAGAATCGTGGTGCCTTCAGAAGAGAAAATTAGGGATATCCGCCAGATACCTTTTGAGATGGATCCGCCTGAGCACACCGCGTATCGAGGTGCTTTAGAAGACTGGTTCAGACGTCCGTATCAAAAGGAGTACGACGCAGCATTAGATAAGATAGTAGCCCAATCCTTAACAGAAGTGTTTGAGCATGATGTCATAGAAATAGTTACTGAATTCTCTCTCAGGCTGCAATCAAATGCACTTACACTGCTACTTAATGTGCCTGACTCCGAGGCTAAGACCTGGATATCTTGGGGCACTCACGTCTTCAGAAGCGATGACAACCCATTAGACAGCGATAAGGCGAACGTACTTTTCCAGTATTTGGAGAAGCAAATTAATAAATCAGCCGATCATCCTGGTGAAGACATGTATTCAGTCCTCTTGGCAGCTGAAGTCAATGGCAAGAAGCTTACAAAAGAAGAGATCAAAGGCATTATGACCCTCACCTTTGCTGGTGGTCGTGACACCATCATTAATGCCGTCACTAATACCATTGCATATTTTGCAGAGCATCCTGAATCACTTGATACTATAAAGGATGATCCCAAGCTCATACACAAAGCAACCGAAGAACTAATCAGGTATTTCTCACCATTGACACACATGGGTCGAGTAGTAGAAGAGGACACACAGGTCTGTCAGCACGCGGCTAAGGCTAATAGCAAAATATCTCTTTGCTGGGCATCCGCCAATCGTGACGAGCGTGTCTTTGAGGCTCCAAATGAAGTCAAGCTCGATCGCTCCAAAAATCCTCATGTCGCCTTTGGATTTGGCACACACAACTGTCTCGGTGCCCATCATACAAGAAAATTGATGAAGTCATTGATTTTACAATTAGCCAAGAAGGTGAAGCAAATAGATGTGATTGATGCCGAAGAGAATATAGAGGAATGGGGTTCTTTCAGCAGAAAGGTGGGATTTGAAAAATTAAATGTCAGATTTCATCCTCGTGAATGATTTAAGGTAAAGCTTCTTATTTAGCCCCCATAGAACAGCATTAATATTTTAACTTCTACAAGTGATAGGTGCTCTCTTTATAGATAGCTGCGGTAACCACCTGCGTCACGACTCTTAAAATTCGCTTGTCGATCACAGAGATATCATCTTTGTGCGTGTGATGATAATGCGCAAATTTATTCGTCTGTAGATCGTAGTTTATGATATCCAGCATTGGGATACCTGCTTGGTTCACATAGACGTGATCATCCTCAATTCCACCAAATGGAGTATCCACAAAGAGATCCGTATAGCCCATGCGCTGCCCCAGATTCCAAATTTTATCGTGGTAGCGCTTGGCATAGCGCTGTGATATGCCTTCTTTGCCAAATGTAGCTCCTTTGGCGCCAATCATATCTAAGAGAATACCAAACTTCGCTTTGTAGTCGGGATCATGCATGTTTTTGGCCCAGTACTGAGAGCCCAGACACCAGGTTTTATTGTTTTTATTGGGAGTACCATTATCTTCAGCATCAAAGAAGATAAGGTCGATTCCAAGATCAATTGGATTTTGGCTAATTACTCTGGCGATCTCTAATAGTCCAGCAACTCCGCTACCAGAATCATCCGCACCCATGATCGCCTCATCTCTTTTTGCTTGCTCAGGATCTTTTTCTGCCACCATCCTACTATCCCAGTGTGCAGCGAGTAAAACTCTGTGCTTTTTATCAGGGTTGAACGTCGCTATAATGTTATAAGCATCAGCATCCACTACATCATAAAAGCTGGCTTTGAATTCTTGCACTTGCGTTTGCGCGCCATAGCTTTCTAACTTATCAATGATCCAATCTCTGCACGCTTTATGTTCCGCTGTTCCAGGTATCCGATGCCCAAAACTCAGCTGCTTCTCGACGAAACTATAAAGTGTGTCACCATTCACAGCTGGCACCTTAACTGCAGCCTTTGTAGGCTTAGAATCCTCCACGACAGCGGTGTCCTGACGGCAGCTCGCGAGGCCGATCAGCAGCGTTACCATAAATGCCATATACAGTCGGTTAATATTCCCGATATGGCTAACTGATTTCATTTTGTTACTTAAAGTCATGTATAATTAATTGATTGTCCAGCTAGTCCCTTCTTTCCCGTCCTTCAGGGCAATCTCTAATTCCGTCAGCTTATCTCTTATCTTATCAGATGTATCCCAGTTTTTAGAGGCTCTGGCATCTTTTCTCATGTCTATGATCAGATCCATAAGACCAGAGAACTTATCTGATAAGGCATTTCCACCTGCCTCAAATTCATCTAACAGTCCGAATACTTCAAATAGATAGGTTTTGAATGTCTGCTGTAAGAGCTCTATGGAAGCCTTCGATATATCTCCATAGCCTTCTTTTCCGTCCTTGATGCTATTGATGATGGGTACTAGTTCAAAAAGTCTGGATAACGCCTTTGGGGTATTGAAATCATCAAACATATCCATAACCACCTGAAGAGTCAACTCGCTGATTTTCTGGTCCAGATCCGCATGCTTTTGCCCATGATCGCCCGTAAGCGTCTGTAGGTACCGGTTAGCTTCCATTAGCCGTTTGTAGCCTTTTTCTGCTGCAAGAAGCGCTTCATTAGTCAGGTCCAAGGTGCTGGCGTAGTGGCTCTGCAGCATGAAAAACTTTAAAACCATCGGGCTATATGCCTTCGTGATATGCTTACTATCGCCAGTAAATAGCTGCTGCGGTGTTATGCTGTTATCGTCTGACTTTGACATCTTCTTACCATTCATCAGCAGCATATTCGTATGAAGCCAATACTTAGCTGGCTGACACTGACAAGCACCATAGTTCTGGGCAATCTCATTCTCATGATGAGGAAACTTAAGGTCATTGCCACCGCCATGTATATCAAACTGGCTGCCTAAGTATTTGGTACTCATAGCTGAGCACTCTAAGTGCCATCCCGGAAATCCAAGAGACCACGGAGATTTCCACTTCATCAGATGAGCATCGCTGGCTTTCATCCAAATAGCAAAGTCAGACGGGTGATTTTTTTCGCTTTGATTTTTCAGATCATCTCTAGTCTCTGAGAGCAGGTCGTCTATGACTCTGCCAGAGAGCTTACCATACAGTCCGTGCTGCTCCTGAAACTTGATGGTGTCAAAGTACACGGATCCATTCTTCACATAAGCTAAGCCATTATCCAATATGGTCTGCACCATCTCTATTTGCTCCATGATGTGCCCTGTAGCCCGTGGCTCGATATCTGGCTTCTTCGTATTGAATATATCCATCATCTCGTGAAATCCGTTAGTGTACTTCTGGACGATCTCCATGGGCTCTAACTGCTCCAACTTAGCACGCTCTGCTATCTTATCATCACCACTATCTGCATCATCCGTGAGGTGACCGACATCCGTTATATTTCTAACATACCTGACTGTATACCCAGCCTGTAGCAAAAATCGATAGATGACGTCAAAGCTCACGAATGTCCTGCAGTTACCTAAGTGGACGTCGCTATAGACAGTCGGACCACATACGTACATTCCAATAAAGCCTTCTTCGATAGGTTCGAACTTTTCTTTCTTTCTGCTAAGACTATTATATACCGACAATTCGTGTTTCATATGTGCAAAATTTTACAATCCTCGCCTCAATCTAGCTGCATTAAATACTTCAAATGGAATAATTTAGTAAGCTACGTGATGGCATGTCATAAATGCAAAAATAGATTATTTCGTGAAAGATAGAACGCAGATACCTCAGCATTAAGTCCATGATCTGACTATTAAGAATATATGACTGAAAATGGAAGCTTCGAGTTTATAGTTAACACCCAATTTTCTGCCGGAAGACGTTTAAATTAGGTTGAAGCTCAGACCAAGCTTCGAGGTAATTTAGCCGTTCACATAGGACGCTGAGAAGCCTTAATCTAACTATTACGCATCTCATCTTAAGTAAAGTAATTTATATGCCTGGCACTAACTTCACTACATCTGGATATACTCGCGGAGCTTCCTCGCACGCCATTATATAAGTGGGGTGCAATTATCTAAGTCTCTTATATGTGAGTTTAAATCTGCACAATATTGACTTTAGCGCTCATGACTTCCGTCGTTTCACCATGAGGCCTTCCTGCACCACAGACGCAACCAAGTCTCCTGATTCTGAGAATAGATTCGCTCTGGAAAAACCTCTGCCATCAGCAGCACTCGGGCTATCGAACTGAAATAGATGCCAGTCCTGAATGTTAGAGTGTCGCTGAAACCACATGGCATGATCTAAGCTACTCATGTAATAATCACCCACTTTCATTTGACTTCGGTGAGGCAGTGTCGCTGTTCCCATTAGATTATAGTCAGATAGATAGGCCAGAAGTTGATGCTGCAGCCTCACATCATCTGGTATAGAGCCCTTGGCTTTGACCCAGATGTGTCTCAGAGGCGGTAAGTCCTGAGGCTCCCATGGATCAAGACGCTCCTTACGTCTGAACTCAAACGCTATTTCTCTGTGTCTCTTTTTATATTCCTCTGGATCTATTTTTCTGATCTCTTCATGAAATTCGTCATCAGATAAAAAAGCTGTGGGACCCTCAATATTTGGCATTTCTATCTGATGATTAAATCCATCTAAGGGCCTGCAAAATGAAGCTGACATATTAAAGATAGCTCTGCCCTTCTGTATGGCGACCACGCGCCTCGTGGTAAAGCTACCTCCATCCCTGATCGTATCCACATCATAAATGATAGGTAGGGATAGGTCACCGCCCAAAATGAAATAGCCGTGCAGGGAGTGGGCAAAGCGATCATCGGGCACTGTCTGATAGGCAGCATGTAGCGCCTGAGCTAATACCTGACCACCAAACACTCTCTGCCAGTCCGTCTGAAAATTTTGGCCGCGGTACAGCTTCTCTTCTAATTTTTCTAATTGTAGTATTTCGAGTAACTCTGGGAGGGTCTGATGCATAGCGCTAAAGTATTACATCCTTAATTATCACGCATCATCTTTGATTTAGGAATAATCTTTTAATGAATTCAATCAATAAAAGATCCAAGTGATCACGCTGAAAATCAGTAATCCATTGCGAATCGGCCATTCGAACTTATGAGTTAGTACATGTGACTGTCGACAGTAACAATTATCATAGCCATCACCACATGATAAATTAGGGTAGAGCCACAGTACTTATAATGGGATAGTGGTCTGAATATCGACCCTCCTTAATTACTCTGTGCTGATACACATCAAAGTCCTGACTTGCCAGTATGTAATCGATTCTTAGAGCGGGTATCACTCCATTGAATGATGTGCCTATGCCACTGCCAGCACATCTAAAGCTATCATTCATATTCCTCGCCATCTTCTGATATACATAGGACTGTGGCGGGTCATTGAAGTCTCCGCAGATGATGTAGGGCACCTTACTGGTAGCTGCATGCTCTTTAATTTTCTGGGCCTGCTCTGCTCTGGTATTCGTGTATTTTTGGTACTTGCCAAACATATCCTTCAGTCCCAAGAAGGTCTTCCGCTCCCACCTACCCGCTTCTATGAGCTCTGACTCCTTGCCCGATATTCGATTGGACTGTAAATGAGCACTATATACTCTGACGACATGATCATTGACATTAATGTCTGCCCAGACACAAGAATTTACCTTTGTGCCGAAGTCTATTTGTCCCTTTGCTATGATGGGATGCTTAGAATAGATAGCCGTTGATTTTTCTTTTAGTTTATGGACGTACTTGAACCCTAATGCAGCTGTAATCATCTGTCCAGAGGAGTGCCCGAACTCCTGGCCGCAGAATATGTCCACTTCATGAAATCGCTTGAGATAAGTTTTGTATTCCTCCATCTTTTTCCTTCTCTGCTCTTTATCCTTAATGTGCATGACACTTTTGGAAAATTGCATATTGAAGGTACTGATGTTGATCTTGTGCTCGTATGGCTGGTCGTCTTGGATACCATGAGTCCCGAAGAACTTATCTATATAATTAAATCCAGCTCCCAGACAGATGATAGAGAGAAGTGCATAGATAGGTTTGTTCAAGGCCCAAAAGAGAATGAATGCAATGTTAGCGAAAAACAACCATGGGAAGGCGAGCCCGAATACGGCAAAAAAGCAAGTCTTGGCTGGGTGGATATAAGGGGATAGGTATGAGAAAATCGTGGAAAAAACTATCAGAATATTGATAAACCATATGATCTTCTGGTATAACCTCAAGGCCTAACGTTTACTCGCTTGAAATAAAAACTCCTTTTCCTCATCACTTAGATTATCGTAGCCTTCGGACTTGATTTTTTCAAGTATCTGATCCAGTTTTTCTTCAAATGGTAGAGCGGAGTCGCTGCGATTGCTGCCCCTGGCTGATGCTCTGCCGCTCTTCCTTACTGCGCTGTGCTTTACGGTGAGTGGGCTCTTTTTAGCTTTCGGCTTATTTTTTTTGAATATAGACTTGAACTGATATATGAATTCATTAAAAGCATCAGCTAAGTCATATCCTTGTCTGATCAGGTATACGTACAAAGCGCCAAAGCCTACACCGCCTAAGTGCGCTATATGGCCTCCTGTATTGCTCATATTTGAAATGCCTACTAAGTCCATGATAATTAAAAAGAGCACAATGTATTTGATAGAAACATCTCCGATAATCAAGAGTCTCATCATATAATTAGGTGATAGACATGCCGCTGTAGAGATAACGGCCATCACTGCTGCTGAAGCTCCTAATGCAGTGCTGGCGCCTAATACACCTATTTTAGCAGCTACAAAGTAGCAGATCGCTCCAGCAAGGCCTCCCAAGATATAGATTGGCAGAATCTTACGATCTCCGATGAAATCACCCACTATCCTGCCAAACCAATAGAAAAGCAACATATTCCATGCTAGATGCCAAAGGCCTTCGTGTAGAAACATGTGCGTGATGAGTGTCCATGGCTTGGTGAGTATCGTGTACCCATCAGAGGACACCGCCAGGTTATTGATTAACCATTGGTAAGCAGCAGCATTAGGATTTCCCTGCTTTAAGAAGATGCCTACAATCAGTACAATCAAAAAGACAGCGACATTGATTACAATCAGCTTACTGACCATATTGCCTGACTGGAAGGTACTTTTGACGTCGTCTATAATAGGTTGAAACATAAGATATCTATCTGCGCATTAAATTATTATAGCCCCACATAGTAATCATGATCAAGCCTCCAATGACACCCCCTAAGTGAGCAAAGTGAGCTATGCCCGTGCTAAATCCTCCGAATCCACTGAACAAATCAAAAGCAATCAGTGCCGCCATCATGTACTTTGCTTTAATTGGTATTGGTGGAAATATCAGCATTAGCTTCACCTCGGGATACATAAGTGCAAATGCGACAAAGACGCCCATGATAGCGCCAGAAGCCCCCACAATCGGCACTGGTGGGATCACACCCAGATAGCCTAATCCTAAATGCAAAATCATAGATGACATGCCGCATATAAGGTAAAAGATTAGAAATTTTTTCGAACCGAGCGACTGTTCTACTGTGGGCCCTAAGAAGAATAATGACATCATATTAAATAAGATGTGCGATCCATTCGCGTGGGCGAACATATGCGTCACTAACTGAAAGGGATTAAAATTAGACGTGCCTGGAAAGTAGAGCACTACATCATTTAGATACTGCGGCATGATCAAATTAAAACAGACAAACATGATCACATTAATGATCAATAAATGTTTCACTACATCGGTCAATCGATTCATCTTATACTGCGCTTATCATAGGTGACACTCATCATAACAACTCTATTAACTCTTTTATGACTAATAATGTTACCAAAGCACTCAGACATTACACAAAATTAATTGCTCTGCTTAAGGCAGTGGTAGCCATATCTGCTGGCATAAATCTACAATTTTTAAAGGCGAGTCGTCCTAGGTTTTGGGCATTGTAGCGTGCCGAAGTATTTCATGATGCTGACTCCTATAAAAGTGTAGTTATCATTGTCTCGCTGATTACCACGCTGCTTACCGGGTATTCCAAAATTAGATAAGGGGCTTGGATCAGCTATCTGACTCGCTGATAGATCCGCAGTATTTTCTCTGAATCCATCTATAAGCAAGGGGTCAGCGTATACGCCACTGACATCGTCGAAATAGTCAGTCATGAGCTGGCGGGTAGAGATCTCTATATTAATGCTCCAATCAATATTAATATCAAATTTAAATCCGAAACCAATAGAAAAAGCTGGCGATATGAGAGCGTATTCTTCCCCTGGTAATTGGCCTTCTGTACCCAATGTCTGAAGTCCCACAGTAGTCTGATCACCTTGAGCATTCATGATGTTAGTCTTAGGATTGAATCTCGCTAAGCTCGCGCCTACGGCTATGTATGGTGTGTAATACTCGTCCTTGCTCCCGTGTATGTATGGCAGAAAGTTGAATTCTAAGTGGCCTGTGACATCTATGACATTGGTGTGAAAATTGATATTTCGCTCACGCTCAAATGCATTAGGAGAATCTCGATCATCAGCACTCAGCTTAGCATAGCTCAGGGCCCCTTTAATGGACACGCGCTCATTAAAATTATATCTCAATACTGCTCCTCCTGCATAGCCTGGCCTATTAAATCTAAAATTAGTATTTAGATCCCCAAAGTACAGGCCCGTGCCCAGCCAGCCTCCTACCTCTGTCCCTTTCTGTCCCGAAAGAGAGATGCATAAACAACTGAAAACCAGAACGAACGAATATGAATTAGGTGATTTAATCAAGTATCTTACAATTACCACTTTCAAACGGTGGTTATATCAAATTTGGTATAGTCCTCCGCAGATACACCAGTAATGCCTCTCACATATACACATGTATATATGAATCGCATTAATCCGGAAGACCTTGGGTAATTCTTAACCCTTAGATAATTTCGGATTACTTGAGCAACTCTAACTGGCTAAATCTACCATCCACCAACACTTCAAAATCTCCACTCTCGTTAAGTCCGCTTGACTTGATATCACCAATACACTTCACTGTCTTCACCTTGAAAGGGAGTCCGATGAAGACCAACTTATACGTAGTATAACTCGCCTGAAAGTGGCCCGAAATACCTTGTTTGAGCGTAGTTGATTTCTCGGTGGATTCTTGAGCGAACTGCTTGATGGTGTAAATGCCTTTTTTGTACTGATAGCCCTCTCCATCGTCTTCGTAAATTTCACTGCGAGTCTCTCCCATGTGGTAGTAGCACAGCAGGGTCAGTTCTTCTATGACTTTTTCACCTACATACTGCTGGATAGGATAGTGAGGTAGTATGGCCCCAGCTTTGACAAAGAGCGGCATCTCATCTAATTCTGCATCGACCCATAACTCTTTACCTCCTTTTATGTGCTCCTTGCTCCAATAGTTATACCAGTCACCTCGTGGAAAATGCATATACCGGCCTTTAGAATTAGGCTCCACAATAGGACAGACTAATAAGTTATCTCCATACATAAATTCATCGTTATTATATAGGGTACCCGTATTCGCCTGATCTACGAATGCGATAGGTCTTAAGATCGGGTAGCCATCTCTGATATACTGATAAAAGCTCGTGTATAGATAGGGCAGCAATTTATATCTAAGTTCAATAAACTTTCTAACGATGTCCTCTGCTCGTTCGCCAAATGACCAAGGCTCTTGATCTCCGTGATCGCCTGATGAGTGAGTCCGACAAAGTGGATGGAAGATACCCAGCTGCATCCAGCGCACATATAGCTCAGGCGTGGGCTGGTCTATAAAGCCTCCAATATCAGATCCGATGTAGGACAATCCAGATATGCTCATGCGTTGGCACTGCACATTAGCTACCCAAAGATGCTCCCATGTAGCGATATTATCACCCGTCCATCCCGAGCTGAATCTCTGGACACCAGAGTAGCATGATCTAGTGATGATAAATGGGCGCTTATTCTCAGCGTATTTTTTTACGCCTTTATAAGTAGCTCTGGCCATCTGCATACCGTAGATGTTATGCGCTTTTCTATGACTACAAGGATTACCATCATAGTCGTGCCTCACATCATTTGGGAAGGTCTTAGACTCCACTTCCATGACAGCAGGTTCATTCATATCATTCCACACACCAGCTACCTCTATCTTACCGATCAGCTCCTTAAATAAGCCACTCCACCACTTACGTACCTTAGGTTTCGTATAGTCAGGAAAATAGCAATCTCCTGGCCATACCTTTCCTTTCATATAAGGACCATCTGCTCGTCGACAGAAGACGTCTTTCTCGATGCCATCCTGAAATACCCAATAGTCTTTATCTACTTTGATACCTGGATCGATAATGACTATAGTTTTAAAGCCTTGATCTTTCAGTTCTTTGACCATCTGTTTAGGCTGCGGAAACTTCTTTTCATCCCATGTAAAGCATCTAAACCCCTCCATATAATCGATGTCCAGATAGATGGCATCACAGGGAATAGCCTTCTCTCTCATAGTATCACATATCTCTCTCACCTTAGATTCTGGATAGTAGCTCCACTTGCACTGATGATAGCCTAAGGCCCACATGGGAGGCATCTCGGGTACACCCGTCAGCTTAGCATACTTAGCAGATACATCTAAAAGCTTTGGTCCATTGATAAAATAGTAATTCATCTCCCCTCCATGCGCCCAATAACTGGAGGTCTGCTTACGCTCGTGACCAAAATCAAAGAACGATTCAAAGCTGTTATCGAAGAAGATGCCATATGCTCGAGAATCATGGATGCCCATATAAAATGGAATATTCTTATAAATGGGGTCTTCATCTTTTTGGAATCCATAAGTATCAGATCCCCAATTTCTAAAACGCTTACCTCTTAAGTTATTTTGAGTGGGCTTATCTCCCATGCCATAGAAGCATTCTCCATCTTGGATATGCTTACTCATCTCGACGATGTGACCTCCAAATTCAGTGTTGTCCTCCCAGTGAAAGCCTTTTTCGTCTTGATTAATGACCTTGCCGGCCTTATCCTTAAAGCTAATCGCTGAGGTCTTCATCGAGACTTCTATATCCAAGGTGTGTGTTCTAATGGTGTATACCTCCGCTGATTCTGAAATTTCAAGACTTTTGATCATTTGCTTGAACGACTCATCAATCGCATAAGAGAAGTCTTTCTCAAATTCACCTGCTATACCGTATCTGATTCTGATGATGTCATCTGAAATCACTGTAATTAGAATACTCACACCATTAGAGCACTCTAACTGAAAAGTATCTTTTTTGAAAATAATTTGCTTTACACTTCCAGGATAAAATTCGTTGGGATTATGATCCGCTGGATGTGGCATAATTTCAATGTCTTGTTTCATAATAATTGGATTGTATCTATTAATGAATTAATAGAAAATGGCTAGATACTTAATGATGTGTAATTAAAAATAGATAAAGTATTGAATAATACTATCTGAATGTGACTGTATTAAAAGTCAGCAGTATTTGGGGCTAAAAATTTTATTATTGGATTATGACGCTCTAAAAGATATTATTTTGATTCATCCTTCATTCCCTCCTTTAACTCGGATTCGATGGAAGCTCGGGCACTATTAAATTCTTTAATACCTTTTCCTAATCCTCGCATTAATTCAGGGATCTTTTTACCGCCGAATAAGAGTAGAATGGCAAAAAAGATGACAATCATCTCTGGTCCGAGGAAACTGATTAGTACAATTAGGTTCATTTTTATATCTCTTTAACAGTTCAAATGTATAGCAATAAAAGGTAAGATACTACTTTTTCAGTCCTATTTCACGTAGACGTTCATCTAAATAGGCCCCCGCTGTGATCGCTTCATACGCCAGAGGTCTTTCATCAGTCACACAGCTTTCTAGGCAGCTCAAATCCATCTCAGCTTTAGGGTGTAGGAAGAATGGGATTGACATTCTGGGCACGTGCCACTGGTGTTTAGGTGGATTAATCACTCTGTGTGTAGTTGACTTAAGATAGTTATTGGTAAGCCTTTGCAGCATGTCTCCTACATTGATCACGATCTCTTCTTCTTCAGGTGTGACATCTAGCCATTCATTGTCAGTATTGAGTAGCTGAAGGCCTCCAGCTGAGGCTCCTACCAGTAGTGTAATTAGATTAATATCCTCATGTTGCTCTGACCTGATGGCGGTCTGAGGCTCTTCGGTGATTGGCGGATAGTGAATCGCTCTCAAGATACTATTACCATCCTCCACTTTCTCTGTGAAATAGTCTCCTGGCAAATCCAAGTGCGTGGCGATGGCTTCTAATAAAGAGGTGCCAGCGCGTTCAAATGCTTGGTATAGCTCCTTGCCCTTTTGATAAAAATGAGGAACCTCTGGCACGTGTATGTTGTCAGGATATAAATGCTTAGCTGGGTGATCATCAGCTACAAACTGCCCTATCTGAAAGAACTCCTTCAGATCTGGGACATTAGAATGCTTCGCATGCTCCGTACCAAATGAGGTATAGCCTCTCTGACCTGCCATGCCTGCTATCTCATAGGATCTCTTCACCTCTATAGGTAGTGAGAAGAAAGCTTTTGAAGCAGCATAGAACTCTTCTATTAAGGTCTTAGTGATGCCATGGTGAATCACACCTACGAATCCTACTTGATGAAATGCGCTACCTACATCATGCACAAATTGCTTTTTCTCCTCAGCATTTCCCTCGGTAAATTTCGATAAATCTACTACTGGTATAGTCCTTTCTTTTTCCATCTATAAGGGTTTGTATTTTGATTTATCTAATAGCGACTGGCTATCATGCCAGTTCAACAATTCTCTAATGGACATCTGATTGCGCTGCATGAATTTGGTAACGATCTTCCATCCTATATAGTTGGCAGTCCTGCCTGGCGCACCCGTAGGCATGCCAGGAGAGGAGGGACTAGGGTATATGAGCTTGTTTATCTTTCTCATATCAGTCTCATAGAATAGGTCCTCCCTGAAAAAGTGGGACCATATCTCACGCTCATTAGCCTCGCACCATTGCAGCTGTTCAGGCGTGAATTCCATAATCACAGTATCAGATACGTAAGGCAATAACTGATCCAGAATATAGAGTTTTTTCCCATTGTGGATCATGTGATCGATGAGCCGGTTCCCTTGAGATTCTCCCTGCTCATGCTGCACTAAACTCTCTACAGCTTTCTTACTCAGGTGATCTCGATTAAAGCTGCGCACGATATAAGACGAGAAAGCCGGATTCTCAAATGACAAATCAACGTATGGGTGGGAAGACCCTAAGAACATGTCCAAACCGATACCGACGCCGTCTCCGCCATCATCATCGAATAAAACGCACTGATAGGCTAATCCAGAAATATAAGTATACACTGCAGGTCTGGTGCGCTTATCAAATGCCTCAACGAATAAATCAAAGCTAAGTCCTAACTCTAACTCAATGTCCGTCATATCGTTGAAGATAGAATCTGATTTTTGATTTAGGTGTTCTATAAATTCATCATCCAAGAACTGGTCTAAGGCAGCTTTATTCACTACACCTGAATCTTGTTCTACTTGAATCAATTGCTGAAAGTAAAGTGCAGAGAAAGAAGGGTATTCAGCCTTTAGTTCTGCTGTACTCTGCTGTCGCAGGTATTGATCGAATCTAATTATATCAGCTGGTACTACGTCGGAAAAATATGAACTTGGCTGACATGACCAGTGGCACATTATAATAAGAGAAGCTACTACGATAAAGAGTCTGTACATCTAATTGATCTGTGCAGGGCATAACGAAAAAATCTACCAGTCTCTTATGTATTACACAGCCAATAGTGTCCCTCAGTGATTCGCTCATCTATTTGAGCTTAATACAGTATCGGTGGTCTGAGCGCGATCCTTGCTGTACGAATCATCCTATTTATGATGATTCTTTAAGTCTGATTACATTTCAGTCCATTTTTGATCGCTTTTTCCTGAAGCAATCACTTTGTAGATAAAATTCATACCTCTAACGCCATCGGAGACGGAAGGGAAATCTTCATATATCGGATCTACTTTTTTACCTTCTATTCTGGCGCGCACGCAGTGTGCAAAATTTCTGTAAATAGAAGCAAAGGCCTCTAAGTAGCCTTCTGGATGTCCAGCAGGAAGTCTGGTATGAGATTGGGCTGTGGGGTATAGGTCACCGACCCCCGTGCGAAGTATCTCCATTGATTTGTCCTGCCACTTCACAGTCAACGTATTAGGCTCCATCTGGTACCACTCCAGTCCAGCCTTTTCGCCATAGATTCTGATGTTTAGATTGTTTTCTTCTCCAGCAGCTATCTGACTGGCTTGAAGCACGCCTCGTGCTCCATTATCGAAGCGCAGTAGAACATTACCGTCGTCATCCAGCAGTCTACCCTCTACCAAAGTACTTATATCGGCACAGAGCTTTTCTATTTTCAAGCCTGTGATATACTCTGCAAGATTCTCTGCATGCGTCCCGATATCGCCCATAGCACCAGCAATGCCAGAACGTGAGGGGTCAGTCCTCCAGGCGGCCTGCTTCTGGTCAGTTGATTCTAATAAGGTAGATAGCCATCCCTGAGGATATTCTACCACTACTTTTCTGACTTTCCCGATGTCACCATTTGCTATCATTGCCTTGGCCTGCTTTACCATGGGGTAGCCAGTGTAATTATGAGTAAGCGCAAAGATTAATCCTGACTCTTCCACTATTTTCTCTAACTCAGTGGCTTCTTCCAAATCAAAACAAAGGGGTTTATCACAGACCACATGAAATCCATTTTCCAATGCCATCTTAGCAGGGCCGAAGTGAACATGATTAGGTGTTACGATCGAAATGAAATCCATGCGCTCACCATCGGGAAGCAGTTTTTCCTTTTCAATCATCTCTGCGTAACTTCCATAGACTCGATCAGCTGGCACGTAGAAGTCCTCTCCAGAAAGCTTAGATTTTTCAGGATTACTGCTGAATGCACCACAGACCAATTCTATCTCTCCATCAATAGCTGCTGCCATCCGATGGACACCACCAATAAAAGCTCCACGGCCTCCTCCGACCATTCCCATTCTAATTTTCCTTGACATAACATTCTATTTGGCATTGAAAATAATATTTGTTTAATGCAATGAGAAATTATTATCTTTCATATATTGTATGAACTCACTTAACTGAGCACGCTATTAGATCAGCCCAATATGAAAAAAGCCTTCCTACTTACTATCCTGCTCTCCATATCAAAGATATGCCTGAGTCAGAACCCGTGCATTAATTTATACTGCGATGACAGCAGCTGGTTAGAAAATCAGATACAAATCATCGATGATGAAGTAGCGCAGGCACCAGCTTTAGGTGTAGGCATATGCAATAGTGGAAGGATCAGGATGTGTATGTATAATGATCAGCCAGTGTACACCTATTTACAGACTGTATATATCTGTGATATACCTACTTCGGTAGTCGACTGCGATGGCAATTTTATTTTCAGGTACGGAGGCTTCTGTCCACCACCTGGATGCCCTGGTGATACTGAAGCTGCTCTGCTTATGGACTGCGTGACCCTCTACAGCACTTCTATGACTGACGCTGAGTTTTGCTCGGCACCTATCAGTTCCGCCATACCTACATTAGGCGAGTGGGGTATGGCGTGCCTATTTCTAAGCCTGACTATCCTGGGGGTTGTCTCGTTGCGAGAATACACCATTAATCATCAAGCGGTATAGGCATCCATAGAGACTAATGGCCATTGTGTAACCTTATCAAAATTAAGATAGCCTATAAATGTATTATATAGATTTCAATACTTCCACGCTTAGCACAGCTAATGTACTATTAGCTGTTTATTGTAGTGTGGGAATGTGGTAAACTTGTTAAAAGCAATAGGTACCTTTGCCTACTACCAATCAGCTCCTCTGACTTCCATATCTACTAAGGGATGTGCAAAGGTGTCAGCATCCTTACCAACAGCTAAACCTACTACCTTTTTTGCTTTGCTGTCTGCTAATATGGTAAAATAGTTGAGCCCTATCTTTGTGCTCGTTTCATCTACGGATAAGTGCTTTACAATATTGATCTGTTGTGTTGCTAATGCATGGCTGGAATGTCTTTGTATAACTCTGAAAACTCTCTTTGAACTAATCCTTAAGTGCCTACCAACTGAGCCGGCACTCATACCGCCTATAACTAATGACATGATCTAATATTCATAATTCAGCGTAAATGAGCTGCCAGGAGCTGCCCATGGAACTTTTGCCAACTTCACTTTACCATCATGTGTTTTAACCCGTGGCACTCGTGCATATAATTCACATTTGTGCTCAGAGAAATTGAGATGAGTCCATATCCGTTGTTGATGATCATATACTGCATATGCTTCTTCCTGCATATATAAATATAGAACCCTTGATATGATCAATATCCATATGAAGTAGCAATTCTGCACCACTATTTTCTATGTGTACATCCTTTACATACCGAGGATCTGGTAAATTTATTCATGTCGAACATAGCTTCTTTGAATCATAGCTCGATTTAAGCATATCCACTCCACTGAATTCGGATAAGAGCCAAATTTAATTTGATTAGACTAATTCAACTTTTTTCTGATGTAAAGCTACGATGCCTGTAATTATTAAACTGAGCATTAAGCAAATCAATCCCCACTGTCCTAAAGTTGGAATCCCAAAATCATCAAATATTTTGTCACAAGCTGCTGCACCATCTACTAAGCCAGGTCCAGACTTAAAATCGAAACCTGGATCATCCATATCAACTGCAGTTTCTTTGAGTATTGCAAGAACTTTCTCTCCAGAAAAAGTTGGTTCGAGAGCTCTATTAGATGAAGACTTGCTACATAATAAAGCTGTTAAAGCAGCAGCATGAGGCGCAGATGCAGAGGTTCCAAAAAAATTAGGAAATCCATCTCCTTCATAATCAAATCCAAAAAAAGTATTATTCGTACCCTGTGGAGCAACTAAATCAGGTTTTTGTAAAATTACTGGTTCGGGAAATGGATTACCAAGATTATCAAACAGTAAAGGGACTCCACCGTGCGAAGAGAATACTTCTAAGACTGGAGGTGTAACTCCGAAAGCTGGTGTTCTATCATATCGTGCTGCTCCAACTGCCACTGCATTCTTAGTATTGGCATGACCATAACATGTTCCTTTATTTACTAATTCTGGTAAATCGACAAAATTGACAGCAAAATTATCTCCAAACATAACATACTTAATAAGATTCGGCTTAGGAGCCACAGGCCCAAATCTTACCATAACTAAAAAATAATTCTGTGTAAATGTAGAATCATTAGATACACTTGCAAATTCACAAGGAAATTGAAATCTTGGATTATCAATCAAACTACTTCCGACTATTTGAAAAGAACTGTTATAAATCAGGACATCTATATCCGACTCAACAGGATTAGAATAAGGTTGAGGATTAGAAGTAAATAAATTATTGGGCTCATCCCATTGAACGGCAAAATTTACACTTCTACCCGGAGGTAAACTAAACTGTTGCGCAATATTTCCATTTTCAAACACAAATGGAAAGTTGTTCCCATTGAATGGAGTATTTCTTTCTCTGTATTCACTCTCATAAGAATAATCCAAATTGTTACCCGCAGAGGAAAAATATAATGCTCCTTTATCAGTCACTTCATTTATTGCTTCAATCAAAACACCGCCATCATGATACATTCCTTCACAAAAGTAAATTACATCGTCAACAATTATATCACAGCCAGCATCTTGTAGTGCTATTATACCGTTGGCAAATGTTGCTAATCCGCCAAATGCTGTATGAAAAGCAAGATCTGATTTAGGTGCAATATCATGTATCAGCTCTATCATGGCTCTACCCTCATCTGAGCCTGGTCCGTTAAGCTCTAAAAGCACATCTACATCACTAGGTAAATCTCCACTAGCAACGCCAGCAGCAGCTCCATTAAGAGTATTATAACTATCAGAAAGCACACCTATTTTTTTTCCAATTCCTGAAATTCCAAATTGGTTTCTAATATCTAATGAAAACATAGCTTCATCAGCTTGACTGTTAACAGAACCGACATTGAGGCCCGGTGGGATTACCTCAGTTATATATTTAAGTTCCTTTATAGATGAAACTTTCATGATCTGATTCATCGGAAGCATACCGTTTATGATATGCTTATATCTTGATACGCCTGTCAGCCCCATCGCAATTAGGTCTGCTTCTAATTTTTCTGCTGTTTCTGTTGAGGTAGCGTAAGCTTCAATTAAAATTTTTTCTTTTCTTATTATCGTATTACGTCTGTTTGCCATGTTTTTTCCAGCATTGAAATCGTCATTCATGGTCAATAAATTTGGGCTAATTCTTGTGGAGGAATGTTCTTCCTTTAATTTTCGCAACTCTTTAAGATCACTGTCTAAAAGTTCTTGTGGTATCTGCCCATTGGCAGTAAAAAAAGCAAAAAAAGATAATACAAAAATTGAGTACCTGATTGTAGAGCACATAAAAAAGGGTTAATTACAGTTTAAAGATTGGGTTGCGATCTAAATTTAGCAAAATGAGATCATTAATTGATATTCTATATAAATTAAAAACACATATAATTAAATGTTATATATATAGCCTTAGTGCATAGCAAGTATTTGATTATGATTATTCCTCACGGTATATAAATTACCTCAAAAAGTAAAGTCTATTGGATTAACCAATTCTCCAGATCCATAATTAAGAAGGCCTAATAGGAACAAAGCTAGAGTAGGAAATCTCAAAAGAATTTTCACTACTATACTAATCATATTTAGATATAAGAAATTTCGTTATATGTTATATGCAATTTGATTTAAAAGAGCAGGAACTTAAGAAATTGAGGTAACTTCAAAGGAAAGAGCGTAATACACGAAAGTTTAAGAAGCTTACGGTATTAATCATAGTGCATAATAATTATAAAATAAGTGAGATTGAGTTGGCTTTAGGTCTTGATGATAACACGATCCGACAGTACGTATCCAGCTATAGAGAAGAGAATTTAGAAGATTGCTTAAGTGACAATTATGTTGGCTGTGTAGGGAAACTGAGTAAGGAACAATAGGATCAGTTAGCGATACATTTGCAAGAGAATTTGTATAGCGATGCTGCTTAGATTCGTATTTATGTAAAGGAGAAATTTGGAATTAATTACGTTCTATCAGGAATAACTAAACTTCTGCATCGACTGGAATTTGTGTATAAGCTAACAAAGATTTCAGGCAAAGCAGACGAGACATCGCAAAAGGAGTTTTTGGAGAAAATCCTATCAACTTAACTCAAGAGATAGTAAATGTCACAAAACTGAATTGAGAAGTTTAATGACCTTAAATTTCCGAGCAGTAGGTGGAATTTCTTTTTATGCCTAAACCATAATTTGTTTAGTATGAGTCGGCAATAGTTGAATAGATGAAAGAGCATCAAAGACATTTCCGATATTTTGAGGCAGGTATTAATGCCTGATCTAATCATTACAAGTTGATCAGCACCTTTGTATGTTTTGAAAAATCCAGATACTTTCTATTTTACTATGACATTACATATAGCCCTTTCGGAAGAATTATTATCTGGAGGCACATATATATAGTACCAGTGGTTCGGTAAAAATCTATGAAGATACATATTAATAAAAGGTAAATGCGTAAGTTGGCATCACAATTATTTCTAAGTCTTCGAGGACGTCATAATTTCTTTCAGATGTCTCGCGAGGGAAGTCGTAACGAGAAGAGTTACTGCTATCAGTATGAAAAAGATTTTAATTGGCTATCATTCAACGTAAATTTAGTAAAGCAGAATAGTAGCCGTGATTTAGTGATCGGATTTGACCCATCATTCATACGCAAAAGTGGTAAGCACAGTATTAGTTTAGGATACTTTTATTCTAGATGTCAAGGTAGTTATTCGAAGGGATTGGAGCTTGGTAGTTTTGCAGCATTGGAAGTGTCTCAGCATTTAGCATATCATCTAAGTGCCATACAAAGTCCAAGTGCAAAAAGAGATCGTGTAAGTGAAACGGAGACACTAGTATACCATTATGCTAAATTAGTGATTTTTAACCCCTCAAATCTTAAAGAACTTAGCAATGTAACGGTTTCGACGCTTACTTTACCAAGAAGAAGTTTGTAGATGCTGTAGCTGATGTAGCTGGATTTGAAATCATAGGCAGAATGCGTGATGATGCAAACTTGAAGTACCTATACAAAGGAAGACAGAGCCAAACAGGAGGTAAACCGAAGAAGTATGATGGTAAAATCAATACAAAGAAGATTGACAAACGAAGACTGAAATTGGTCTGAGAAACTGAGGATTATAAGATTCACTCAGAAGTAGTATACAGTGAAGTTCTAAAGAGGAAAATACGTGTAGCTTTTGTGGAGCACTTGATGAAAGGCAAGATAATCAAGAAGGTATATTTCAGTACAAACCTCGAAAGAGAGGCTGGTCAACTTTTAGAATACTATCGACTAAGATTCCAAATGGAATATTTATTCAAAGATGCAAAACAACATTTGGGTCTTAAGCATTGTCAGGCAAGGAGTAAAAACAAACTTGATTTTCTTTTTAATGCCTCTCTTACCGCATTGTCGATTGCAAAGGTGATATCAAGAAATGGTCATAAGAATCTTATTAGAATCAAAGTCTCTATCTCGGAAATGAAATCAGAAATGCAAAATAGAAATATGATAAGTAGAGTATTTTCAATGTATCGAATTGACCGAAAGTTGATCAAAATAAACAATAGATATCGTGATCTGCTTAAATTTGATAAATTCGCAGCATAATTCTTTACCGAACCATTGAATAACGAAAAGGAAAAATATTATTTTAGCATATAACCATGCGTTATCTAAAAGTTTTGAGCTTTCCTTTTTCTGTGTAAGTGGGTAATTTAATCAAGGCTTTAACATCTTGGATAATTCGATTTACTCGATGCTCATATCCACTCTGCCCATACTGTTGTCTGACTTTTAATGCTTTTCATAATATTTTAGGAAATTTATAAATCCAATTAGAATTTCTTTTTTGGATAAAGAACTTCAGTTCCCTCAATGAATGGGCTATACAGATTTGCTGACTTTTAGCTGGGGTTTTAAACTGTGCACTCAAATAATCATATACCAAAATGCTTTGTGAAAAGCCTTGCTCTAAATTGTCGACTACAGTTTGATAACTGCGGATTACTGCGTTTACTATATTAGTTAGGCAATTTGTCAGATAAGTCCATATCTAATTCTTTTTACCATTTACTTTACAACTTGTTTCGTCTGCTCCCACACAATCACTTAGCCTCACTCGCCTCTTTATTTCTTTATTTACTGGCTTGCATATAGCTGTAAATGACTTTACTTTATTACCTACTGTGCCTTGACCAAATGCTAAATGGAATACCTGTTCAAAAAAAGAAACTATCCGATTCCATGATATATATTGTTAGGCTACCAAGTGGATTATCAAAATTGTTATTCGATTACCATAATTAATACGATTGGTAACACCGTCTGTGAAACCCCCATGCGTGCGATGTGTACAGCTACTCTGTTTTGAATAAATGCGGTGTTCTGATGCTATTGGTTCTATTGGTGGAAGATCCATTACCTGACTACGTTCTTTGAATTGCTCGGATTGTACTGACAGAGATGTACCACATCAATTGAAATACTGGAGAGTGTGATCAAAGATTTCATCAGGGGTTTCAACCATTTTTAAAGTGCTTCCTTTATGACCCTTCTGTCCACCTGGCTATTTCTCTGATCGTTCTCGCAAAGGTGTATTCCGATTTAGTTTGGACATATCACTTGATGGTGGCTTAGAACTATTTCTAATTGTCTTTTTATGTTCAAATTCTTTGGTGAGAGCCTTCAGCTGCATAATCTCCTTGCGTAGCAAAGTATTCTCTTTGCACAGAAACTTTACTTCTACTTCTAATGAAAATAGTCGATCTAATATGTATTTATTGTTTTCGACAATGAGTCTGTTTACTCTATTTTCTCTCTGGAAAGTGCCTTTCCTCCTCTAGTATTAAATTTTTAATACTATATTATACTGACTGAGTGGTTACCATAACGATAACCTATAATAATAAATAAAAAAATATAGAGCACATATTTATTACATTTACTGATACTATCTAAATACTAAATCCAATTAAACAGCATTTAATGGGCATCAAATTGCAGTTATCTATAAAAAAGTATCAGTTCATATTATCGTTCATATTCATCATATTATTATTCACATCAGCCGATGCACAAAGGACCATTACAGGCACAGTCCTTTCGGAGACTGATAAAACGACATTGCCAGGCGCCTCTGTCATAGAAAGCGGCACCGCCAATGGGACGGCGACTGATATAGATGGTTATTTTACATTGAGTGTTGCTGATGATGCTGAGGCATTAGAGGTATCTTACATAGGATTTCAGACCTTAGAAATCCCTATCACAGATAATGAAATAACCATTCTGCTACGAGAAGATGTGAATAGCTTAGACGAGGTCATCATTGTAGGCTATGGGACTCAGAAGAAGAGTGACTTAGTGAGTGCAGTCACAAAAACTGATATGACCAAAGCCGTACTGACACCCACATCTGATGTAACTGAGATGCTGAGAGGTAGAATATCTGGACTCCAAGTGGATGTCGGAGGCGGATCTCTACGACCAGGTGGCACATCAGAAATTATTTTTAGAGGGCGCAGTTCTATTGAGGGAAATGTGAGCGGTATCTTTGTTGTAGATGGTGTCGTCAGAGATGGAGGTATTGAAGATATTAATCCTGATGATATCAAATCAATTGAATTTTTGAAAGACGCCTCGGCTCAAGCCATCTATGGTTCGCGAGCCGTTAATGGAGTCGTGCTAATCACCACTAAGCGAGGTAGCTCTGAAGAAATCAGTGTTTCTTACCACGGATTCTTAACCACTAAATCTATAGAAAGAAATTTTGACGTATACAATGGTCAAGAATTCGCTCAATTAAGAAGAGAGGCCAATCGTGCTATTGCAGCAGATGACCAATTTCCTAATGATGCTGATATATTTTCAGAGATTGAACTAGAATCAATTGCCAATAACGAGTTTGTCGATTGGGAAGAGGAGCTACTGAGTTCAGGCATGGTAAATAGTCAGTCCTTTAGTATTAATGGCGGTACAGAATTTACCAAAGTTTTTGCAAGTTTAAATTATTTCAAAGAAGATGGTATCATTCCCACTTCAAGCTATGAAAGAAAAAACCTTCGATTGAATATTGATCAATCGATCAGTGATCGAATTTCCTTACGATTTGATATTAATCTACTCAATGACGATATCGAAAGAGCGGCTAATGTGAATGTTATTACCTTCTCTCCATTAGGCAGAGCCTATAATCCTGATGGAAGTTTGACGCGATTTCCAAGTGGAGAAGAGCTAACAGCGACAAGTCCTCTATGGAACTTACGTGAGTCAGATCACGATGAGACTGGCAATGACTTTGTTGTCAATTTTATTCCATCTTTTAAGATCACCGATGATTTAAATTATCAATTTAAAATATCTGGAACTCGTAAAAACTCAGAAAGAGCTCAATACCAATCGTCCCTTAGTTCGGCAGGCGACACTGATCGTGGCATTGCCAGGATAGACAATCAGTTCCGAGAGGCATTCTTCATAGAGAACATCATATCATATGACAAAAAACTAAATAATTTAAATAAAATTAATCTCACCTTGGTACAAGCCATAGATGAAAATAATTTTACCAGAACACTGACAGAAGGTCGAGGATTTATCAATGAGGACTTAGGCTACGATGGTATCACTAATGCCATAGGAAATGTCAACGTCATCCGTGATAAAACAAAAATACGAACAGCATCATTTATGGGAAGGGTAAGGTATAACCTTGCAGAAAAATATCTGCTGACAGCGACTGTCAGAGCAGATGGTTCTTCTGTGAATGCTTCTAACTTTAAGTGGACATATAACCCGGCAGCTGCAGCAGCATGGAAGATTCATAATGAAGGATTCTTAAGTGATATTAATCAAATACAAGAATTAAAATTAAGAATCAGCTATGGATCTTTAGCTAACTCACTCAGCAGACCTTATACCTCACTATTCACAGCTGATGGTCAGAACTATATCTTTGATGGGAATACAGCTTCTGGATATTCGCCATCTACGATACTACCTAATCCTAATTTAGAGCATGAGACTATCACGACATTTAACTTAGGCCTAGATTTTAATATTTTCAAAAGATTTCTATCAGGTAGTATAGAGTACTATGACTCTAGAACGAAAGACTTACTACTGCGACGTGGCGTGCCTTCTACCACTGGTTACAGCTTTACTTTCTTTAATGCAGGCGAAGTTCAGAATAAAGGAATCGAGCTGAGCCTGACCGCTAATATTATCAACACAGAAGACTTCAGCTGGTCTGTATCTAGTAATTTTTCTAACAATAGAAATAAGCTAATAGAACTATATGATGATGGTAACGGTAATGCAATCTTAGAAGATGACGCCTTTAATTATTATGTAGGGCAAGCCGTTGGAGTGATCAGACAATATGCATTTGATGGCATCTACCAAGAGGGTGATGATTTTGATAATGCACCTCAAGCCAATCCAGAATCTACTAATCCACAATTGAATCTTAGGCCAGGTGATATCAGAATAAAAGATACCAATGGCGTAGACGCTGATGGAAATACGACTGGCCAGCCAGATGGTAAAATAACGCCAGAAGACCGGATCTTTACTGATGGCAATCCAGATTGGTTTGGCTCACTTTCATCTACTATAGCTTATAAGGGCTTCGATCTATTTGTAGATTTTTATGCTGTAGAAAATGCGACTAAAGTAAATCCATTTTTGTCAAGCTTTAATGATGGTGGTACATTATCTGGGAAATTAAATGGTGTCAAAGTACCATACTACACTCCAGAGAATCCTTCAACTACTTTTCCAAGACCTAATTTTGATTCTGCCCCACAGTTCTTAAATGCTTTGGCACTAAAAGATGCTTCTTATGTGAGACTGAGAACAGTAAGTTTAGGATATACACTGCCCAGCACATTATTGTCCAATCTCAATATTAATCAAGTGAGACTTTATGTGACAGCAACCAACCTATTTACGAATACTGACTATATAGGCTATAGCCCAGAGGTAAATATCAGAAGTACATTTTCTAATGCAGACACAGGTTATCCAGATGCTAAGAGCTATACATTTGGATTAAAAGTTAGTTTATAAATAATATCAAATTCTATGAACATGAAAGATATATATTCTCATAAAATGATACGGTTAAGTATGCTGTTCATGATGACTATTTACTGCAGTACTTCATGCACAGATTATTTAGCGGAGCAACCCAGTACTCTCATAGATTCAGCATATATATATAATACAGAAGAAGGACTCAAGTCAGGTGTCGTCAGTCTATATAAATTTAATAGAGATCGCTATGACAGGCGAATTGAAGATTTTATGGGCGGCGTCCTATTGCCGTCGCGAAGTGATTTAGCATTTAATCGGTCTGGCTATTTAGGCTTAATCGGAAGATACCAGAGAGCTGTGTCGCCAGTTGATTTGGGTGCTAATTTTGTATCGACTTTGTTCTGGAAGCACTTCTATAATATTACGAATAAGGCGACTGACCTGATAAATGCCGCTGAGGTCATAGACGGTGTAGATGAAATAACAAAGAATCAAATTATCGCGGAAGCAAAATTCTTTAGAGCTAATTCATATTTCTACTTATATAGAATGTATAACAATATTTTTGTCACTGATGTATCTGTCACAGTTGATAATGCCTTCACTGTAGTTAATGATAGGTCAAGTAAAGAAGAAATATTTGACTTCATAAACAATGATTTAGAGTTTGCCATTGCTAACTTAGAGTGGACAGGAGAGTTTGGAAGAGTCACTAAAGGAACAGCTAAACATATAAAAGCGAAAGTAGCCATGTGGCAAGAAGATTGGGAAGAAGCTAAGGCACAAGCCCTATCAGTCATAGAAGATCCTGAAAGTCCTCACAGCCTTGTCGAAAGTACAGCCAAAGTTTTTGCAGGAGATAGAAATCATTCAGAACAATTATTCGTAGTCCAAGCATCAGATAATCTTTTAGGGGGTGGAGGCACGACCATGATTAATGCTAACTATGTGACCCAATACTTTCAGATCAGTGGTATTAATTCTGATTTAGATCAGGGCGGCCGAGGTTTTTCAAGGATTCTACCTAATCTTTATTTGCAGGGACTTCTCGCCGAAGACCCTAATGATACAAGAGATGATAACACCTATTTTAGACGCGAATATTTCTATAACACAGGACCAGATGTCGGACAAAGAATAGATATATACGCGCCTATTACAGATTTAGATAATCCCAGTGAAACATATCAAAGATACTATCAGCGATTACATCCTTCTTGTATAAAATATGCGCAAGATGATGATGATCCTAACTCATATCTACAACGAAGTAATATCCTTGTATATAGACTCGCAGAGACTTATCTCATCGCTGCTGAAGCGCTCTTGCAGTCAGGCGGCGATCCTCTACCATACATAAATGCCATCAGAACACGGGCCGGTGCTGCTGAAATAACATCTGTGGATATGCAGTCTATTTTAGATGAGCGAGCACGTGAATTGTCATTCGAAGGGTCTCGCTGGTTTACCTTAAAGAGAATGGGCGCTAGTGTGATGAATGAACAAATGAGAAGCTTTGCTGGAGATGGAGAATTCTTCCCTGCTAATTTTGGAGGTGAAAAAGACCCAAGGGTCAATTGGCAAGATCATTTTATTAATTTTCCTATATTTCAGGAAGACCTTGATTTATTAGGTGCAGGATATCCACAAAATGATGGGTATTAATCGAGTCTGCAAATGTCTCTTTAAATTCTTCTGAGCATCAGTTAAATCAGCTATTTAGATTTCATTTTTTTTATCAGCCTATTTAATTGAGTACTTATCATTTACTCTGTATGGACTATGCATTTACGTCTTATAAATTAACGATATGAGGGTCAGCTTTTTGGTATTGATTTTAGTTAGTTTTCATTCTTGTAAGCTCTATCAGCCCTTAGCATTTGATAGTGGTTCTGCAGATAATCCAGTCATCGCTCACAGGGGGGCATGGAAAGCACAGGACTTACCTGAAAACTCAATAGCAGCACTACGGCAATCGATATTATTAGATTGCGCAGGATCAGAATTTGACGTTAGGATGACAGCAGATGAAGTTTTAATTGTCACTCATGACAGTGATTATAACTCTTTAAAAGTCGAAGAAAACACTTTTGCTCAGCTGTCTAAAGTAAAGTTAGACAATGGCGAGTCACTGCCCACGCTTCGAAAATTTATAGAAGCTGGGATGAGAAAAAATATCACTACTGGATTAGTCTGTGAAATCAAACCATCCAAGTCTAAAGAAAGAGGAGAACACATAGCAGAAAACGTTGTAGCCCTTGTCAAGGAATTAAAAGCTGAAAATTATATAAGCTCCTATATCAGTTTTGACTATAATATGCTAAAGAAAATAATTGAAATAGATCCAAGTGCACAGACCCAATACTTAGATGGTAAGAAATCACCAGCAGAATTAGCGCAGGATGGTATCACTGGAATGGACTACCATATGAATGTCTACAAAGAAAACCCAGAGTGGATCCAAGAGGCAAAAGACTTAAATCTTACTCTAAACGTATGGACTGTAAATACTCAGGAAGATTTAGATTTATTTCTCGCATATGGGTTTGACTTCATTACGACTGACGAACCTGAATTATTACTCAAAGTAATGAACACCAATCATACAAATAATGGATATCAAATGGTGTGGAATGACGAATTTAACTATTCAGGCAAACCTGATTCTACTAAGTGGGGATATAACTATGGCTTTGTAGCAAATGAAGAAAAGCAATATTATACAGATCATCAAAAAAATGCCCGAGTCGAAGATGGCAACTTAATCATAGAAGCACACAAAGAAAAAATCAAAAACGAACAGTACCAATCTGAGGAGTTTAAGCATAAAAGCTGGATGCGATATGCGGCTGAGATAGATTCGGCACAATATACATCTGCCAGAGTAGTGAGTGCGGGAAAAGCCTCATGGACCTATGGTCGAATAGAAGTGAGGGCTAAACTACCTAAAGGTAGAGGCATGTGGCCCGCCATATGGATGTTAGGCGACAATCAGCAAAATATAGGATGGCCTGAATGTGGTGAAATAGATATTATGGAGCATGTCGGTTATGAACCTGATACGATACATGGGACTATACACACGAAAGCGTATAATCATATGAAGGGAACGCAAAAAGGGAAAACGATATACATCGAAAATCCCTATGATCAGTACCATATATATGCATTAGACTGGAGTCCTCAAAAGTTAGATTTTCTCTTAGATGGGGTCGTGTATAATCGAATTAAAAACGAACAAAAGACTACTGCTGAATGGCCCTTCGACGAGAACTTTTATCTGATCCTGAATGTCGCTGTCGGAGGTACATGGGGTGGCCGTCAGGGAATAGATGACGATATCTTTCCACAACAGATGTTAATCGACTATGTTAGAGTGTTTCAATTAAAATGATACAGTAGTTAAATATCTTATTATGAATTTTTACATGCTGATATGCATTGCACTTTTTATGAGTTGTGACAACAGTCATGATCCTAAGATCAGTGTCATGACTTATAATATTAGATTAAATACCGCATCTGATGGAGAGAATGCATGGCCAAAACGCAAGGATTTTTTATTTTCACAAATAAAATTTTATAGTCCTGATTTTCTTGGAATTCAAGAAGCACTTCCTGATCAATTCCAAGATCTGAAAACAGACCTTAAAGATTATAAAAGCATCGGTCATGGCCGTGATGGTGGGGATTCAGGCGAATATTCAGCCATATTCTATAATTCTAAAAAGTATAATGTAGAACAAAGTAAAACCTTCTGGCTATCAGAAACTCCAGATGAACTTTCAGTCGGATGGGACGCTGCTTTACAAAGAATATGTACATATGGATTATTCTCAAATATTGAAACTTCAAAAAAAATATGGGTCTTTAATACTCACTTAGACCATATAGGTGTAGAGGCAAGACGCAAGAGTATGAAGCTCATTGTCGAAAGAATTAAAGAATTAAATACAGCACAATATCCAGTCATACTCATGGGTGATCTAAACGTAGAACCTGACAGCCAATTGATTCAGTCATTATCTAAAGAAATGGTGAATACAGAGTCTATCGCACCGATAAGATTCGGGCCAATAGGGACTTTTAGTGGCTTCAATTTTAACGAGCCCGTGACTAAGCACATTGATTATATATTCATCAGCAAATCAGAGAATATCAAAGTAAATAAGTATGCCATTCTAAGTGCAACTATAGATTTAAAATATCCGTCCGACCATTTTCCTGTCTATGTAGAGATGGAAATTAAATAAATGATCACTATATAAATTGCTGTCTTGGCTCACTAATTATTCAGTTATGAACATTAAATATTCAGCATTCTGTATTGTATTCTTTTTTGTTCAAGCCTGTGCTCCAATTAATGAATCAACAAAGGAAAATAACCAGAAGCCTAACATTATTCTAATTGTCGTAGATGATCAGGGCTATGCCGATTTTGAACCCTTTGATAATCATGATCCTCAGGTGGTGAATCCTCACATCTCGGCTCTCGCTCGATCAGGTATCACCTTCACACAGGCATATACAACTGCTCCTGTATGTAGTCCCTCACGAGTAGGGATCCTCACAGGTAAAAATCAATTCAGATGGGATAAAAATGCGAGTTGGGGACCTGGACTTCCAGATAGCGTAAAGACTATTGCAGAGTACCTACGAGATAGCGGATACGCCACTGCCAGAATAGGTAAAAATGATTTGGGAAGAAACTTTCATAAGTATGATGTAAGAGAATATCCTTTAGAGCATGGCTATGATGAGTTTCTGGGATTCAGTGCTCATGCTCATGATTATTGGCTGCTATCTAAAGACATCAGAGATCGGACTAAAGATCCGAAAGGAACGAGTGCTGTGTTAGGGCCACTCATGCATAACGATGGAGAAAAAAGTTATGAAGAAGGTTACCTCACAGATATTCTCACAGATGAAGGTATTCGGTATATAGAGAAAGAAAGGAAAGAGCCATTTTTTCTGACGCTCGCTTACAGTGCTGTCCATCACTTGATTCATGAAGTACCTCAGAAGTATTTAGATAAATATAATGTTCTTCCCATTGCTAATTATGACCCAGATAGCTTGCTGGCATACGGTAAACATGAGGCAGGTACTTACTTAGCTTATTACGATAAATACTCTCGACATGGAGCGATCAAAGATGCTGACATGCGAAATTATTATTTAGCCAATCTGAATTGCCTTGATGATAACATAGGACGATTTATGAGTGCGATCAAAAAGAAAAATATCGAAAAAGAGACCCTGATCATCTATATTTCAGATAATGGTGGATCACCTCTGACGGGTGCAAATAATACGCCACTGACAGGAGGTAAATATTCCTTATGGGAAGGCGGTATCCGTGTACCGATGTCCATGTCGTGGCCTGGCCGAATAGAATCCAATCAGACTCAAGATGAATATGTCTCTGCCACAGATATATTACCTACGATAAGTGCAGCGGCAGGAATAATATTAACGGACTCGACGCTTGATGGGATAGATTTATTACAGCCCGATGATGATAGATTGTTGGTTTGGAAATGGCAAAAGACCTGGGCTGTTCGCAGGGGAGACTGGAAACTGACAAACTCTAATGAAAACCACTGGAAAGGGACACCAAATAGCTTGTATATCAAACCTATTTCTGATGAGCTGACTTTAAAATTATTTGACTTGAGTAATGATCCTGGAGAAAGAGAAGATCTGGCCAATAAATATCCACAGAGAGTAGCAGATTTGAGGAATGCTTATGAGAAATGGATGACAACTAATGTTGGTCTGTTTTAGCACATTTCTACCTGAAGACTTAGAATATGAACCTGTTAAATAATTTCATTCCTTGAAATCATTTATGAATAATGAGTTGAATATTCTTGCCTTAAAAAAGTAAAGTCAATAACCCAACAGACCAAAAGCAGGACAATACGTTTCATATTTTATTCCAAGACTATACCGACATCTATCGATAAGAAAGATTGGCATTATTGGTGGAATATCCAGTACCTAATGACGTTTTTTGAATTGCTCGGTTTGAACTGACCAAGATGTACCACATTAATTGAAATACTGGTGAATATGATCAATGATTCCATCAGAATTTTCAGCTATTTTTAAAGTACTTCCTTCATGATTATTGGTATCTGAGCAATGATATACCGAAGAGAAATTGGTTTTAGACTTTCTGAACCAGCAGCCCTAATTCTTTCGGTTATTTTACTCGTTATCCTACCGATAGCTATCGCTAGGAAATAGCATCGGTATACTACTTAATAGGGACTAAGTAAGTGTTATTCAAATGTGATTTTTTCTATTTCATCCCATGTGATGTAGACTGCATCATTATCTCTTCCATTTTCGAATACCAGGATACCGTCGTTATCATTCTCTACATCTACTTTATCATCGAGATATATCTCACTTCCATTTCTTAATGAGACAGATGATCCTCTTTTTGATTTTGGTGTGATGCTTTTGACATTTGAAAATGGGATGAAATATTCGATGTCTTTATCCATACCATTAAGGATCTCAAGCTGGTATGACTCATCCAGATCAAATACAATGTGACCGCTATACGATGTCCCATCTTCAGTTTTGACAGAAGCTCTGAGTTCTCTTTCTCCATGAAAATCTGTATAAGATATTATGGGTATAGCAGGCGCTTCAGTAAATATAATTTCTTCAAATTCGTCCCAGTCTATGTCGACTCTTCCCACTCCAGGCATATTGACGATGATGCCGCGATTCTCATCATCTACATCATTGCTACCTCTTAATTCGAATTTACGTCCAGACTGTAGCGTGACTTCGGAGCCTCTCCATGACTTTTTTATTGATTTAATATTGCCAAACTCTATATCCAATTCGCCATCTTCATACTTCCCATTAAGCTCATCTTTGGCCATTCTTTCATCGTGGTCCCACTGGAGGTATCCATCGAATGTACCTTGCTCTGTGATCACTTTTCCATATAATGGCGCGCCAAATGCACTCTCCATCTGGGATGGTGTTTTCTTGAATTCTACGTGCCGAATATTTCCCCAATCCAGCTTGATCATACCTATGCCTTCATCGTGGATTTGGACTTTGGCTCCGATGTCATTTGAGCCTCCTTTTAGGTATAGCTCCTCTCCATTTTTTAGTGTTACGGTTACTTTCTCTCTCGGATTCACATCAATACGTTTAATATCTCCAAACTGGCATGCGAATGAATGAATATGATTTTTATCACCGTTACTATGCCAAGAGTAAGAGTATTTTTTAGTGTTAAATAATGTTCTTTCTATGATGGAATAATCTTCATTATTTAAAGAAGCTATCTCGTCCTCACTTAGATAATCTAAAAATTCATTTTCTGGTTTGCTGGAATTAAAGTAGTCAAACCATAGGGCTTCTTCTTTGCCCCATCTGATCTGACCTGTGTAGCTCTCATCATCTTCTGTGGTGACTGTGCCGTAGATTAGTAAATCACTAGAAATGCTGGTTGCGATTTCAATTTCATTGAGTAGATAGGCGTTAATAAATGCGGTGACGGTGATGAGTAATAGTTTTGTTTTCATACTTATATTTCTATTGCGTTTGGTATAAATAAATCAGATTAATAATATAAATATGGGTTAAAGTCTTGAAGAGTGGAACTAGATTGAGATGAGCAGGGATAATACAGGGCTGAATCGGCAATATGAGATACTCTGAAGTAAGCTGATCGACCCGAATTAGATTATAAATGGAGTTTAAATTATTAATTCTCCTAAATCTAAAAATCAAACTCCTTGTATTTCACTTGAAATGCTTGAAAAGGGAAGCACTTCTTTTATCATCTTTGTGTTTTATAGGCGTGTTCAGAAAAACCTGATGCTTGAAATTGAAAAACATTAAATGATTGATCATTAATCGCTTAGAGATTGCCAATTATGCTGCTTTAATAATATCTATGGAACTGTAGCACTGTGATAATTTATTCTCAAAGAAAAACGGGTTCACAGTAAAATTGGTTGTCATTATTTTTATCAAAAATCTCGCCAACCAAAGCCTCTCTCTACTAACTTTCCCAGTACTTCGTACTGGGCTACTAAGATAATACACCTCACTATGATTACTTCTGAATATGCCTTCGTAATCAATTTACATCTTGCAGTCGAATAGACACAAAGAAGTATAAATCGAAAACTATCGATCCAGCCATGCCTTAAAAAAAGGAGAGCGCTCTGTACTGACGATGATGTCATCTTCTATATGTGGAGCGAGCTTCAGCTTTAATCGTCCCTTGAAATATGGGTGTATCTCATCTATGCTCTCATAGGCAGTGATGTATTTTCTGTTGATTCTGAAGAAGTGACTTGGATCCATCATTTGGTCGATTTCATCCAGTGTATTATTGACGGGAAGACGATTGTTATTAGCATCTACGATGAAAGTCATTTTATCCTTACTGTAAAAATACCTGATCGAAGAAGTAGGAACAGACTTGATTTTATTCCCCAGCTTACAGAGAAATCTTGATTTATATTCTTTATTAGAGTGAAGCAGAATCTGCTTGAATTCTTCAAATAGTTGTTGGCTTTGTTCGACGTTTGATACAGAATTTTGTTTGAATTTTTCTATGGCTTGGAGAAGTCTTTCTTGCTGAACAGGTTTTAATAGATAGTCTATGCTATTCACTTCAAAAGCTTGAATCGCATACTTCTCATACGCAGTCGTGAATATAATAGGGCATGAGACTGACACACTCTGATATATACTGAAGCAAATGCCATCTGCGAGATGAATATCACTCAGGATGACATCAGGATGTGGATGACTATTGAGCCAAGCGATACTCGATTCTACAGAGTCTAATACTGCTAGCACTTTATAGCTCTTGTCGATATTCTTAATGAGTGATTTTAGTTTTTCTGCGGCTAAGTGCTCATCTTCTATGATTAATATTCTCACGTGACTTATATTTTTTTCTATCTAAGTGATTTTAGGTCCTTGTATAAATTAATGATATTTCATAACTATATCGAAGAGAAATTGATTTAAGACTTTTTAAACCAGCAAACCTAATCCTTTCGGGTATTATACTCCATCTATTTTATACCGATAGCTATCGGTATAAAAATAGCATCGGTATGTCTTCGTCATAGAAGGTTAATTCATTTCTTCGATTTCAAGTAATGGTAGGTGGACTGCATATTCTGAGTCGGTCTGTTCGATGAGAACAGCCTGATCAGAATAGAAATCATACCTTGATTTAATATTATTGATCCCAGATCCAATAGTTTTTTGAGGTTCAATGATTTTCGGCTGAAGATTATTACTGATGATAATGGATCCTCTACTATTAGAGGAAATACTTATCAGAATTGGCTTTGATTTACTGGCTATATTGTGCTTGAGCACATTCTCAATAAGCATTTGGATAGATAGGGGAGGAATCGCTTTCTGCCTGTCATCATCCGTGACTGATATATTAAAATCTACAGCATCCGCGAATCTGATTTTTAATAAATAGATATAGGAGTCGATCATCCGAAGTTCCTCCTCTACTGTAGTAAGATCAGTCTGTCTCGTGCGGAGTATGGAGCGATATACCTCAGCGAATTTATCAAGATAACTTTTAGATAATTCGATATCTATATTCATCAATGAGGAAAGGGTATTCAGATTATTAAAAAGGAAGTGAGGGTCCAAGTGATTCCTCAGTGAAAGCAACTGTGTCCTCGCACTCTCTTTCTGTAGTACTTCTGATTCCAGTTCCGACTTCCGCCATGCCTGAGAAAATTTATGTCCAAAGTATATCGCATAGATTGGGATTAATAATCCGGTGCCGAGCAGATTGACTAAGCCTAACTGTTCCCATATAGGAGGTGCATCAGTAAAAGAAATTTTTAAAAACTGATAAACAGCATTCATGACTAATAATGAAATCATGGTGCCAAAGATCATATGGACAATGAGACGGCTTCTGGTATATTTTTTCCAAGGAAGCAGCCTATTAAGTGAAATATTTAGGAACAGATTACAGAGATAGACTAGAACTCCTGAAATGATAACAAAAGCAGTACTCAGTTGTATGATGTTGCTCTTTTCAGTATCCGTAGACGTCAATAAAAAAGCACTGATACATAAAAGTATTACGATACTTAGAAGTTGGATCAGTCTCTTTCGTTTCAATAATTTGTGTTATAAGTTGCTTATTCGATGATCTATGGTTTTACATATTGATCACTTGTTTATGTTAATTTCAGACACATCATTCCACCGAATCACCATTGGCTTTTTAATTCCTTCTTTAAAGAGCAATAGCCCATCGTTGCTGCTGCCTACATCCTGAGAATTACCTAAAAGTAATTCCTCCCCGCTACATAGATATATCATAGAATAGGAGCTGTTTTTCGGGACGATCCGCTTAATATTGCGAAAGGGAATTTGAAAGTCTATGCTATTATCTTCTCCATCTAAGGTCTCTATCTCCCACATCTCATCCATATCATACACCATGACTCCTGTATGATCGCCATCGTCGAATGTCGAAACATCAACCATTAGCCCAGATGGTATCTTGAAGTCTCGGTAGGCAGGTGGAGGCTCCGGAGCATCTTCAAATCTAATGTGCTGGAATTGATTCCATGTGACCTTCATATTACCCACACCATGATTGTAGATTCTGATGCCACGATTTCCGCTGTCGATATCATTAGAGTCATCTAAAAATATATCTCTACCTGACTTTAAGGTGACGATAGAACCATTTCTTTCTTTTTCTATGGCTCGGATATTTTCAAATGGGATTTTTTGAGAACCCAGATTAGACTCACCATCCAATATGTCTTCTCCAGAACGCTCATCTAAATCCCACTTAATGAATCCGGTGATGGTTCCATTTCTTTTTGTCTTCACCGCACCATATAATGGTGCTCCAAATTCAGGAATTGCCCCTGCAGGCGCTTCAAAGAAGCGAACCTCATCTACCTTGTTCCATCTGAACTTAATGGTCCCTAATTCATAATCTGCTAAGTGAATCGTGGTGCCGATATCATTAGATCCATCATTGAGATGCAGTTTTGTTCCGTTCTTCATCTCTAAATCAACACGATTACCACCTAAGATATGTAGCGTTTTGATGTCTCCAAATAAACAAGAAAATAAATGAGTAGATCGACTATATTTATTCTTCCAGATGCTGTTCAGGTCCCAATCAAAGTTTGACCAAAATCCAGTGGATTTTTTTTCCCTGTTGACTTTATATTGATCTGACTGCTCCTTATTTGCATTGAATAAGTCATGCCAGAATAGCTCTTCTTTACCCCATCTGATGAAGCCTGTGAATTCTTCACCAGAGTCGGTCACCACTGTCCCATAGATGTATGCTTTACCATTTTGAGCATATACAGCGTGTAGTGGATAGAGGCTCATTATGATAAGGATGATGATACAGGAGAATAACTTAGACATATTTCTGATTATGATCCCAATTTGCTATAAAAATAGGATTGATGCGCGAATGAATGAACCCAAGCGGCAATTATGACAGATGAAATGGTAGAAAAAGAGATAAAGTGGACATGATATTCTGTTGAACCAAGTTGAACTTCAGTTCTCCTCTGGTGAAAATAGTCGATCTAATATGTATTTATTATTTATATCCTGAGAAATGAGAATCAAATTGAATAAATATTTATTGAGCGTTCCTTGTTTTGGCGAGCTCCCCAATAAATACACAAATGGAAATCAAAGTTGTTAATTGATGGTGCTTTAGCTTTGATAATGCGATTCATCCACATGTAGCCCATAATCTTGGGAAGTCTTTTGAAAAGCCACCTTACTTGCTTTGGAAAATCTAGCAAGGTATTATCTAAATCAAAGAGTATCCACTTAAGGGGAGCTTTCTCGGGAATCATTTTATTTCACCATCTACAGTGACTCGGTCTTCTCGATTAGCCAATGCCCACACGAGTTGGGCTATGTGTCTGGCTACTTTCTCTGATTTGATGTAATCTATCTTGTCGGGCGTGTCCGTTGGCTGGTGATAGTCCTCATGAACACCGCTAAAAAAGAAGATAGCAGGAATGCCCTTTTTGGCAAAATTATAGTGGTCTGACCGGAAGTAAAATCTGTTAGGGTCATTTTCTCCATTGAAGACGTAATCCATCGTCAGCCTGCTATAGTCTTGATTAATTTTTTCATTTATTCTATGTAGATCAGTGCTGAGCCGATCTGAACCGATGACATATATATAGTCAGATCTATCCCGATACTTGTTGTCAGAGCGACCGATCATGTCGACATTGACATTAGCCACAGTATTAGCCAAAGGGAAGATAGGCTGCTCGGTGTAGAATTGGGATCCCAATAGACCCTTCTCCTCGCCTGTAACCCACATAAATAAAATGCTGCGTCGGGGAGAGATACCGTTTTTCTTTGCTTTCATCATAGCATCAGCAATCTCGATGACTCCACTGGTACCTGAGCCATTATCATCCGCACCATTAAAGACCTCCTCACCTCTAAATCCCACATGATCATAATGTGCAGTGACGATGATGACTTCGTCTTTCTTATCTGTCCCTTCGATGTAAGCCATGATATTCTTTCCGTCGAGCGTCGTCCTTTCGATCGCCTGACTACCTACTATCGAGGCCTTCAGTTTTATATCTCGTGCCTTACCTCTCTTTTTACTTCTTTCTCTTGATTTAGTGACTTTCTTTAGCTTTTTTCCAATAATATCTTGAGCGATTGTCGTAGAAATATGGATGCTATTTGCAAATTTATTTTCATCTGTCTTACCAGTCAGGAGCTCTGTCTGGCGACCGAGGAGTTCTGACCTGTGCTCCATTAGCATAGCCTTGATGTCATCCTCGATGATTAATACCAGCTTCACCCCGTGGTCCTTAGCTACCATTAGCTTTCGCTCTATGGAGTAGCTCCAGTCGGATAGGTCTTGAGTATGAGTGATCTGAGATTTACCATCTTTATTCACGGGTTCGCCATTGTAAATCATGATCACTTTATTCTTCACCTTATTCTTCTTATAGTCGCTGTACTCAGGATCGTCAATGCCATATCCGAGAAATATAATCTCATCAGTAGAGAGTGACGGCATCGACTCATTGCGATGTTGGAAGGCAAGATAATCCCAAAGGTGTTTATATTTGTTTCCATTGACAGTCAGCGTATTCTCTTCCCACGAGGTGAAGGAGAAACCGACTTTTTGAAAGTAGCTATTTTCAATACCGATCTTTGGGAACTCCAAAGCCTCCAGATGATTAGAGATATAATCTGCAGCCATATCTATACCAGGCTGTCCCGTCTCTCTACCTTGATATTCATCAGATGCTAAGATATACAAGTGGCTTTTTAGATCCTCTGCCCTCACGTCTTGTGCTATAACAAATCCTACATCTGCACTATCTATCATGACGATATCCAAAGTATCAGGGACATAGACATGATCAATATACTGAGCCCAGATTAAATTCGATTGACTAATAAAAAACAATGGGAAAAGTAGGAGTCCTTTCAACGGGCATAGGGGATTGTACATTTTCATCATATTTTCATAAACGCTGATCCACATACATATTGTTCACCAGCACTGGCTAATTGCAAATTAATGTAATGCTTTGAGCGATATCAACAAACACACATTTTATCAATACGTCGCTTATGTCTACCGCCTTCAAAGGCTGTATTTAGGAATGCATGGACCATCATAGTAGCCATGCGCTTACCGACAAATCTGGCAGGTATACAAAGAATATTTGCATTATTATGCTGACGTACCAGCTTCGCTATATTTGTATTCCAGCAAAGTCCTGCTCTAATATCACTATATTTATTTGCCGTCATAGCTACGCCATTACCAGTACCACATATCAGGATACCGAGATCAGCTTCTTGACTCATTACAGCTTTAGCTACGGGATGTACGAAGTCAGGGTAGTCCACAGAATCATCAGAATAAGTCCCTTTATCTATGAGTTCACATTCCTGGTTTAATACAAATTGTATCAGGTGGTCTTTATACTCATACCCAGCGTGATCGCTGCCAATCGCTATTTTCCTCATTTCAATATATAGTTAAGCGCAATTTACGAATAAACTGCATTAATCTCGGACACCTAAGGCGGCATAGCTCCCAAGCATATCTGAAATCTCAGATTCAAATGCTGGATCTTTTAGCCTCCTAGCAATATCCATCAGCTGTGGGATAATCTGCGAATTATAAGAATATTCTGACATGAAGCTCGATTCTAAAACATCTCGATCTATAGAGTCATAGAACCGCATTTGCTGTGCTATTTCATTAGCTAATATTCTTAGATGAGTCTTAGCTTTATCCTGCTCCCCCGCATTATAATATATGGTAACAAAGGGCATGATAAATGGCGAATAGGCAAAATTCATATGAGGGAATGCCTCAAAATATTTATCCGTGAGTGCGACAGCTTTTGCTCTATCTCCCTTATTCAGAAAGTCTTCTGCAGCTCGCATGATCATCATCCGGTGCGACTGCACTGCAGCACCATAGCTGTTATCAACGAAGAGCTCCTTCAGATCAAAATTACCCCAGCTAAACTTATTCATCACATTATTATATACAATTTCAGAATTCACACGTCCGCTCCCATAGATAGAGAGTGTGCGGTCCGACGTATTCTTAAACGGCATGAGCCTCAGGGCAAGTCCTTCCAACTGCATGTAGTCATTCAGGCCGAGCAATTTCTCATTTTTACAGGTAGTCGCAAAGTATATGGGCCTATCCCAAATATTGGATGAGATGACATCTAGAATTGCTAATTCATCTTTAATAATATAGCCCGCAGACTCGCTTCTCGACAGATTGATATTTATCCTTGAGACTAAGGTATCGGGATCTGTTGGGTTCACCCATCCAGAAGAGTATGCACGATTACTATCGATGGGTATGTACAGCTGTGATGACCTGATTATGGTCTGACCCTGCTGCTCATTCTTAGGGCTGCCTACAAATTGTAATTCTTCTGCCAGCGGTCTCGGCGTAAACGGGCCGTCTGGTGGATAAAAGAAGACTTGGTTTCGCTTGTTACCTCGATACGCCTCCGACGGTATACTTAGCTTGATCGGTGGTGAGTCATTGACTTTATTCCGAAGTTTATCAATATACCAGTCCACCTGTATCAGACTGAGATTAACTACTCTGATATCTCTTCTAATATTCTCTACTTCTTGAGCATACCATAATGGATATGTATCATTATCACCATATGTGAATATGATCGCATTAGGCGCACATGACTCCAAGAAGTTAGAAGCATAATCTCGGGATGCTGTATGATCCGCTCTACTATGATCATCAAAGTTCTGAACTGCCATAATCAGCGGTGCAGTCAAGACCAGAGCCGATGCTCCAAAAGCTGCTGGCGTCGGTCCTAACTTCAGACGCTTAGACAGCAAGCTGTATATGCCGAGCACACCCATCCCAATCCACATACAATAAGTAATGAAACTCCCTACCAGTACATAGTCTCTCTCGCGCGGCTCATTGGGCGGCTGGTTAGAATAAATGATGATCCCGATGCCTGTGATGATAAATAGGATCAATAACATAAAAAATTCTTTCTGTCGCCGGCCTGCGTGAAAAAACAGCCCAATGAGGCCAAATAGTAAGGGCAATAAATAATAAGTATTATGTCCTTTGTGCCGTCGCATGGAGTCTGGCATCTCATCCATATTATAGAGTCTGGCTTCGTCTAAAGGCTCGATACCTGATACCCAGTGGCCTGATGATTTATCCCACGGTGAGAAGCCTTGTGTACCATTCTGTCGGCCAGCAAAATTCCACATAAAGTATCTGTAGTACATCCAGCCGATCTGATATCGGAACATAAAAGACAGATTAAACGCCATTGATGGCTCACCGGTTTTTTGACCCCACCAAGTCCGATAAAGACGCTTACGGGCCGCATCCGTATGCGATACTCTGGGAAATAACATTTTGTCTTCTGATCTGTATTGATAGTCTAACTTCTCATCAACTGGTTCATAACGATCTCCCAGCTGTCCTAACCGAGTCGTGCGTGTCACCTCTACTGGTCTGGCATCGAAGTGTGGTCCGTAAAGTAAAGGCCGCTCGCCATACTGTTCTCTATTAAGATAAGGGAGTAATCTGACGGCATCACTCGGCACATTCATATTAACAGGAGTATCAGCATTAGCTCTGATGACAATAACTCCCAGAGTGGAAAAGCCAACAATGAACATCAGAGCAGCCATCGCTATCAGCTGTAGATTATATTTAGAGCTGAATGATACTGCTCGATACATCAGAAAAATACATAGGCCCGCTAATACCACAGCTGGTATAAGCGATACGGATGTAAGGGCGATGATAGACATCAATACGCCTGACACTACTAAGTGAGGCATAGACCTACCTGATTTTCTGGCGTATGAGAATACTGAATAAAATAAGCCCAACCATAATAATAATGTCGGCACTAGCCCAGTGTGAAATGGCATACTCATATTATTGACCATCGGGATCTCGAAAAATTTCCACATTGACGGGATGCCAGCAATGATCATCTTCTGAATAAACCATATGATGGCTGCGCCAACGACCATACTGACTCCGGCACCTATAATATTTGGAGTTTTATATTTTTTAAAATAATAAAGTAAAGCTATCGCAGGAAATGTCAAGATACTGAGTAAGTGAACACCTATAGATAAGGACGCACTGAATGCGACAAAGATCATCCATCGATCAGTCCTGGGTACATCTGGTAGATAATACCATTTGACCGCACCCCAAAATGTCAGTGCGGTGAAAAAAGTAGACATCGCATATACCTCACCCTCTACAGCCGAAAACCAAATTGATGAACAGAAAGCGGCTGCTAATCCTGATGCTAACCCAGCACCGCACAGCGCGAATGTGTCGCCTCCAGATGGCTCTTCATCTCTCCCAAGTAATGCTAAGTGACCCAGCATCATGGTAATTCTTGCGACCAGCATTGCCATTAAAGCCGTAAAAAATCCAGACATGATATTGATCGCAAAAGCAATATCAGAAGGCTGGCTGGAGACCAAATCAGCTACCCACGTGAACATTCTACCGATCAGTACATAGACGGGAGCTCCAGGAGGGTGTACTACTTGAAGCTTATATGCTCCAAGGATAAACTCTCCACAATCCCATAAACTACCGACTCGCTCAGCTGTGAGCAAATAGATAACAAATGCAATAGCAAATACAATCCAACTAGCTATACCAGATAATCTTTTAAAATTGGTCATATGTCTGTTCTGAACTTAGGCACACAAAAGTAACAAATAAACGTGTCCTGCATGATAGGATGTATTTATGTTTGCTATCTAAAACCACTTCAGTATCTGAATCCGTATAATTTTTATTCGAAAAGACCATTTCTCTCGTAAAAATGCCGCATTCTTCCGTTTTCTTTTGCAGTTATCAATTAGTCGTTTGACCATTTCACTATGGGTCTATTTACTTACATTTGCAGCTGTAATGTTTAAACTACTTACTTTCATCGCATTAGGCTATTTGCTCTACAGATTAGTCATTAATCCAAGCTCACTGGGAAGTGGACACTCTCAGAAGCCACTCGAGCAAGAGCCTGACACAGAAGATTTCACAGACTACGAAGAGTTAGACTAATCATGAATATAAAAGATCACATCATCTACGAAGATGATCAACATCTCATCATTAATAAGCCTGCCGGAATAGCGTCTCAAGATTCTCAAAACCAGCATGATTCTGTCTGGTCAGCTTTAGAAATAGAGAAGGATAAAAAGTATCATCTCTCTAATCGATTAGACCAGCCGGTCAGTGGATGCCTGCTCTTCAGAGCACATCAAGAAGAAGGTCAGATTAAGAAGGAGCGAGTCCATAAGATCTACATAGCCATAGTCGAAAAGAAAGAGTTGGATGAAAAAGGCACGCTCACTCACTATTTAAAACGAAATCCAAAATCATCAAAATCCATATGCAAGGACAAAGCAGAAGAAGGCTTTAAGAAAGCTGTCCTGCACTACTCGGTCATAGCCGCCTTAGACAGATATCTGATCCTTCAGATTATACTCCCCACTGGCAGGTTCCACCAGATCAGATCTCAACTGTCCCACATAGGGGTACCCATCAAGGGAGATGTCAAGTATGGAGCGCGGAGAAAAAATGAAGGTAGAGGTATACACCTGCACGCTTGGAAAATCATCTTGCACCCAAAGACAGATCAAGAAATGGAAATCGAAGCTCCATTTCCAGAAGGAGATACACTATGGAATGAAGCTAAATCAAGACTGCATGCCCGATAAAGATTCAAACGAAGAACGCCAGGAAATAGGAGAGTTAGGAGAGTTCGGTTTAATAGACCATCTCACGAAGGACGTAGAACTGCATCAGAAGAGTACGGTGCTGGGCATAGGAGATGATGCAGCGGTGATCCACCAAGAGGGCCGTCACGGAGTCGTCTCCACAGATATGCTTGTAGAAGGCATCCACTTTCATCTCAGCTATGCCCCGCTTAAACACATCGGATATAAAGCCGTCGTCACTAATCTCTCGGACATCTATGCTATGAATGTCTATCCAGAGCAGATCACCGTATCTATAGCTATATCCAATCGATTCTCTGTCCAAGCTCTGGATGAACTCTATGATGGTATAAAAACCGCTTGTCGGGTCTATGGAGTAGACCTCATCGGAGGTGATACGACCTCCTCCACATCTGGTTTGATCATCAGTATTACTGCTATTGGATCCGCAGAGCTGAAAGATATAGTCTATCGCTCAGGTGCAAAGCCAGGAGATATCATGTGTGTCAGCGGAGATTTAGGCGCAGCGTATCTTGGCCTACAGATACTCGAAAGGGAGCGACAACTGTATGAGGCCCACCCTGGATTACAGCCTGACTTAGAAGACCAAGAATACCTCGTACGCCGCCAGTTAAAGCCTGAAGCCAGACGTGACGTCATAGATACATTCAGAAAATATAAACTCACACCTACCTCCATGATGGATATCTCCGATGGACTTTCATCAGAAATATTCCACATCTGCAAAGCCTCTCAAGTGGGTGCCTTCCTCGAAGAAGGTAAAGTACCCATCCACCCAGACGCGGAGAAAATGGCCCTAAAATTCAAGATGGACCCCATCACCTGTGCCCTTAGTGGTGGTGAAGACTATGAGCTACTCTTCACTGTAGCAGAGGCCGATCTTGAAAAAATCAGGTATATGCCAAGTGTATATATCATAGGTGAGATCGCAAATAAAAAAGATGGCATCACGCTACATACCACTGGCGGTAATATACATCCGCTAAAGGCACAAGGCTGGCAGCACATGACTAATCAGCATCCTTAGTAAATTCTCCACAGATAAAATTACTCCTGTTGATTCTCATCCAACAAGGTGACCATAGAATTATTTGGTCATGGCAAGTCCCGTATATAGCTTGATAAATAGTGGCACGTTCTGACTATCATGATATCCCTTGCGTGACTCGTATGACAGCCAAGCAAGCTCATGTATCAGGCAATGCTGGATTATCTTAAATATTGATGGCTTTCAGGCGGGAATAGACTTTAAACGATCTACTAAATATTCAGTAAAATGAATTTTGCAGATTGTGATAGACTTAAACTCGCCCATTAATCGCTCATTTAGGTCCTCAAAATCGTCAAAATTGGTATTTAAGAATTTAATAACACACATAAATATAGAAATGCATGCATGTATGCGAAAAAGGTTGTTTATTTGCGCCGTGGTAGGGATATTATGTTAATATTCCGCCTATTTACAATAATTATAGTTATGAGTAACGGTACAGTAAAATTTTTCAATGACGACAAAGGATTCGGATTCATCACGCCAGACGATGGTGGAAAAGATGTGTTCGTCCATGTTAAGGGATTAAACGGAAATTCTCTTACAGAAGGAGACAAAGTCTCTTACGATGTAGAAGAAGGTCAGAAAGGCTTAAATGCGGTGAACGTTTCACGCATCTAAGTTCAAACCATAAATTTGAAATTATTTTAGCCCGTCAATATATTGACGGGCTTTTTTTATGCCTCAACGTTTCGACCTTTGAAGCCACCATCTTTAGACTTCATGTCATTGATAAATGAATACTGCACGCAGATCACGATAGAAAATGAAACAATTCTCATCCATCATCTGAAATAGTATGCTGCTGAATGATTATCCACACTGAGAAGCTGGTCACAGACGTCAAGAGTCACCATGCATAGCACTTATCTCTATGTGCAGATGTTAGGCTCTATAGCTAATCAGCCAAGTGCATAATGCTTTTGAAGATAGCTCAGAGATATGTCGTTATAGTCTTTGATGAAACGTCGAATATGATTGAATTTGGCGAATTCTTCCTCCTTGTGTGTAGTGGTGACAATGATGGTCTCACAGCCCGCGCGACGAGTCGTCTCAGCGCCAGTGATGCTGTCCTCAAATACGAGGCAATCCTTAACATCCAACCCCAAGCGTTCTGCAGACTTAAGATATATCTCTGGGTCAGGCTTTCCATTTTTGACATCATCAGAGTGAAGAATTGATACAAAGAACTGGTAGATAGGCAAATGATTCAACACAAACTCTACATTCTCGGGTGGAGCGGCTGTTCCTATAGCCATGGGTATCTTAGCCGTGTGGAGTTCATTCAAGAGGCGCCCCAAGCCACTAATCAATTTGATTTCTTTGGCAAACATGGCTTGGTATCTTAGCTCTTTATGTTTGGATATTTGCACGCGTTCTTCAGCTGTGAAGCGGTCACCAAAGTTTTTCTCCAGCAGTTCTATATTGATTCCGTGCAAATTTTCTTTTATCTCAGCGAGACTCATCTTAATACCGTGCTTCCTCAGTTCGATCTGCCAGGCTTGATTGTGGATCGTCATGTTATCCACCATGGTACCATCCATATCAAAAATAATTGCTTTCATCATGTGCTGTGTTGAGATCAGTCTATGCGCTGATCGAATATTTATAATACGACTGGGATGCAGATATGCATGACGGTCGCGTAGGTAAACAAACTGATTTGCTTAGAGTTTGCCATAACTAATAAAATAATAAACTGCAGAAAAGTAGAAGTGATCTGACCTATATTAGTATCGGTAATGTAGAAAATCTTGCTTAGATATTGGCTACTTATGGTGATTATTTAATGGATAATTGCCAAGAGAGAGCTATAGTAAAAAGGGACACAATCTTAAGAAGCCTGACGTGCAAAGCGGCTCGTTACGTACTCCTTACATTTGATCTATAATTGAATCAAAATACCGTGTGTAGTCCATTAGCATTATAGGCGAAATCTGACACCATTGGACTACATTACCAGTTTATCTTTTCTCGAAATAATCATCGATGAAATGGCTGCGAGTATGGTTAGGCCAAGCAAAACAATAAAGCTGGTGTGCAAGTTGGCATGGTCAGAGATATAGCCTAATACTACAGGACCTAATAGGAAGCCAACAAAGCCCAGCCCCGATACAAATGATATGGCTAACGAAGCCGAAACTGAATTGTTCTGACCTGCAATCCGAAATAACTCAGGTATGACCACCGAGAGGCCAAGACCTACTAAGCCGAAGCCCACAATCACCACTATATATGATACCATCAAGATTAGGCCAAATCCTGCTGCAGCTAATAGTATGCCATAGCTGATGATCCGATGAGACCCGAAGCGGTCGCTAATACCATCTCCAAAAAATCGCCCCGTCGTCATCGCAACTGAGAAAATGACAAAACCATAACCAGCTAACTGATCTGAACTGATGTCCAATACTTCAAGCATATATAGCTTACTCCAGTGCTCGATCGCCCCTTCACTGCCCATAATCACAAATGCAATAAAAGCCAGTCCAAAAAGGGGTGACATCTTTACTACGGATAGTGACTCCTTGATTGAAGATTCGTGCTCGCCACTGATGTTGACATACTGTCTGCAGAGAAATAGATTAATTATCAGCACGATGGAAGACATAAATATCATGTGATAGACAGGCATGGAGAAAAAGTGCATGATCAAGCCCCCTATTCCTGCCCCGATAACTCCTCCTAAACTAAAGAACCCATGAGCAGCTGACATAAATGAGACACCATCCTTCTTCTCTAAATCGGAGACTAGCGAATTCATCGCCACATCTGTACCACCAGAAAATGCACCCGTTATCAACAGCGCTCCGCAGAGTACGGTATAGGTCTCAGCCAAGAGTGGCATGGTGAAAGCCGCGATGAACAATATCAGACCATACAACGTAGCTTTTCCAACGCCCAATTTTTTTGTCAAAAGAGGTATGATAGGTAGCATAATCATCACCCCAAGTGCATAAAAGAATAATGCAACCCCTAAGTCACCATCGTCCAACTGAAGACGTGCCTTTACTTGAGGTATATAGATGACCCAAGTGCCAAGTAAGATATTGAGTGAGGCGAAAACAAATGCTGGTGCGAAATAGCGAGGATTAGATAAGATAAGCTTTAGAGAATTCATATTTCATGCGTCTTTCTTTGCTAAAGATGTCACTTCAGATGGACATTGAATCAATAAATCTTGCGAATCATGCATCTTTTATATAATCTCTTCTGTTTTGTCATGTAAACCTTTATACACACTAGCTTCGACTCTTTGTGTACATACCTTGTCTAATTAGTTTAATGCATCAGTTTAATGTGAAGAAGAAGCTTAGTTGATGCTGCCTGACCATGAGTTCTAAATGATAACAAATGAAAGATTTATTTAGCAGTGAAGTTGATGGACTCCATAACCTGCTGCCTTATGATGGCACTGTACATTATCATGGCTCCATTATGTCAAAATCGGATGCGGACCGCTACTATCAGATCTTAATTGATCACATAGCATGGAAGCATGACGAAGCATTAATGTTTGGCAAGAAGATCATCACGAAGCGGAAAGTCGCTTGGTATGGTGAGAAGGATTTTAAATATACCTATTCTAAAGTCACGAAGTCAGCGCTGATTTGGACCAAAGAGTTATTAGAGATAAAAGAATTAGCAGAAGAAGTATCCAAAGAAAGTTATAATTCCTGTTTGCTCAATCTGTATCATAATGGTTCAGAGGGTATGGCTTGGCACAGTGATGGTGAGAAAGACCTAAAAAAGAATGGAGCTATTGCTTCAATGAGTTTCGGTGCCGTAAGAAAATTCGCTTTTAAGCACAAAGAAAAAAAATTAACTGTACCCATCATCTTAGAACACGGCAGTCTACTCGTGATGAAAGGTGCCACCCAAAAAAACTGGCTACACAGGCTACCGCCCACGAAAAAAGTACATCATGCGAGAATCAATCTTACCTTTCGAACGATCATAGAATCGTAAGACTGCTGCGGACTAGCATTACTTAATTAACATTGCTTATCACCAAGCAAATGCAAAGCTTTCTATTTTGTAAGTTTCCTCTCCTGTCAAAAGCTGTGGATGATTAAAAGTTTCACGAAATAAACTCGTCTATTAAAGATTATTATTACCATTGATCACTAAGCTACTATCTCATGACAATAGATTTGATGTCAGATATCATTCATGTTAATTAAATAGTGCCTCGATTTAAGCCATCTTTTGGTACACTAAATTGTCCGATGTCAGCGATAATTTTTCTAAATATATGGGAATATCTCTTACCATTGAAAGGTGCCCTTGGTGATCAATCCTGTAGACCTGGTAGCCAAGGGATAAGAGTAGTTGGTGCGCTGCGTTGTGTGCTTGATTACTTCTCTCCGCTGACAAAAACTCCATGATAATAATAGGCGCATGATTCTTGAGATACGGTTCTACTCCTTTAATAACTTTATTTTCTGAACCCTCTACATCGATTTTGATCATATGTGGATCTACTCTCTCCTTTCTAAAGAATTCAGATAGTGTGATAGCCGCTACTTTTACCTTTGTGGGATGATTCCTACTGAACCAAGACTCATGCTCAAACTGAGTCGTATCAAGCGTATTATATTCAGAGTAAGGTGTGGGAAATTCATAAAGCTCCGCCTTCACCCTCGTATCACTCACCGCTTTATTATATATTTTAATATGACTATTTGTACCTGCTGATCGTCTCAGGACCTCACAGTTGGCAGGTGAGGCTTCGAATGCATATACAGAACCCCTCCGACCTACCAAGAGTTCTGCTAAAAGCGAGTAGTAACCAAAGTGAGCGCCGACATCAACAAAGACTTGATTTTGGTGTAAGTTATTTATGATATACTTTGCCAGCCTGAGCTCAGAATCATGAGACTTGGCTCCAATTAAATAGACATCCATACCCGCAGGCAATCTAACGAACATATCGAATCCAAAACAGCTCCAGCATTGAGATAATTGATCAGTTATTCTGAATCGTTTAGCTGATTCTCGCAAGACCATAGCATAGATATATTTTGCAGGTGCATGAAGCAATCGCTTGAATCGGGGGCCCTCAGATAGAACCTTTGCTGTAGCAAGTTGGCTCAGTAATTCTTGTTTCATAATTTATTCTACATATGCTATTCTCATATTTATGTTTAACAGCCATATGCGCTATATCCGATTCTTTTCACACCTCCATTTATCGGATTCTACTGACCCAGAGCTTACAGCGCTCTACTACGATCATCAGCTTGTAAGGTCATTATAAGATGAAAATCCATCAATGAATTTAATTCGTTTTCCAGAAATAGGGAGTGAATAAAATCAAAATGGTGAAAAGCTCTAACCTCCCTAAAAACATTAAGAAAACTAAAAACCATTTTCCAAATACTGGCACCTTTGCAAAGTTATCCATTGGTCCTAATTCTCCAATCGCAGGTCCGACATTACCCAGTGAAGTAGCTACCGAACCGATAGCAGTCACGAATGGCTGCTCAAAGTCTGAAAATACAATGGACATGACGATCGAACTGATAATAAAAATAATTAAATAGAGTAACAGAAAGACGAGTATGTGGGTCAGTATCCGAGGTGAGACGATTTGTTTGTCTATTTTAATTCTGATCATACCTCGAGGATGTAAAAGTCTCTTAAATTCAAGCACAGAATTTTTGAAGAAGACGAGGTGACGAATGATTTTGATGCCACCACTGGTAGATCCCCCACATGCCCCTATGGAGAATAAGGTAAAAAATAACATCGTCAAAGCTGGCGTCCAGGCTGTGTAGTCCGCAGATACAAAACCAGTCGTGGTGATGATTGATATAATTTGGAATGCTACAGATCTAAATGACTCCTCCAACGGTAGCTCTGTCACCTGGTAGACCACAACAGTTACTGCAAAGATTAGACTGGCGACCAAAAATACATAGGTTTTAAATTCGTCGCTCTGCCATACTTTTTTAAAATTGCCGATGAGACTATAATAGATCACTGTATAATTGATACCCGATAAAAACATAAAAAAAATTATCGGGTATTGAATAGCAGCCGAGCTATAATGCATCATACTGTCATTCTTTGTCGAAAATCCACCAGTGGCCATAGTCGTCAGTGCATGATTGACCGCATCAAAAAAAGTCATCCCGACGAAGTATAAGATTATGGTCAGTAATGTAGTTAGGCCTACATAAATCATCCAGAGTCGCTTCGCTGTCTCTTTGATTCGTGGGTGTATTTTGTCAGAGGTTGGACCAGTTGCTTCAGCTACGAACAATTCTACGCCTCCAATACCTAACAACGGAAAAATGGCTATAGTCAGTACGATGATCCCCATACCACCTATCCACTGCGTCAAGCTGCGCCAGAGTAATATAACCGGTGGTAGGCTTTCTATGTCAAAAAATACAGTGGCTCCCGTCGTGGTCAAGCCCGATGCACTTTCAAAAATTGCGCTGGAAAATTCTGGTATTCTCCCACTGAGTAAATAGGGCAAACTACTGAACAGAGCCACGAATAGCCATCCCGATGCCACAATTAAATATCCCTCTCGCTTTCCAATATTCTTATTTGAAGACCTCGTAGTGGACCATATTAACACGCCTACCAATAAGCAGATCAGTGCAGACTGAATTAGTGCAAAACTGTCCTCGGTACCATAAAGTGAAGTCGCAGCTACGGTAGCAAACATAAACCCACCTAAGATGATCAGTAATACGCCGACCACATTTAATACGACTCGAAAATTAATCACTATTTAAATATTTCCTCTACTTGATTAATAGCGTCTGCTAAAACCAGAATAATCACTTTATCATCTATGTGAAAGGTAAATTCTCCATCAGGAATAAAGCTGTCCTCACCTCTGATCACGCCCGCAATAATAGAATGCTTAGGAAAATGTAGATCCTTAAGTTGGTGCTTTAATAAACGATTTTTCTTGTGGATGATAAATTCTATAATTTCAGCATCCACTCCGTGCAAGCTTGCTACAGCTTCTACTTTACCTTTTCTGACAAAACGGAAAATACTGTTGGCAGCGATTAATTTTTTATTAATAATAGTATCAATACCGATGTTTTGGGAGATATGTGTGTAGTTGACATTATCTACTAATGCGATCGTCTTATACACACCTAAGTGTTCTGCAGTCAGACTGGTGAGAATATTAATTTCTGAATCAGGAGTCAGCGCGATGAATGCATCCATACTTCCCAACCCTTCCTCCTTAAGCGCATCTATGTTTCCAGGTGCTGCTTTAATCACCATCCCCCTGTCTATCTCTTCTACAAAATGCTTAGCGGTGCGTTTGTCTTCCATGACCACTGTAATGTTGTGCTTATCTTCTAGCAGTTTCGCAGTGGTCAGTGCCAGATTAGTGCCTCCAATGATCATGATATTATTTATCGGCTGTAGTGTCTTCCCAACGAACCGCCTGACTTGATCCAGGTATTTATTTTGTGTCGCCAGATATAGATGGTCTCCTTTTAGTAATAAGGTATCAGCTGACGGGATGATCGTATCTCCGTTTCTCAGCAGAGCTATACCTCTGAAGCTGAAATTCTCTACCTCAGCTTCAACTTGAGCTATGCGCTTATTATTAAGTGGACAGTTGGTGTCTAATGATATTCCCACAATTGAAAACTTCCCACCTTCAAATTCGAATAAATCCGTAAAGGACGCTCGCTCCAGCAAACGAAGGATTTCTTCCGCCGCTATCTGGGTAGGGGAGATCATCTCATCAATTCCCAAATGCATAAACCTTTCTTTCTCCTTCGGCTTTAGATATTCAGGACTAGTGATGCGAGCTATGGTCTTTTTAGCACCCATCTGCTTAGCTAAGATGGTGAGCAGCATATTCGTCTTTTCTGAAGTAGTGACAGCTAAGAAGATGCTGGCCGATGCCACATCAGCCTCCTCTAGTATGCTGATCGATGCCGCATCTCCCCTAATGGTCATCACATCCAAATGATCATTAGCGTGGCTCAGGACTTCTTCGTCCATATCGATCAGTACGGTATCTTGATTTTCTTTAGAGAGTAGCTCTGCTAAGTGAAACCCGACGGCTCCAGCACCGGCAATGATTATTCTCATTTAATTTCGAATCTGTGTCAATGTAGCTTGTACGACCTCGTATATATGGACAATACAAAAATAAAATTCCCAGAGAAATCCTCACCCTCAGATCCTACGGGCATATCAATATGATCTTTAGCTCATATCGGTGTATTCTATCGGTAAAACTACCACTTAAATCTTTTAAATGCCATGGTAGTACTCATCTATTTGTACTGGTCAGCGGCTTGCTTTATTTTGTAGTCTTAGATGAAAGACCTGCTAAAAACGCGACAAGATCCCTGATCTGATAGGGTGTCAGTATCTTCTCCTGAGAGAACATCCCTGAGGGCAAATCTTCTCTAAGGCTAATCACATCTTTGGAGATAATATGCTCTATTTTGGCGGCGTCTCTCAGCGTTATCTGCTTATTATCCTCTGAAATAATGACTCCAACATATGTGCTCTGATCTTTCAGTGTCAGAGAGGTACTGCCATAACCTGGGGCAATTCGATCATTAGGTGCCACTAGTGCTAGAAGCAGCTCTTCTCTGCTTAACAATGATCCCACACCGTCCAGCACTGGACCCACCTCATTGCCATAGCCTGCTACCTGGTGACACCTGAGACACTGGGCAGACTGATTATAAGCGAAGATCTGCTGTCCTCGTGCCTCGTCCCCACCATATAAAGATGCAGCATAAAGACTCAACTTATCATTTTTGTTTATAGAATCTTCGTGAACCTGGATCAAGTCTTCTAGATCTGTCGATCCGTATGATTTGGCCGCGCGCAGGATATCCAATTGGATTTCAGGTACTTGATCTTTTAACGTGCTCATCAAGTCCATCAAAAGTGCTTCTGATTTAGTTGATCTTATTTGAGAAAGCGTTTGGATCACAGCTTGCTTTTCTTGATAGCTCGCATTAGCTATGACCTCTACTATGATGTCAATTTTTTCTGCTGCACTGATCTCCGACTGAGCCAAAATATCTAAGCCTATAATCCTAATAGACTTTGAGCTATCAGCCATAGCTGTGCGTACTGCCTGTGCGAGATGCGGATAATCCAAAGCTGAAAGCGACTGTAGCGCTGCCGAGCGCTCAACAGTTGATGCCGTCTTATTGTTAATTATCTTGACTAAATCAAGACTAGCGTCACGATACAGCAACTTACCAGCGACTCTTAGAATCATAGATTTCATTGCTGGGTCATGCTCTGAAGCATAGCCAGCATAAACGGTGGAAAAGGCTGCCTGCGCCACACCTAAATCTCCTTTCTTCAAGATACGGTGTTGATTATCCACTCGATCCAATACTGGCGGGTCTGGCCAATACCCTAATGCCCAAAGTGCATCTTTGCGCAGCGCGAGATCTATTTTTTTATCCTTAGCGTATTGAGATAAACGGGCTGCACTTAGTGAATCAGCCTGCCGCAGATTCGCATTAATAGACCTTCTGATGATCACTTGACTCTGATGTTTGCTTATTTCTAAAAGAGCAGCTAAGTCACTGATAGCTTCTGGTATGGATGCATCATCATTAATCGCTCTGGCTGCCTCAGCCACGACCAGTTCTGATGAATCATGTAGGAATGCACTCACGTGGGCGGAGCCTAATGCTCTCAGCGCTACTACTGCTCCAAGTCTTACCTCCACTGATGGATGACTATGTAGTGATCTTAAACGTAGACCCTCATCTAATCTGGACAGTGCCAAGGCAATGGTGTGCCTCATATGAGGATCTCTACTAATGGCTATGTCCTCTAGCTGCTTTATAAGCAGATCAAACGCGCTACTATTTCCCAGCTTTCCAAGAGCCTCGACACTATGCCTCCGGACATACGCTGAAGAGTCCTTGAGCAGCTCTACAAGAATCGGATATGCGGATCTGTGAGCTGCATCACCCATGACCTTAGCTATTTGAGCTTTAATATTGATATCATCGCTACGCGATAAAGCTAGCATGTCAGCTAAAAGACTTTCATCATCAATGAGCAGCTGACCATAGCCCCAGATAGCGTGAAGTCTTCCAAATAAATCTGACCCCTGTAATGCATGGGCTAATAGAGCCTCTGAATCCTTATTTTTTACAAGTTGAAATTGAGCCATCTGACGCACTCGCATATCAGCATGCTTCAGTAGCAAGCTGAGTTCTTTACGATGTAGCTGGGCTGCACCCGCTTGTAGGAGTTGCTGAGTCTGACTCCGTGCTGTGTTCTTGACCACGCTGTCTAATTTCCAAATGCGCCCCTGATCTTTCTTATCATAGCTGTCTTTCCAATCATTTATATATAGTGCACCGTCTGGACCAAAGGCGATTCCAGTACCATTAATGCCCGTCAGTATATCCTGCTCATTGATGACCTGAAAACTTGAATTCTTCGCTTTAAGTTGGAAGGTGGAGAGCTTGGAGTACTTTTGATTACCCGTGAAGTAGGTGACAAAAAATTGCTGATTCCAATTCTCATGTAGAGCTGTGCCAGGCTGATAGGCTAGACCTGCTGGACCATTAGCAGCTAATGCTATGGGTGGGGTGATATAAGCAGCCTGACCCTCGTGGTACGGTATGGATAAGTGTTCGTCCATCCATACCTTGTACTCCTCGTGCGGTTGATCATACTTACCATACTGCCAGTTAATCCGCCAGCCCGAGTCAGAGCCTTCTATGATGTGTACGTATCGCTCATTTTCTCCAGCATGATCTCCATCATTATCAACTGTGAATAAATTGCCATAAGCATCGAAAGCTAATTCTTGAGGATTGCGCAGACCATGTGCGAATACCTCAAACTCTGATCCGTCAGGATAACACCTCATCACGGCACCTTCATGAGGATACTGCCATTTACGGCCGTCTTGATCCGTCACATTTAATCCCATATCACCAATAGACCAATAGAGCTTGCCATCATGACCCATCGTCAATCCTGACATATCATGTCCTGCAAATGCGATGTGCAGACCATAGCCATGGCTGAGCACCTTGCGCTGATCTGAACGTCCATCGTCATCCCTATCTTCAAAACCAATTAAATCGGGCGCGGCAGTCACATAGACTCGATCATCATGATGCAACACACCAGCGGCTACACCCGTCAGCATATCGTCCATACCGCCAGCATACTGGTGTGATGCATCAGCGCGACCATCTCCATCAGTATCGTAGATCATTCTTATGATTTCTGACTGCACCATGAGATCTTGATAATCGTGACTGCCATCCTCGTTAAAGTCTTCCATCCAATCGTTTTCATCACTCAAGTCAGGAGCTAACTTTCTTTGGTGAAACGCCTTTGTATCTTCCAAGCTTGTCATGGCTAAATCCTCCAGCATCCAATCGGCGTGTTCTCTAATATCAATATCTGAGCTTTTGCGCCGATTCGTCTCGGCCACATAAGCATGACCCTGATTATCAAAGCTGATAGCCACCGCATTAGCCAATAGCGGTCCCGGTGCCCATAGATCTAAGGTGAATCGATCATCCAGTGAGTACACCACATGTTGAGCCTCATCAAAGGCTTCGGTACCTAAAATACTGACCACTCGAACATCATCTTTGTTCCCATATTCTTCACAGCTGAAAAGCATAAAAACCATGATCAGGAAGATCAAACTGAATCTACTCAACATACGCACCACTATTGACAAAAACGCACTCTCTATACTCACATTACGGCTCACAATCGAAAGATATATATTTTTATGAATCCCATCGGCACAGCGTAGTAGTAGATTTACTTCTCCAATCAAACACTTGAAAAAGCGCTTCAAAATGTATGTGCACGAAAAATTTTACTGGCTTAAATGGGCTTATGAACACAGGACAGATGGCAATTATATATACACCTCATCAGATCATAGCACTGCAGAAATATCATGCTTAATATAATACCTTTATCATCAAAATGTAGCAGGCATGAGTATTGGCATAAGAATCACCCTCAACGAAGGACTATACCTTCGAGATCCACAAGATTCTACTTTAGGCATGAAAATATTAGAGCATGGTGTATTATTAATCAATAACTTAGGATTCGAGAGATTTACCTTCAGAAAACTAGCTGCGGCAATTCATTCCACTGAGGCATCTGTCTACCGATATTTCGAGAATAAACACAAGCTGTTGCTTTATTTGGTAGCGTGGTATTGGGAGTGGGTAGCCTACCTCATTAAAATGAATACTAAAAACATCACAGATCCTAAGCAGAAACTTAGAATCATCATCAACTCCTTTGTATCTGCATCTAAAGAAAATCCAGAGGTGGTGTATATTAATGAAAGCATATTGCACGATGTCGTCATCTCTGAAGGTATGAAGGCTTATCACACCAAGGAAGTGGATAAAGAAAATGACATGGGACTTTTCACTAATTACAATAAGCTCACCGAGTCAGTCTCCAGAGTTATTAGCGAAATAGATCCTGACTTCAAGTACCCGGCTGCGCTTTCGTCTAATTTATTTGAAATGTCTAATAATCACATCTACTTCGCTAAGCACATGCCCAAACTTACCGAAGTATCAGTGACAGATACAGAATTTGATGAAGTAGAGAAGATGCTGAATTATTTTACAGAGAAGTTATTGTATTAACTATCTTTCCAACAGATTAAATGTTTCTGTCTTACGACCTTTATTTAATCTATGACAAAAGACTATTATATGCTTAATTTTTTATTTCTGTTGTATGTATGAATTCTTAGTCAAATCTCTCCCTCTGAAACATGTGATCAGAGATATAGCAGAAGAGTTGAATACTGATTACAGCTCTATCTCTAATTTCTATCGGGTGGACATACCCGCAGCATTTGGTAGTGGCTTTATAGAAGGAGTAGATTTTGAGAGTGGATTTGGTATGATCAAATATCACTGTACGTTTAATGAAAGGACTACCATCAATTTCACCTTCAATCTGATACATCCTTTAAAATTTCTGTACTGCTATAAGAATAATTTCAAACATAAATTTCCTGAGATGGAAGCTATTCACTCTGTGCAGCAATATGAAAGTCTTATTGTCGGAAGTAAAGATCAGTATGGACACGTATTAATTTTTGAAAAAGACGAAGCAATCAGAATTACCAGCTTAGAAATAGACCGTAAGCGATTTTCAATTAAGTTGAGAGAAATCTTAGATTCGGAAGAATCGACTAATGAATTAATAAAGGCTGTAAAGGATACCAGAGCTAAGACACATTTTTACTATAAAGGCAAGTATAGTGTAGAAATAGCAGATATTATAGATGAGGTGCCTTTGGAAGAGAGGAGCCCATTACTGAACTATCTAGTACACTACGGTAAGAGCTATGAAGTACTTTGGAAACAGATAGAAAACTATTACGAGGATGTGAGCGAGAAGACTATTCGTCACATTCTTAAAAAGAAAGACGTAGAAGTCATAAAGCGTGTGTGTGAATATATCGCAGATCATATTAACCTTCCTCTGACAGTAAATAAGTTAGAAAGTACTTTCGGTCTTTCCAGCAGGAAGTTGCAAGAGCTCTTTAATGAATTACATAACGAAAGCGTAAATGGCTACATCCAAAATCAAAGGCTTAAAGCAGCTATGAACTACATCGTTAATTCTGACATGAATGTCTCTGAAGTGGCAGATGCCATAGGTATAAGTAGTAAGAGTTATTTCTCAAAAATATTCAAAGATAAGTATGGTATTTCACCGTCGTATTATATAAAGAAGTCGAGGGAAAAGTAGCTCACTAATAGACAGTAACATATCATAATATTAAGCATACAGATGTTCTTATTCATTAAAGAATTTTCCACTGCAACTCTTCTTCGATAAGGTCGCTAATGTCTTTTATTAATTCTAAAAGCTTAGTCATATTGTCAAAATAGCTACTAAGTATTTGATTTAACTCAGCTTTTGACTTTGAATCTCTGAGCCGATCGACATAATCCGAAATCTCTCTCTCACCCCCGCGTAGCTCATTGATCTTGCTGCTTAATGCGTTTTGTCCCTTGATCATAGTTGTAGTATTCATTAGTGTTATGGATTATATGAGTGGCAGTTTAAATTTATACTCTTGAAGAAGTCAATCTTTGTAAAAAATAAGTGTTTGGCTCAATATGATTTAATTTTTAAAGGCTCAGAAGAGAATGGAAAATCATAAAGTATATTTATCATCAAGTTAATGTTCATTTTATAAAATTTATATAGTCACACTGGCCATGGCTTTCTCGTTGACCTCTCCTACAGCAAGATCATTTAAAATATCGTTAGCATTAGACTCCTCGTCTAAGATATGATCAAGGACCTCCATGATATCGTGATATCCTAGTGTCTCAGCGTAGTGTCTTGCAGTACCATATCCAGACATTTCATAGTGCTCTATTCTTTGAGCAGAGGCGATGAGTGCAGCATCCTTTACATAAGAAGCGGTCTCTATTTTAAAGATATCTAAGCTCTCTGCTATAAGCCCCGACATACCATGACTCATCGTATCCGATGTAACAATATTTAAAACAGATAAGATGTCTCTCAGTCTTACGCAGTGATTCTCCGTCTCTGCCAGATGATTAGTGAATACTCTTTTTAGTTTCTGATGAGAGGCTGCTTGAATCATGAGAGGTATGGCTATCACGAGTTGTTTTTCTGCTGCATAGAGATCTTTAATCTCCTGTTCGAATAAGTCCTTTAAGTTTCTCATAATTGCGCATTAGCTGTACATAATCTGAATGAAAATGTAGAAAGTTTACGACTCCGCTCGGCGCGAAGATAACGACAAAGCTTCTATTAAAAGTCACTGTTTCTAATGCATAGCCTATTATTATTAACACAAAAGACAATTTATATTGTGGGTATGAAGACAGAGGCCCATAGCGTCATCGCACATCCATTAGAGATCAGCTTTGCGAATATCGCAGTAGCTTGCACTGACTCCTCAGGCATAGCGGATGACCAATTTAGCTATGTACTCAAGAAGTCTATGTTCTATTTTATTCGTGGTGTTTGCTTGGACTTTGATCTACAAGAATGGTTTGATTTTCCCGTGCCTGATATAACAATAAAGGCTAATTTCAATGATCACTGTCAGGTAGGTATATCAATCTAGGATCTTAGGCCCTCTGCCATCCTGCGTTGGATGGGATCAGTCGGCGAGGTCACGACTAAAGATGGCTTAATTAAGTTTGATAGATATAAAACAAGCAATCGGGTGATCTAATTCAAATAAAGCAGAACTTGTGCGCCTGGCTACTGGACATGCTGGAGACTTGTTACGCCAGCTCCGACAAGAGAATAAACCGAAAAAGATTTAGAGAATGACCTATGAGCAAGATTATAAGGACTTTCTTACTTTCTGGCATAATCGACCAAAGGAATCGCTGCGTCAGACAGGTCTATTAGTACTTTACTCAAAAAGTCAGGTTGATCCAAAACAAATAATATGACATCAGAGAAAAAAAATAATAAGCAAACTATAGCCATAGTAGGCGGTGGTACCGCTGGCATGTGCTTAGCAGCAGCCTTAGACCCTGAGCAATATCAGGTGACGATATATGAAAAAAAGAATGCCCTTGGCAGAAAATTTTTAGTAGCTGGTGATGGTGGGTTTAATCTGACATATGACGAAGATATAGCCACGCTTAAAAGGCGGTACATGCCTTCAGGCTGTCTGGACCTGGCGTTAGACCATTTCTCAAATGTTGACTTTAGAGCATGGCTGTTGGGCATGAACATACCTACATATGTCGGCAGTAGCCATCGAGTGTTTCCTGAAAAAGGCATCAAGCCCATTCAAGTCTTGCAGGCAATAGAACATCGCTTAACATCTAAAAATGTTGAGTTGAGATTTAACCATGAGTTCACAAACTGGACTGCTGAAGGAGGAGTCCTATGTAATGGAGAAAAGAGAGTCGCTGCAGACATCATAGTTTTTGCCTTGGGCGGAGCCAGCTGGAAAGTCACAGGTTCCGATGGCTCATGGCTAGCTCTTTTCGCCAAGCAAGGAGTAAAGACCACTGATTTTCAGGCGGCTAATTGTGCGTTTCAGGTGAATTGGCCAAATGAGTTCATCAGAAGATATGCGGGCCACCCATGGAAGAATATTTCTATAAGCATTGATAACTTACAGCAATCAGGAGAAGTCGTCATCACCGACTTTGGCTTAGAAGGTAATGCCATCTATGCCCTTAGCGAGCAGATACAACGAGAACTTTCGGCCGGCTCACCAGCTCGGATCTGCATAGACTTCAAGCCATCACTTACTACTGAGGCCATCATCGAAAAGCTGAAACAGTCCAAAACTAATCTGACCAGTACCCTGCGAGAGACTCTTAAATTGAGCAAGGCCCATATCTACCTACTTAAGACAGAACTAAATAAAGAACAATTTTTGGATTTGTCAGTCCTCGTTCAGCACATCAAAAAGTACCCTATCTCCCTGATCAGTGCCGCACCTATTGACGAAGCTATTTCTACCACGGGCGGCATCCATATCGATGCTGTCGACCACAACTACAGATTAAAAGATCATGAAAATGTGTACTGTATCGGAGAAATGCTGGATTGGTACGCGCCTACTGGCGGATACCTGATTCAAGGGTGTGTGAGTATGGCGATGTCGCTGGCACAACATCTGAATAAGAAGAATTTAGCATAGCTGTAGATAAGTAATCATCTACTAATCTGCTTGCATAAAGAGCTTTGTAAGTATAAATAAGTTGTAGAGTATAGAGATGCATGCAGGGGAGGAAAGTGGACAATCTTGTACTTGCAACGTTGTTGCATTTTAAATTTATTGAGTATGTTTGCAACATTGATGCAAATACAATTCAATAGATGGGTAAAATACCACATAGAGAAAATGACTCCGATATATACCTTGAAGCGATAAACCTGCACAAATCATTTGGGCCTAAAATAGCACTCAAAAATCTAAACTTCAAAGTCAATAAGGGAGAAATTTATTGTTTGCTGGGCCAAAACGGAGCAGGCAAAACAACGACTTTTAATATATTTTTAGGTCTGCTGAAATCAGATTCTGGTCAGGCCCTCATTAATAATATACCTGTTTCTAATAAAGCGCAATCAGCTAAAGCACTGGCGTATATTCCTGAGATAGTACAGCTCTATGGCAATCTTTCTGGAATGGAGAACTTAGACTTCTTCAGTCGGTTAGCTGGACACCAGTATACTGAGCAACAACTCGAAGAGCTGCTTTTGAATGCTAATCTTCAAGCAGAGGCACATGATCAGCTGCTTTCAAAATACTCTAAAGGCATGCGTCAGAAAGTCGGCATTGCGATAGCCTTAGGTAAGAATGCATCATTTATTTTAATGGACGAACCAACTTCTGGCCTGGATCCCAAAGCTTCAGCAGAATTCGCCAAGACGTGCAAATCACTCTCTAAAAAAGGTGTCGGCATATTAATGGCAACGCATGATATTTTTAATGCTGTGCACTTAGGAAGTCGTATAGGTATCATGAAAGAAGGAGCCATAGTATATGATACATCCACTGCTGATATTACTGCAGAAGAATTGCAAGAACTATATATAAAAACCATTTAAAACGAGATAATGAAAAGAGATTTTTACATTTTATTACTAAGCTTAGTATGTAGTATACAAGCGTATGCGCAATTTAGCGTTAGCGGAACAGTAGTCACCGCGGACGATATACCGCTGATTGGGGCTAATATATTTATTGTTGATGACGCCAAGAATAAAATAGGCACTACCAGTGACTCAGAAGGAGCATTTAATGTAGAGCTTAACGCTCCAGGTCAGTATAGCATGACCGTGAGCTATTTAGGATACAATAATTATACTCGAAATTTAGCTTTAGTCAATAATGTCAATTTAGATTTAGGACATCACTTCTTGAAGAGTCAGCTCAATTACTGCAATCCGTAGAAGTCATCGGCAGAAAACGTCAGGATTATACAAGTGATTATTCTTTTTCAGCTACTAAAATAGCAATTGAAAATAAGAAGCTGCCTCAATCGGTCAATACGATTACTAAAGAGCTTATCGATGATAAGGTAGCTTTTCAACTTTCTGATGCCGTAAAAGGTGTAAGTAGTGTGACACCGGTAAGCTTTTATAAACACTTCAATATTCGAGGAATTACGCGAAATGAAGATGGCCAGATAATCAACGGTATGCGAACTCGTCAGTTCTATTTCCTTCAGCCATTAACGCAAAATATTGAGAGAGTAGAAGTCATTAAAGGGCCCAGCTCCGTGACTTTCTCTAGTGCCGACCCAGGCGGTACAATTAACATGGTGACTAAAAAACCACTCAAAGAGACAAAAAGAGAAGTGACATTTGGGGCTGGTAGTTTTAGTACGATGCGCGCTGGTTTAGACTTCACAGGTCCTTTGAACGAAGAGAAGACATTGCTTTACAGAATTAATGCCGCTGTTCAGGAAGCTAAATCTTTTAGGGATTTGGTGCAGAACAATGCACTTTTGATTTCTCCATCTTTCAGCTATATACCCAATAATAAAACGGCAGTCAATGTAGAAATGATCTACTCTAATGGGACTGGTAATTTAGATCGAGGACAGCCAGTCTTTGATGGGATAGACAGTTATGATAATTTAGAAAGTAGTCCAATCTCAAGAAACATCGCTGCCACTAATGACTATTTTCAGTCGAGGGAACTTATTCTGACCACAAGTCTGAGCCACCGATTCTCAAATAATATCCAGTTCAATGCTAAGTACATGAAGCAGACTTGGAATGCAGCAAATGGGAGACGATGAGGCAGAAGCGTCACGACAAGCCATGAAGCGCAAGCTGACTATGAGAAATAAGATAACCAGATGGATAGGATATCTTGTCCCGTCTATTCACACTCAACTTTCAATGAATGCATTAAGCAAAACGGACATGCAGAACTATCTAAATTATACTGACGCACTAGAAAGCTTCCACGAAAAGCTACGCCTCTCTTATTATCCCATCATTTTCGAAAATGAGTCGATAGAAGATCAAGATTGGGATAACATAGATTTAGTCTATTTTAAAGATGAGCGATCTACAAATTGGTTCTCACTGCTTCCACCTATTTTACTTAGCATGCTATGCTTATTGTTAGCTAAGTTAAATTAGATAATGACGCCCTATTCTTACATTAATTATAGACTGTAGTGCTTACAGTGAATTGTATATAATGCAGTTGAGCGTAATTCTCACGCATTAAATACATAATGCAATTTTTATTCAAGCGAATAGTCATTGATCATATATTAAACTTATTAATCAGATCAGTGTGGTTAGCATAATAAAGCGAAGAAAACGATGTATGGGGTACTATGTTATAGAAATTAATCCTACTCGTCACAACCAAGAATGTAGGCGTGCATGACAGCAGAATTATTAACAGAAAATCCCGGATTTAATGTGATTTCTACACCAGCACTAAGCTCAAGGGATTTAGATACATTCACTTTAGTGCCGAGTGCACCATCGGTCTCGATATACTTTCCTGCTACAATATAGCTATCCTTAACATTTTTCGCTGTCACGACAACTGATTCAAAGCAGTAATCACCTATGACACCCTTGCAGTCGCAGTTAATATTCAATCTGTCATTTACAGTTTCCTCATTTCCATCATCACAAAGTCTACCATAGTCAAAACACTCACACTTACAGAATTCATTTGGGAGGTACAACAAATTATCATTCTCATGAATACAAATGGTCGTGCATGAAGAGATACAATTACAATATTCATCCCAGACACCATCTCCAGTATAAACATTACCATCATCACAAGGCGCATTCACAATACATTGGGCTTCGCATTCGCAACTCACTGTATTGAAAAAATAACCTAAAGGACATGTTGTGGCAACACCGCCACAGCTCCCCCGACAGATACAGTTAGCGTCAAATATATCATTAGTGGTATTTGGATCACCATCATTACAGGCATGTCCTTGATTACCGCAGTATCCGATACAGTCACAATCTGCATCAAAGATATCACCTATTGTATTTGCATCTCCGTCATCACATTTATTACCTTCTACTAAACATGATCCCTTACATTCACAATTTAAATTAATGACATCATTCATTGTGCTCGCATTATTATCGTCGCACGGCGTGCCTATATATTCAGTCAGACAATCAGAGCTTAAAGACATATCTATATAAAAGTCCGATTGATTACAAAGATTTATGTTAGAATAGTCGGCTGCTACGCCATTAAAATTACCGCTGACTTGTACAAAGTAAAGCTCAGAAGGATCATTTAAATGGATTAACATTCGTTCACCTTTCCTCTCTCCATTTTGACTACATGCTATTTCCTCCAAATTTCCACAATTACCAGAATAAACAGAAACGATCTGAGAAAAATTTGGGGCAACTTCGAGTTTCAAAACCCCGCTAGTGCCAGCTTCCAATTTGTACCAAGTAGAGGCACCAGCATAAATACTACAGGATGGTTTAGGATCAGCTTTGGTCGCGTTTAGATTAGAACCTACTATACACGATGTCGGATTACCACCACCATCAAAGCTAATGATTGAAGCCTGATTACATTCTCCTGTGATATCGGTTGGGATAGTACCATTTACAACTTTTTTAGCTCTTATACAGAACTTGCCTAATGTCCTTCCAAAGGTACAATCAGCACCACTGACCATAATATAGTATTGAGTATTAGCATACAATCGCTCGTTCAGTTTTTCACCTCTAAATCCATATTTGTCTTTATTTGTACAGCTTATTTCATTTAATGAAGTACAGCTTCCCGAGTACAAAGTCACCACATCATTGAAAGATGAATGTAATACTTCAATCAGATAATCATCAGTGGCAGTAGGTTTAAAGGAATACCAAACACTTGCATTATTATAACCACATGAAGTGTTGACATCTTTGTTAGCTTTTATATTACTCTCGTCACAAAATAAGAGATTTGTAATAAGCATTTTACTATCTAAACAAATGTCATTCACTTGACCCAGTGCCGGCGTCAAAAAGCAGAGCTTAATGACAATTAAATATCCATAGTGTTTTAATGTGTGCATAATAAAAATTGTGTTTTAATGGATTTCTAATTTTCTTTCTACTCTCATTCCGTTCACTTCCAGGCATAAGGTGTACACTCGATTCCTAATTAAGTGAGACGTAGTATGATTCTTTAGATAACTGTTTGCGGGTTTATATTCATCCACTAATGTTTCGACTATGGCACCTACATCATCGAGAATTTTAAGTCTGACATTACCCGGTGATTTAATAGCGTACATCACCTCTAAACGTCTATAAGAATTACTTTCGATAATTTCAAAGCCTAAAAGTAGTTGGGAGTCATCATACGTAGAGGTCGCAGAAGACTGAGAGACTAAAGAATTACAGCCTGCTGCAATCATACCACCTAATGGATCATCACAGTAGTCAATACCATCATTACTGTTATTGTCATTACAAGGATTATAGGGTGCTGGTTTTGATATACCTGATGCATTTGGATCTACTTCATAATTTAATACCTTATCTGCCAGTTCTACATCTGCACACAGCCAATCCCGTAATACTTTATCGTAGACACTTCTAAAATCTATGGCTCCCTCTTGCGTAGTAAAGTCAACAGCACCAAACCCACTAATTTTATTAGCTGCAAGATCAATGGGCGTCCCGTAGAAGTTCTTACCGTTAACAGCATTACCAAATAGCATCACTGGTGCTAGTGTCCCGTGGTCTGTCCCATAGGTATTCTCTTTCACTGTTCTACCAAATTCAGAAAACGTCATCAATACGACTCGATCTGCGTCTCCAGATTTCTTTAGATCTTGATGTATTTTATTTACAGCAGTGGACAGATGGTTCAACAAATTTAAGTGATCACCTGACCCTCTCCCACTAGAATCTTCCACTTGAGAGTTATGTGTGTCAAAACCTCCAAGTGACACCATGTATATCTTTGTGCCAAGGCGTCCTTTAATCAATCTTCCCACAGTCTCCAGCTTGGCTGTAAGACCATCAAAACCACTGGTACCATATACTGATGTGTCAGTCACAGATCTATTGTAGGCACATTGTACCGCCTCTGCATATCGCAGTGTGCTATTGCCGACTTGTCGCACAAAGACACGCTCAATATCATTATAGCAATTAGAATCAATAAATTGGTTTGTGCTAAATAATTCGCCTGTATTGACTACATTCTGGAAGGCATTTAAATCTGGAAAAACTAGGTCAAATGGAACACCATGTTTTCCTTTGAAAATTAAATTATTTGATACGCCGATCTGGATGGCAGGCGGAATCACCGGAGGCGTCTCCAAGAAGGAAGGCAAGGTGTCATCAAGGTATCTTCCGACCCAACCACTATATCTTCTTTCATCCAGTAAGCTATTAGTATTCTCTGCCCCACTTGTAACTAAGTCTGATCCTACAAAATGAGAACGGTTTTGATTTTCATAGCCCACATTATGTATCAATGCCATATTGCCTTCATTCCACATATTCAGCAAACCTTCGTTAGCACCCTTATAAGTCGGAAGTCCGAAATCAGAGGAGTTGGTGCCTACTTGTAAATTGCTTAGGTACTGCTCACCAATTTTGATATTTGTTCTTATCTCTTCATATCTTGATCGCCTCGTATTATTACCCATAGGCACAACGGTATTGAGGCCATCATTACCTCCAGCGAGACGAATTAGAATAAGAACTCTATCATTATCTGGATTACTTTGCAGAGAGCTCATCAATGGGGACGCCCAAGAGATAAGGGGGATCTGACCCATGAGCGAAGTACTGGCTGCCAAAATTCCTGAGCGAGTTAAGAACTGGCGGCGACTCCAGTCTTGGTGATCTGCGCTGTGTGCCTCTTGCCCATCAGCCAGGGTGGTTCCTTTTCTGTTTATGTTCCTATTTCTGGACATCATAATATTATTTATAGTACAAATCGCAATTCTATGTGTTGAAGAGTTTAGGTCAATTGATAGTCAGGCTGCCGTGTAAAATAGTGTACTATAGCCATCACTCTCTCGGTCACGGCAGTGTCAATGCCTTGCGTTTCAGGCGTTCCGAGATCTTGTAATGCCAAAGAAGGAGCTCCATAATTTTGGTAAGGCCAATTATTAGTAAAAATGAAACAAGCTTGTTCAATTTGTAATGTCGTAGGGTCCACACAAAAAAAGTGGTCCCATAATTCCCTGACCCATTCTTCACAATTGGCATAATATGCAGGTGCACTGCCACCATATTTAATAGCTAATAAATGCTTAGCTAATGCCTTAAATTTTTCCTTCGTCGCCGAACCAATAGTTATCGAATCGTCATTAAACTTATCAAATATCTCAGTCATCAAATTCCACCTTGATATCAATGTAAATTCATTTAACCAATTGTGATATCCAGGCCATCCTGATACATCTGGAGGATTGAGTAGTTTTTGTCCCATCCTGCTGCATTTTCTAAATATCAGCGCAGTATCTTGATTTCTATGGTTGTAGAATTCAGTCACTAAAGGTGACCTGGGTGCATTCATATTTGGCTCTGTAGCCATGCCCTGGGCAGTCATCCGATCTATAACGCCACCAATATAATTTGGGTGAGGTTTATGATAATCGGTACCTCCTATGGTGTATAGATAAGTTGGTGGCGCATGCTTACTGGTATCATTAGCTATGTGTGATCTTACCATCTGCAATCTATGCGTATAATCGACTCCAGGTGCTGGGACCCATTGGTTATTAGCGTTGAGAATTGGACTTTCGCCAGAAGTTAATCCTGCAGATCGGAAAAAAGATGAAACCGAGGCGATTGGACTTTTTATCTGAGTGCCAATGACGCCTGGGTCATAAAAATGCCTACTCTTAAAAAGTGCCTTTAGAACATCAGTTATTTCCCATTGTTGTTTAAAGACAGTTGCAAGCTCTTCTATATATCCCTTTACTCCATTACTATCTTCTACCGCTTCTACATCTCCGTAGATATAGAACTTATATAACTTCTTACAAATAAAGTAAGCTATCTCATCTGCCTTTTCAGTAAACAAGATATGATGAAGCCATCTATATTGCAGCGTACCAGCCATAATAATAGATTTAGATAGATTATTCTCTATTGGGTCATAGTAAGCCTCTGGAATTGTATTACCATTCCCAAAAAGATAGTCTTCATATATTGCTAGCTCTGAGGAAGTTGGTTTGTCATCTACGACGACGCCATTTGTATAAATATTCTTCCATGAAGGATCATTTGCATTACTATGAGCTGTGCTATCTATGGGAGGTGCAGGTATGTTGCTGTCGTACACTACAGGTACTGGTGACGGCGCACCATTTAATTTCCAATATGTTGCATATTCGGTAAATTTTACGTTTTCATCAAATACCGCTTTCCAACAGTCGTAGCCATTTACAAAGTAGGTGTTATTTGTACCTAAGCTTATTGGTTTATCACCATAGACAGTATTCCAATCATGTGCAGTAAATTGAAAGCGCAATTGATGCTCGTCAGGCACATCGTTGCCCTGTTTGTTTCCATACCGTTCTGCTCTCCAGCCAGTTAGCATTCTAGCTATCTGTATTATATCATTGTCGGAATAATTAGGTGCTCCATCTTTGTCTACTGGACCCATGGTAAACAATTCTAATAGCTCGCGAGCGTAGTTTTCATTGGGTTCCGAAGACTGCTTATATCCGCCTCCAAAATAAGGGTCGCCATTATTAAAATGACCTGACAAATACATGAGCATCATCGGTGTTCTCCCGATATCTTCTACAAAATCTTTGAAATTGCCAAACGCATTTTTGTCCAGCACTCGAAAATATCTACAGACTTTATCCATATCTGTCTCAATATCCTCTTGAGTAGAAAAATGACTATGCCAGAATAGCAATAGCTTAGCTCTGACGGCGCCTGCTGTAGAAGGGAATGGTTTATAGTTATTTATTTTTGTAGCGTCCCCATTGAGGGCTTCATTTAGCCAGTAGTAAGCTATTATTTCATTTAGGTATGATGGAGCTATCGCATTCACAGAGAGATTATTCATCTGATAATCTTGAGCCGTCGCGTCATATTTCGGTCTCCTGGGATTCGATGCCTCACCATTCGACCAATTAAAAATATCGCTACCATTTTCTTGAGGTAAGCCAATGTCAGCAGCTCCTGAATCAAAATTATTAGGCTTACCACCGATTAATTGATTGACTATATAATTAATGGACTTGCCTTGTGCCCATTCTATTTCAGCTACACTAGCCCCAAAGCCCATCCTACGAAATAAATGTCGTATCAGTTTTAGGTGCTCTTCATTGTCAATCTGAAAGCTGGTCCTATTTGTAAATCCACTATTGGGCCAAGCCACATCAAAACTTTCTATACACGGCATAATTGAATATTTCGTTTATTTACGTTCTCACTCAGGCTAAGCTTATGTACTATTGTCATCTATGATATTAATGATGAATGCTACTATAGCTCCTTTGTTAAGTACTTTAACCAAAACACGACACGTATTTTTAAAGAGCACACTTATGGTGAGCGTAGACTAAGTAGACCTGCTCACATACCTAAAGACGGGATAATGTGATGATATAAGGGCTTGGGGCTAGAATTGTATTTGTTTTGTGATAGGGTTGCGCTTGGAAGAGAACAAATAAGCAGAGGGACTTAGATGGAATAGTACTCTTACATTCTGTAATCCAGCTCCTGCGCTAGATGATCTTGGCATCGATAGAATGCAAAACCTTGGTGCCATTGGTCAGCTATTATGTTTACAATTGTATTCTAAGTTTCGCCAATACTTTTGTAATCGACTCTACATCTTACTGGAATAAGGGGGTCAGTTTACCGGATCTGGGGGCCTTGTGTTATATCAGTGTAGGAGGTCAGCTTTGGCTGAAAAACGCACTTATTGAAAGTAGCTAAAGTATAGAACCATATTTTTGATTCAAAATACATATAGCCTTGCTTAAACATCGGTGTAACGTGCAACAAAACCAAAAATGTCATGGACTGCTACGCAGCAATGACATTTGTTGCTATGTGTTATAGAGAGTCTATTTTATCTTCAATCGCTTCTGAGACTAATTGATTTAATGAGGTTCCTTTTAACGACGCAAATTTGAAAGCTTTCGAATGAAGTTTCGGACTAATTCTAACGTTAAATGATCCTTTAAAAGACTTCAGTGGTTCTTTCTTTATTTCTGCGCATAGATCAATATAATCATCCACAGCTTCTTCAAAAGATGTTTTTAAATCTTGTACATCCTCGCCTTCAAAGGTGACAAGATCATTTATCCCTTCAATTTTTCCATAGAACACAGAATCTTTGGTTGAATAGTGGACTGTTCCTATGAATTCTTTATACAGTAATTTATCAGTCATATCAATTTTTTATCTTTTAATTCTGAAATGATTTCTCTTTTCACATAGTCCTTCAATTCGTTTCCTGGATGCGGTTTATGTAATCTTATTATATGTTTATCTTCGTAATTAATAAATGCAACTCTTGATCCTGAAGTTTTACCCTTTTGAGTTTCTTTATATCCAAGTTTACCAAGCAAATATTTTATCTCTTGGTAGGTAATTGTTGAACTCCTATTTAACAACTTCAATAATACTTTGTCGTATTTACTCATCTGCTATAAAGGTAAATATTTTATTTCAAACTTGCAACTATTTTTTAGTCGCAATTCACTTTTGCTTCTCTATAACGGTTCTGGGCTGGCTGACCGTAGGGAAAGCTAGCCTAGAACAGGGGGCGCATGCCCCCGAACCGTTCAAAGCAAGCCGACCGTAGCTCGGTTTGCTCTGAACTCAAAGGAATATTAACGTCATGCCATCGTCGATAATATTTAACTACCGCTCATGACGATAATATTTCAGTTGAACAATCACGGCGCACCTTCCTTCAACCAAATTTTTTCTATATAGGGAAAAGCACTCCTATTTACTTGACTAAGATAACTATTATTTCTCTCTCTTACCGAATCCTAGTTCCTTTTTTAATAGCATTCTCTTTTGATATCTTTGACATTTATTCAAATGCTCTTTTTACCGCCTAAATCCTAACCTACACCCATAGCGATACCATTTCTTAAAGTGTGTTCTTAATTTTTATTGCCATTTACATTCCTATTAAGAGCTATTGGTGGCGACTTATTTTGTGCATAGCCTACCACATGCTCATATATCCAATTCGCTTCACCTGCTATTAATGCGCGTGATCTTGGACTAGGTCTCCTTCTATACTGTGCAATTCTCTAAATTCTAAAAACTGACGCAGACCTAACTGATATGCTTTTATTGTGGATGGCGAAAAATTCCCAACTATTAAGTGATCTTCATAACACTGCAAACGCTCTTTTTTGACTGTCTCATGGATCTTTTTTTAAATCCAATCTGCCAATTCTTTAGTTACTTTGCATGATTAACTATATAGGGGTTGTTCAACGTTGGAGTACCTGCAGTGGTGGCAACTCTAAAATTGAATAGACCTCAATACTGAATACTTACCTTAAACTTGAATAGTACCTTTATTGCATCCATTGACAGGTATTCATTGTTGTGTGCAGAATTATATTTTACGGCACCAAATTTTAATCTATATTCTCCAGTTCCCATCTCTAATTCAATTGATTAATACTCAAGGGTTATTTCTTGAAAACATATCTATTTATATGTATCTTGCCTTTGTTTAGAGTTATTCTCAAATTTAACTTAATTATGATTTTACCAAGCTATTTGTTTTGGGATATTGATCTTAATTCTTTGGATTATGGTAAAAATGCACGTTTTATTATCCAAAGAGTCATTCAAAAAGGGTCTATTAAAGAGTGGAAAATTATCAAAGCCTTTTATGGACTTGATTTTATCACAAAAGAAATTCTTCTAATTAGAGATTTAGATCCTAAAACTTTGAATTTTTTCTCTACATACTTTAGTTTAAACAAGAATAATTTTAGATGCTTCACTACTCAACAATCCACCCCAAAACACTTCAATTATTAAAGGACCTTCAAGAGATTGAATTTCTTAACGAATATTTTCTCGTTGGTGGAACATCTCTTGCTCTTCAAATTGGTCATCGAATTTCAATTGACTTAGATTTATTTGCCTATTCAGATATGGAGGTTTCTCCTGTTCTTGATTATATTAATCATCTAGGAAAAGTTAGAGTTGTGAATCAAACTCCGAAAATCCTTAACTTATTCATTGATGATATTAAAGTTGATTTTGTTTCTTATCGATACAAATTTATTGATTCTCCTATCAATATTGACAAATTAAAATTAGCTACAATTCAAGACATCGCTGCAATGAAATTATCTGCTATTGCTGGCAGAGGTTCTAGAAAAGATTTTATTGATTTATACTTTATTCTTGAGCAATTTACATTACCACAAATTTTTGATTTCTATAATTCCAAATTCCCTGATGGAACTGATTTTTTAGTTTTCAAAAGCCTAACTTATTTTGATGATGCTGAAATTGAGCCAATGCCTAAAATGCTTAAACAGATCAATTGGAATGAAATTAAAAATAGAATCGTCAAAGAAGTTAAAACTCATTTTCCGTAATTGTAGTGTTTTATTTTTTTTGCACACAACGGTTGTGTATATGGCTCGTAGCGTGCAAATTAGCATTATCCTTTCGGTTAAGCACGAGCCGAATTTATTAATTTTCTTATTCCCTTTTTTTATCAATAAGCCAAATTAAAAAATTTGGCGGACTTGCAAATAAACCTTAATTTCGATTAAGCAACTAATTAGCTATGAGATATATACGTTGTTGTGTGTAGTGCTCCGCTCGCTATTTATTCCGCTTTATTTTTATTTTGGTTCAGACTAATATTTTCCGTTTATTCTCTTAAATTTACTTTCCGTTATTTGGTTTCAATTCTCCACGGTGGATTTAGTCTATTTTCGCCACCATAAAATAAAATCAACTGATTTCCGTCCAAATCTTTTAATCTTGCTTCTCTCCATAACCAACTTTGTTCAGTTGGTTCTTGGTCGAATTTAATTCCGCATTCCTTGAGTTTATTGACATATTCATCAAGATTTTCACACTCAAAGTAAACATAAATTCCGTCGCCTTTTGGTAAAGATTCAGTTTGGTGTAGCGAAAATGTGGAATTTCCATCTGGACATTCAAATCTTGCGTAATGCGGTAAAGATTTAACAATCAATTTCAATCCTAATTTTTCATAGAATGGAATTGATTTTGTCAGATCTTGTGAAGGAACAGTTATTTGATTTAAGTTCATATTTTGTTTTCAGCACGATTTTTTTTTGCATTACACACAACGGTTCAGGCTATGCGTCGTCTCTCACAAGGTACGCAGTGAGATATGATCGTTATAGCTATTGTTAGTGAGAGTCTTTTTTAAACAGCTCTTTTTACAACCGTGAAATTAATTTGCGCAT
>ENA-ORXR01000243-ORXR01000243.1-marine-metagenome-genome-assembly--contig:-NODE-243-length-83501-cov-6.179541_pt1 | contig 83501 bp, 86 predicted proteins | sample MGYA00237866_ERZ511479 | MGnify/ENA metagenome assembly ERZ511479
AAAAAAAAAGCAACAAAAAAAAAAGAAGCTACAAAAAAGAAAGATAACAAGAAAAAAGCTACTAAAAAGAAAGCCACTAAGAAAAAGGCTTCTAAAAAGAAAGCCACCAAGAAAAAGGCTACTAAAAAGAAAGCCACTAAGAAAAAGGCTTCTAAAAAGAAAGCTACCAAGAAAAAGGCTACTAAAAAGAAAGCCACCAAGAAAAAGGCTACTAAAAAGAAAGCCGCTAAAGGTAAGCCAGCTAAGAGAAAGAAGAAATAATCTCTACTTTCTAGAAATTAAAAACCCTCATGCTTTGCATGAGGGTTTTCTTTATAATATAAGAAAACTACCTCTATTCATATTCGAACTGCCCATATTCAGATTCTATCAGTAAAGACTTTTTAGTAGCAGCCTCTACATGACCAGAAATTTGAGCATCTAGATCAAGCTCCTTCGCCATGTCAATAATCTCTTCGGCACTTCCTTTGTCTGTATAAAATTCTAATCGCTGTCCGACATTAAAAACTTTGTACATTTCCTTCCAATCAGTATCAACTGCTTCTTGAATTCTTTTGAAAATTTCGGGTGCAGGAATTAAATTATTTTTAACTACACGCACATTATCTGGTAAGTAATGTAAACATTTTGTTTGGGCACCACCACTACAATGAACAATAGCATTTATTTTTTGCCCTAAACAATTCAATACTTTTTTTACCAAGGGGGCATAGGTTCTTGTCGGAGATAAAATAAGCTTTCCAATATTCTCCATCGTATCCGCTTGATCTGTCAGAGAATACTTGCCATTAAAAATGACATCAGTATTGAGATGCGGATCTACCGCCTCGGGAAAATCAGTGGCGTATTTCTTTTTTAGTAAATCGTGTCGAGCGCTAGTTAATCCATTACTTCCTATCCCACTATTATATTCTTTTTCATAAACAGCTTTACCAAAAGAAGCAATCGAAACAACCACATCGCCCGGCACTACTTTTTGACTATCAATAATATCCTTCTTTGGCATACGAGCCATCATAGTTCCATCAACAATCATGGTGCGAACAACATCACCTACATCGGCGGTTTCGCCGCCTAGGAAATGAATATCCACGTCATGTTTTGCCATTTCGTCTATAAATTCTTGCGTACCATTAATAACCTCAGAGATAACTTCTCCTGGAATTATTGAAGCGTTGCGACCAATGGTACTGGTATAAGTATAAGGACCCGTTGACCCTACACAAAGCATGTCGTCTAAGTTCATTACCAAAGCATCTTGAGCGATACCACGCCAAACAGAAATGTCACCGGTTTCTTTCCAGTATAAATAGGCTAAAACACTTTTTGTACCGGCCCCATCTGCGTGCATTATATTGCAAAAAGCATCATCACCAGCCAGATAATCGGGATAAATACGGCAAAACGCTTTAGGATACAATCCCTTGTCTAAATCCTTCACTGCTTTATGCACGTCTTCTTTATCCGCGCTTACTCCTCGCTGTTTGTACAAATTACTCATTGAGTTACGAAGATAGTTTTAAGATAGTAGACCTTAGACACCAGACGATAGATTTTCACATATTTAATCAACAATAACTAAATTTGCCTATCTTAAATGCAGTTGCATTCTGACATAAACAAGCTACCTACGATTAAAAAGTCCATTGTTACAATTGGCACCTTTGATGGCGTGCATGCCGGACATAGAACTATTATTAATCGGATTATTAATCTCGCCAAAAAACGCAATGGTCAATCTGTACTAATAACTTTTGAGCCTCACCCACGATTTCTCATAAATCCCCAGCATAGATTAAAGTTGCTTACCACCCTTGAAGAAAAAAAATCCTTATTAGAAAAGCTAGGTTTACATCATTTAGTCATAGCTCCTTTTACGAAAGAATTTGCCAATCAAGAAGCCAAAAATTATGTAGAGGATTTTTTAATCAAAAAAATTAAGCCTTCGGTTTTGGTAATAGGTTACGATCACCATTTTGGTAAAGGCAGAAGCGGAAATTTTAACTTGCTAAAGCAATATGCAGAGCAAGGACATTTTCAACTAGAAGAAATCAGCAAGCAGCTTGTGGAAGATGCTCATGTTTCTTCCACCACCATTCGTAAAGCACTAGAACTAGGCGATGTAAGAGAGGCCAACAATTTATTACAATCTAACTTTCAACTGAGTGGCGAAGTGGTTATCGGTGACCAAAGGGGCCGTACTATCGGGTTTCCTACTGCCAACCTGCAAATAAGCAGCGATAAAAAATTAATTCCCCCCAATGGTGTTTATGCCGTCAAAGCTATTGTAAATAATCAACGCTTTAACGCTGTTATGAATATTGGCTTTCGCCCAACAGTTACAGATACACCAGAACTTCGCCTAGAAGTGCACCTTATAGATTTTGACGAAGATATTTATGGTGAAAACCTAAAAGTAGAATTCATAGAGCGCATTAGAGCAGAGAAAAAATTTAGTTCATTTGAAGATTTGAAGAAGCAGATTGAATTGGATTGTGAAAGAGCGAGTGAGATTTTGTAATTTAGCTTAAAATGAGAATACTTATCTTATTATTATTCTTTATAGCAAGTTCCGCAGTAGTTAAAGCAGATTACAGCAGAATGACTTTTTTAGAGGTTCTAGACGGAGCAGACTTATTTGCCGAATCAGAAATTGTAGCAGTTAATGATAGTTTTTTTTGGATAAAATTAAATTATTTAATTAAAGGTAGTTCTGAAGAAAAAGTAATTAAAGTACGAAAATTCCGTAATTGGCCATGCGCTCAACGTTTCAAAAATTACGAAATTGGACAAAAAGAATTAGTTGCATTAGTTTGGGAAACTAAATTAAAAAGTTGGCGACCAATTGGCGCTGGTAATGAAGGAGAGTTGCCGCTGGTAAATGGAAAAATTACTTTTAGAAAATTACTCTATGGCAAAAATAATTACAAATCTCAAACCTATAAAAGGACAGATGTTTATGATGGCATAAAGTATTATTTAAAAAATATAGAGAACCTTCAAAGTAAAATTAAAAACGGTACAATTTTAGAACTCTATCCCGATAATTTATTTACAAATGCATTAATCAAAACTATTATTTGGAAAAATCAAAGAACACTAGATTCACTTAAATCTCAAAAAAGACTAAGTGAGTAAGTTATAACCCAAAAAACTTTCCAACTAACTCTTTGTACAAATCTGCCGGAGGGACGGTTCCGCCAATACCTCTATCCTTTTGAGCTATGTCATATAGTAGATTGAGCGCACATCGCAACTGTGGTTCGGTATATCCCTGCGCATAACGAATCGCTTTTGTTGCTTGGAATGGTGAAAGTTTTAACTCTCGAGTAAACACATCACCACCTGGTTTAGCCATGAGATGATAAGTATGCATGGCACTTAAGGTTCCGTACAAGGTAGCCACGGTCACAGTCATAGGCATAGACTTCGCATTGGCCTCAATATATTTGATAATACGAAACACTTTCGCTCTATCCTGACCGAGTAAGGAATCACTCAGTTCGAAAAAATTATAATCCTTACTGATACCAATATATTTTTCAATATGATCTCCTGTAATTTCGTTCTCTCCCTCTTTTAAATTAATACGAACTTTTTCTAATTCATTAGAAATTTTTTCTAATTGAGAACCCATGTTGGTGGCAAGTAAATGGGCATTATTCTCGCTGATTTCTAAGCTATGCGCCTTGGCATATTGCATAATCCAAGCAGGCACCTGACTATCATATAAGGGCTTAAAGGTATGATAGGTACCTACTTTCTTTAACGTTTTAGCCAGGGCCCCTCTTCCGTCCAGTTTTTTGTATTTGTGCGAAATACACAAAAAAGTAGTGGAAGGCAACTTATCTAAATAAGGCGCCAAATTATTAATATCTTTTAGCTTGCTGGCTTCTTTAATTATCACTACCATACGATCGCCAAACATAGGCGCTTGCTGACAAGTATTGAGTATCTGTTTCCAATCGGAATCTAAACCGTAATAAATATGTAGATTAAAATCTCGCTCAGCATCTGTGAGCAAATGTTCTTCAAACGCTTTTTCTAATTCTGTTGTATAATAAGTTTCTTCCCCGTCAAAACAATTTACATTTTGCAAAGTTTTCTTCTTAAAAGAAGTAATCGTACTTTTTGTAAATGTTATATCGCTCATTGTTTAAATAAATTCTATTGAGGATTGAGTCAACAACTCTTTTTGATTCAATTTTCTAAATACTTGTACGGTGGTCAGCACGTCTTTTTCGCAATAGGTTTTAATTCGTTGTATATCATTTTCTTCATAAAAAACTCTAGCTACATCGGCACCGCTAATATCACTTTTGGGCGTTTCAATACCCAAGACAGCAGCCAAAAGATCAAGCGAAGTATAATGCTTATAGTCGCCAAATTTCCAAAGCTGCAATGTGTCAAGTAAAGGAATCTCCCATGGTTTTTTAGTTTGTAAATCTTGCAACACCTTTGGCAATTTTACAGAATTAATCAAAGCACGACGACATAAATAAGGAATATCAAACTCCTTTATATTGTGCCCACAAAACTGCTTCGGTTTCCCTTTGAAAAAATTAGATACCATTTGAAAGAATTTTTCGAGAATTTCAACCTCCTCTCCAATGAATGAGGTAATTCGCAATCGCTCTTCACCAGCTTCTTCAAAGATAAAACCAGCACTTACGCAAACAATTTTTCCAAACTCAGCATAAATACCAGCACGCTGGTAAGCAATTTCGGCAGTGTCCTCCTTGGCTATTCTGGCTGCTTTTCCTGACCATAACGCTTGCATCCTGTCGTCCAAATCTGTAAATAACTTATTTACGGGAACCGTTTCTATATCAATAAACAGAATGTTTTTCATTGCCAGTGGCTAAAATATAACAAAACTTTATTCTCTGAATTATTTATCTCTATTGACTTTTTATAATTTTACAGTTAAATCATAATCGTAATCCAATGTCAGAAGAGTTTCAAACCAACAAACCCAAAAATTCTAATATCCTATTATGGAGCATCATTGCACTTCTTGTCGCTGCAGGTAGTTATTTTTTTATCATGAAAAATAAAGTGTCGCAGGAAAAAGAAGATACCGAGCTGCGATTGGATGAAGTGAACATAGAAAAACAATCGCTGAACAAAGAATATAATGCCGCACTAGCTAGGCTAGATAATATGCAGAGTGAAAATGTAAAAATGGATAGTCTCATCCGAAGTCAAGGAGGCCAGATTGTAGGGCTGCAAGATGAAATTCAAAGAATATTAGAAGACAAAAATGCTACGCAGGCTGAACTCAAAAAAGCTAAAAATTTAATTACACAGCTTGAGGACTTGACGGTGAAATTCCAAAGTCAAATTGGTGCATTAAAAAAAGAAAACATTCAACTTTCAGAAAACAATCGAAACTTAGCGGAAGAGAAAAAAATGACGGAAATTGAGAATGAAGAATTAAAATTAAATAAAAAAGTACTCACTACTGAAAAAAATGAATTAAAGGAGACAGTAGAAGTCGGGTCAGTATTGAGTGCAACTAATATTTCTATGGACGTGATTAATAAAAAAAGAAATTTATTAGGCCGAGAAAAAGAAAAGAGTACGAAAAAAGCTCGCAAGGCTGACTTGCTAGAAGTAAATTTCTCGCTAGGGGTAAATCGAATTATTGAATCCGGCGAACAAACTATTTTTGTAAGGGTAAAGGGGCCACAAGGAAATACAATACATTCAACTGGCAACGCTAGCGGCACGATAGAACTTGCGGATGGAGGCACCAAAGAATACACTACCAAGAAAATAGTGCCTTACACAACAGGCAAGAAATCATATAATATTAAAACAACTTGTGTACCAACCGATAAATTTCAATCGGGCACTTACAAAGTAGAACTTTTTCACAAAGGCTATTTAATTGGCCAAGACAATATAACTTTGAAGTAATAAAAAATACTTCTATGAATATTGCTATTGGTTGTGACCACGCCGGTCCTGAGTTAAAAGAAAAAATCAAAGCGCACTTTGCGGATAAAGGTTTGACATTTGATGATAAGGGAACGAACGGACCAGACAGTGTAGACTACCCAGACTTTGCACACGCAGTGGCAACTGCAGTGGAAAAAGGTGCTGATTGGGGAATCCTGATTTGCGGTAGTGCGCAAGGTGTGGCTATGACAGCCAATAAACATCAGAAAGTACGCGCAGCTGTTGCTTGGAACAGCGAAATTGCTACTCTTTCTCGTCAGCATAATAATGCCAACGTAATTTGCTTACCCGCCCGATTTATAGGAGAAGCGGACGCCATTCAATGTATTGAAGCTTTTGCCAATACTGAGTTCGAAGGGGGTCGTCACGAACGTCGGGTTAACAAGATTTCTTGCTAGGCCCTCCGCTCGTTTATTAAGCGAATGAGGTAAATTTGTTTATCTATTCGGCTAAATGAAAAACACGTACAAGGAACTCATTGATCAAACCTATTATTTCCCGCAAGAGGGATTTAAACTAAAAGAAGGATACCTACAATTTAATAATATTGACCTAAAATCAATCATAGATAAATATGGAACTCCATTAAAACTTACCTATCTACCTAAGATTGGTTCGCAGATAGATAAAGCTAAAAACCTTTTTGCCAAAGCAATAAAAAAAAATAATTACGAAGGAAAGTACTTCTATTGTTACTGTACGAAAAGCTCTCATTTTTCTTTTATCATTGATGAGGTACTAAAACATGAGGTTCACATTGAAACATCGCACAGCTATGATTTAGAAATCATAAAGAAATTATATTCTAAAAAGAAAATCACTAAAGACATTCATATTGTTTGTAACGGTTTTAAAACACCCAGTTACACAAAAAACATCTCGTACCTAATAAACAAAGGATTTAAAAACGTCCTACCCGTGTTAGACAGCAAGGAAGAGTTCACTGTATACGAAAAGAAAATCAGAACCGCTGAAGCTGTAAACATAGGCATACGAATAGCGGCAGATGAAGAACCAACTTTTGAGTTTTTCACTTCCCGCTTAGGAATTCGCAAAGGAGATGTATTAGATTTTTATCAAGAAAAATTAAAAGACCACAAAAAGTTTAATCTGAAAATGCTTCACTTCTTTATGAATAAAGGCATTAAAGATGATTTCTATTATTGGAAAGAATTACAATCTATTGTGACCCTCTATTGTCATATTAAAAAAGAATGTCCGAGTCTAGATTCACTTAATATAGGTGGCGGTTTCCCAATTAAGGATTCCTTGGCTTTTAAATTTAACTACAAGTCTATGGTCAACCAGATTGTAGCTACTATTAAAAAAATATGTAAACGCCATAGGGTCAAAGCTCCTAATATTTACACCGAGTTCGGAAGCTTTACCGTGGGCGAAAGTGGAGCAACAATTTATTCAGTGATAGGAGAAAAAAAACAAAACGATAAAGAAACATGGTATATGATTGATAGTTCTTTCATCACTACCTTACCCGATATTTGGGGTATCGGTGAAAAATTCCTGATGCTACCAATCAACAAATGGAAAGAAGAAACACACGAAGTACATTTGGGTGGGCTTACTTGTGACAGTCATGATTTTTATACCAAGGAGGAATATATCAATGCTGTATACTTACCTAAAGCTCGCCTTGAGGATAGAGCTAGCTTAAAAGACGAGTATGAACCATTATATGTCGGATTTTTTCATACGGGTGCTTATCAAGATCAGATTAGTGGGTATGGAGGTATTAAGCATTGCTTGGTACCCTCTCCGAAGCATGTAGTTATTGACCTAGATAAAAACGGCAACTTAGTTGACCAATTATATGCTAAAGAGCAAAGTGCGAATAGTATGCTCAAGATACTGGGTTACTAACAATCTTTTCCTCCAGGGAGTAAACTGTAAATTGCTCTCCTCTACAAAAAGCCATTAGGCAAATACCAACTTCTTGAGCAACTCTGACAGCCATTGAGCTAGGCGCGGAAACTGCTGCTAAAAAAGGAATCTTTGCTTTATACGCCTTTCGCACAATTTCATAAGATACACGACCACTTACAAGGATGACCTTAGCTTGATCCAATATTTCTTGCAACAGTAATTCTCCAATTACTTTGTCCACAGCATTATGTCTTCCAATATCTTCTTGTATCGAGAGCAACTTACCATCTAAAGTAAAAGCTGCAGAAGCATGGGACCCTCCTGATTTTTCAAACGTTCTTTGAGCTTCTTGCATAGTGGTAAACATGCTTTCAATAGAAGCTGCTATAAGTGTGCTGTTATCTTCTAACGCTACTCCTAAAGCTAAGTCAAGCTCTTGAATCCCACATAGCCCACAACTCGTTACGGACATCAAGTTGCGCTTGGTTTCGATCCCTTTTTCTACCGATTGTTTTTCTACTACTACATTTACTTCTGTGATATAACCCAATTGATTTTTATTGGTTACCACAAAATCAGGGTGATTTTTTCTATTAAAATAAATATCCTCGGTTAATAAAATTCCACGGACCAGCGCTTTTTCATTTCCAGGAGAACGCATAGTAATCGTGTAAGGCTCACCATTTACAGAAATACTTAATGCCTCTTCTATAGACAGTGCATCCTGTACCACTTGCTCCTCATTTCCTTTATATTTTTTACCTGAAACTTTTTCTATCACTACAGAGCTAAGATATTAAAGATTCTACTAACTCAATGCGCAAACAAAAAAGTCTCACCAATTCCGATGAGACTTTTAGTATAAATTAGGCAAGTCCTTATTCTGACTTATAATATTTTTCAGTTTTACCAAAAAAGAAACTCAACTCCTGATGTTTAGCAATAAAGTCAATAAGATCTTGTGAGTTGTCAAATTTCTCTTTAATGTGCTCTGTAACTGGCTCCAAAGTCATAATCGACTTTGCTGCATTAGAACTCATTCTATATATGTAATACTATATTGTATTTTAAATAATTAAAACTAATACTAATACTATTGATTATAACGTAGATAGCTGCAATAAGAGGTCATCTGCCAATCTACTAGCACCGAATCTAAAATATTTATTCGTCATCCATTTTTTACCCAATGTATCCTCCAGCATGGCTAAATATTGCATAGCAACTTGGGCACTTGATATCCCACCAGCAGGCTTGATACCGATCATTTTTCCTGTACGCTCATAATAATCAGCAATAGTTTGCATCATAACGTAGGTTGATTCTAAAGTTGCAGCAGGAGTAATTTTTCCAGTACTTGTTTTTATAAAATCAGCACCAGCCGCAATTGCAATTTCACTAGCAATCCGCACATTATTCAATGTGAGAAGTTCGCCAGTTTCTAAAATAACCTTAAGGCAGCAACTACCGCAGGCTTCTTTCATGCTCGAAATTTCGTCATGTACAAGATTATACTCCCCATCCAAAAACTTCCCTCTACTTATTACCATATCTATTTCATCGGCTCCCTCCCCCACCGCATATTTAGTTTCGGCTATTTTAATCTCTAAACTTGTTTGACCACTAGGAAACCCTCCTGCTACTGATGCTATTTTTACACCCGAGTTTTCCAATTCTTTGGCAGCCAATTTTACAAAATTTGGGTAGATACATACCGCTGCCACAGAAGACACTCCATCAATATCATCAGCAATATGAATAGCCTGATGACAGAGTTGCTTTATTTTTTCTACATTATCGCTGCCTTGAAGCGTAGTAAGGTCTATTATACTCAAGGCTAACTGCAAGCTTTGCGATAAATTTTCTTTTTTTATAGGTTGTGTTTTAAACCGTGCAACACGTTCAGCTATGCCTTCTTCGTCAATGTTCGGACTTTTTGAAAAATCTAGATTCATTTAGTATCAAAAGTAACAATACTGAGCTAAGGCCGCAAAAGACAGAATAGAAAGTAGCTAATAAAAATCTGGATGCACTTTTTTCGAAAATTTATTTTGCAATGCGTTTTCAATAATTTCCATAACCCAAAGAATAAAGAAAATACCTGCAGAACATAAAAGTAACAACTGTAAATTTCCAAAAAAGAGTAACTTCACATCAGTTACAAAATGTATCACAGATAATAATACGAGCAATACAACACTCAGACTGAAGATAACAAGATTCATATTTAACCAATGCAGGCCACCACGCTTCGCTTTTAGTTTTTGTATCTCGATACCAGACATTACCTTATCCTCAAGCGCTAATGGCAATTCGGGCATTGGCTGACTTTCAAACAACTTTTTAAAATCATCGCTATGTCGCTTTTCACTATTCATACCTTATACAAAATTATGTTTTTTATTTAATAAAATTTTTAATTCTTTTCTTGCTCGGTGCAAACCTGTTTTTACTTTGGCTCCAGAAAAATTAGTACTCACCATTATTTCTTTAATAGACATTTCCTCAAGATAGAACAAGGTTAATAACAGTTGCATAGCATTGGGCAACTGAGCTAATGCGGTGTGCAGTATCTGCTGCAATTCGTTTTTTTCTATGTTTAATATTTCATCGTCAAGTGTAAAAGCATCTTGATTATTAATCAGAATATCTTTGTCATGCTCAAGATATAAATAACGCTTATTAGCTTTTACTATCTTCAAGGACTCATTAATTACAATTCGGAGTAGCCAGGTTTTAAAAGTACTATTCCCTTGAAAAGTTCTCAGCCTTTGAAATGCTTTTAAAAAAGCATTTTGAACGGCATCTTGTGCTAAATCTTCACTCTTTACTATACCCAAAGAAACTCGCCAGCAATTGGTAGCATACGAACGGTATAGCAACCGAAACATATCCGATTGCCCATTCAGCACTGCTTGTATGATTTGCTCGTCTTGCAATTATCTTTTTGAAATACTGCCTATTCCTTCCGAACGTTTGCTTGTCACTGCGGCATCGCCACTGTAACGTATACTTCCTACACCAGAATTTCGAAGTTTAATTTCTTTCTCTGCATACACTTCCATGGAGCCTACACCATCATTCCTTGCGTCCATTACCTGAGTAATCAACCGCTGTGCATTAACAGAACCAACACCCTGATTGGCCAACGTAGCAGTATCTGCTGTACCAGAAATATCTAAGGAACCAACACCAGAATTTTTCCCTTTTATTTTAGTAGCGTCTAACTCTAAATCCATAGATCCGGTTCCCTCGTTCACCACTTTTATTTCATCAGTCTGCAACATACCTTTTGTATTAATTGCTCCAACACCATTCATTTGTATATGTTGCAATGTTTTAACTGATACATACACATCTACTCCGCCACTCGAATAGTCGAATAATTTAAAACCTTTCTGCTTCGTTGGAAAACTGATGCGCAGTACACCGTCATTAAAAGTTGATGTATTATTAAAACGCTTGCCATTAAAAACGTAGCGCACACGTTCCGTATCACTCATACTTATGTGCACATCTACCACACCATCTGCTTTGATAGAATGAATACCCCTTACGTTATCAATTGTTGTTAATTGATTTTCAGCATCTCCACTAGCGTCCATACCTAAAAAGTTTAAATTGGCAGATGAACTGATAACAAAAACTGCGGCTGCTAATGCGATGAGGCCTATACCTAAAACTAATCTTCCTTTATTCATAGCTATCAAATTCATTTTTGAGTAAAAAGCTTTTTATAATATTGGCAATACCTAAGAAAAATAATATCCCACAAATAATACTTAGTCCAGATCTTACCCCCAAGTAGGTAGAAGCAAAATAACCTAAAACAATCCCAACCGCTACAGCAAGCATATCTATTCCCTTGCTCAATGGATCTTTCTTTTTAGAGTCTGCCATTTGATCCGCCAAGTCTGGTGGCGTCATACCTCTTTCTATCATAAGCTTACGCTCATCCATAATTCTGGTCTTATGCCTATAATATAAATAAATGGCTATTATGGGCACTGCAAATGCGAATATGATGGCAAAAAGTGGGATAAGTAATTGGCCTGCCGGTAACATTGATAATAACATAGTTCTTTAATTTTTGTACCTATTAGATACAAGTTAAAGATTAAAGGTTACAATATTATCAAGATTTTTTATCTGGTGCTAGAATTAGCGCTGATTCAACAAATCAGAAACATCCTCCTGCTTCAGTTTGTCGGTATTACGCACTTCTCGTTTAGCAGAAAAATGATTATAAACCGTATTAACAAAGGAAAGTATAATTCCTATTCCAACTACAATATACAATATGGTAAAAATCTTACCTCCATCAGTCTGCGGTGCAAAATCACCAAACCCTACCGTAGTAAGAGTAATAAAGGAAAAATAAAGAGAATCTAACCAAGACCAGCCCTCTAGAAAATGATAAACAACCATACCTATACAAATTACAATAATGGTAGTAATTATTAAATCACGGTATTCTTTATCTCGTAAAAACTCCAGTAACGTTCTAAAGAAAATCATTATACTGCTAAGCTAGTTAGATGATTTGGTAACGCAATAATATTACGCCTTCAACTTACTCAGCAATTCTATAAACTCAGCTTGAATGCTCACTGTGCGGTCTTTAGCATACAATTGATTAATTTCCTGACCATATTCCTCTTTAGCCTTTTTAAGTTCCATGGCGCGCGCTTGCATTTTTTCAGGACGGGGCCCCCAGGTAAACAAGACCTTATTCTTATCATCAATCGAAATTAACTTAGGAATTGAACGCCCTTTCTTAGTTAAGAAAGCGTCCATAATGTCTAAATTTTCATCGCGCAACATAATATCTAATTCAATGTTGAAAGCAAAATCGGCCATTTTGTTTATCACAGGCAAGTTTTGAGCAGCATCGCTACTCCAACCCTCAATCAAAAGAATCCAACGTTGTTTAGGAGATTTTAAAATAGCACTTTTTAATCGATCATTTAGCTTAGTCAATTTATCCGAACGATTCATCTTTACGATGTTCGATTTTGTAGCTTCAATCCGCTCATCAGAGTGGTCTTTACCTGTAGTTTCGCCATCTGCCATCAGTTTATCGAGCATCTCCCGATATTCCTTGTACGAATACTTATTTCGTCCTTCTAAATCAAATTTGAATTGCATACCTCTTTATACGTTGTTTTATGGTTGGTCTTACAGTAATTTACTGTATTTACACCTAGTTTGTAATAATACGCACGGATCTTTTTTTTTCGCAAAAAAACCTTAAATTGTTTTACTCGAACCCGTAGTCATTTTGTTGATTTTGTTCATTTCATCACCAGTTAAATATCTCCATTCCCCGCTTTTCATCTTCCCAATTTTTACATTCATAATCCGAGTCCGATTTAGTTTACGCACAGAATAGCCAAAATGCTCGCACATACGCCGTATTTGACGGTTTAACCCTTGCGTCAGGGTAATTTTAAACGCAAACTTATCAATCTCTTCCACTTTGCAGGGTAAAGTCATTTGACCTAATATTCTCACACCTCGCTGCATTCTATCGACTATATCATCGCGCAACGGACGGTCCACAACTACATGATATTCTTTTTCGTGCTCATTGCCCGCCCGTAATATTTTATTGACAATATCACCGTCATTGGTTAAAAAAATTAAACCCTCCGACATTTTATCTAATCGTCCAATTGGAAACAAGCGCTCCTTATGACCTATAAAATTTACAATATTATTTTTCTCCTTACTATCCGTAGTACATACCACACCTCGAGGTTTATTCAGTACTATATAAATTGCCTCACGCTTAGGTTTTGTTTTAATTCTTCTTCCATCCACACGCACATCGTCACCATCTTTTACTCGTGCCCCTTTTTTTACGTGCTTACCATTTATGGTGACCAAATCCCACTCAATATATTCATCGGCTTCTCTTCGCGAGCAAAAACCCGAGCTGCTTATAAATTTGTTTACACTTATTGAATGATCGTTGCTCATATCTTAGAACTGGTCAGCGTGAAATTATCTTTTCTTACCATAAAATTTACGTTTGTTTGAATTTGGTTTTTTACCCCCACCCTGCGGTCTTCGGTGTCGGTTTCCTCCACCGCCACCTTGTTTGGCCGGTTTCTCTGGCGGACTATCATCATGATAAGGTTGATCAGTAATCAATGGAACTTCTTGTTTGATTAATTTATGAATATCCTTTAAATAAGAACGCTCATCGGCGGCACAAAAAGAGAATGCCTGACCACTAGCAGAGGCCCTACCCGTTCGCCCAATTCGATGCACGTAAGACTCTGCGATATTCGGCAAGTCATAATTGATTACATGTGAAAGTTCGTCAATGTCAATACCACGGGCTGCAATATCTGTTGCTACTAATACATTGAGTTCGCCATCTTTAAAAGCGCTCAACGCTCGCTGGCGCTGAGGTTGCGATTTATTACCATGTATAGCCGCTGCATTTATTTCGTTTCGTTTTAGCAATTTTACAATTTTATCAGCACCGTGCTTAGTACGAGAAAATACCAAGGCCGATTCAATACTTTCAGTTTTCATTAGGTGCAATAAAAGTTTAATCTTATTCGGTTTACTCACGTAGTACATAGATTGTTCTACTTTTTCAGCTGTCGTTTTTTCGGGCGCTATCGTTACTTGCTCTGGATTTCCTAATATTTGTTTAGACAAGTCAACAATCCGTGGTGCCATCGTTGCACTAAAAAACAAAGACTGTCTTTTGGTAGGAAGAAGCTTTATTATTTTTTTTATATCATGGATAAAGCCCATGTCTAACATTTGATCCGCTTCGTCTAAAACAAAATATTCAATGTCGTTTAACGTAATATATCCTTGACCAATTAAGTCTAACAATCTTCCTGGTGTAGCTATTAGAATATCGACACCTCGATTTAACGCGCCAACTTGTTTACCTTGTTTGACCCCACCAAAAATCACAGTATTATATAGTTTCGTATGTTTTCCGTATTCAGTAAAACTTTCTTCTATTTGTATGGCAAGCTCTCTAGTCGGAGTAACTACCAAGGTTCTAATTTTTCGTTTCCCGCTTCCCTTGTGTCCTTTTTCATACATCTGTTGTAAGATTGGTATGGCAAAAGCCGCCGTCTTTCCCGTACCCGTTTGGGCGCAACCTAATAAGTCTTTGCCTTTTAAAAGTATCGGGATAGATTGTTCTTGAATGGGGGTGGGGTTGGTGTATCCTAAAGCGTCTAATGCTTTGAGTATAGGCTCAATCAAGCCTATTTCTTTAAATGTCATAATATGTTATAAGTCACAAAGGTAAGGCTATTCAATAAAGGAAAGTCCAACGGTTGGGTAGCATTTTAAAAAAATAAAAAACCTACATTGCCTGCACAAAAACCCTTTATAACAATAATCGTAGCTAAGAATGACGGTTTAAAAAAATTTGTATGATTGCCCAATTCAGGAGAGCTAGAGTCAATTCCCCATTTTCCTCCAAAAACCCAATAGAAATGAAAACACCCAAGTAAGAGAGAAATAAGTGCCAATACTGAATGAAATCTAATTATCTTATTCTTTAAATCTTCGCTCCTTCCTTACCCAAAGCAATAAGAACTTTTCTTTTTCTATTGAATGCCATAAGTAGTAAGACAGGTACAATAATCAATGTGATAATTGTGGCAAAGGCCAAACCAAAAATCATCGTCCAAGAAAGCGGCCCCCAAAAGGCAACATTATCTCCGCCAAAATAAATGTGCGGATTTCCTGTTTCAAACAATAGAGCGAAATCCATATTTAAACCAACGGCCAAAGGAATCAAGCCTGAAATTGTTGAAATAGCTGTAAGCAAAACTGGCGTCATTCGAGTACGACCAGCCTCAATAATAGCTTCCCGTGGTGTGAGGCCTTCTTCTAACTTTAAATCAGCAAACTCTACCAGCAAGATTCCATTCCTAACCACAATTCCTGCCAAGGCTACTACACCAATACCAGTCATTACAATGACTATGTCCATTCCAAATATTCCTACTCCTAAAAACACACCAACTATACTTAAAAGAATTTCACTGATGATAATAATAGATCGGCTAAATGAATTGAACTGTATCATCAATATCAGAAAAATCAAAGCCACTGATGTTAACATAGCACCACCTAAAAAGGCCATCGTTTCTGCTTGCTCCTCTTGTTCTCCGCCCATTCGGATACTGACACCAGCGGGCGCATTAAATTGGTCAATTTCTGATTGTACGTTACTCACTACTTCGTTCGGATTAAAATCGCTTAATACATTTGAACTCAAACTGATAATTCTTTTTTCATCCTTACGCTTAATGCCTCCATAAGTATTTCCATAGTCTAAATCAGCAAAACTCCCAAGCGGCACTTGTCGCACAGCTCCGCCCATACCCATATCTCGATAGGTAATTGGCAGGTTTTTTACAATATCTATATTATTTCGTTGGTCCTTTTGTAAACGAACCATGATAGGATAGTCATCATTGGCATCCTTGAAACGCGAGACCTCCATCCCGAACATGGCCGTTCGTAAATCCTGTGCAATTTGGCCGGTACTAATACCTTCAATATTTAATCGAGAACGTTGAATATCAAAAACGATTTCTGGTTTATCCGCTTGAAAATCACTTTTCAATTCTTCAACTCCTGATATTTGTTTGTCATCTAGATAGCGCTTTAAACTTTTAGAAGTCGCAATTAAACTATCTAAATTTTCACCCGTAATTTCAATCAAAATTGGCTTAGCCGTAGGCGGACCACTACTTTCTTTTTCCACTACAATTTTAGCACCCGGCACCCCTTTGACACTATTCCGAATATTATCTAATACCTCTTGAGTAGACTTTCCACCGCGCTCAGCAAATTTTACGAAGGATACTGTAATTTTTCCCCGATTTGGATACTCTCCGATTTCACCTCCTTGGGTGTTGGTAGCGCCTACTTTAACATTCGAAACAACTGATGTAATAAGAGGATGTTTTGTTTTACCCGATTTATCATATTTCGTTGCGGTATACACTTTTTCCTCAAGCTGTTTGAGTACCTCATTGGTACGCGTCTGATCTGTACCCTCTGGCATAGTGAGATAGACATAAGTAAAATTCGGTTCAGACTCTGGGAAAAACAATACGTTCGGACTTCTTAACCCAATGAGGACGAAAGAAAATACGCTCAGCGCTACAACACCCAAAAGTACCCACCCTCGGCGGTCCAATATTTTTTCTAATCGTCGCACATACCAATTTTGAACTTTGGGCCAAACATTATGTTGGAAAGCGTAAATGAGTCTGACCAAAATAAATTTATTGAGTAAGAATAAAAGAAAGAAGAAAATTGTAAGGTTGCCCATTAATATACTACCCGTGGCATATCCGATAGCTGCTATTACAAAAAATACAACAGCAGTAATGGTGGTTTTATTCGTCCACCGAATTCTATAACCCGGTTTATACTCATCCTTTTTCATAAAATCAACTGCAAAAACAGGATTAATTATATAAGCCACAACGAGTGAAGCCACTAACGTAATTATAAGCGTAATCGGTAAATAAAACATAAACTCCCCGATAATACCATCCCAAAATGCCAGAGGAATAAAAGGTAATAGTGTGGTGAGTGTACCAGCAAAAACCGGTAAGAAAACCTCTTTAGTAGCCTTAGTAACGGCCTCTTTAATCGGTATATCCTCTTCATGAAAAATACGATGAGAGTTCTCAATAACCACAATGGCATCATCTACTACAATACCAAGTGCTAATAAAAAGGAGAAGAGCACAATCATGTTCATAGTAAATCCAATGCTAGGCATTACCATAAAGGCAATCGCCATAGAGAGCGGTACAGAAAGCGCTACGAAAATTGCATTCGTGGTCCCCATAAAGAACATGAGAATGAACGTAACAATACAGAAACCGATAATAATCGTATTGATTAAATCATGTAAAGTGACTCGAGTATTTTCACTTTGGTCAGCGGTAAGAATTACATTCAATTCTTTCGGTAACTCTTCAGCTTGCATTTCTGCAATGATTTCATTTATTTTATCACTCGCATTAATTAAGTTTTTACCTGCACCCTTTACCACGTTTAAGGTAATTACGTTTCGTCCATCCAAACGAGCAAAACTTTCGGGATCTTCATAGGTGTCCTTTACTTCAGCTACATCCCGCAAATAAATGTTAGCACCCATAGGGTTTTTCACTACCAAGTTACCAATCTCTTCTGCGTCTTGAAATACTTTTTTAATAGACAGTAAACGTTGCTCTCCGTCCACTTTTACTTGACCCGGTGTAGCTTCTACATTTTCGAATGCTATCGCATTTTGAATATCACGGAAAGAAAGCTGCGCAGCACTCATTTTAAATAAATCAACGTTGACTTGAATTTCTCTTTCCAATCCACCCACTTTGTCAACTCGTTTGATTTCTTTTAAATCTTCTATGCGATCTTCAATTCTATCGGCATACTTTTCTAGACGAGTTACGTCAAAATCACCATAGAGATTCACGAACATAATCGGGAATTCCGATGCATCAATCTCATTGATTTCTGGTTCGTTGGGCAAATCATTTGGCAAATCAGGCTTTGCTTTATCAACGGCATCTTGCACATCAATTTTTGCTTCGGCAATATCAACGTCTGTATTAAACTCAGCGGTAATTACCGAAAAATCTTGAAATGAATTACTCGTTACTTTTTTAATCCCTGTGATCCCAGTCAGTTGTTTTTCTATTGGTTTAGAAACCAAATTTTCCATATTCTCGGGTGAAGTTCCCGGGTAAATCGTTTGAACTATTATCGATGGAAATTTCACCTCAGGAAATTGCTCCTTGGGTAGATTATTATAGGCTGTGTATCCCATAAAGGCTAAAATGAGCGTTGCGAAATAAATCGCCGTTCGATTATTTATGGGCCACTTAGATGGATTAATGTTCATCTTACTTTCTTTTATTTAGCGAAATTTAATTTGTCTCCTTCGTTCAACTCTTCATACCCTGCTGTAATTACTTGATCATCTAATAACAACCCATCATTGATTTCAACTTGCCCTCGGTAATTTTTACCGATAACAACTTTATTCAATTTCGCACGATCTTTATTATCCCTCACAAATACGTAATCACCGCCATTAATTTTTTGAATCACTTTCGCAGGTAGCACGAAGGCCCTTGGGTTCGAATAGGTAGCAATTTTTACTTTAGTAATCATATTGGGACGTAGTTTTCCTTTGGACGGGGGTACAATTTCCGCCGTAAAGGTTCTTTTTAATGGATCAATTGTCCGTTGAACATAGCGCACATTCGTAATCATTGTATCGGCTGCGTCTGGCAGAACGACTTGAGCTCTGCTCCCCTGGCGTACTCGACCTGCGTAGCTTTCTGGGATATCTACTTCCACTTTTACATTACCAGAATTTACGATGCGAATCATATTCGGCATACCCGGATTGGCCATATCACCCACATTGATATTTACATCATCCACCACACCACTAATCGGTGCTTTGATGGCATACATTCTTCGTTGGCTCAATGTAGTCTGTTTTTTCTTGAGTAGAGATTCATAATTATTTTTTGCTGTGAGCAATTGAACCTCGGTACCCACTTCTTGCTTCCACAACGCTTTTTGTTTGTCGTACATCGTTTTCGCAAATGAAATTTGCTGGTTCAATTCAGCAATTCCATTTTGAATCGTTTCAGCTTTTAAGGTAGCTAGTACTTGACCGCGACGCACGTACTGCCCGTTCCGCACTCGAATGGATTGAACCACACCCGGTGCCTCAGGAGTTGCGTTTACAGACTTCCCTGCATCCACTCGTCCCTGTAGTTCTAAATATTGATAAAAAGCAGTAGGATACATATCCGTCAATCGAACCGCTATTTTTCGTTCCTCCTTTTTGATAGTCCCGCCGTCCTCTAAATCAGTGATTTTCTTATCGAGTGCCGCGCGTTCTTTTTTAAGTTTGGCGAGTTCAGCTTTGGGGTCTTTAGGCTTTTTTTCATCACCGCAACTACTAAAAAAAAGTACGGTACTTACTAAAAAAATGATTGCTTTGTTCATAATGTTTTATCTAAATGGGTATTATTATTTGGTATAAATTCCAAGGGCTTTTTGTAAATCTATTTTGGCCAGCATGGCATCATAAAGCGAACCAAAATAATTTGTTTGTGCTTCTTTCATGGCGGTTTGTGCTTGAATAATTTCAAGATTCGTACCTAATCCTTCTTTATATTTTATGCGAGCTATGTCGTACACTTTTTTAGCTAGGTCAATATTTTCTTCTTGGCTTTTTAAGGTTAGCAAACTATTGCGCAAAGAGGTTCGAGCATTGTTCACTTCAAAATCAACTGCCTGCTCAAAGTTTTGAATATCTAAACGAGTTTGTTTTAACTTGAGTTCTACTTGCTCCATTTTAGCAGCGCGCTGCCCGCCTCCATAAATAGGAATATTTACAGAGAGCCCAATGGCGCCCGTCGGGAAATAAGGTAAAGTAAAAACTTCTTTTAATCGTTTAGTCTGTGTGGCATAACCAAACTGACCGACAGCTGCAATTGTAGGCAGGTTAGCTTTTTTATAGCGCTTATAATCCAATTCATTTAACTCAATGCCTTTCTTAAGCAATTGCATTTCTGTGCGTTGATCGTAATCTATCACATTCGTCAAAAGCATATCTCTCTTGATTTCTTCGCTATTTAAATCATCGCTTAATTTAATGCTATTGGTAAGCGGCATACCCATTTGAAATTTGAGTACTGAATGACTAAGTGCCACTAGGTTATCAATTTTATTTTTTTCGGTTAATAAATTGTTCTTCTGAACCGTTAAACGAGCTACGTCAATCTTTTCGGCAAAACCAGCTTTGTACAATTTACTAGTCGTAGATTCTATTTTTGAAAGTAAAGAAATATTATCATCGAGTAACAATCTACGTTTCTCAGCAATCACACAATTGTAATATGCCTTGCTTACATTAATTCTTAACTCTTCTTCGCTTCGTTTTGTATTCAGTTTTGCTAGTTCGTTTAGGCTCTCTCTAGCTTGTAGACCAATCAACACAGCTGGGTCGAACAAAATTTGTTGAACCTGAAGATTCATCGAGGCACTCAAAGGCAAACCAAATTGAAACTCACTATATTCCCTCTCATAATCAGTTTGAGGTGCGGGTGGATTGGCTGCTAAACGTGCCGAATCAATCACAAAGAAACCAAAAGCATCACCCAAGTCAAACGCATTGGCATCACCTCGTTGCTTAGGCACAATGAAAAGATATTGAAAACTCCCTACGGCAGAAACCTGAGGTCTCGTTAAAGCAGTTACTTCTTTGTTCACTGATTTTTGAATATCCTCTTCTAGTTTCTGTTTTTGTAAACTCGGTTGATTTTGAATGGCATAATTGATACACTCTTGCACGGAATATACAGATTGTGCTGTAGCGCTAAGGCTTATGAAACTGATGAATAGGAGTAGTTTAAATTTCATTTTATTTTTTTTGAAGGTTCGATAAGTATTTGGTTATGAGTTTATGCCCTTTCAAAGTGCTGATGCCAAACATATATAATTCGAAAATTTGTTTATTAATTTCTACCAGGTCAAATTCTCTTTTTGGGAAAATACCGGCATGCATCAACATAAAAACAGACTCCATTCGATAAGTCGCAATTATGCTAGAGTTAATATTTTCACGAAACAAGCCTTCCTCAATCCCTCGGTCCAAATTTTCTTTGATACAATCGTGAAGTTTGGTCTGCTTAAAATGCTCCATATATTTAAACGCGCTTGCATAATAGCGTTGCAGGTCCACGAAACAAACAGGGTTCATCCCTTTGAACATTTTAGCCATGTGTATAAAAACGCCAACCAGTTCTTCCAACGCATTTTTACTCGCACCCATAATTTCTAGCATTTCTTCCCAATGCCGCTCATTGTACGTTTCAACTGAAGCTAACACAAGGTCATCTTTTTTACTAAACTCTTGATAGAGGGTCTTTTTTGAAATGCCCGCCTGACGCGCAATTTCATCAACTGTCACGTTTTTGAAACCATAGTGCAAAAAAGCTTTGGTAGCTATTTCTATAATTTGTTCTCGCGTTTCCACGAGGCAAAACTAAATAAACTTTTGCAATTGCAAAAGTTTCCAAGGTTTATTCTTAAAAAATTAAATCTTTTCTCAAACGAATTCGGTATCTTCTTCGTCAACATTATTATGAGAAGTATTATCATTCTACTATTATTCCTGACGCTCACTTCATTTCAAGAAAAAAAAAGCAATCCCCTACAGAGCGTAAACTCTATAATTGGTGACATTAGCTACCTACAAAAATTTGGGAAAGCTCCCCATAAAAATTGCGATGAGACGGAACGGATAAGAACACACCTCGAGTATGTAGAAAATATTTTGCGCAATAGAGAAGTCAAACACTTGACTAGTGAACAAACCACCAAAAGGCTGATACTACTAAATCACTTAAAAGACTATACTGCCGCAGGTAAATATCCTAAAAATTACGACTTCAAAAACCAAAGAAAACCTTGCTTCATAGATGCAGAGGGTTCCATTTGCGCTGTAGGTTATTTAGTTCAGCAAAGCGAGCGACCTGCTGCAGCTCAAACTATAAATTCTGAATTTCAGTATTCTACCATTTATGAAATGAAATCTGATTTATTGGATGAGTGGATTTTAGCTTCGGGTTTAAGCAAAATAGAAGTAGCCATGATTCAACCAAATTATGGTTTTCAAAAACCAACAAAATCTGTAGGCTATACTTTCGGAGTTTCTATATCAGCCTTCACGATGGCCAATGTTGGATTGAGTATTGCTAGTATAGCTAAATGGCGCGATAATAATTTTAATAAAAACGTACCGCAACTTGGATTATTTTTGGGAACGACTTCATTGGCTCTGAATGCACTAATTTATCAGCCTTCAGCACGTACCGACTTCCGTAAAATTTTTAGTAACGTGAATTTAATTAGTAGTGTGGTTTCCATTGGGGTCAATGGATTCAGACTATTGAATTATAAAAATGAGCACAGAGAAAAAAAAGTAAGTTGGGACTTAAAGATCCAAACCGGCTTGAGGGATCAACCTGCAATTGGATTCGTAATTAATAAAAAATTATAACTACTTCTTTCGAGCAAAAATCCGGATTGGTACTCCCGTAAAATCAAAATGCTTGCGCATCTTGTTTTCTATAAAATGTTTGTAAGGGCTTTTTATTTCGTCAGGATGATTCGCAAAAAAAGTAAATGAGGGTACGGTCGTTGGTAATTGAGTTACAAACTTAATACTCACGGGTAGTCCACGATAATTCGGTGGCGGGTTTCGTTTAATCTCATCGAGCATCACATCGTTTAATTGACTTGTTGGTATTTTTTGCGCTCGTCTGTCATAGACCTCCAGTGCCAATTCTAGTGCTTTATGTATCCGCTGTTTTTCAATGGCTGAAATAAACAATATGGGCACGTCTGTAAAAGGAGCAATTTTAGTATGAATAAACTCTGTTTGTTTTTTTACCGTATGTGTGTCTTTTTCAATCAAATCCCACTTATTCATCAAGATAACGATTCCTTTTCCTTTTCGCTCCGCCAGGCTAAAAATGTTAATATCCTGCGCTGTCAATCCGCGTTCAGCGTCTACTACTAACATAATAATATCACAATCTTCCACCACTTTCACAGCTCTAATTTCCGAGTAGAATTGTAGATCTTCTTTGTCCTTTCTTTTCTTTTTCAGCCCTGCGGTATCAATTAAGATAAACTCCTTTTCAAATAAGTTATAATGCGTGTGAATACTATCCCGAGTTGTTCCAGCAATTTCAGATACAATATTTCTCTCCTCTCCAATCAAAGAGTTCAATAAAGAAGACTTTCCTGCATTGGGCTGACCAACAATAGCAAGTTTGGGTAAACTAGAATTTATATCGTGCTCTTTTTCAGGTAATAGCTCAACCACTCGATCTAATAAATCACCCGTACCGTACCCTCCCATAGAAGAAACCGGAAATACCTCTTCAAAACCCAAAGAGTAAAACTCATTAGCTTCTAACAAGCGATCGGCATTATCACTTTTATTCGCTACTATCAAAATGGGTTTGTCTGATTTACGTAACAAAGCGGCAAAAGCCTCGTCTAAATCAGTAATTCCCGTAGACACATCACAGATAAATAAAATAACGTCCGCCTCAGCAAGGGCTATGTCTACTTGTTTGACAATTTCTTTTTCAAAAATATCTGCGCTATTGGCTACATAACCACCTGTATCTACTACACTAAAATACGTTCCGTTCCACACCGTTTCTTCATATTGACGATCACGCGTTACACCACTCACATCATCAACAATTGCTTTCCTCTCGCCAATCAAACGATTAAAAAGTGTAGATTTTCCTACATTGGGTCTTCCGACAATGGCTACTGTTTTCATGATTATCGTGCGAAGATAGTCAATTCAAAAATGAGAAAATTGCTTTCCGTTTTTTTTGCGCATTAAAATTTTGCCTTTTAGTAAAATAGATAGTCCATTATTTTTTCTTTTCATAAAAATGATATTCTTTTGCCGTGCGAGGTAGAGCAGCGGTAGCTCGTTGGGCTCATAACCCAAAGGTCGTAGGTTCGATCCCTACCCTCGCAACTAAATAGAACCACCACGCATGGCGTGGTGGTTTTTCTTATTTTTACAAAGTGAATAAAGATTTTAAAAGCGGCTTTGTTGCTATTATAGGAAAACCCAATGCGGGCAAGTCAACCTTGCTCAATCGGTTTTTGGGTGAGAAACTAGCCATTGTGACTCGCAAGGCTCAAACCACGCGCCACAGAATTATGGGGATTCTAACCGAAGATAATTATCAGATTGTTTTCTCCGATACGCCAGGGATTTTGGATGCTAAGTACAAAATGCACGAACGTATGCTCGAAGAAATTAAAAATGTACGGAAGGATACCGATGTTTTACTTTTTGTAATGGATGTGAATGATGATTTAGACGAAAATCTTGCACTTCTTCAAGAATACAAAACCAACAAGCCAGTAATTTTTATTTTAAACAAAGTAGATACCGTTCATAAAAAAGATTTGGTGGAGCTTAGCGAACAAATAAAGGCTTCTGTGGCTCCCCAAAGTATTGTTTCTATTTCTGCGCAAGAAGGCATCCGAACAAACCAACTCATTAATGAAATAGTAGAAGTTTTACCCATAAATCCGCCCTACTATGACGAAGAAAATTTGAGCGACCGACCCGTTCGTTTTTTTGTAGAAGAAATCATCAGAGAGAAGATTTTTAAATTGTTGAGTAAAGAAATCCCCTATCACACCGCCGTGCATATCCGATCCTACCAAGACAAGGAAACGCTCACTAAAATCGAAGCGGACATTGTAGTGACTCGGGAAACTCAAAAGATTATCATGATTGGTAAAGGAGGCAGTATGATTCGAAAAATTAGTGAGCAATCGCGCGCAGATATTGAAGAATTTATCCAACGAAAAGTATTTATGGAGCTCCGCGTAAAAGTTCGTAAAGACTGGCGTGACAGTGATATTTTCTTAAAAGAATATGGTTATTGATCCTAGTATTTTTGATAAAAAAGTAAAAGTTGATTCTATCGATTTCGAGATAGACAATGGTGAAAACTGTACAATTGACATTCTACGTTTAGATCAAATTCACCCAAACATTTCAGGAAATAAATGGTTCAAACTTAAGTACAATTTACAGCTAGCTGCCGAGCAAGGCTGTAAACAAATCATCTCTTTCGGTGGTGCCTACAGCAATCACTTACACGCCTTGGCCTATGCCGGTAAAATAGCAAACCTACCCACTATAGGAATCGTACGTGGTGAAGAAGTAATCAATCCTACCTTGACTGATTGCAAAACCTGGGGCATGGATTTACAATTCATTTCTCGTGCTGAGTATAAAACTAAAACTGATTCAAAATTTCTTCAAGCTCTTGCTGCCCGACATCCTCGCGCTTACATTATTCCCGAAGGAGGTGACAATGAGCTTGGAAGAAAAGGTTGTACTGAAATTTTAAGTGCTGAAATGATCAGTCGCTATGACATTCTTTGTTGCTCGATTGGTACAGGAACAACTATCAAAGGACTGTCCGAAACTTTTAAACATAGCGTTTGGGGATTCGCTCCTTTTAAAAATGCTCACTCTCTTCAAAAAAAAATTGGCGAATCCTTCCCAAACATAAAATACATAGACGACTATCATTTTGGCGGCTTTGGAAAAGTAAAACCAGCCTTATTGGATTATATATCTTACTTTAAATCGAAATATAAGATTGAGCTTGACCGAGTATATACCGCTAAACTATTTTATGGTTTACAGAGTGAGTTAAGTAAGCTTAAAAATAGGGCTGATAAAAAAATATTAGTCATTCATACAGGAGGATTGCAAGGCAACCGGAGCCAAAAAAAGCCTTAACACAAATTATGAATCTTTTTAAACATAAACTATTAATTTCGCTGCGCTCTGTATGAAACAAATTTTAGTATTTATAATATTCATTTTTTTAGCGAGAACAATCAGTGCTCAAAATGCTGAGGTGCCAAGTTTACCCAGTTTAAAAATTGAAACCACGAATGGAGAAAATCTCATAAGCTGGGTAAGCGATTACAGTGGTTTAAAATCTGTACAAGTACTAAGAAGTAGCGATAGTGTTTTAAGTTTTGTGTCCATCGGTAATATCTCAAACCCGCGTAAAGGGGTTCAGCAATTTGTAGATCGCCAACCGAAGCTTGGAAAAAACTATTACAAAGTACGTGTACTCTTTGCCTCGGAGTTAGAATGGTTTAGCAATACCTATAAAGTAGTATTAGATTCTGCTACCATCGCAGCTTCCCGAGGACGTAGCTTGACAACTGGTAGTACGAAATCTAAAACGAGCGATGGCTCAACCGATGGCAGCTACACTGATTTTTACTACGAACCTTCTTCACATATATATTCTAATCCCTATACTGGGCATATTATGATAATGTTAGATGATGTTAGACAGAAACGATATTCTTTAAAATTTTATAACCCAAATAAGGAAGAGGTTCTGTACATCTCTCGTATTAAGAAAACTAAAATAGTGGTAGACAAATATAATTTTAATGCTCGAGGCACGTATTCCTTTAAATTATTTGAAAGTGATAAACTGTATGAGACCGGTTATATTACCATTTACTAAATTACGGCTTCTAGTTTCTCAATTAATTCTGCACTCATTTTTTCAATGGCATCATGGGAATAGCCTGCAATATGGGGTGTAAGCACAACATTGTGCTCAAGTAGTTTTTCAATTGTATTCCATAACTCGGCATCCATACTTTTCAAACTTTCTTCATTTTCAATCACGTCCAGCGCAGCTCCTTCTACCTTATCATTTTCTAAACCCAACAGCAGATCTGTTGTATTGACAATCGCTCCACGCGAAGTATTTATCACGATATGCTTTTTACATTTCTCAATGAACGATTGAGAGTAATAATGATTCGTTTCTTGATTCAAGGGGACGTGAAAAGAAATTATGTCGGCAGATTGTTGCAGCTCGGATAAGCTTACTTCTTTTACTTTGTCGGTCGAAAATTTATTGATATACTTATCATAAGCGATTATATTGACATCCCATGAGGCTAGTTTTTTAGCAAACGCTTTGCCTGTATGACCATAACCAATCAAGCCAATCGTCTTATTTGCAAGCTCCCACCCTCTGTTCGGCTCACGAATCCAATTTTTTTCATTGATCTCTATAGCACTCTTACTTATATTTTTTAAAAGAGAGACCAACAAGCCAACACAATGCTCCCCAACGGACTGAGCAATCCCTGCCGGTGAAGATGCAAAAGCAATTTTATGTTTTGTACAGTATTGCGTGTCGATAATTTCTATGCCCGAACCTAAGCGACCAATCCACTTTAAATTAGTAAGCGGCTGCAAACTAGCTTGGTCAAGCGGCAACTTATTCGAAGTTACCAAGCCCTTTATATCCGTAGGAATTTCTTGCCCGTCCCACTCAATAATCTCATAAGCATTAGCAAGAAGTTTTTGTCGAAAAACTAGCGAAATAGACGCAGCAAGAAGAACCTTTTTTTTCACTTGGTAAATATATTAAGAATACAATTGATGATACAACTCGGCAAAGGATTGGGGCGACAGCTCCTCAGGACGTTTTTTCTTAATGTCTTCGGGCAAGGCCATTCCTAATGATTTTAAAGAATTACTCAACGTTTTTCTTCTTTGGTTAAATGCTGTTTTGACTAAAATTTTATACTGATTAAAATCCTGAATATCGTAAGGATTGTCATTTCGAATCATTTGTAACATCGAGGACATTACTTTGGGTGGCGGTTGAAACGCGCCAGGCGGAATATCGAATAAACGCTTACAGTCATAAAAAGTTTGACAAAGCACACTTAAAATACCATAGGCTTTCGTTCGTGGTATTGCCACAATTCTTTGTGCGACTTCTTTTTGAAACATCCCTATCATTACTGGGATGTTCTTTTTATTTTCTAAGGTTTTAAATAAAATGGGGCCAGAAATATTATAAGGATAGTTGCCGCATAATAGAACTTCTTCTTCTATGGAATATCGTAAAATATCTTGTTGAATAAATTTGTGATTGGGATAATTTTTTTTTAAAAAGGCTACCTTTTCTTGATCAAATTCTATGCCTAGATAATCCCGCTCTGTAGGAAAATATTTTGTAATCGCACCTGCACCTGGCCCTACTTCTATAATTTTTAAATCTTCAAAAGCAAGCATGGCGTCAGATATACGCTTACAATACTGCACGTCATGCAAATAATGCTGACCGAGCGATTTTTTTAAAACTAAATTTTTATGCTTTGCCAATGTAGCAAATGTAAAAAGGCGAATCCTATATGACTCGCCTTTTTAACTATATTCAAAATAAAATTAAATTAACGTTGTAGAACCACTTTTTCACTGATCATTTCATTTCCAATTTTTGCCTGAACAAAATAGATCCCAGTAGGTTGATTAGTAAGGTCTAATACAAGGCTTTGCTTTCCTTCTTGCTGACCTAAGTCTTTCTGAATCACTTTTTGACCTGTACTGTTGAATACTGCATAAGATGCCGACATAGCCTTATCAAAATTTACATCCAAGGTTAGCTCTCCACTACTTGGGTTCGGGTAGAATTCATAAGAAAAATTCATTGAGTGAACCGTTTGGGTACTCAATGGAGCTAAACCACACTTTTGTTCTACAAAAGTTCGCACATCGGCCACATTCGTTACATTGGTAGACAAGCGATACATTTTTGCATCACTGCAAACTACAAATACTGTTGGGTATGAAATACTAGTGGAGCTGGGATCTAAAAATTTCCAAAATACATTACCTGGGTTCTGCTCGTTAAATAATAAATACGGCGTGCCACTTACCCAATCACCTCTTGTGTTCGTACCCACACCATTCATATCATTATCCGTAGTGCTTTGATCGGCCTCATAGTATAATACTTGCGCATCATCAGATGCTGTACCGTTCGGGCCATACATATCGTAATAATCAGCCAGTACGTGCGTATTATGGTAGGTCCAACAAGGAGGGCACCATGTTGCCGAAATATCTATGATGAAGTGTTTACCCGTTTGCGTATGACTTTGCGAACTAAAGGTTGCATCATTCATATCTTTTGCGGAGAAATGCTCGATAGTGGTACCGTCTGGGCGCCATACGGCTTGCGCATTCATATCAGTAAACACAATGTTCGCCAATACTAGAAAAGTAAGATTCAGTATTATTTTTTTCATAATTATTTTTTTTAAAAGACGTTAAAATTTTATAAACCTTTCAGCAATTTTAATAATTTTTTAGATAAGCTGAATGTTTATATTTGTGCTTCATTAAACAAATATAACGAATTATGTCATTTACACTACCAGAACTACCTTATGCGCATGATGCCCTAGCGCCACACATTGATGCCAAAACCATGGAGATTCATCATGGAAAACACCACCAAGGTTATACCGATAAATTAAATAAAGCAATAGAAGGAACCGAAATGGAAGGTAACTCTATTGAGGAAATATTGAAAAATTGCGAAGACAACAAAGCCGTTCGAAATAATGGTGGCGGATTTTATAATCATTCCCTTTTTTGGACTGTACTAAGCCCGAATGGCGGTGGCAAACCCAGCGGGGATTTGGCTGCAGCAATTGATTCAGATCTTGGCGGTTTCGACAAATTCAAAGATGATTTTGCAAATGCTGCTGCTACACAATTTGGTAGCGGCTGGGCATGGCTTTGCGTCAAAGACGGTAAACTAATGGTTTGCTCTACTGCCAATCAAGACAATCCAATCATGGGGCATGGTTGTGGAGGAACACCTATCCTAGGAATTGACGTTTGGGAGCATGCATATTACTTAAACTATCAAAACCGTCGTCCGGACTACATCTCGGCTTTTTGGAATGTAGTGAATTGGGAAGAAGTAGCTAAGCGTTATACAGCTGCCAAATAATATCTGAGATACCAACCTCCAAAGTTTGTGCGGCTTCGTTGTTAAAAACTTTGGAGGTTTTTTTATGTACATTTGACAAAGACCACATGATAGATAAGAATAAAAAAATAAAAAAATCTGAAAAGGCCATTTTGGTAGGATTAATTCAGCAGTATCAATCAGATGAACAGATTGATGAATATTTAGACGAGCTAGCATTTTTAGCAGAAACTGCAGGGGCAATCGAGGTTAAACGTTTTACACAGCGCCGGGAAAAACCAGATGGCCGTACATTTTTAGGAAAAGGAAAATTACAAGAGATAAAAGAATACATTGATAGACCCGATACCGAAGTGGACATATTAATATTTGACGACGAGTTAACGGGTTCTCAGATATTAAATATTGAAGAAGCTTTGGATAAGCATGTTTTGGATCGGAGTGATTTAATTTTAGATATTTTTGCAGCAAGGGCCACTACCGCTCAAGCGCGCACACAAGTCGAATTGGCTCAATATCAATACATACTTCCGCGCTTACGCGGTATGTGGACACACCTTGAACGTCAGGGCGGAGGAATTGGAACAAGAGGACCGGGTGAAACAGAAATTGAAACAGATAGACGAATTATTCGTGACAAATTATCCATATTAAAAAAGAAGCTCGCCAAATTTGATAAACAAGGTCAAACTCAACGTAAAGAACGAGGCGAATTAATTCGAGTCTCTCTGGTAGGATACACAAATGTGGGCAAAAGCACTATCATGCGTGTACTCAGCAAAGAAGAAGTATTTGCAGAAAATAAACTTTTTGCTACCTTAGATACTACCACTAGGAAGGTAGTGTATGAACGAACTCCTTTTTTGTTAAGTGATACGGTTGGTTTTATTAGAAAACTTCCCCATCACCTAGTTGAAAGCTTTAAAAGCACTCTAGACGAAACTAGAGAGGCTGATATTTTGTTGCACGTAGTGGATTTATCACACCCGAAATTTGAAGATCAAATTAACGTAGTCAATGGAACGCTGAAAGATTTAAATGCTTTTGATAAACCAGTTATTATCGTCTTCAACAAGCTAGACCTCTACGAGAAACAAGCTTTTGATGAATGGTTAGAGCCTGAAGTAAAGGAGCAGCTGCTTAAAGAATTAATGCAATCTTGGCAGAAACGATTAGAAGGAAATTGTATTTTCATTTCGGCTCAAGAAAGGACAAACATTGCCGAATTAAGAAATATGTTACTTACCAAAGTGAAAGATCTATACCGCGAACGCTACCCGTATAAAACTGTTTTTTACGAATAGAGCCATTCGGCTCAGTAAGTCTTGCTTTAGTCAGGTTCGGGAGCTTACTGTTGAAACCAAACAAAGTTCAAAATGATTTTAGAATAGCTTTGTTTTTTTACCAAATGATATATATTTGCACTCCTTATTAAAAAAATAAGACATTCCTCCTTAGCTCAGTTGGTTAGAGCATCTGACTGTTAATCAGAGGGTCTCAGGTTCAAGTCCTGAAGGGGGAGCAACAGCCACTTAGCAATAAGTGGCTCTTTTGTTTTTGTATATCCAGTTCAATCCCGAAACTTCGGGACTGAAGGGGGAGCAACAAAGACAAAGGTTTTAGGCTTCCCAGCTAAAACCCTTTCTTTTATTTGCACATAATTTATATAAAAATGCCTTTATTAGCCCTTATAAACAGGGCATTTGAAAACTCTCCTTTTTTATTTTACCCTATCAATTCATTTTTACTCTACGTCAAAAAAACATAGAAAAAGGCTCATGAAGATTGTCAAAGAAAACCTACCCATGTTATTACGAATAATCTTTGAAATGTTGCATAAGTGAATTTATGTTTTCACTCTATAAAGACCTTTAACGCTATCTAATACATGATACTGTACGCCCTTATTCTTACATAATGAAAAGTTAGACTCACCGCATTAGATTTTCATATTCGCGTCTGCTCTTCGGTCCTCGGCCATGATGGAAGATTTAGTCTCAGCTACAAAATATATCTTTTTATCATTCTCAAATATGACTGCCCAATCAGGATTATAAGCTCCTATTGGCGTTTGTATCTTAAAAGCTTTCGCTAACTTGAAGTAGAACTTTACTTTTTCATCTGTCTCACAGCTTAGACCATATTCACTTTCCACACTACTATCTACCTGTACATAATTGTATAAAGTTTTTTCTGGCTTGCCTATTGCAAAGAGATTACTTAAATAAGTTTCTATTTCTTCATTCTCAAAGAGATGCATTTCATAAGCTCCTCCTTTAATCTGTTCGTACTTAATGCCTTCTACCATAAGCTGATTTAAGGCTCTTTGAATCCGTGCCAAAGCCATTCTTTGAAAGGAATTATTTCTCCCTGCTCTCCCCTTGGCTACTTTGTTATCAGAAAGGTCTGAGCCTTTACCGGAATGCATTGTAGTTTTTTGAGGATTCTTTTCTGTTCCACATTGTGCTAATGCATCAAGAAAATATGACAATTGATTTTTAGCTGATTTTGACAAACTAATGACAATATAAAAACTCAACTCGCAACAACTAGGCAGACATTTGTTTGCTCTATGATAAAAAAATCTATTCTATTTCCTTTGCTCCTGCTTGTTATTACGGCTACAGCTCAGGATGAAAAAACAAGTATAAACGAATCTCATTTGAAGAACATAACCCAGCTCACCAATGGCGGTGATAATGCTGAGGCATATTTCTCGCCCAATGGCAAAAAACTTGTTTTTCAGAGTAATAACAAGGCCTGGACGGCTGGTTGCGACCAAATTTTTTGTATGAATGTAAACGATGCAAAAAAAGATAAAGAAAAAAAACATACAAGAATTAGTAACGGATTAGGGCGGACAACTTGTAGCTACTTTATGCCTAACGGAAAAGATATGCTTTATGCTTCTACATTTAAAGGTGGTAGAGAATGTCCTGAAGAGGTAAAAATGAAAGGAAAATATCTTTGGTCTATATTTCCAAGTTTTGACATTTACGTGGCAAATCCCAAAGGAGAAATCATCAAACAACTTACGAATACGCCAGGGTATGATGCTGAGGCAGTAGTGTCTCCCCAAGGTGATAAAATAGTTTTTACAAGTACTCGAAGTGGCGACCTCGAGCTATGGACAATGGATATAGACGGCAGCAACCAAAAGCAAGTAACTTTTGGATTGGGTTATGATGGCGGTGCTTTCTTTTCGCCCGATGGCAAAAGATTAGTGTTCCGTTCTTCTCGCCCCAAAACGCCCGAAGAAATAAAAGAATACAAAGATTTTCTGAAGCGCGGATTAGTGGCTCCTACCAATATGGAGATTTATACTTGCAATGTGGATGGTTCAGACCTGCAACAAATCACGAATTTAGGGAAGGCAAATTGGGCGCCTTATTTCCACCCTTCGGGAGAAAAGATTATTTTTTCAAGTAATCACAAAAGCAAAAGAGGGTATGATTTTCAATTGTACTTAATCGATATTCAAACAAAAAAAATAGAGCAGATAACCTTCAACAGTCACTTTAATGCTTTCCCTATGTTCTCACCTGATGGTAAGAAATTAGTGTTCTCTTCAAACAGAGATAATGGAGGCACGAGAGATACAAATGTATTTATAGCAGATTGGGAAGAGTAAAAAAATAATGATTATGAAAATAAACATAGCAATAATACTTATAATACTTTGTGCGGTTAGCTTTACAGCCAAAGCTCAAAAAGTTGATGCAAAGGATGTGTATGAGCATATTTCTTATTTGGCAGACGATAAATTGAAAGGCCGAAGGACAGGTTCTCGTGGCGCAAAATTGGCAGGTAAATACATTGTTCGCAATTTTAAGGATGCAGGATTAAAACCATTAGGAAATCGGGGGTATTATTACGAGGTTGAACTAAAAAATAGAAAAAATCCTCAAGACTTAAAATCTAAAGAATTTGAAATCATTGAGGCTAGAAACATTGTAGGATTCTTAGATAATGATGCAAAATACACCATTGTGATTGGAGGGCACTATGACCACCTTGGTTTAGGGTACGACAAGAATAGCTTAGAGGCAAACTCCGAAGGAGAAATCCATAATGGCGCTGACGATAATGCCAGCGGGGTAGCCGGTATTATAGAATTAGCCTATGCTTTAAACGAAAATGGGATTAAGGAAAACTACAACTTCCTGTTCATTGCCTTTACGGGTGAGGAGCTTGGTTTGTTGGGTTCTAAAAAATGGTGCGACGACCCTACCTTAGAACTTTCTAAAATCAATTGTATGTTTAATATGGATATGATTGGTAGACTAAGCCCAGATACAAAAAGACTATTGGTTTCGGGTACGGGTACTTCGGATACCTGGGTTAAAACTATAAATGCCTCCAACGATTATTTTTCTTTAAAGCTGGATAGTTCTGGGACAGGCGGAAGTGACCATACGTCGTTTTATAATAATGACATACCCGTCTTGCATTTTTTCTCAGGACAACATAGTGATTATCATAAACCAAGCGATGATGTTGAAAAAATTAATTTGGAAGGCACGGTAAAAATTATTGAATTTATTTATTCAATAATTATGAAGACGAATGATGAAGACAAACTCAAATTCTATAAAACCAAAACGAAAATGAGTGGTAAAAGGAGTGCTAAATTTAAAGTGACATTGGGCATTATGCCAGACTATACTGCCGATGTTACCGGACTGCGCATTGATGGCATTATTGAAGATCGGCCTGCCGAAAAAGCAGGCATCCTTCGCGGAGACATTATTCTTAAAATGGGTGATGTGGTAATTAGCGACATCTATGATTATATGAAAGGCTTAGCTAATTTCAAAAAAGGAGAAACTGCTAAAATTCTAATTAATAGAGAAGGTAAGGAAATGAAAATGTCAGTTACCTTTTAAATTTTAATCTAATCAAATATGAAATTATCAAAAATATTATTGGTACTCCTTTTTATAGCTGGCACGTCTTACGCTCAAAAAAATGCTTATATAATTTATAAGTACGACGGTACAGAAGTGACCTACGAACAAATGCTGCGCACCTTGGCAAGGCAAAAAGTTGTACTTTTCGGAGAATTGCACAATAACGCAATAGCACATTGGCTACAATATGAAGTAACGGCAGACTTACACAAAAAACGTGACTTAATACTTGGCGCAGAAATGTTTGAGGCTGATAATCAAAAACCATTAAGTGATTATGTAAGAGGACGAATAAACTATAAAGAGCTAGACTCTTTGGCCAGACTATGGAGCAATACGCGTACTGATTATTTGCCCTTGGCAAAATTTGCGAAAGCCAACAAACTTGACTTTATAGCCACGAACATTCCGCGTCGGTATGCGCGTATGGTTCATCGCAAAGGTTTTGATGTGCTTGAAAGCTTAACACCTCAAGAAAAATCTTGGATGGCACCATTACCCATGCCCTTTGATAGTAATCTGCCTACTTATCAAAGTATTATAAAAATGATGGGCGACCACGGTAGCCCTAAATTAGTGATGGCACAAGCCTGTAAAGACGCAACCATGGCACATTTTATTGCAAAAAATTATAAAGAGGGGGCACTTTTTATTCACTACAATGGAGCGTTTCACTCAGATTATTACGAAGGCATTTTGTGGTATCTGCAAAAAGAAATGTCAGGAAATCGATTTGCCACTATATCTACCGTTGAGCAAGAGGACATTTACACCTTAGAAGAAAAGCACTTAGACAAAGCAGATTATATAATCTGCGTTGATAAAGACGTGACCAAAACGTATTGATTATTTTTGAGGCGAGCGATTAATAATCAAAACTTTTCAAGTAATAACAATTTAAACTTCTTGTAAAAGCCGTTTTTACGTGTTACAAGCTAAAAACGGTTTATGTGTCAAAAAAAATACTAATCTAATTGGTTTCTTCCAATCCAGAAATCAACTGTGGTTTTGATCAGGTCTTTAAACTCTCCAAAATCAAAAACCTTCTGAATATAAGCATTAGCATGAAGATCATAACACTTGCGTATATCACTTGGGTAATCTGAACTGGTAAGAATTACTACTGGGATTTTCCGCCACACGTCGTTACTAAGTCTTCGAGTTAGAAATTCAAAGCCATTTACTTTGGGCATATTCAAATCTAATAAGATTAATTTCGGCAATTCTTCAGCTGTTTCTAGATGCTCAATCCCTTCACTACCATTATTAGCATGAACATAGTTTATTTCTACACCCACAGTTTTTAAAGCTTCTTTCATTAAAGTCACATCAGTTAAACTGTCCTCACAGTGTAATAAGGTCGTCATAAATCAAAGGTACTAAAAAAGAAAGTCGTCCCCTTCTCACCATTAGGCTCGTACCACATTTTACCTCCATTGTGCTCAATAATCTTTTTACATAGTGCCAAACTTATACCTTTGCCTAGAAAGTCCTCTTGATTATGTAGCCGTTTAAACATAGTAAAAACTTTTTCACTATCGCCAGTATCTAATCCAATCCCGTTATCACTTATAGAAATGATTGTAGCACGGGAAGCTTGCGTGACACCTATTTTTATTAGCTTATTATCTTCTTTATTAAAATTTATAGCATTCTTCAATAAAGATTCCATTATGAAATTCATCCATTTTTTTGTAAAAACAACATTATATTCCTTTTCTGGAGTTTCAATTTTTACTTGTTCATTTTGAAATTCTTTTTGCAATCTTGCAAACAGTTTGCTAACGTTAATTTTTTCCTTTTTTTCATCGATTCTACCAATTCGAGAGAATTCTAATAGGCCATCCGTTATGTCAATCATGGTTTGACTTGCTTTCTTAATAGTAGCAAGGTGCGCAAAATCAGCAGGACTAATTTGATCAGCTATATTATTTTCTAACAATTGAACCAATCCATGAATATTTCGAACTGGTTCTTTTAAATCATGGGAGGCTATGTAAGCAAATTCTTTTAAATCCTTGTTTGACAGTTTTAATTCATCAATTGACTTTTCCAACGATTTCCGAGCTTCTACCATTGGAGTGGTCACCTCAGTGAACATTATCATTCCGCCTATTTCATTGTCCTTATCGAACCAAGGCCTTAGTTCATAGCGCAGATAAACGATTTCATCATCATCCCGCACCCACTGCTCTTCATCTTTTTTCAATACGTTACCTTGCAGCACCTTTTGATGGTCGCGTTTCCACCTATCTAAAACATCTGGAAAGACCTCATAATGAGATTTCCCTATAATATCAACATCACCCAACTGATAGTCTTTTAACCAGCGGTCGCTGTGCGCCAAGTAACATAAGTTTTTATCAAACATGGCTACAGCGGCCGGTGTATGTTTAATCAAGAAAGAGAGGTTTTCATTCAGTTTCATAACAATGGTTTTATAAAATTAGCTCTCAAAAGAGGAACCTAATTTCTACGAACCTTAAAAAGCACCTCTACTACTAAACATTAACAATCTTTACTGGCATTTAGGGAGAGCACGCTGAAGCAATCGGGTTAATCAAAATCTACTGTTATCTAGACCCCTAAAATTATATAAGGAACCTCTAAAATTGAATAACATATAGCACTCGCATTCTGTATATATTTACTTTCTAAAAACCTGCGCAAATCACTCCAATACAATGAAACAACGCTTGAAAGATATATGGACTATCCTTAAAAATACTGCTAGTGAATTCGGTGAAGACAGCGTTCCTAAAAAAAGTGCTGCACTTTCTTATTATACACTATTTTCTTTAAGTCCTATGTTGGTCGTCATAATGGGTATGGCCAATTTATTTTTTGCAGAAGAGATTGTGCAAGGACACTTATATGAATTTCTATTCAATACTATGGGTAAAGACTCCGCAGTTCAAATTCAAGAAACATTAAAGAACCAGCGATTAGAGGGTAACTCAATTTTTGCAACCATTGTAGGTGTAATTACGTTGATTATTGGTTCAACTAGTATGTTTGGCGAAATGCAAGACTCTATTAACGACATATGGCGCGTAGAAGCGAAGCCAAAGAAAAAAATTCTTAGCTTATTACTCTCAAGACTCACAAGTTTTTCTATGATTATTGTGTTAGGTATTATAATGGCTGTGAGTTTAGTATTAGATTTTCTATTGGATGTATTTAGTGAAAATATCAAAAATGGTTTTAATATCGAAACAGTACTGGGTATGCAGATTGTGAATTATGTCATATCACTTGGCTTACTGGTAGTTCTTTTTACTCTATTGTTTAAACTTATGCCCGACGTGCGCCTGACAATGAAACAAATTTTTCCAGGTGCATTATTTACAGCCATATTGTTTTTTATAGGTAAATTTTTAATCGCTCTTTATTTAAGTAAAACGGCTGCTGTTTCGAGTTATGGAACAGCTGGTAGTATTGTAGCCATATTGTTATGGGTCTACTTCTCTTCTATTATTTTATATACGGGTGCCATATTTTGTAGGCAGTATATTTTATACTACTATGATAATATCACCGCAAGCCCCTTCGCAGTTTTAAAGAGTAAAGAGGAATAAGAAAGCTTATTTTTACAAAATAGTATGTCAGCGCAACAAGAAAAAATGAAAGGCAAAAAAAGCATTGGCAAGCGCATACTCAAAATTGGCGCTTGGACCTTAGTTGTTTTGCTTTTGCTAGTAGTAGGACTTATTTTATCACTTCAGTTAGATAGCGTTCAAAATTTTGCTAAAGATAAAGCAGTTACTTATTTAAACGATAAACTCAACACAGAAGTGCGTATTGGAAACATTGATATAGACTTTCCCAAAAAAGTTGTTTTAGAAAATATATACCTCGAAGACCAAACAAAGGACACATTATTATATGCCGGCGCGCTGAAAGTGGATATTGCCATGAAAAGCCTTATTGACAATGCCATAATTATTGATGAGATAGACCTTGAAAACGCCACGGCTAAGTTGTATAATGACTCCGCTTTCAACTTTCAATATATTATAGATGCTTTTGTGCCAACGGACACGACAACTGTTGAACAACCAACTGACACAACTTCTACACCGATGGAAATGGATGTGAACCACCTGCGCTTGAAAAATGTTCGCTTCGTGATGAAAGATCTGCAAATGGGGAATGACATGGCATTTAACGTAGGATCACTTAAAGCAGACATTGACAAATTTAATATCAACGACTTTGATTTTAATGTACCACTTATAGAGTTAAAAAATACTACAGCCCGCTTGGACCAATTTAAACCGTTGATAGAAACACCCACGGACACTACAACCGAAGATGCTCCCACTTTCAATTTTGAAGTAGGAAAACTAATTGTTTCTCAGGTAGATTTCAAATATCAGAATGATGTCTCCGCTATTAGCGAAGATTTAAAAATTGGCACCTTGGATGTTCGTCCTGGTAAAATTGATTTGCCCAATCAAGTAGTTGAAATAAAAAGCATACTGCTAAACGATACCTATTCGAAAACCGTTTTATCTAAAGCACCTGCTGAAGATGAAATGGAGCAAGTAGGCGATGAAATTGCAGAAGAACAAGATCAAGGTTGGCGCATACTTTGTAAGGAACTCAACATAAAAAACAATCAGTACATATTTGATAATAATAATGATCCACGCACGAATCGAGGAATAGATTATTCGCACATGAATGTAGCGAAGGTGAATCTCTCGTTGAACAACTTCGGATTTCAATTAGATAGTATTTATGGCGAATTAGCGACAACGTCTTTAATAGAAAAAAATAGCTCATTCATTTTAGAACAATTACAAACCGATTTTTTATATACGAATAAGGGTGCTCAACTTAAAAATTTATTAGCTAAAACACCGCAGACCCTACTCCGCGACAAAGCCATTATACGATATAATTCCTTAGAACAATTATCAGATAATATTGGACAAGCCTTTGTAAATATAAATTTAGCCAACAGTCAAATTGCACTAAATGATGTACTAACGTTTGCGCCAGATTTAGCAAGCAACGATTTTTTCAAAAAGAATAAAAACGAAACGCTGTACCTAAATTCCGCTATTGAGGGATTAGTAAAAAACGTAACGATTCGTTCTTTCAATTTAACGGGTTTGCCGCAGACAACGGTTTCTCTCAATGGTAAAATTCAAGGTCTCCCCGATGCAGAAAATCTATATTTTGATTTAGATATTAATGAAATAAAATCGAGTCGCAACGCGATTAAATCCTTTGCCCCAGCTGGCTCTATACCAGAGGCGGTAGAGCTTCCTGAGCAATTTGCGCTTAGTGGTTTATTGCAAGGTTCTATGAATGATTTAAAAACAAACCTCGACTTACACTCTTCTTTCGGAGACGCGAACATAGATGCTATCCTTAAAAATATTACAGACGAAAATAAAGCGCAATATGATCTTAGCTATCGTGTAAATCAATTTAACGTAGGGAAATTAATTAAGCAACAAGAAATGATTGGCACCTTGACCGCGAAAGGTACGATTGAAGGAAATGGTTATAATCCTAATACAATGCAAGCAGATGTAGTCGCGAAAATAGATCAAGTGTACGCGCAGAAGTATAACTATCAAAACATATCATTTGAAGGGCAACTAGCCAAGCAACAGTTTGCAGGAAAAGGATTGATAAATGATAAAAATGCAAAATTAAATTTTCAAGCCTCTGCTACTTTGGGTGATGAAATTAGTAACGTAAAACTGAATGCAGACATCGACAGTGTACGATTGAAACAGTTGAATCTATTTGATGAAACCTTGAACTTCAGAGGGTTGGTTGATGCTAGTTTTAAATCTCTAGACCCAGATCAACTCGTGGGCGATGCGTATATCACTGAGGCTGTTGTGTTAAAAGGCGAACAACAATTTGTGTTGGACTCTATAAACATAGTAGCCAATGAAGACCAAAGTATTGTACTAGACGCTCCATTTGCGAATGCAAAAATTACGGGGAATTATAAACTCACGCAACTAGCTGATAATATTTTTCAGCATATCAATCAATATTATTTCATAGTACCAGTAACGAATAGAGTTGCTCAGAATCAAAACATATTTTTTGATATGACTATCAATCCACACCCTGCAGTAAAGACATTTGTACCGCAACTAGAATTTCGCAAACCAATCACTCTGCAAGGTGAACTAACTGACAGTTCAGGTATCGTACTTACCGCAGATTTACCTCGGCTAACTTTTTCAGGAACAAAAATTGAACCGTCTACACTTAACGTAAATGCAGAAAATGATTCTTTGCGATATGATTTAAAGGCCAACAGCATAACGTTAAGTGCTGATATGCAAATTGCACAAGCGCATATTTTTGGTGGCTTGGCAAATAATCAAGCGTTGATAAATGTAGACGTCAAAGACAATGAAAATCAAAACCAATATTCGTTCCAAAGTATCTTAGAAAAGGATGTGGATGATTTTAAATTTTCGCTGTCTTTAGAAGATGTCCTTCTAAATTATGAAAACTGGAAAATTTCTAAGGACAATTCCCTTTACTTTGGGCCATCGGGGCTCTATGCAAATAATTTTGTGCTTACTCACGAGGGTCAAGTTCTTTCCTTACAAAGTCGAGGTGCCAATAAAAACAGCCCGATTGATGTCAACATTAAAGATATCTTATTAGAAACGTTCACAAATTTAAGTGGTGTAAGCAGTGACAGTTTATTATTAGCCGGTAAGGTAAATGGCAAAATAACCTTAGATGATTTAGCAAATTCTCCTTTGATTATAGGGGATGTCACTGTCAATAATTTGCAATATAAATCAGACAGCTTAGGTGATTTAGAACTGCATGTAAACAATAAAGTTGCGAACACCTATGCTGTGCGAGGAAATCTAAAAAGCAATTTGAATAATATTGTTATAGGAGGTACATACAAAAACATTGAGCCCTCGGGGCAATTTAATATTGATCTGGATTTAGATAAATTATATTTGAGTACCATCGAAAATCTCACGCAAAATAATCTACGCGATGCAGAAGGTTATTTAACTGGAAAAATGAAAGTGATGGGCACGATGGAAGATCCTTCCGTAGTAGGAAAAATGAAATTCCAAGATGTGAAAATGAATGTAGCACAGCTGAATCAGGATTTTATTTTAAATAACGAGGAAATTGTATTCAGAGATGGAGTCATTGATTTTAATCAATTTACACTTAAAGATACTGTCGGGCAGGAAGCCACTGTTGATGGTACAATACGCACGGAAAACTATATGGATTATGATTTTAATCTAAATGTAAAGGCTGACGAATTTCAAGTAATGAATTCTACCCAAGCAGATAACAAATTATTCTGGGGGCAAGTATTCGTAACGACGGATATGGTATTAAAAGGTGATATGCTAAGCCCCAAAGTAGACGGCACTGTAAAAATTAATGAAGAAACGAATTTCTCCGTGGTGATACCTCAAACAGATCCAGGTGTAACTTCTCGGGAAGGTGTGGTAGAATTTGTTGATTTTAGCGCGCCTTATGATACACTTTGGAGGCAACGATATGACTCGGTAAACAAGAGTGACATTACAGGGCTAAACGTTGCGGTCAATTTGGATATAGCTGAGAAAGCGGAGTTTAATGTAATCATTGACGAAGCCAATGGAGACTTGCTCAAAATTCAAGGCGGTGCGCAACTCTCAGCAGGAATTGACCCAAGTGGGAAAATCACTATGACGGGTAATTACATCTTGAAAGATGGATACTATGATTTGACATTTAATTTTATAAAACGAAAATTTAAAATAAAACCAGGTAGTCAAATCACATGGACGGGCGAACCGACAGGAGCTAATCTAGATGTAACAGCCATTTACGAATTACGCACTTCACCATACGATTTAGTCAACCAACAATTGAATGACGCTTCTGCACAAATACAAAATACCTATAAACAACGAATGCCATTTGACGTTATACTCAGTATGAAGGGCGAGCTGTTGACTCCTGATATTTCCTTTGATATTGATTTAAACGAAGATGATAATACTGGTATTACCGGTAAAGTTAATACAGTGGTAGAAACGCGCTTGCAACAAATAAAACAGCAGAAATCTGAGTTAAACAAACAAGTTTTTGCATTGTTGATTTTAAATCGTTTTGTAGGCGAAGACCCCTTCTCTAGTAGCACGGGACGCAGCGCAGAGGACATAGCACGTGGCAGTGTAAGTAAATTATTGTCAGAGCAACTCAATCGATTGGCGGGTAATTTAGTGCCGGGTGTTGACGTAAATGTTGGTATTGAAAGCGGTAGCGATTATACCACAGGTGAACGCAGAGAAAAGACAGATTTAAACCTTGGGCTCTCAAAGCGCTTACTCAATGATCGACTAACGGTGAGTGTCAATAATAACTTTGAGTTAGAAGGACCGCAATCCTCTCGCCAAAAAACGAGTGGCATAGCAGGGAATATTCAGGTAGGTTACAAGTTAACCAAAGATGGTCGCTATCAGGTTAACTTTTTTAGACGCAATGATTTTAATAATATCAGTAACGGTACTGTAATAGAAACAGGCGCCTCGCTCAGTTATACCAGAGATTTTGATTCTTTTGCCGATTTGTTTCGCAATCCTAATAAAATAGAAACTGAAAATAAAACGAGCCTTCATCTTTTCCCGAATACCTTCCCAGCGGTAGTAAATCGAAAAGAGGATGTTGTAGATTTTGACTAAATAAAAATGAAGAGTAAGCAGTATTTATATTATTCCATTTTACTATTTGTAAGCGCTGTTGTACTGAGTAGTTGCAATTACTATAAGCACGTGCCTAAGAATGATAAGCTGTATGATGGTGCTGATATTAAATTTAAAAACACAGAGGGCGTAGTGTCTAAAAAACAACTGAAGACTTTAAAAAAGGATTTGGTTGGCTTGACTAGTCCTCGACCCAATACAGAATTATTAGGTTGGAAGTACAAACTATATTTTTATAACATCTCAGGCGATATAGAAAAAGAAAAAGGTTTGGGTGCTTGGATCAGAAAAAAACTAGGCGAGCCGCCCGTATTAGCTAGCCGAGTAAACTTAGAAAATAACGAGGATAAACTCACAACGCGCATGGAGAACTATGGTTTTTTCAGAGCTTATAGTGAAGGAGAAACCGATACTGCCGGACGTCAATTGGAAGCGCATTATACCGTTGAGCCTGGCCCGCAATATACAATAAGCCGAGTGCTGTACGATACAGGCACGAGTGTAATCAAAGCAGATATTCGAGCCACGGATAAAGAAAGCCTGATCAAACCAAAGAAACCCTACAACCTGCAAGTGATAAAAGCTGAGCGATCACGGATAGACAGAAAGCTTAAAGAAAAAGGATATTATTATTTTTCAGAAAATTATTTGTTAGCCAAAGTGGATACTACAGAAGGGAACAACCAAGCGCAAATCTATTTAAAGCTAAAACCTGAAACGCCTCAAGCAGCGAGAGAGCAATACAGATTGAGACATGCCATCTTATTTCCAAACTTTACTATTCGTACCGCAGATACATTAGTGCAAGATAAAGGTCCGCGTTACTATGAATCATTTCATATCATAGACTCTACCAAATCGTTCAAGCCCATTTTGTTTGAACATAGTATAAAATTTGATGAAGGTGACTTATACTCGCGCAGACAGCATAATCTAACGCTAAACAGACTTATCAATTTAGGTAATTTTAAGTTTGTAAAAAACCGATTTGAACCTACGGATAGCGCACGCACCTTAGATGCATTATATTTTATGACGCCGCTTGCCCGAAGATCTATCAATGCTGAATTGCAAGGCAATACAAAAACCAATAATCTGACCGGTACGAACGTAACCATCGGTTTTAAGAATAGAAATTTATTTCGCGCGGGTGAGCAATTTTCCTTAGATTTGAATGGCGGCATCGAAACGCAAATCTCAGGTCAGCAGCAAGGGTTTCTTACCTATAGAGTTGGTACCGATGCACATTTGACGGTACCGAGATTTTTGATTCCGTTCTTTCAGCATAGGATTACAACATCTGGAGCTTATGTTCCTAAGACAAAATTTGGATTGGGTTATGAGCTTTTAACTCGTCAGAAATTATATACGCTTAATTCTTTCAATGCAAGTATAGGTTATATCTGGAAGGAAGAAATTAGAAAAACGCACGAACTTAATCCAATTTCTATCCTTTTTGTACAACCTACTAACGTATCACAATTATACAGAGATAGTGCTACCAATAATCCAACTTTAAACCAGGCGATTCAACGTCAATTTATTTTAGGAACGACGTATCAATATACTTTCGATGGACAGTTGTCTAATCCCGATGATAATAATTTCTACCTTCAAGCAGATGTAGATCTTTCTGGGAATTTAGCTGGAGCGTTACAACGTGAAAATAGTGAAGGTTTCAAAACGATTCTTGGAGGCGCTTATGAACAATTTGTCAAAACTCAATTAGATGTACGTTTTTATCATAAGATGAAAAAGGAGCGCGTATGGGCCAATCGAATGATTGTAGGAATCGGAATGCCTTACGGAAACTCCGCAGCACTTCCGTTCATCAAGCAATTTTTTAGTGGCGGAAATAATAGTTTGCGTGCATTCCGTAGCCGTTCGGTAGGTCCGGGGACCTATAACTTTACTACCGATGATAATTTTACATTTCTACCGGATCAGGGCGGCGATTTTAAATTTGAATTGAACAGTGAATTTCGAGCTAAGTTAGCCGGCTTTTTGCACGGAGCTGTGTTTGTTGATGCTGGTAATGTGTGGTTGCGTAATGAAGATCCCGATAGGCCAGGAGCTCAATTCAGTTCGGATTGGTATAACGAATTAGCCGTTGGTACAGGAGTTGGCTTACGATTTGACTTTAGTATTCTGATTTTGCGTACGGATTTTGCCATGCCCATTCGCAAGCCTTTCTTAGCTGACGGCAACCGTTGGGTATTCGATCAAATTAAGTTTGGCGACCCGAGCTGGCGTAGGGACAATCTGATTTTCAATTTAGCCATTGGCTATCCATTTTAATATAATCGTATGAAGTTCAAATTTTTTCAGGAGTTTAAGGAGTTTGCCATTAAAGGAAATATGGTGGATATTGCAGTAGGAGTCATTGTAGGTACCGCATTTAATAAGTTGATTGATGCCATAGTGAAAGAAGCGTTTATGCCTCCTCTTTCTTATTTGACTGACGGTGTAAATTATGCTAATAAGAAGTGGGTACTTCGACCTGCGTTTGAGGATACTGTTGCACCTATTGAAGAAATTGCTATTGGGTATGGGAAGCTTATCGAAGCAGGTGTTGATTTTCTAATAATTGCAATGACTGTTTTTATTGTTGTGAAAATAATGAACTCATTAAAAACTAAATCCCAAGATCCACAAAACAAAACAGTCAACACACCAAAAGACATTGAACTACTTAGCAACATGAATGATCTTATGGAAAAACAGGTATTGCTTTTGGAGGGAATGAAATTTTCTAAGAAAGCGCCTTAAGAAGTTTTATAAAGCTTCGATAAAAATATATAATATAGATTTTCGCCTTAATAATATTTTTACTTAAAATTAAAATATTATGACAGAAGAGAATCTATCCCATCAAGAAGGAATCCAAAAATTAAAAGAATTATCTGAAGATGCACGGATCTGCATGTTTTGTACCGAGCTAGATGAGCAGCCTATTATGGCAAGACCTATGTCGCTGCGCGAAACTGATGCCGACGGAAACCTTTGGTTCATTAGCAAATCAAACAGCAACAAAAATGTTGATATCAAACAAGACAGCCGAGTACAACTATTCTTTATGGACAATGACGATTTAAACTACCTGTCCGTATACGGAGAAGCGCACATTTACCACGATAAAAATACGATAGAAGAAAAATGGACCCCTATCGCCAATGCTTGGTTTGAAGGAAAAGACGACCCCACCGTTTCAGTAATTCGGGTGGGTCCAAGCTCTTGTTATTACTGGAATAGTGAAAATGGAAAATTCGTTTCTTTTTTAAAAATCATTGCAAAATCAATTTCAGGTTCTAAGGATTCTGGCGATGGGGAGAAAGGGAAAATAGCTTTGAATCACTAGTCACAACTCAAAAGTATGAATTCTATAATACTGATAGTTGTTTATGTAATAGGCTGAAAACGTACTGAACGAACTTTACATAGAACTACAAATTAGATAACAATAACGACGAATTTAAAGAACATGAATAACTTACTTTACTTAATAGCAGTTGTATTAGTACTGTCCTGGGGCATAGGTTTGCTTGCACTCAACGCAGGAGGCTTGATCCATATTTTACTAGTCATTGCCTTATTAGCGGTAATTGTTCGCGTTATGAAAGGAAAGGAGACAGCCTAATATTTAAATTATATAATTCACTATCTAAAAAGTATAATAAACTAAGGTCAAATGAATAGACCTTTACAAACAAATAAAAATAAATTTAAAAAACAATAATTATGAAAGGAAGAGATTTAGTTTTAGGGGCATTAGTCGGAGCAGCAGCAGGGATTTTATTAGCCCCAAAATCAGGAAAAGCAACTAGAAAGCAATTGAAAAAACAAAGTAAAAGATTAGCTAAGGTAACGAAACGAAAAGCCAATGAAATGGCAGGAACCGTAAGTTCAAGGGCTAGTGAATTAGCAACAACTGTCAACACGAAAGCGAACGATTTAGCAACAACCGTTAAAAGCACAACACAAAGACAGGTAGTGAATGCAGCTGGTGCCATAGAGGATGCGGCTAGCAGCGTAAAAACTAGAGTTGAAAATTTAAACGGTTTTGAATCCAATGAGCAGGTGAATTAAATAAACCACTCCAATGATAAAAGAAGAAACGAAAAGAATAGTTTAGAGTGGGGTAAAATAAAGTGACCAATTTTGGTTGCTTTATTTTTTATAAGAACTATTTGTTTCTGATTTTTGCATATATAATTATAACGGCTGATAGAACTAGTAAACCGTTCACCCACGCAGAGCCGTCTAGAAACAAAGTCTCCACAAACCAGAAAGTAGCGAAGAGTAACGCCAGTACGTACAAAATAATATCTCGTTTAAATGACACCGTAAAAATTATTGTTCTAAGCAAAATTGAGTTCACAATATTGTAAGAGATTACACAACTTCCATTTGGACTTATAAAATTTCCATTTCTGCTGAAATTTGTGTCTTTTATGAATTACTTTGCTTACTCAAAGTAATTTAACAACAGTTAGAGATTATGAACTTCTATATAAAATTTGATATGGCTCAAACTTGCCGTGTTGTTCTCGAGGAATTAATGAGTGAATCCGAGTTGCCTGCTAAGGTTTTAGGGCTTCATGAAATCGAATTTAGCAAGGATCTAAATAAGGATGAGTTGAATAAACTTCAAGAATCTTTTCAGAAATATGGCATTGAAATAGTAGATGATCAAAAATCAACTTTAATACAAAAAATTAAGGATACAATAGTAGATATGGTTTGGAACGATGACGAAAACCCTAATGTAACCACCTCCGTTTATCTCGCTGAAAAACTGCATCACAGTTATGGGTACCTATCAAATTTATTCTCAGAAATCACTTACACTTCAATTGAAAGTTTTGTAATTATTCAAAAAATAGAACGTGCAAAGCAACTTTTAATTAATGAAAGTTTGACGCTAACAGAAATTTCTTATATCCTAAGTTATAGTAGTGTAGCCCACTTGTCTGCCCAATTCAAAAAAACAACTGGCTTGACACCCACTGCTTTTCAAAAAATCATTAAACGGAAACGGGAGCTCCGTCAAGATTAATACTTAAAAACTATAGCATGAACAAAATGAAAATCCTTTTGGCAGATGACGATGAAGACGACAGACTTTTTTTTGAAGAGGCCTTACAAGAACTGAGATTACCTACAGACATCACCACTGTAGAGGACGGCATAGAACTCATAGAGTTTTTAAACAACAATAAAGACTATGAACCTCATATTTTATTTTTGGATATAAATATGCCCCGCATGAACGGAATCGAAGCGTTAAAAGAGTTGCGTAAAAAAGATGCTTGGAAAAACTTTGTAGTGGCTATCTATTCTACCTCTAATGCGGAAACCGATATTGAAGAAACGTTTGTGCAAGGTGCCAATATTTATATTAATAAACCTAATGATTTTAAGGTACTAAAAAATACATTGGAGGAAGTCGTGAATATGAACTGGCAATTTCACACTTCTGGCCTAAATAAGGAAACGTTCTTACTAAAAATATAACTTAGTACCATGGATACTACGATGAAAGAAAAAACCTACCGCGTTTATATCGCTGTATTTTTCATAGCTATCTTTCTTTTTCTTTTTTTTAGTGTAATTACCTTTAAGCAAATTAATGATTTAGTTACCATTCAAAATCAAGTGGAGCGTACCTATGAAGTGCAACAAAAGACGCAACTACTCTTGGCAGATTTGATTAATGCCGAGACGGGTCAGCGTGGCTTTTTACTCACAAGGGATAGCTCATTCCTAGAACCTTATCAAATGGCTGAATCTAATATTGGCAATCACCTGGACGAGTTAACGGAACTAACTGAAGCTGATCCAGTGCAGCGAACTAACACTAGCGAGCTTCAAATTTTAAATAAATGGAGATTACAATACCTTACAGATGTACTCGATGACTATGCACCTGAGGGTTATATTACGAACTATACTGAAAGTAAAATGTATAGGGGGAAAAGACTCATGGATAGTTGTCGTGATAAATTAATTGATATTAAAAATATTGAGTTTGCTAAGCTTCAGAACAAGCAAGAAAAAAGTGATGATAAAATTCGCTCAGCTTCAATATTTGCTTTAGTGGCCATGCTGGTTTCACTATTAATTATTTTGGTAGCCTTTTATAAAATTGATTATGATTTAAATAAAATGCGGCGCATTCTAAAGAATTTAGATATCTCAAATAGTAAACTTATAACCGCCCAGGAAGTAGGTAATATGGGACAGTGGGTTTGGAATATTACGAAGAATGAAATTGTTTATTCAGATCAGCATTATAGGCAATTGGGGTATGAACCCGGTGATTACCCTCACAAAGTTGAGGCATTTTTTGAAATGGTTTATCCGGAGGATATTGATGCAGTCACTAGGATTGGTGAAAAAATATTAGCTAAAGAAATTGCCGATAATTTTGTATACAGAATTAGAAAAAAAGACGGCAGTATAGCGCACTTAGTAAGCAAATATAATTTTATTGAAGATGAGAATGGCGATACGCTGGCCATTGGAGCAAACTTGGACATGACAAAAGATGTAAAACATGCGCAAGATTTAGAATTTAGAAATCAGTCATTAATTAAAGCCAATAATGAGCTTTCATCATTTAACTATATTGCTAGTCATGACTTGCAGGAACCTTTGCGAAAAATTCAAATGTTCATATCTCGCATTGATAGCGATGAAGAGACAAAAATCAGTGGCCGTTCCGAACAGTTTTTTGGTAAGATAAAAAATGCTGCCAATCGAATGCAGGTACTAATTAATGACTTGCTCGCGTTTTCACGCTTGAACAAGACGGATAAAGTAATGGAACCCCTGGACATGAATGTCCTGTTTGAAAATATTCGAGAGGAATGGATACAGTCCATTGAAGATAAGAATGCGGAAATTATAGTCCACGACATGCCTAAAATTAATGGCGTGCCCTTTTTAATTCAAACATTGTTTTCAAATTTAATAGGAAATTCCTTAAAATATAGCGTAGAAAAAAGGAAGCCCGTCATAAAAATTGAGCATAAAGAAATTGGCAGCCAAAAGGTAAAAGCATACCACGGTGATGCCTACAAGCGCTTTCATTGTATTACGATAAAAGACAATGGCATTGGTTTTGAAAACGATTACGCCGAAAAAATATTTGAATTATTCCAACGGTTACACGGTAAAAACACATTCGCCGGAACAGGGATTGGTCTAGCGATATGTAAAAAAATTGTAGAGTCACACGATGGATTTATCGAAGCAAGCGGAAAGTCTAACGAAGGTGCTGTTTTTACAGTATACCTCCCTGTCGATTCCTAAGCCCCTGGATAGAGTGAGTAAAAAAAAATATGAAAAATACACTTTCCATAATATTGAAACGCGTCCTGCAAGCTACGGCCGTGATTATAGGATTGTTTATTATGCTCCAAGTTTGTCTTTATATATATTTTCAAAATAACAAGGACATCTTCCAGCAGCAAATCACTGAAATTTTAGAGGACGAAATCAATGGAAACATTTCTTTTGACGAAATTGATATTTCCTTTTTCAAAAATTTTCCTACGACTGCTATTCGAATAAACAAGCTAGTAGTATCCGATAGCTTATTTGATATTCATAAAATCAAAGCAATAGAAGTGGATGAAATTTTCCTTCAAGTGGGTACCTATTCAATAATAAAAGGAACTGTGGCAGTAAATAAACTAACTGTAACGAATGGTACAATTAATTTTTTTACGGACAGTTCTAACTACTCGAACCTGCGCATTTTCCCTCAAAAAGAAAATGATGCGGAGCAAGATTTACGAGTCAAAAATTTAGAAATAGAAAATATACGCATCATCATAACGGACGTGCCTAAAAATAAAAAAATTGAATTTCTCATAGAAGACTCTGAAACTTCGATTAAAGGTCTTGGTAAGGACCTAGATGTATCCTCAAAATTAGTAGCAAAAGTAGCTGAACTTAGTTTCAACCGTGATCGTGGCGGTTTTTTAGTCAATCAGAACGTGAAAGGTCGTGTGAACTTTATATTAGATAGAAAAACGCTCCGTTTAAAATTGAGAGAAACTAAATTTTCTGTTGAAGGTCAGGAAATTGACGTAAGCGGTGTGGTATTCAAAGTTGGCACTGATACTCGTTTTGACTTACAATTCCACGCACCTGAGGGAAAATACAAAACCCTTTTAGCTGGATTACCTACTTTTCATCAAAAAAAATTGAATAAGGTACAAGTTGAAAATGAGATTGACATCAAAGCTTTCCTTAAAGGAAAATTTAATTACCCGGACACTCCAGACGTTCGAATAACCATTTCTACAAAAAACAATAGTATCAACTCTGAAGCCGGAACACTATCCAACGCTAGTTTTGATTACGAGTTTCATAACTGGATGGATACTACCAGAGCCCGTACTGATGAAAACTCGTACATAGCGTTCAGAAACCTAAGCGCTACTTGGAAAAAAATACCCTTTCGAGCGAACAAGCTCACCATTGTAAATCTCATTCAGCCTTTTCTCAAAACAGATGTAAAGAGTTCATTTAAAAGTGAACTTTTGAACACATTTACAGAAGGTACCATGGATATCCAAAATGGAAATGCACAGTTTGAATTAAAATATAGCGGCCCATTGCTTGACGGAGACAAACGAAAGCGGTCACTCGATGGAAATCTATCAATTGGTAAAGCAGATATTATTTATACACCACACCAAGCAAAATTTACAAATTGCGATGCTGATATTCTCTTCAAAGGAAATGATGTACTCTTCAAAAAAGTAAGTATGCAACGCTCCGAAGATTTGATCACAATGACAGGGTCGGCTCAGGACTTTTTAAATTATTATTTCAATGAGCCTAAAAAAATTGAAATCAATTGGAAGGTAAAAGCGAATACCCTACATATTGAAAATTATCTCAGCTTTATAAATAAAGATCGTAATAGTAATCAAGGAACTAGCGCACGTAAAATGACGAATGTAAGTAGAAAACTTGCAGATTTCACGGACCAGAGTACTATGCGTTTAGAATTAGACGCTAATGATATTTCTTATAAAAACTTTACATCTTCTAACGTAAACGCTGCAGTGAGTATCTATGAGAACACCATTTCGATTGACAAAGCTAGGATGAAATTTAAAACAGGAACCATTGAAGCATTTGGTGAGGTTGATATTGCCAGTGGTGAGAAAGACTTTAGCTTACAAACCAAAGTTCAATCTGTTGACATCCCTAATTTATTACAAGCCGCTGATAATTTTGGCCAGCCAACTTTCAATAAAAGCAACAGTAAGGGTAAGATTAATTTGACTGGGGATATCACTGGGAAAATGAATAAAGACGCAAGCTTGAAACCAAATACTCTTACAGGTAAATTGCATATAGATATTCAAAACGGTCAGCTGACCAATTTTATACCATTAAAAAAATTAGAGAAATTTATTCTGCGCTCTCGAGACTTAGCCAATTTAGATATTAGAGATTTGTCTTTAGACTTTTCGATGAAAAATGGATTAATAAATCTTCCTTTGACTGAGGTAAATACTAGTGTGCTCAATGTGTTTATGAAAGGTACCTACGGTGCAAAATCCGGTACAGACTTAGCCTTACTAATTCCACTACGCAACCCAAAAAGAGATGAAATTCGTGAAGCGAAAGGAATGGATGTAGATAAAAAACGCGGATTAAAGCTATATCTAAAAGCTCAAGATGATGAGAGGGGTACAGTGAAATTTAGCTGGATGAAGCGTTCTGAAAGACCCAGTTTCGGAAAATGAGATTACTACTCCATGTCATCAATATCCTTTTCATTTGTTCCTTCGTCGTTTTCTTTTACTTCCCCTAGCTCGTTACTACGCTCCTCCAAATCGTCGATTTTAGTATCGCTGATTAGATAGCTGTACGGGATAAGTGAGTCAACATTGGTAATAACAATGTTGATAATAGCTAGTACTGGAATCGCCAAGAACATACCCGAAATGCCCGCAATAGCTCCTCCAACTATTACAGCAATAATGGTGGCTAGTGGATTTAATCGAACTTTGGAACCTACCACTTTTGGAGAAATCACATTGTTCTCCAACAACTGCACAACACCAATCACTGCTATGACGCCTAATACTGCTGTTGGGTCATTATTGGTAGCGATGGTGCTAAGCAAACTGATAAAACCAGCGAATAAAATGCCCACGTAAGGCACCAAGTTAAGAAGAGCACAAAGCAGGGCTAAGAAAATAATGTGAGGTGCACCGACTATCCAAAAACCGATTAATGATAAAACGAAAATGAAGCTCATCTGTAGTAAAAGACCAGTAAGATAAAATTTGACTAATTCTTTTACACGCGCCAAAATTCTTGAGAGCCTCTCCCCCCCGTCATTAGCAAACTTGGCAAATAGAAATTTCTTAACCCTTTTTTTATACAATAAAATCAGAAAAGAATAAACTGGAATCAGTGTAGCATTCACCAGCACACCAGAAACAGAACCTAAGACATTGTTGTCGAAAATGATTTGTTGAGTTTTCGCTAGGGGTTTGGTCGTACCACTTTCAATCATTTCAATTTGTTTACTTTGACTGATATTAAATTTTTCTGCAATAAAATTTTGCAACTTAGAAGCATGTCCTTCTAAATTACTTTTGATCTCTGGCAAATTATCAAAGAAATTGGCAACTTGATTTCCTAATAAATAAAAAAGCACCATAACACAGAAGAGGGATAGGACGATAATGGTGATAATAGAAAAAGCACGATTAAGGAAAGTTCTTTTCTCTAAAAAATCTACGAATCGCAGAACGAGAATCGAGTAGAGACCAGCAATAATTAATGGGGTAACAATACTATGCGCTATGTGAACGAAGAATAGTAGGGCAGTCAGAACAAAAATCCATAAGGCAACATTTAGGAGGTAGGCGTTTCTGCGATTGAGTTGGTTCATCATTACAGCTTGGTTTCGCTGTAATTTACTACCTCAACAGGTTTATCAGCTATAACAGTTGGCACTAATTTGGTTTTCTTCTTTTTCTTTTTTCTCTTCTTCTTTTTGCTAAATAGCTTCTTTACATTTTTCTTAATGTCGTCAAAGCTTACATTATCGTCTAATAATAAAGAGACTGAAGTGATTAACGTTTTGGTAGCCTTGCTCTTTGATCGAAAAAGCGTATTATTTAATATTATCGGAAGCAATACCCCCAACTTAAAACCCTTGTTATCTAACTGATTGGCCGCACCGGATAGTGAATTCATAGAAATTCCGTCCTGAAGCGGTTTAGGCAAATATGTTTTGACATCAGTAAGACCCGTTTTGATACTTTCTAAGTACAATTTGTTTTCCAATTCCAGTTCAAGAATTCGTGCTTTAATATCTGCAGAATTATTTAGTCTCTTCTTCATCGCTATTGTATTTTTTAATGATTCGGTTAATGATAAACGTTTCAATGTATTTGTCTTTTGTGAGGGTAACTATCACTGCAATGATTAAGTAGATTAGCGCAATTGACCCAAATCCTTTGGTATAATTCCCTAATACATCAGATAGATAAAAGCCCAGAGTGACGGTGGCAAATAAAAAAGCCATTACCCCGCAAAGTATTACCACGACTTCGGTCACCCCGTTAGCTACTGCTTTACTTCCTTTGTGAAGAGCCTTTAGTTCGGCTAGCTCTATTTGATTACTCACGTATTGTTTTGCCTGATCGGCAACGGAGCTAAGACTGTTTGCTTGATATTCCATAATTGAGTTTTATTAATTGCAACGTTCTTTATTCTAAACGAAGATGATACTTTGCCAATCGTCTACATTATACATTTCTATCAGAAGCTTATATAATTTTAGATACAAAAAAAGGTCGCTTCAATGGCGACCTTTGGTTACTCTGTTTAATACTTAGCAGCAAGAGTCAATAAACTCTTTCACCTCTTCTTTTGTTTTACCCATTGCTTTTTGAAGATTTCCGACTAGTTGATCCTCTTGACCTTCTTCATATAACAATTGGTCATCCGTTACTTCGGCATATTCCTCTTTAACTCTGCCTTTAATTGTGTTCCAATTTCCTCTGATTTTGTCTGATAATTCACTCATGTTTTTTTGTTTTTAATGATTAATAAAAAATAGTTGATAGTCTTATGCTTTCTTTAATAGTTTAAACAGAAATGAGATTGCAGTTAATACAATAAAGATGTAAAAAACGATTTTAGCAATTCCGGCAGCTGCTCCAGCTACACCTCCAAAACCGAGCACAGCGGCTATAAGTGCGATGATTAATAATGTAATTGATGTTCTAAGCATAGTTTAATTGTTTTGTTGAGATACAAAGATCCGAACGAAACAATCCCGATTGTTTCACAGTTACAATCAAAAATTATAAGATTTTAATTTGACTAGATTTGACCCAAACTAAAAAATAGCATTCCGAATAGAATTCCAAAAACTAAACTCAGTGTTGGTTTTAGTGTTCAAGAGACCCGTAAGCAAAAAAACATTTCGTCTAAATTGCTCAAGTTCTTCTCGGCTATGAGTATCCGCTTGAGGTTGGTGAAACAGCATTCCCCAATCGGGAAACAATCTGCGATCTGTATTATTTTCTACTATAAGTGCTATGTCTTGGTGTCGAGAATCTTTCGAAATTTTTTTGTAAACACCTTTTACTAATTCTTCTTGGCCCTCTAAAATTTGTATGAATTTCTTTTCAAAAAAAACTAAACAACCCGTTACTCCTATTTCTTTATTATTTATTCGAGATTTCTCTAATAAACTTTCTAAATCTTGGGGCGTTGGCGAATAGCTAGCGTTCGATTGATAAGTAAGTTGATAGATCATAAAATAAAGTCGTTATCTGTATTTCGTTTGGCGCGGCTTCCTTTAAATCGACTTATAGTAAAAATAACGATTATCGCCATCACAAATATATAGCAAATATTTTTAGCAATACCAGATGCAGTACCGGCCCATCCAGAAAATCCCACTAAGGCCGCCGCTAGCGCCAATATTAGAATTGATAAAATAATTCGTTTCATAATAGGTAAAAAGACAAAGTCAATCGTGAAGATAATATGTACACCCTATGAAAAAAAGTTCAAATGGTTCAATAATCTGACCATTCAGAACTAATCATCGTCATCGTCACCAATTGTAAAAGAGATCCGCTGTGACGTGTGACGTGAATACTCTTTGGGCAGCAAGTCGTACCTGCGCTTGAATATGCGAGAGAAATGACCGTAGTTAGAATAACCAACCTCCTTAGCGATTTCGGCCAATTTCTTATCCCCAGACAACATCATCACCCTTGCAATGTCTAACCGTCTATTAATAATGTATGTACGAATGGTAGAATCATACATTTCTTTGAAAGCATACTTTAGTTTATTTTGATTTACACCAATTCGTTTTGACAGTTGTTTGATCGTCGGCGGACTTAACAATTCTTTCTCTAGAATCTGTTTGGCAATTTGTATTTTGTCAACATCAGCTTGGCGTAACAAAATTTGTTTTCTGTCGACCTCATTGTCGTCTCGAAACTGCCGAATAGAATAAGAAATCAATTCCAGAATTTTTCCCTCTACAAAAGTCGATCGAACGATATCTTTATTCAAATCATTTTTTATTTCGTTAATGATATCACTAATTCGTGTGCTGTAATTTGCTTCGTATAAAAATTTATTCTCGCTTTTCTTATCATTAAAAATATCTTGCATTTTTGGCGGCATGTCTTTTATATAACAGTCCACTTTATCAAAATAGTGATCACGATTGACCATTACCAATACTAAACTCTGTGGCACGTTGGCTTCAATACAGAAAAATTGCTTTTTCTTGTACTGATTCGTAGAAATACTGCTTTGTAAAGGTTCCAAAGAATATAAAATTTCATCATTGACCAACTGATGCGACATCGCACCTTTTACCACATATGAAAAAGTAATCGGCTGGTAAACCTTCGGTGGCATTTGAATTACTAAATCTTCTTCCAATGTACCGTTAAACATCATGAAGCTGATACCATTGCTTAGTTTAAAACTAATCATGCGCCCTTTGCCAAACTGTTCTTTCAGTGGCATGGCTAGTTCTAGGCAATCTTCATGAGTTTCCAATCCTGTCTTTTCAGAAATATTCTCTACAATATTGTGCGCTCTATACTTTTCTAGTTGAATTTTCATTGCGTATTGATTCAAAGATAATACAAGATTCCTTTTTAATCCGAACTGTAAAACGCTAAAAGACGTCCTTAAATAAGACGCCTTTCACTCCCCCAAACCCAAACTAAATCCTAATATTTCTTTCGCTCTGCTTCCATACTTTCGCGGTAAGTTTTGGCGTAATTTTCTTTTTCTTTCTCATTCAGAACTTTTCCAGCCATTTGAAAAATAGTGTGTTCCTCATCTTCTAAATGATGTTCAACTTTCTCTTGCAATTGCTTAGCTGTAGTAAGCCAGGCTGTATTATCATACTCCATTTCAGTAAGTTTTTTTAGTAACTCATCAATCAAATGATGCTCATGAACTCCGTGTCTTGCTTGATCTTGTGTTTTATCTGCTTCAATGAGTGGCACGTAAAAATGTCGCTCCTCAGCTATAGCGTGAATATCTAATTCCCGTTTAATTTCCTGAAAAATATCTCGACGCTCAGGTGAGTCTCCTGACGTTTGTACTAACTGGTCCAACAAATCTCGTTGCACCTCATGATCTTCTCGTATCGCTTCAAATATATTCATTTTTTCATTTCTAATTTTTGCCGAAATTATAAAGAAGAGCGTTTTCGACATTATATAATTCGGAATCATTCCTTATGTAATCTCAATGCGTAGTAACTTCCTATTCTTACAGTTAAAAGAGGAATTTATAATGTCATTTGAAAGGATAAAAGAGAAATTAAACATTTTGGCAGACGCGGCTAAGTACGATGTATCGTGCTCAAGTAGTGGTAGCAAACGCACAAATAAAAATAAAGGATTGGGTGACAGCAGTGGGATGGGAATTTGCCACTCCTATACAGAAGATGGCCGCTGCGTTTCTTTATTGAAAATACTACTAACGAATCATTGTATATTCGACTGTGCCTACTGTGTCAGTCGAAAAAGCAATGATATTAAACGCGCCGCTTTCAAAGTGCAGGAAGTAGTAGACTTGACCATCAATTTTTATCGCCGAAATTATATTGAGGGTCTTTTCCTAAGTTCAGGCATATTTAAAAGTGCCGACTACACAATGGAACGTTTAGTAGCGGTGGCTAAAAAATTACGCCTTGAGGAAAATTTTAATGGATACATTCATTTGAAATCGATTCCGGGTGCCAGCGATGATTTGATGCGCGAAGCTGGATTATATGCAGATCGATTGAGCGTTAATATCGAAATTCCGACCGAAGAAGGTTTAAAGCGATTAGCTCCTGACAAAAACCGAGAAGACTTTTTAAAACCTATGCAAAAAGTTAAGGACGAAATTATTCAATACAAGGCAGAGAAGAAAATTTTAAAAAGCACACCGAAATACGCACCAGGTGGACAAAGTACACAAATGATTGTGGGCGCTAGCGGTGAAAACGACATGCAAATCATGTACACCTCACAGTTTTTTTATAAAAAATACAACTTGAAACGCGTGTACTACTCTGGTTACGTACCCATTAGTAATGACAAACGATTGCCAGCCTTAGGAACGGAAGTACCTATGCTGCGCGAAAACCGTTTATACCAAACCGATTGGCTCTTGCGTTTCTATGAATTTGATGTAACTGAAATTCTCAATGACAGTCACCGATATTTAGACACAGATATTGATCCAAAATTGAGCTGGGCTCTGCGGAACATGCATCATTTCCCAATTGACGTAAACAAGGCCGACAAGCACATGCTGTTACGCGTTCCGGGCCTTGGGTTGAAGTCGGTCAATAAAATTATTCAAGCTCGTAGATATAGGAAACTAAATTGGGAGCACATTAAAAAAATTGGCGTGGCGCTCAATCGGGCTAAGTATTTCATGACGTGCCACTCATCAACTGTATTTAATAAAGACTATGAACCCTTAAAAATTAAGGGTCTAATATTAGGAAACTCCAGTACGAAATTTAAACAAGGGCGCGATAATCAGCTTTCCCTTTTCAGCTAGATGACAGAAACGGTTCTCCAATACGACGGCTCTTTTGATGGTTTACTGACCGCCATTTTCTATGTATATGAAAATAAATTATCATCTGTTCAGATTCAATTAGAAAGCAAGCCTATTCCGATGTTTTCTAATTGTGTTCAAATTGATACGGAAGCTGATAAGGCAGATCGAGTGTGGAAGTCACTCAAAACGAAGTCAAAAAATAGTCTCTCATTTTATTATACTTACCTCAGCGAGCGAGACGATATGGAGCGCGTTTTGTTGGACTATGCTCAGTATGTTTTTGACAGTAAAAAGAATATTACGGGCGACTATGGCCATGAAGCTGTATTGCAAGTAGCTAAAATCGCTAAAAGTGTTGGTCGAGAAAAACACCGTATGGAGGCCTTCGTTCGCTTTCGATTGACAAAAGATAATATTTACTTTGCTACCATCGAGCCAGACTTCAACGTTCTACCGATTATACTTAAGCATTTTAAAAGCCGTTACGCTGATCAGCAGTGGATTATCTATGACTTGAAAAGAAAATATGGTCTGTTCTATAATTTAAATGAAGTAAAAGAAATTGACTTTGAGTTTTCAAATGAATTCAAAGCCACCGAAACGTCACAAGACTTTTTTGCACCTGAAGAAATGGATTTTCAAGAACTGTGGAAAAATTATTTTAAGAGCACAAATATAAAATCACGAAAAAACATGAAACTCCACATTCGACACGTACCGAAGCGCTATTGGAAATATTTAAGTGAAAAACAGTTGTAACAAAAAATGAGGACGCTATATGCGTCCTCACTCTCCAACATTTTAGTATCGATTTACTACTAGTTCAAATCTTCTAAACGTTGTACAGTGTTTACTGTCTGATGTATTTCTTCATGTTGTTTACGGATTGTGTCACTTACTGCTTGCGGTAAATTAGCTACATTTTCTAACACGCCGTGATATTCTTCCATACTTGCCTTTTCTCCGCGGATGCACTCTTCTAGTACTTGCTCCTCGCTTTCATTGCTAAAGGCAGCCTTTACATCCATCCACCCTCGGTGAATTTCGCCTTTTAGACTCCCGGTATTGTTTACTTCTGCTGCAGGATTTGTTGCTTGCAGTTCTGCCTTTAATTCATTTGCAAATCGGTCTCTTGTAGTGGCTTGTCGCTCAAAGAAGTTTTTCAATCCTGTATTCTTCACATTGTCAGCAGCATTTCGATAGCCAAGACATGCATCATTATTTTTTTCAATTAACTTGTTGATTTCCTGTGTGTACTCATTGTTTGTATTCATAATTTCTTGTTTTTAATTTTACGCAAAGCTAAAAGGTCTAAGTAAAAAATTATTTTAATATTGTGAGTGTTGTTTATAAAATTTACATATCCGAATCTCAATAATCGTATTCTTATAGTCAAGCGGATAATAGCGTGCGTTGGGAAGTATAGTTATTTACTCAAAGCGTTTCCGACATTCCTCTCACCCCTTCAATTAAACTAGAATCTAAATTTCGATTTTCATTAGAATGCAATACAGACATATCACCAGTAGATTCTAAAATAACAGCTTCAACTTCATCGAACTGATGCACGTTTGCTTCACGTAATTTTGCAATCAAATCGCTCCTGCCAACATTTGTTTTATCTAAGTTTTTATCCAAAATTTCTCCTTTGTACATAAGCATCATAGGTTTGTTAGTAAGTAAATTTCTCAACCAATCCCATTTTCTTACTAAGTATGAGAATACAGCTTGAAAAGCGATAATACCCGCGAGAGCCAATGCCCCCTTGAGGATTGAGTTATCGGTACTCATAACCACGGTGGCTAATATAGAGCCGACCGCAATCGTTGATGCAAAATCAAAACTGCTCATTTTTGCAAATGTTCTTAAGCCCGCTATGCGAGTAATGATAATTACAACAGTAAAAATCGCAATGAGAGATGCGATAGATTTTAATAAAGTTGGAGCATTTGAATATAACCAATTTTCCATATCGGTGAAGGTCGGAAAATCAATTATTTACTTTTTACACTATTCCGCTATAAACTTATATATTATCACGCAGCGGTTATTTCAACAATCCTTGCAACTTCAATCCTTTATACACTTGGGCAATATTTTCAGGTATTTCAAACTCAGTTAGCCAGTGAATTTCCAATCCGTTTTCATCAGCCAGCTCGTTCAACTCAGGAATATCTTGAATATTAGTTCCTAGTCTTTCGAAAGCTTCACTGAAATCTAGTCGTAAATCTTCATGAATCTTTTGAAGTTGACCCATTGTTCTAAAGATTCGATTGACTACGTACAGAAACAATTTGCGTTTGTATTTTTCCGAATCACTATTAATTATAAAAACCTGATGCTCTCGCAACAGTTCATTGAGCATTACTAAATTCAATTCGATTTCACCATACTTATCTTTGGTAATGCGCACGTGGTGTGAAATGTCGCCACTTACATAACGGATAAAACGTTGCATTTGTGCCATATAGGCCCCTTCGTATCCAAGCTTCTCAACCTTGTCTTTTACTAGCTCTGCGCACTCCTCACGTAATTCCTCTACTCCGCGCGTGTCCACCATATTAAAATAAAGTTGCTCTCGCAAATACCAATCCTTTCGGAGCAATCTCCAAATCAAGCGGTCTTTTTCTTTATGACTTAACTCGCTCAGTGTGCGTTTAAATTCCTTCTCGTCTTTCTCCATGCTTTAATAGTGTGCTTCGTTTAAATTTCTATAACGGATTGGTCGGCAATTGCAAATTTCCTAAGCTCCCCATACCCAATGTCAAAACGAGTATCCAATCCTGTAAAATTACAAAATGCGGGCAATACCAATTGTTCATCGCCAACGATAAAACAGGGCAATTTCACTTTCAAATTTCCCAAACCCTGCAGCTCAACTCCTGGATGAATGTGACCCGAAATCTGAAAACAAGCATCACTTTCCAATTTGGGTTTATGAGCAAATACGAAGGGCTCCACCACTAAAGTGTTTTTGATAAAATCAATATTATATTGATTCAATAATTGTTGAGAAATAATATCATGATTACCTCCTATAAGTTTGATAGCAATATCTTGGTACTTCGTTCGCCAAATAGCAAAGTCATCTAATTCGCTATTGTGTTGTGCATGAAACATATCGCCAATGATCCAAATTTCTTTCACTGTGTAGTCTGATAAGATTTGATTGACTCTATCTAAATCTTTTTGATTGACCCCTCGGGGGATAGCAATTCCATGTTTTCTGAAGTGTGCCGATTTGCCGATATGCCAATCAGATAATATAATCACATTTCGCTTCTCCCAATAGATGCATCTACGAGGGTCTAAGGTGAGTGTTTCGTTACAAATTATGAGATCAATTGATTGCATTATGTTCTTGCTCGTCTAAAATTTTTACCTTTTACTTCTTTCATTTTACGGATACGCGTGGCTAAGTCTTCACTAGACAATCGCTGTCTTACGTTTTCAATTTTCAAAGGAAATGACAAAGGTGTAAATCGCTCAGTACGTTTAAAAATAATGTTGCTTTTAGAAATACGATCAAAAGCTTTCATTAATCTTGCTTCTTCCAATTGATGATTGAACACCTCATCATAGGCTTGTCGAACTAATAAATTATTTGGGTCATTTTCATTGAGCACATTAAAAATAAGATTGCTAGAAGATTGTATACTTTTAAACTTTACAAAGCGCCCTCGAACATTTTGATATACAAAGCCTGCAATGCAGGCAATGTCTCTAAATTTTCGTTTGGCCATTTCAGTGGCATTGATACTGCTTACAATATCTTGCGATAGGTTTTCTTTTGATAATACCGTCTTTAAAATTTCATCGCTCACAGAAATTGGTTGATCAGTGGCTAATTCAAAACCATAATCATTCGTAGCAATAGAAAAACTAATCGGGCTCAACTGACCGAAGCGGTAGGCAATGATGGAAGCCATTATTTCATGAATCAATCGACCTTCAAACGGATAAAAAAATAAATGAAAGCCATAGCGATTCTCCGTGTACTCCACTAAAAAATCATTTTCTGCAGGTACTTGAGAATAGTCATTTAAATACTCAAAAAGTGGTTTTAAAAATTTCAATTCTTTTTCTCCTCGTTTTGGGTGAGTCCCCATGGCTATTTTTTCTCTCAAAAATTTACTTAAGTAGGAAGTCATAGGTAATCGCCCCCCTAACCAACTAGGCGCGAATGCTTTTTTAGATTGACTCGCACGCACCAATATGTCTCGCTCTTTGATAGAAACTAAGGAAACCACTCGACCTCCCAACACAAAGTGATCTCCAGGTTTAAGTTTAGAAATAAAATACTCTTCCACCATACCAATATAACCGCCACTCATAAACTTCACACGCATCATGGCGTCGCTAACTATTACGCCAATATTCATGCGGTGCAGCATACCTACTCTACGACTCTCAACTTTATACAACCACTTCTTTCCCCCACCGTGCGAGACTTCTTTCTTAATGACTTTGTGATATTCCTCATATTCACTTAGCGTATCCCCACCTTGGGTAATCATTCGAATTGACCACCGCCATTCTTCTATTGTCATTGCATTAAAAGCGTGGGTGGCTTTCACTAGTTGGAACAACTCTTCCTCAAAAAAACCTTCACCCAAAGCTAGCGTCACCATAAATTGAACAAGCACATCAAAGGTCAATACATGCGGTTGACGGCGTTCTATTGCCATTTGTTTATAGCCTTCTTTCAATGCAGCCACCTCAACGATTTCTAAAGTGTGCGTGGGCACAAAATAAATTTTTGAGATTTCGTCGGGAGAATGTCCGCTTCGACCGGCGCGTTGTAAAAATCGAGCTATCCCTTTACTAGATCCGATTTGCACTACTGTATCGACCGGCTTAAAATCTACCCCTAAATCTAATGAAGAAGTACAGACTACAGCTTTTAGGTTACCCTCCGCAAGATTTTCTTCTATCCAATGGCGTAACTTTAAATCAATCGATCCGTGGTGAATCGCTATCAAGCCTGCTAAATCAGGGCAAGCGGTCAATATATTTTGATACCAATTCTCACTTTGATTCCGCGTATTGGTAAATACCAATGTGGTTTTATTTTCTAAAATTATATCTACCACCTTATCTGTCATAGAGCTTCCCATGTGCCCAGCCCAGGGTAGAATTTCCAATTCGTCGGGTAGTACACTTTCTATCAGAATTTTCTTTTTCTCTTTAGCCCGTACTATTTTTCGTTTGGGTTTAAACGGACAAAGCACGTCCAATGCTTCTTCGATATTACCTATGGTAGCAGTCAACGCCCAAATTTTTAAATGATCAGTAAGACTATTTAAATAAGTAAGTCCCAGCTCTACCAAAACACCTCGCTTGGTTCCCAAAAGTTCGTGCCACTCATCTACCACTACACAATGTAAATTTTTTAGCACGCCCTTATTTTTTTTCTGAGCCATCAACAGGTGCAAACTCTCAGGTGTAATCACCAATATTTCAGGCATGTTTCGGAATTGCTTCTGTTTCTCTTTGCTAGAAACATCTCCCGTGCGTACGCCGACTACCCAATCCAAACCTATCTCATCAAGCGCATCTTGCATGGCCTTTGCAATGTCATTGGACAATGACCTCAACGGAGAAATCCATAAAAGTTTCAAACCTTTTTTGTATCGTTTCGGGTGGTTTAGAAAATGAATGACCGTAGCTAAAAATATTGAATAGGTTTTGCCAAATCCTGTGGGCGCCACCACCAATCCAGAATGCTGTTGATCATATAAATTCCATGTTTTTTCTTGATAAGAAAATGGGGTAAAGTCTTTTTCTTTCATCCAGTTCAGGATGGTTTGATAGCCGTATGAATTTACTAGAGACTTCCTCATATACTAATGAATCAATGCCTTTGCGGTTTCCACCGTGTCAATGTCCTTAACTGTTTTATCTTTTCGCCAACGGGCTACTCGTGGAAAACGCACAGCAATTCCAGCTTTATGTCGTTTGCTATATCCAATGCCTTCAAAAGCTATTTCAAAAACTAGTTCCGGTTTCACGGTTCGTACAGGACCAAATTTTTCTAAGCCGTTCTTACGGATGAATTTATTGATTTCTATAATTTCTTTATCAGTCAATCCAGAATATGCCTTAGCGAAGGTCACTAATTTGTCACCGTCCTGTATAGCAAAGGTAAAGTCTGTGTAGTGCGCGCTTCTTCTTCCACTCCCTTTTTGTGCGTAAATTAATACTCCGTCCAATGTAAGAGGGTCCACTTTCCATTTCCACCAATCGCCTCGCTTCCTACCTACATGGTATTTGGATTTCTTTTGTTTAAGCATCAAACCTTCACTATTCACTTCTCTTGATTGCTCTCTCAGTTTTTTCAAGGTACTCCAATTTCGGGTCGGTAATAATTTAGGAAGGTGAAACTGCTTTTGTTTTTTCTTAAATACGCCTTCTAAAATTTTTCTTCGCTCATTTAATTCCTTGTCACGAATATCCTCTCCCTCAAACTCCATTATATCATAAGCATAAAAATGAATTGGCACCTCTTCCAACATTTTTTTGGAAACGTTTTTCCGGTTAAGACGTTGTTGCAATTCATTAAAATTTTGAACGACCCCGTCTCGCACTACCAATATTTCTCCATCGATTACTAAATCATTTTTTAGTAAACTAGTAGCTTGTTCCAATTCAGGAAATTGGGCGGTTACCAATTCTTCTCCTCGGCTCCAAATGTGCACCTCTCCATTTCGCTTTACGATTTGCCCGCGAATACCATCCCATTTATACTCAGCTTGCCAATCGTTTACATCGCCAAGTTCTTCAACCATACCAGGCATAGGGTATGCCAGGCAGAAAGGATAGGGTTTAGAATTATCTGCTGTGATGTAAGCTCCTCGAATCAGCTGCTCAAACTCTACATCTTCAATAGACCAGTTTCCCATTATACTATGCATTATTACGCTCGTATCAATTTCGGCATACTTAGCGATTGCGTTGACCAACATTTTAGACGAAACGCCTACCCGAAAACTACCGCCTATTAATTTATTAAAGAGATAACGTTCATGAAAATCTAAACCTGACCAAGATTCAGTTATATAGTTTTTTTTGACAGCTTCACCCTCAGTGGCTAGGTCTGCTATTTCAGCAATCCACTGATGTAAGGGCTTATCAATCTTAGCAGTAGGCTGAGGTAACAATAAGGCAATTGTTTCACCGAGATCTCCTACTCTGCTGTACGATTCTAAGAACAGCCACTCGGGTAACTGTGTAATTTCCATGGCCCATTGCTTTAAAAGTTTTGTATTGACCGCTCGCCTTTTTCTTTTGCCTGTGAAGAGAGCCAATGTATGCAGTTTATCTTTCTTTTGAGCGTTCTTGAAATAATGCACTAAGGCATTAAGCTTGTTTGTCGTTTTGTTGCTTGTTTCTAAGCGTTTAAAAAGTTCGCTAAAGTGTTTCATTGCTATCCTTTATTATCCGACTCCCCCTTTTCGGTTGTAACTACTTTTGCTTCCTCTTTTTCCTCCTCTTCGATGCCGAAATTTGTTTTTACAGGTTCGGCGTATATTCCTTGCTCATTCAAGTAGCGGCTAAAAATTTCGGTAGAGCCGTGCGTCACATACACGCGTTCGGCCTCCGTTGATTTCACTACATTTACTAGTTCATTCCAATCTGCATGGTCGCTCATCACGAAACCTGCATCAACCGCACGCCATCTTCTATTCCCACGAATGTGCATCCATCCAGAGCAAATCGCGATGGCCGTATTGGGTATTTTTTTTAGTAGATTACTTCCGAGCAGGGCGGGTGGCACAACGACAATTTGACCGGCCATATCTTTTTTATTTTCTACCTTGTGCAAAACCTCATAGTCTGGAATATCCAAGCCGCTTTCTATCATACAGCGATTTAAACGGTCAATGGCTGAGTGTACAAATAGTTTAGCACTGCCCTCAATTGATTTCATTATACGCTGCGCTTTACCAAGGGAATAACCGATAAAAACACTTGTCTTTCCATCCGCTTGATTTTGTAGAACCCAATTCTGTAATTCATTTTTAAGGTCATCATTCGTTTTCCATTGGTAAATGGGCAAACCGAACGTACTCTCGGTCACATAATCATGACATTTTACTAATTCAAAAGGTGTACTAATATCGTCGGGCGATGTTTTATAATCTCCTGAAGCTACGGCAATTTGCCCCTTATACTCCAAGCGCACTTGCGCACTACCCACAATGTGACCTGCGGGATGGAGAGAAACCTTTACACCCTTAATTGTTTTCGATTCTCCATAGGCCATACTTTCACAGGTAATATCTTTACTGATACGAGAATATAAAAGCGGTTTTGTAAAATGGTGACATAGGTATTTTTTCATACCCCATCTAGCATGATCGGCATGGGCATGCGTTATGATAGCTTGATCAACAGGCAACCATGGATCGATATAAAATTCGCCCTGCGGACAATAGATTCCTCTTTTTGTAAATTGTAGTAAATCCAATTTGGTTTTTATTAAGAAATTAAAAATAATTTTTTACTAAGTATCGAGTTTACACAATCGGACAATATTGTTATTTAATTTCCTTTCTAATGTACTATATAAAAAAATTGAGGACGCTGTAAGCATCCTCAATTCCACACTCATTTGTTTTGATTCAAATTAACGTAAATCTTCCAAGCGTTTTACGGTGTCAATCGTTTGGCGAATTTCTCTGTATTGCACTTGAATGGTGTCGCAGACGGACTGTGGTAATTTATTCACACTCTCTAACACTTCATCATATTCTTCCAAGCAAGCTTTTTCTCCTCGAATGCACTCTTCTAAAACTTCCTCATCGCTTTCACTGCTGAATGCTGCTTTAATATCCATCCAACCTCTATGAACATCACCTTTCAAACTCCCCGTATTATTCAATTCCGCGGAGGGGTGTATTATTTGTAATTCTTGTTTTAACTCATTAGCATAGCGATTTCTGTTGGTAGCCTGTTTTTGCAAAAATGTTTTTAGCTGTGCGTTATTTACATTTTCAGCAGCATTTTTATACCCTAAACATGCGTCATTATTTTTTTCGATTAACTTGTTTACCTCTTGTGCTATTTGTTCGTTTGTTCTCATTTCTTGTATATATAAATTGTTAGTATTGATTAAAAATTAGAATGCTCCTTAGCTCTTGAGTTATATTTCTTTTGCCTTTCATTACAAAATTTTTGACCCTCTTAAATTGCTATGGAAGGATACGTATTGATTTCTTTATGAGGAACCATTTCGATTTCCTCTTGGAGCGGCTGCGGAAGAAGCATTCTTGTTTTAGCTAATTCATTATCTGTAGTAAAATTGTGGTAGACGTTAGAAAGTTCTTTTACAAGCAAGGCCCTTTTTCGTGCTGCCTTTTCCAAAACTACACGTACCGCTATCGAACTAGCCTGTTCTGCCGTTTGATGCAAATTCATATAAGCATCGATATTTGTCTGTATGAAAGTTTGCAGCTCGCATAGTAGTTGTTTTTCTGAAACCATAATAGATTGTCAAATGTACCTGCCTTCTGGTGCGCACTTTTATAGAATAAAAGTTGATCGTTATAGAATTTAAGCTAACTGGCAAATATGGAATTTTTGTAAGACTCGTTTTCAATATTGAATGAAACCTAAATGCATTCCACAGATCTTTGCTTTTGATTTAAATAGATAATCATGGAGAATACAATATCACAAGCAAAGAATTTAGGATTTGAGCAGCAAGAAGTTTCCGACCTCGTTGAGAGTTTAAATAATTTACTAGCTAACTATCAGATACATTATCAAAAGTTACGAAATTTTCACTGGAATGTAAAAGGTCCTGACTTTTTTGAATTGCATGAACAATTCGAACAAGAATATAATGCTGTCAAATTGAATATAGACGTCTTGGCAGAACGAATTAGAATTTTTGGAGCTCGGCCATTATCTACTCTGTCAGAGTATTTAAGTAGGGCAACGATTAAAGAACAAAAAGAACACATTTCATCAGAAGAAATGGTGGCAGAAATTATTTCAGACTACGAAAACCTACTTACCAATATTGTAAATGGCTTAGAGTTGGCCGCAACTGCTGGCGACTCTGCCTCGCACAATATGTTAACCCAATGGTCTGAGCAAATAGAAAAACGTCATTGGATGTTCACAGCTTGGCTAAGCTAAGGTTTATAAAAAATTCATCCTTTTGACTCATAATAACACCCAACAATATTTAAAAACAGCATTATGCAAAAACCATTAGAACTGATAACAGGAAAACTTACCGCTTGGTATGAAACTTTACTTGCTAACTTACCCAATCTTGTTTTGGGAATTGGTGTATTCTTATTGACTATATGGTTATCACAAGTCGTAAAGAAGTTCATTAATAAAAAACTGGCGGATAAAATTGAGAAGGATAGTATGCGGAGTTTAACCGCTAACATTTCTTCTTTCGCAGTCGTTCTCCTTGGGCTGGTATTGACATTAAGCACCATGAATTTAGACACAGCTATTGAGTCGATATTGGCCGGTGCGGGTGTTGCAGGTTTAGCGGTCGGCTTAGCTTTGAAGGGAGCTTTATCCAATTTATTCTCCGGTGTAGTATTATCTGTGCAAGACATTATTAACGTAGGCGATTGGATAGAAACAAATGGATTTTCGGGGACCGTTGAGAAAATTACTCTCCGGAATACCTTTGTAAGAGAGAAAGACAACAACATGGTAATCATACCAAATAGTACAGTACTTTCCAATCCGTTTAAAAACTACGGAATTACTCCAAGTAACAAACTGATTATTTCTTGTGGAGTGCATTACGATACAGATTTGCGTTACGTAAAAAAAGTTTTGCTTCGTATGATTGAAGATAACTTCCCGCCGCCTTCAGAAGATAAACAACCACAAATTTTCTTCAATAACTTTGGAGGAAGCTCAATTGATTTTGAAATGCGATTCTGGTTTGACCCAAATGTGCAAGCGTCGCGGATGGAGGCTAAAAGTGATGCTATCATACTAATTCAAGAATACTTTGCAGAGGCTGAAATTAATATCCCTTATCCAATCCGTACACTACTACATGAAAAGCAGGAAGAAAATCCGGAATCATAAATGTTGGGGATAATAGAAAAGATGAGCGGATTATAATTTTAAATCAATCCTCTTACAATAAAAAAGCTGTACAAATTGGACAGCTTTTTCGTTTCATAAATATAGGGTTTGATTAAAAATGTAAGTTAACGCGTATGGAACCCGTTGGACCAAACAATGAGTTTGAATTATCAGTATCCAATATCAGACCGTTGCTGCTACCACTTTCTATCGTTTGCTGACCATATTCATTCAAACCAGCATCAATAGATTCTAAAGAAATCTCTCCACCACGAGTAGATTCATATCCAAGGCCCCAACCAAATTCTCCCCCAATCGAAATTTTAGGGAAGATAAAATATTCAGCACCAATAAAACCACGCAAACCGAATTGCGTCGTGCGCCCTAAATCTCTTTCTGTAATACGAGCTGGATTACCATAAGAATCAACATCAACATTATTGGCGCCTGCAAACTCATCGGCTCCATTGATACCAACCGGCTTATTGGAGCTAACACTTAAAGCATTCCCATAAGAAAATTCTTGGCGACCGCCGCTAGTCCAAAAACCAACTTCTCCACCGTAGAAACCTTGCAATCTAGTATTCCCTCTTCTTTTTTCAACCCCTACACTCAAACCTATATTTGAACCGCGAGCAGAAAACTCATTTTCTACCATTGGAGGTAAATTAGGAAAAACTGTTGTTCCCGAAGCGCTGCGGTCAGAAACCATATTCGTTTGGTCGTTTGACAAAACTCCAATACGCAAGGAAGCACGCAATGCTAAATCTGATTCAAGAAAATATTTACCTGTAATCATTTGATTGTTCAAAAGGTAATTAAAACTTGGGCTATTCGCTGTACCGTTTCCTTGTCCTTGACCTACTAAACCTTTGAGGTAAGAGAAAAACGGATTGGCATTAATCCCTATAGACCAATCTTCTGCTTGAGGTAGAACACGCTCACCATTTTTTGATCTTATATTTTGTCCATAAACACTAGCCACTAAAATGGTAGCCACAAATAACATAATAACTCTTTTCATAAATTTTATCGTTTAAGACTTCAAAAGTAATTTTAACCACCTTATTCAACAACCTATCCGAGCATTATATTTTAAACAAATGGAACCAGCAGTTTACACAATTGTGTAAAGTAGCAATAAAATACATGATAAATAATAATATGTATCTTTTTTTATACTGATTATCAATGATTTAAAACATATACAAAAAAAATTATAATTAATTCTGTTGGTTGATACCAAAGAAAAAAACTACATTTGCGCTCCCGAAAAAAGGGAAGATAAAACAATCTAAAAAATGAGACACTTAAGTTATAAAACAAAATTTGCCAAAAAGGAAACGCATCAGGCAGATTGGCACATCGTAGATGTAGCTGGAATTACTGTGGGTAGAGCTTGTAGCAAAATTGCTAGCGTACTTCGCGGAAAACATAAACCCACCTACACTCCTCACATGGATGCTGGTGACTACGTAATCGTAATCAACGCCGATAAAGTAACCTTTAGCGGAAACAAATGGGAGGACAAAAAGTATATTACTTATTCTGGTTATCCAGGAGGTCAGAAAAGTAGAAGCGCAAAAGAAATGCTTGAAAAAGCTCCTGAGCGTATCGTAGAAAAAGCCGTAAAAGGAATGCTACCTAAAAACAAATTGGGTCGTAGAATGTACAAAAAACTTTTTGTATACACTGGCACGGAGCACCCGCACACTGCACAAAAACCAAATGAACTTAAAGTAGGTAAAGAATAATTTTTTTACTGATAAAATAAAAAATCCAACATGGAAAAAGCAATAAACACAATAGGCAGAAGAAAAGCCTCCGTAGCACGTATTTATCTTTCAAAAGGAAAAGGATCCGTGACCATTAATGGTAAGGACTACAAAACTTATTTCTCATTAGAGTATTTACAAAACCAAGTAGACTCTCCGTTCGTAGTAACCGAGACTGCTGGTCAATTTGACATTACGGTAAACGCAACTGGCGGTGGAATCAAAGGTCAAGCCGAAGCCATCAAAATGGGTATTGCCCGGGCTTTGTGCGAAGTGGATGAGAACCTTCGTCCGGCGCTTAAAAAAGCAGGAATGCTTCGTAGAGATGCCAGAGTTGTAGAAAGAAAGAAATTTGGTTTGAAGAAAGCTCGTAAGAGTTTCCAATTCTCAAAGCGTTAATCCATTTAATTTATTAAATAAAAAGAACAACATTATATTATGTCAACAAATACATTACAACAACAACTTTTGGAGGCGGGCGTTCACTTTGGTCACTTACGTAAAAAGTGGAACCCTAAAATGCTTCCCTATATATTTTCTGAAAAGAAAGGAATTCATATCATTGATTTGAATAAAACAGTAGTCGGCTTAGAAGAAGCAGCGGCGGCAATGAAACAAATTGCAAAGAGCGGTAAAAAAATCCTTTTTGTAGCTACCAAAAAGCAAGCGAAAGAAATCGTGATGGAATGCGCACAAAAAGTGAACATGCCTTACGTAACCGAGCGTTGGTTAGGTGGTATGCTTACGAACTTCCAAACGATTCGTAAAAGTGTAAAAAAAATGCACAGCATTGAAAAAATGCTGGAAGACGGCAGCATTAGCATTAATAAGAAAGAGCGTTTGACACTTACTCGTGATAAAATTAAAATGGAAAAAGTACTAGGTGGAATTGCTAATATGAATCGTACACCTCAGGCAGTATTCATAGTAGATATTTCTTTCGAAGAAATCGCTTTGGCCGAATCTCGAAAGTTAGACTTAACTACTTTCGGTATGGTGGACACAAATAGTGATCCAAACAAAGTTGACTTTGCTATTCCTTCTAATGATGACGCTACAAAGAGCATAGCTATCATAGCTAACTATCTAACAGCCGCTATCGTTGAAGGTTTAAAAGAGCGCGAAGCAGATAAAGACAAAGAAGAAGCACAAGAAAAAGCAGCGAAAGCAGCTACCAAAACTGAAACGAAAGTACAAGCACCAACTGAAGCTGTTGATAACAAAGCGGTGAAAGTGGAAGTTAGTAAGGAAGCAACCACAACTGAAGCACCCTTGACTTCCGAAGCGCAGGGTATAAAAGCCCAAGAAGCGCAAGAAGCAAAACCAGAGCCAGAAGTAGTGGAGCGACCAGCAGACGATTTTAAAAAAATAGAAGGAATTGGACCAAAAATTAATCAAATTATGATTGACGGAGGGGTTACTACCTACGCCGCTATGGCCTATGCAAAACCAGAGCAACTTAAGGACATTTTGGCCGCAGCAGGTAATCGTTATAAAATGCACGATCCTACAACTTGGCCGCAGCAAGCAAAGCTAGCTGAAGAAGGAAAATGGGATGAGCTAAAGACACTACAAGACGAATTGAACGGTGGTAAAAAAGCATAAAAAATCAGACAAAATAATTAATTTATAAAACACTAAAAAAAGAAGCGAGTCAACCAAACTATGTTCTCTCGCTTCGCTTTGAAATAAAATGAGCACAATAACAGCACAGGATATTAATAAATTAAGAAAGCACACGGGACAAGGTATGTTAGACTGCCGTGCCGCTTTACAAGAAACAAATGGAAACTTTGATGAAGCAGTAGATTTCTTGCGTAAAAAAGGAGCTAAAGTAGCTGCTAAGCGCAGCGATCGTGATGCCAACGAAGGGATTGTTTTAGCCAAAACAAACGATGCAAACAAAGTGGGTATTTCATTGAACGTTACTTCGGAGACTGACTTCGTTGCAAAAAATGATGACTTTATAGCTTTTGGAAATCAGCTAATTGACATTGCAGTAGCTAATGATTGCAAGTCGTTGGACGAATTAAAAAGTGCAGACTTTGAAGGAATTCCTGTATCAGAAAAAATATTAGAGCAAGTGGGTAAAATTGGTGAGAAAATCGACGTGACCTCCTTTGAGCGTGTAGAAGCTGATTACGTAGCGGCCTACAATCACGGCGGAAACCGAGTGGCGGTGCTCGTAGGAATGACACAAGAAGAAGCTGAAGCAGGGAAAGATGTTGCTATGCAAATTGCCGCAATGAACCCAGTAGCTTTGAATCGTGATTCGGTAAGCCCAGAGCAAATCAAACGTGAGAAAAAAGTAATCATGGAATCAATGAAAGCCGACCCGAAAATGGAAGGAAAGCCTGAGCAAATGTTGACAAAAATTGCTGAGGGTAAATTAGGCGCCTTCTTTAAAGAAAATACATTGATGGCTCAGCCATTTGTAAAAGACGGTAGCAAAACTGTGGAGCAATTCTTAAAAGAAACAAATGCTGATTTGAACCTTACAGAATACAAGCGTTTAGCTGTAGGATAGTTTATTGTTAGGCCATATTTTTAAAACCCCTCTTTGTAATGAAGAGGGGTTTGCTTATTAATAAGCTATAAACTAACTCTCATCGCATTAGCTAAGTCTCATGCCATGAAATAAATTAGCAAACATGAACCTTTCAGTTACTCTAAAAAGCTAGATATTCCATTCAAATGCAGCAATTGAAACTAATTGGACTAAAATAACAATTTTATTAAATTTTTTTTTTAGGAATTTACTAACCAATAAGCATATTTATACGTCTAGTATAATGAAGCAAGAATAGATCTCTTCATAATAGGAAAAGAAAACCCCTACGCATGCGTAGGGGTTTTCTGATTGAAAGGCGCAAACTAGTTCTAGTCTCTTCTGAAGTTCAGGGCCCACCCATAGCAATTTGAATCATTTTCTATCAAGTACTCGCTACTATCATCTTATATTTGTCAACAAAATTTGGAAATGGTGCCTAAATACAAGCGAGTATTACTAAAGCTTTCAGGAGAGAGCCTATTGGGAAAAAATAACTATGGTCTTGACCCCGAAATCTTATCACAATTTGCCGATGATATTAAAGCCGTCACAGAGGTAGGTGTACAGGTTGCACTTGTGATTGGCGGTGGAAACATTTATCGGGGTATGAATGAGAGTGAGACAGGCATTGAGCGTGCACATGGCGATTATATGGGTATGCTAGCCACGGTTATCAATGGTATGGCTCTACAAAGTATGCTTGAAAAAAAGGGAGTGTATACCCGGCTGCAAAGTGCGCTTAAAATGGATCAAGTTGCCGAAACCTATATTCGCCGTCGTGCGATTCGTCATCTAGAAAAAGGACGCGTTGTGATATTTGGTGCGGGTACAGGAAACCCTTATTTCACTACTGACACAGCCGGATCACTTCGAGCAATTGAAATCAACGCTGATATTATTTTGAAAGGGACCCGAGTGGATGGCATTTATGACAGCGACCCGGAAAAAAATCCAGAGGCGGTAAAATATGAGTCCATTAGCTACGACGAAGCCTTGTCTAAAGACTTAAAAATTATGGACAAAACAGCTTTTACCCTTTGTCAAGAAAATAAAATGCCTATTTGCGTGTTTAATATGAATGAGCCAGGCAACCTGATGAAAGTGATCACTGACAGTGATGATCAAGGTACCCTAGTTACTGCTTAATTATTTTTTCTATAAAACGACCACCAGCATTATCCACTTCTAAAAAATAAATACCGTCCGCTAGCTTTGACAAATCTATTTTTTGGAAAGCTTTAGAATTTTTAATTGATAACAACTTAGCACCCTGCATATCTCGCAGTACGAAACGAGTTGTTTTTGCCGACCGATTCTCAATCGTCAACCTATCCGATGTTGGGTTCGGAAATAATTTAATTTGATTTTCCAAATCTATATCACTTGTACCAACGGAAATCAATGTGGGATCAATACTGATAGTGCTATCCTGATTCAACAACCAATTGTTAGGATCAATCTCTAAGCCATTGACCAACCTTCCCAAAGGAATTTTATAAGTATCATTATTAGTTGAAATATCAATTCGAATTACAGTATCGCCACCTAAAACACTCTGGCATTTAATCTCAAGCGGTGTAATAAATGTAGGCGTTGAGGAGGACACAGCATGCTCCACTCTAAGATATAAAAAATTAACATCAGAAAAGTAAGAGGCACTGTAAATTGGATACCCTTCGCCGTAAATCCACTGATTAAAAAATGAAGTCAAATTTTTACCTGACGTTATTTCAATAGAAGTTTTAAAATCATCAATACTTGCATTACTGTAGGCATACTGAGAAAGGAAATTTTTAAGCCCCACGAAAAACACACTATCGCCAAGTTCAAACCGCAGACTATGAATCACAGCATTACCCTTATCATAACTAAGGCGACCACTGAAAATTCTATTCACATTATTGGTATCCGTAAAAAATATACTCCCGCCCGCTTGGTCCATCACATCATCATGTACATCTTGCATCAAAGATCGTGCTGAATTCAGTCCTCTAAAATGTTCGGTAGCCATGTAGGCTCCGTAAGAGGCAAAGCCCTCATTTATAAAAATATCGCTCCACGTAGAGCAGGTCACATAGTCACCAAACCACTGGTGCATTAGTTCATGAGCTACCAAACCAAAATTAAAAAATCCCATACTACTCATAGTTTGATGCTCCATTCCTCCTGAAAAAGGCGCCATGGCATGACCATATTTTTCATTAGAAAAAGGGTACAGACCTAATTTATCCGAGAAATATTCAAGCATAAGTGCTGTCGTATCAATCGTTGATTTAAAAAACGGCAGGCAGTTTGGATTATCATATACATAATTCACAATCGGGATTGAATCATTGGGCAAAGAAGCTGGACGCGCCCAAGTTGTATAGTCAACATATTTGGCCACTGCTATCGATACTAAATAATAATCCGTTATATAATTTGATTTCCAACGATAGCGGACTTTACTATTAGGCAAGCTATCGATCCCTTGTAGAAGTCCATTACTTCCCACTCTATTTTGATTATCCGTAGTTACATATACCTGTACGCTGTCAGCTTTATCCTGTAAAAATTGTTTACACGGAAACCATTCTCGCGCACTATAAGGTTCGCTCAAACTCCATGTCACACTATTACTCCACGTGGGCGAGGTATCTGTGCTAAATCCATTTCCAATCGCACTGCCGCCCACTACCGATGCATCGCCATGATAATAGATTTTAAATTTTACATTGCTATTCACAGGAATGGTTCCTAGAGGTGAGGCATATACGATATGTGAATTTATTGTATGAAAAAAGGGTATTGAATTCGAAAGGTACAAAATACTATCAATGGTCAAATTGCTATTGAGCTCAAAACAAAAAGTATCCAAAGCCGTTTGAGTGCTAGCCCCAATCGTTACGTTGCCAGATAATACAGTACTGTTCCGCTCTATAGCTAGATCTAAAAAGTACCAATTAACGTCATATTGCGCTAGTAAGGCGTTGTCTTGAAGCCCAGCTCGTGTCCTTTTTTTAATTCGTTCAAACGCACTTGTTTTTGCTTCAACGCAAGTATGCTTTTGCTGAGCAAAAGCAGTAAACACTGGGCTTAAAGCCATAAGGAGAAGAAAACATTTGCGCATTGGCTAAAAATAACTCAAAAACCCTTAGCAATGCTTTGCTATACCATTCGTGTGATTTTTCTTTACATTTGCTTGACGAACGCGCTAGCCAAAGAAGAATAAAGAGATTATGTCATCATCAACCTGGTTTAAACGAATCAAACAGGGAATTCTTACCTCTACAAAAGAGAAGAAAAATATCCCTGACGGAATTTGGAACAAATGTCCTGAGTGTAAAAACACATCTACTAAGGAAGAAATAATAGAAAACATGTGGCTCTGCGGCAAGTGTGACTATCATTTTAGAATTGATTCGCCCGAGTATTTTGAAATTTTGTATGACGACAACAAGTTTGAACTCTTGTTTGAAAACATTGTTTCAAAAGATCAGCTAAAATTTCAAGATTTAAAACCGTACAAAGACCGATTGGTAGCTGCTAAAAAGAAATCAGGTTTTAATGACGCCATCTCCGTTGGTGTTGGGAAAGTGAACGGTAAAAAACTAGTAACTGCTTGCATGAACTTCGCTTTTATTGGTGGAAGTATGGGAAGCGTTGTGGGTGAAAAAATTAGTCGTGGTATTGATTATGCTATCAAACATAAACTGCCCTTTATGATTATTTCAAAAAGTGGCGGTGCGCGAATGATGGAAAGTGCCTTCTCGCTTATGCAAATGGCCAAAACTTCTGCGAAGCTGACGCTATTAGCGAAAGCCAAACTACCTTTTATCTCTTTCCTTACTGATCCTACTACGGGTGGCGTAACAGCAAGCTATGCTATGTTGGGTGATGTAAATATTGCTGAGCCTAAAGCCTTAATTGGTTTTGCCGGACCCCGAATTATTAAGGATACAGTAAAAAAGGATTTACCTGAAGGTTTTCAACGCTCTGAGTTTTTATTGGAACACGGCTTCTTAGATTTCATTGTGGACCGTAAAGAGCTTAAGGAAAAGATCTCTGATTTGATGGGGTATTTTAGCAAATAAGTATCTACTCCTCTTTTTCTTTCGTATAAAAGTATTTTGCCTTTTTGGTAAAATCTCTTAGTATAAAATTATAGCTAATATCCCAACGCCATTGATTCCCAAAAGAATTTTGAAAAGTTTTAATATAAGATTGTTTGTCATTAAAGGTATAGGTAGTCTCTTGACGACTCAAAATCGTTCGCCCATAATCCCGAGAAACACCTAGGCTTGCAGCTGAACCTGACCGTCTATTCGTAAGTGCATTTACTCGTAATGCTGTGCTCAACATAAATCCTGCTGTATTTTGCACAATAACATTCGATACGACCGATGAGATGGTATCACTTCCCATCATGCTATAAGCGGCCACAGAGCTTATCTGACCCGGCCCACCAGACAGAGAATTATCAACTATCCAAGCTCCCACTTGACCCGAAAAAGAAATTCCATTTAAAAAATTTACTTGCTTCATAAATGGTAAAGTGGTATAGGTATATTCTAATCCGTACTTATTAATATCTGTAGACGAAGAAACGGAAGTGTATAGCTCGTCTTGATAATAGCCATTCATTCTTTTAAAATCTAATCCTCCTTTTTTACCCATACCTATTCTATGATTTGCGTTTATCGAATACTCTATCATTAGATCTAGCTGAGTATTCTGAAAGAGGTCCGAGTATTTCCGCCGAGGAAGATTAATAGGAGACTTCTCAGAATTTACTCCTATTTCTGAAATTTTGACATCCGCACTACTAGCCACCATATAATCATTATGTGTACCGCGTCCATAACCCAGTCCAAGCCGGAGACCTAATTGCTGAGCTTCCGCGTTGATAGCTAGCACTGTCAAAATAAAAATAACGATTCTTCTTTTCATATAACATTAGATGCCCTAGTGGCAAATAAGTCACCGATTTGAAAATTAATAGTTAGCTAATTGAAAACTGCAAGAGCCAAAAATATAAGGCAACTAAAGATTACTGGCTATCCAATCGGCATAGATTAACTTTTTACGACCGTAGGGAGTAGTAAACTCACTATCTTGACCCATAACATTTTTTCTAAAAGAATTGAAATACGATTCCAAAAGCCCTATGCTTTTGACTTTAAAAATAGTGCGTCTTAGCATACTTTTTCATGATTTTTAAAATTCGTAACTTCGCCTACCTAATGAAAAAATCTGCACCTAATGCACCTACTATCGTGAATCGCTCTGCGAAATTTCACTTCGCCATAGAGTCTACTTTCACGGCGGGCATGGTGCTGCGGGGTACGGAGGTAAAATCGTTGCGCGAAGGCAAGGCTAGTTTTAATGATACGTTTTGTATTTTTCATGGCAATGAACTGTTTATTCGTAATCTTTATATAGCAGAATATGTAATGGGGACGAATAATAATCATGACCCGGTTCGAGAACGGAAGCTATTACTCAACCGTCAAGAGCTGAATAAGATTCTAAACAAGAAAAAAGAAAAAGGGTATACCATTGTTCCGCTTCAGATATTTTTTAGCGAAAACGGACAAGTAAAAATTGACATCGCTTTGGCTAAAGGTAAAAAAACATACGACAAACGGGAAAGTATCAAACGTAAAGATCAAGAGAGAGATCTAAAACGTAACCTAAGAATTTAAACTATTGGACATAAAAAAGCTCCCAACAAAATTGAGAGCTTTAGGAGTAGGTTATTCCGAGTTACTTTACTTAGAATGGTAGATCACTATCATCGGATTTCGAAGCGATTGGTGCATCCGTTTTTGGTGCTGGGGCTGTTTGAGCAGGAGCCGCTTGCTGAGACGGAGCTACTGGTGCTGCACTGGCAGATTCAAGACGCCAACATTCTAAGTTTGTTATGTAGCCTGTAGATCCGTCCTTTTTTGAGGTGTATTTAGAACCACGAAGATTAAAATGTACTTTAATCATATCTCCTTCGTTCATAGCCTCAATCAAGCCTACTCTATCCTGAGTCAATTGAAATTTAAGATAATCGTGATATACATTGCCACTAATTTCTTTAGGACATTCTATTACGAATTCTCTTTTTTTAAACTTTTCCGTGATTTGTTGAACATCGTATTTTTCAATCAATTTTCCGCTTACATCAAAACTTGCCATAATATTTTTTACTTTTAGAGCCTCGAAATTAAATGTTTTTAAGAAGTCGTCATAAAATTACCTGCCTAGGTTTTCTACATCTAATGCTCATTTTATCCATAGGATGCAAAACGAGCTATACACCAGTAAAGTCTCAATTTGAGAATATCAAGGTGAGTGCCGGTAAGGATTCGGTGGCCCCTTTACTTACCGAGCGCTTCCTGACGCCCTATCGGAACAAATTGAAAGATTCTTTTTCTACTGTACTAGCTACCGCAACTGATGATTTGGTTAAAAGAAGGCCTGGGGGAAGTTTGGGTAATTTGGTTACTAAAGCAATGTGGTCCTTTATTAAAAAAAATACACCTGGAACTGGCCAAGCACCACTTTCAAATTTTGTTGTTATGAATTTTGGAGGAATCCGATTAAAAGAAATTCCAAAAGGGGAAATTACGATTGGTAAAATATACGAATTGCTTCCTTTTGAAAATACGCTAGTAAAAATAAAAATGACTGGCCCGGATCTCATTCAATTATTAAAACAAGTTAATAAAGAGAGCGGCTGGCCTATGCTATACAATAATAAAAAGTTTAGTGCGCTGTCGGATATAGGTGATTATCAATACTATGAGCTCATAACCAACAATTACATAGCCGCAGGCGGCGACAATTGTACTCTCCTAAAAACTTTGCCACAAGAAGATACGGGAATACTTTTGCGAGATATTGTTATGGACTATCTCAGAAAAGAAAAAACAGTAACGCCAGACAATACGGACTACAATTTAAAATAAAATATGAACTTACAAGATTTACTCAATAAAAAAAACAACGAAAGAAACGAAAAAATGATAGAAGAAGGAAAAGCCTTTTTGGCTGAAAATGCAAAACGAGACGAAGTAGTGGAGCTAGAAAGCGGGCTACAATATGAAATTATGACGGCCGGCGATGGCCCGAAACCAAGCGCTACAGACAGCGTAACCTGTCATTATCATGGAACCCTGATTGACGGAACAGTTTTTGATAGTAGCGTGCAACGTGGACAACCGGCGAGCTTCCCGCTAAATATGGTAATCCCAGGTTGGACAGAAGCACTTCAACTAATGTCTACCGGTAGCAAATGGAAGTTATTCCTCCCTCCAAATCTAGCTTATGGCGATAGACAAGCCGGAGCCCATATTAAGCCAAATTCTACATTAATATTTGAGGTAGAACTCTTGTCTTTTTAAGAAAATGACTTATTTTCGCCCTCCATTCCGAAAATTTTTTATGAAATTCTAGGAATATTGATCTTACTGTAAAGAATAATATTGGAGAGGTGCCAGAGTGGTAATGGAGCAGATTGCTAATCTGTCGGCCTTAATTGGCCGCCAGGGTTCGAGTCCCTGTCTCTCCGCAATTACAAAATCCCATTAACGAAAGTTGATGGGATTTTTTTTGATTAAAAGGGGTTCAAATCCCTCCATCTTCTATAGACTTAAAATTTCGTATTTTGTTATTTTATTTTGAATATCAAAATTAATTATATTATATTTGTTTATGAGAATTGTTACTTATAAGGCGATACAAGAGTTTACCGCTAAATATGCTGATTCCGAAACAGCTTTAAAGGAATGGTATCATAAAGTAAAAAAACAAGAATGGGAAAGTTTCAATGAGTTAAAAAGCACTTTTGGTTCAGCTGATTATGTTGGAAATAATAGAGTGGTTTTTAATATAAAAGGAAATAATTACCGTTTAGTTTGTATTGTGATTTATGTTTCAAAGAAAGTTTACATTAGATTTATAGGAACTCATTCTCAATACGATAAAATTGATTGTAAGAATATATAATAATGAGAACAATAAAATCAGATAAAGAATACAAAGTAATTTGTGAAAGAATTGAAGAACTACTATTAGTTGTTGGAAACGAAACTCCCTCAACTGATGCT
>ENA-ORXR01000244-ORXR01000244.1-marine-metagenome-genome-assembly--contig:-NODE-244-length-83488-cov-11.653775_pt1 | contig 83488 bp, 66 predicted proteins | sample MGYA00237866_ERZ511479 | MGnify/ENA metagenome assembly ERZ511479
TGTCTATCATCATCGTATCCATCATCATCGTATCCACCATCATCGTGTCTATCATCATGGTATCCACAATCATCGTATCCACCATCATCGTGTCTATCATCATGGTATCCACAATCATCGTATCCATCATCATCGTGTCCATCATCATCGTATCTATCATCATCGTATCCATCATCATCGTGTCCATCATCATCGTATCTATCATCATCGTATCCATCATTATCGTGTCCATCATCATCGTGTCCAATGCGACAATGGAATCCATACCACTGCAGTCCTCATCAACTCCGTTACCGGGTATGTCGATAGCATCAGGATTAATCATGGCATTGCTATCATCACAATCTGTAGGCGGCGAGAAGCCGTCCATATCCATGTCCATGACTATAATTACGGAGTCACTGCCAGAGCAGTCTTCGTCGATTCCATTTCCAGGAATATCCATCGCCATCGGATTGATATTCGGATCAGTATCATCACAATCATCGGGTGTAAACGAGCCATCAGAGTCACTATCCTCTACGATAATTAGATCTCCACCAGTACAGTCCTCATCAATGCCATTATTAGGTATTTCCATTGCATCAGGATTAATATCAGGATTAGTATCGTCACAATCTACATCGGTGTTAAAACCATCATCATCCTCATCTATGATGATTAATACACTATCGCAATTCTCATCGACGTCGTTATTGGGTATTTCTTCTGCATCAGGATTGATAGCAGCATTATTGTCATCACAATCTTCTGGCGGCGAGAAGCCGTCATTGTCTTCATCGATCACAATAGATCCGACTTTATTGACTGAGATATTGACTAATTTATCATTTGAATTAGATCCATCCCCATTAGCGAATAGTGCAGAGATATAAAAGTCGATCTCTTTATTTTTAATATCAGCAGGTGCTGTCCAGTCTACAGTATATTCTATAATGCCATCAGCAAATAGCTTGGCATTCATGTGTTCAAAATAACTTTTTCCACTGGCATCGGTAATGGTAGATGAAGCCCCTGGATTAGAAAATTCACCTGCCGAGTCGCCATCTGAAAGTGCCACCATTTGAAAACCACCACTGATCGGTGTACCCGCCGAAGCTTCTAATTTCAGAGTCAGATTATAGGTGATCGCTGAATCTAAAACCTCTGGAAGACCCTCTAAAAGGACCGATCCGTCTATTGTCTCGCTAGCATTTCTATGGCAGCCTGCCGAGAAGCAAGTACCTTCATTAGGTGCCCCTGTACGACCATTAGGAGGATTCGACTGATTAGCAACTAATAATACACTGCTAAGGAGAATGATAACGGGCAAGTACTTTTTCATAGCTACTATAATTTAAGGTATAAGACTGTGACATATTTAATTGTCGCTGAAGAATGGGAGAACTAAAATCACCCTTATTCCAAAACAAATAGCAAGCTATAAAAAAAAAAGAAATCACAAACTTCAGAAAGATAGGAAAAAGCGAGTATTACTTCCCCTTGACGATTAATTCGAGCTGCTGCATAAAATCTCGTTTACTTTTACCAGGGGCCATCGTCCAAGTATCTACGAAAAGTATTTTGCCCTTAGCTTCATTGACAATGATATAGCTGATGTAGGGCCCGCCAATAAAATCATTATCGAGCTCCCAGATACCTCGAAATTCTCGTCCATAAGCGCCATCCTTTTCAAAGGCGTATTCAAGTATTGGAAGGTCAACATCATTAATTACCATGTGTGAGTTAGGCTCATTGGACCAATCGCGTTCCAACCCCATCTCATTTCTGATCTTCTTCATGTATTCCTTACTGATCTGCGCTGTATTCTCATAGGGATATTGCCTAAATGATATTACCTGATTCACATCTTTTAGATCTCTTCTAAGCATCAGAAAGTCGAGTACACGATCATCAATAGCAACTCTATAATCGGAAGGTATTTTGAAGTCAAAGCCGTACTGTTCTTTCACTCGGATGGTAAGGCCTTTATTTTCGCCTCTGGAGTAAGTCTTAGCATACAGCTGCTCATGATCGTGTGACTGCACTCTGGAGGCCGCGGCTGGAAAATTTTCTCTGATTTCCTCAAATAATTCGTCGTGAGAATTGGCGAAAATATAAATGATGATCTGGCCTGTAGCCCATTTATTTTTACCTATTGATGTGGAAAAAGAATCATCTTCTATTGCCTGCTTAAACTTCTCTTCGCCCAAGTCTTTACGCAGCATTTGCGTAGTTTTGGATTCTTCATCCTGCAGATTAGCGACGACAATATATGTCCTCAGTTCTCTGAGGTCCTCCTCAAATTCGAGTTTTTCAGGCGTAAAAAAGCGAAGGTCAAAAAGCGGCTCGGGCCGAGGCGTGACGGGAAATACACCTTCAAAATAGTATCTTATGCTGTCACCGATAGCTCCGTCCCACATCATTTGATCGGTCAGAATAACTATATCATTCATAATCCCGAAAGACTTAGGCTTCGGGTTTTTTGGAGCTACCACGATACCATTGCTGCAGCTCGTAGCCATAATGCCGAGTCCTATTGCAATAAAGAAGAATATTCTTAGTGAGCGCATTTTATTACTATATCCTAAATATGCCATAAAGATATGATTAATCAAGCTCATAGGGTATCTAATCACCCTACCAATATGATGCGATGATCCTTGATTTAGTTGGGTCCATAATAAATAGAATATAGCCTGTTAGTGAGTTGGACTTTCTGTAATCAAGTGTAATGCTGTTATTGCCTGAGCCTAATTGTCAGCCATATATTGCATTATACATACTGAGCCGTTACGAGCTGTACCCAATACTCGGTGAGAATGATATCATGATAATGGTTATGTACCTTAGACTCTACCATGCAGCCAAAGCAACCTTCTACTCTACATCTCTAATTGCATACAGCCTCAGCTTGCTAATACAGTTCCCTCAGCGATAAAGAAAGGATTGAGCAGATTTTCCTTATTGTAAGTGAGCGGCAATTGATCTCCATATTGATACACTTTACCGCCTGCTTCCTCTAGCACGATCTGCGCTGCGGCTGTATCCCACTCCATCGTAGGTGCTATTCTGGGGTATAGTTCAGCATCTCCCTTAGCAAGGATCAGAAATTTTAGTGAGCTGCCTTTAGAAACTTTAGACGGATCGTGTAGAGCATCAATGTATGCCTGCGTTTCCTCATTCAGGTGAGAGCGTGAGCAGACTACTCTTAAGCCTTCATCATTCATAGAAAAAGCGCTGCAGGCTAACTTTTTGGATTCGCCATTCTGCTCGATAAAGGCTCCCTCACCCTGCACTGCCCAATACATTTCTTCTAACACTGGAGCATAGACTACGCCTGCTACCACAGTATTTTTATGAATCAATGCAATATTCACCGTAAACTCCCCATTCTTCTTGATAAATTCTTTCGTGCCATCTAAAGGATCGACCAGCCAAAAATAATCGAAGTCTTTTCTATCAGCATACGGCAACTGTTTATTTTCTTCTGAAATAATGGGATATACAGTATTTAATGCTTGCAGGCCTGCACAGATATGATCATTCGCTGCTTGATCAGCCTTAGTCAAGGGTGAATCGTCCGCCTTAGATTGAATCTCCAGATCCGTCGCATTATGATAAATATCTAAAATGATTTGGCCAGCTTCTTCCGCTATCTTAATTACTGATTGAATTGTTTCCAACATGTTTTACATTTGTGGCGCAAATATAGATGACTTAATGAAAAAAGTACTAGTGACAGGTGGAACAGGCTTCATCGGGAGCCATACTATAGTAGACCTAATTAACCATGGTTATGAAGTAGTGTCAGTCGATAATTATATCAATTCTAATGCTGATCCTTTGGCGAGCATTGAGAAGATCACCTCAGTGGCAGTTCATAATTATGACATAGATCTCTGTGATATGACAGCAACGGAACAAATCTTTAAAGATCATCCGGATATAGTAGGTGTCATCCACTTCGCGGCGCTAAAGGCAGTAGGAGAGTCCGTGGCTAAACCTATACTATATTTCAAAAATAACCTCAATAGTCTGCTGAATATCTTAGCGTGCTGTCAGATATATGAAATACCTAACTTAATCTTCAGCTCCTCCTGCACTGTATATGGTAATGCAGATGAGCTGCCAGTGACCGAATCTACTCCAGAGAAAGAGGCAGAGTCACCCTACGGTCGGACTAAGCAGATAGGCGAAAAGCTAATCAAAGACAGTCTCGGAGGCACCAATACCAATGCCATCAGCCTTAGGTACTTTAACCCTGCTGGAGCTCATCGCTCTGGACTCATGGGCGAGTCGCCTGTGAATCCTGCGCTTAATCTGGTACCCGTCATCACTGAAACGGCAATTGGTAAGCGAGATCAAATGATCGTCTTCGGCGATGATTATGACACTAGAGATGGCAGCTGCATCAGAGACTACATTCATGTGATGGATTTAGCTAGTGCTCACACTAAGGCATTAGAATACTTGTTACAAGGTAAGAATGTCGATTCATATGAAGTGTTTAATCTTGGCATTGGAGCTGGCGTCAGCGTCTTAGAGGCTATCCATGCCTTTGAGAAAGTGACTGGAGAAAAGCTAAACTACAAGATCGGCCCCAGAAGACCTGGTGACGTCATTGCTATCTATGCGGATGATAAGTTAGCAAGAGAGAAGCTGAACTGGGAGCCTACGTTCTCCATTGAGGATATTATGGACACTGCTTGGACTTGGGAACAAGTCCGAACCAAATCCTGATCTACTTGACAGATAGAGCATATCACGCTAAAATTTTACTTTTTGGAGAGCAGTCCGTTCTGTTTGGTTCTGAAGCACTGTCCGTACCTTTTCATCAATTCAGTGGCCGCTGGTCAGTCCATGAGCATGAGATTGATACATCATTGACGTCACTAATTAGTAAATTCGATCAACATATAATCAATACTGAACAATTCGAACGTGATCTTCAAGAAGGCCTCTTTTTTAATTCTAACATTCCGTATCAGTACGGTCTTGGATCATCTGGAGCTCTAACAGCTGCCATCTATGATCGGTATAGATTACACCGAGAGAATACAAGCATTGCAGATACTCAGCTGCACTTAGCCAATATGGAGTCCGTATTTCATGGTCAGAGCTCTGGTCTGGATGCATTAGTATCCTACAGTAATCAAATTATTTGGAGTCACAGTAAAAGACTTACTTTGATTGATGCGGATACATTAGGGTCTCCGATACACTTATATTTAGTGGATTCTAAAACACCAAGATCAGCTAAACGCTATATTGCGAAATTTGCAGCGCTAGTCGATTCTCAAAGCATTGATATCGAACGCTTTAATCAATTGGTCCATGAATGCATCAGTGATATAGTATCTACTACCTCAAAAACTCCATCAGATAAGCCTTTCAAAGAACTAAGTACATTACAATTTCTAAATCTTAAAGCTTTTATGCCACCAATAATTCAGGACTTATGGGAGCGCGGCCTGCAGGATGAAAGCTACTTCATGAAGCTCTGTGGAGCAGGCGGTGGAGGTTACTTTATCGTCATGTCACCTCGAGACAATTTGAAAACAGTCCATGGTCATGATCTGCTACAAATTTATTAAGTGTTGGTCATCATGAGCGCAAGCAGAAACACTTATTGGTTCTATTTCACTGATCTAAAAACATTCTATTAGCCAATATCCTCAGCTATGTACTCTTGGCCTTAATCAGTCTTGACCCACACCCTCATGTGGTCTTCTTTGGGCTGTCTGATTTGGTTATTATATTGAATGATGGCCATCTCATTTACTGCTTTATGATGACTGGTTTGAACTGAAGATACTATAGAATGGCGAAGAATGTCAACTTTTACGCACAAGCGCAATTCCTTTGACCGGTCTATCTGATGAGTCTCCGTAGAAACAATCGATTTGATCATGAATACGCGTGTCTATGCGCTTTACTGCACCTTTCTCTCTGCACTGAAACGGTAGTGGAACTCAGGTAAAAAGTCAATAAAACTACCAAGAGCATTATTGTCATCTATAGACTTCTGGACTCATCAAACGCCTCTAAATATTCAGCTGCCCGCTTCAGAAATGATCCTCCTAAAAATCCATCGACCACCCTATGGTCATAGGATAAGGAAAGGAACATCATATGCCTGATCCCAATGTAATCACCCTGTGCTGTCTCAATCACAGCTGGCTTTTTACGGATAGCTCCGACTGCCATGATAGCCACTTGTGGTTGGTTGATGATGGGAGTGCCCATGACATTGCCAAAGGTCCCTACATTAGTGATGGTAAATGTGCCATCTTGAATCTCCTCTGGCTTGAGCTTATTATTTCTCGCTCGATCCGCGAGGTCATTGACTTGTTGAGTGAGCCCAAGGAGGCTATGGCGATCGGCCTCTTTGATCACTGGTACGATAAGATTGCCATTATTGGTGGCTGTAGCTAAGCCAATATTTATGTTTCTCTTTTTAATAATCTTAGTCCCATCCAAAGATACATTTACCATAGGGTAATCGTGGATCGCTTTGATTACACTCTCAATAAAAATGGGAGTATAGGTGATTTTTTGTTCGTACCTCTGCTGAAAGGTATCTTTAATGCTGGTTCTCCACTTGACGATCGGAGTTACATCTACTTCGATGAATGAGGTGACGTGTGGAGAGGTTTGCTTCGACTTGACCATATGATTAGCGATGAGCTGTCTCATCCGATCCATCTCTATAATCTCATTTCCGCCTGAGATAGAAGCTGACTGTGGGCGGGGAGGTGTAGATGCCGATATTGCAGCCGGTGCTATCAGAGTAGCATTATTCATTTCTATTGACCGCCCCTGTCCAGACTCGACATATTGTAAAATATCTCTCTTCGTCACTCTACCATTAGCACCTGTACCAGGTATAGAATCGAGCTGAGTCTGACTTATATGATGCTGCTGAGCAATATTTCTGACTAAAGGCGAATAGAATCTATCCCCAGCTATGCCAATTTTAGATTCGTCGGCATTGATGGAGGATGGCATGGGAACGTAAGGTACGGCCTCTGAGGGTGCAGCAGACTCTCTGGGGGCTTCTACTTCTGTCGGAGCCATGGGTGATGCAGATTGCACCGACTGATCAGATGACTTAGCTGGCGAAGTAGATGGGGCTACTTGATCAGTCTCTATAATGGCTATCGCTTTGCCTACTTCGACGACATCATTCTCAGCGTATAGCAATTCCACAATTTTTCCATCTACAGGTGAAGGAATTTCGGAATCCACCTTGTCAGTGGCTATTTCTAAGATAGTCTCATCAGCACTGACACTGTCACCTACCTGCTTCATCCAGCTCAGTATGGTGGCCTCCATAATACTTTCTCCCATCCTAGGCATGATCAGTTCTATCTTTGGCATAATGACAATTGATTTTAGCTATCGTGTAAAGATATTATTTAAAATGATTGGACCTCTCAGCCACTCAGGTGGACGATCACTCTATATTGAGGCCACCTTCTTATTTTGCTGATCGATCATACGTGGTGTAACAGATGCTTTCTAATCATGTTCAACGCCACATTCGCTGTATAGTCAATGTTTAACTTTCTGTCCTTACTGAGCTGGAGGCGCTGCGTCTTGATATGATGGACATCTCCGCAGGCTAACCATATAGTCCCGACAGGCTTTTCATCAGTACCACCGCCAGGGCCAGCTATTCCTGATACTGTGACTACTACGCTGGCATCAGTTCGGCTTAGTAAGCCTTGCGCCATCTCGGTGACTGTCTCCTCACTGACGGCACCATGAGTCTCTAAGGTTTGTTCTGATACGTCCAGTAAATTCTTCTTCATATCATTAGAATAAGCGACGATAGATCCCCTAAAGTAAGCTGAAGATCCTGGAATACTTATGATGCGATGCGCTATCAGGCCGCCCGTACAGCTTTCTCCCGTAGAGATGGTTTTGCCGTGCGTTATACACAGATCTCCAATGGCTTTTTCCAGCGGAATATCATCAAATCCATAAACGTATTCTGACAGCCGCTCAGCTATCTCATCCGAAATATCATGTATCTTGGACTGAGTCTCAGCGGTCGCATGTTCAGTAGTACTCAGCCTGACTCTTACCTTACCTAAGCTAGGTAGATAGGATAATTTAATGTCTTCAGGCAGGCCTTCTTCGATATCTCTGATTAGCTCGCTCAGTACAGACTCCCCCTGGCCTACAGTCATGATAGTCCTATGGTGGACGATAGTATTCGAGAGAGCTGCAAGCCGTGGCAGTATATGCGTTTTCATAATGTATTTCATCTCATATGGAACGCCCGGCATTGATATGTAAGTAGTCCCATTATACTCAAACTGCATACCTGGAGCTGTACCCATTTGATTTTCCAGCTTTTGTGTTGATGCTGGCAAGTAGCACTGCAGCTTATGCAGTTCAGTGATCGGGAAACCTCTTCGCTCGAACATACCCTTGATACGTAGCCACAGCTGCTCATCGAATACCATCTCGTCACTAAAATACTCAGCCAAGACTTTTTTGGTGATGTCATCCTTAGTAGGTCCCAATCCGCCAGTCATCAAAATAATATCAGCCTGCTGACTGGCGTGATCCAGAGCTGATAAAATACCCTCACGTGTATCTGACACACTTATGATCTGATGGACCGTGACACCAGCCAGATTCAGCTGTGTTGCCATCCAAGCAGAATTAGTATCAACGATCTGTCCAATTAAGATTTCATCGCCAATGGTGACTATGGTTGCCTGCATATTTGTTATTACTTTATAATGATTATAATATTGTATTAATCAATATCACCAGATTAGGCCTATCTAATCAATATTTAATTCTACGCGCGACATAATGTACTGCCAAGAATATGTAGTGTAGGCTATAAATGTGGAGCATTATCATAGGACCAATCGATTCATGTCCTTGGCCTCTCAGATAACATATTTGACATCTTTCAGATCTATCTCTTCTATTTGATCATCTACCTCCATGCGTAGCTTACCTTGAACAGTCACATCCCTGATGATGCCATTAAAGATGCTTTTATCTTTACGCTGATAAGATCGGACTACATCCTTCTGAAACAGTGCATCTTGGTATTGTTCATGAATCACCTCATATTTAGCTTCCAACAGGTCTAAATAGAATCGTTCAAAATGCTCAAGAAGCTCGTTTAGAATCACCTCCAAATCAAATATTTTACCTGCTTCTATACTAAGGGAAGTCGGATTAGGTATACTCGGATCAAATGCTGTCTGATTGATATTGAGACCAATTCCCACAACAGAAGAGCTGATCAGGTTTTTCATTATGGCATTTTGAATTAGTATGCCCGCCGTCTTCTTCCGCTTGATGTAAATATCATTGGGCCATTTGATCATGGCATCCATATGGTACGAGAGACACAAGGACCTCACGGCTAATGCGGAGACCATAGAGAGCACAAATTGCCTATGAACTGCTAACTGCTTGGGCCTTAGAATGATAGACAGAGTAAGGTTTTGATCGTCCTGTGAAGACCATTTAGCGCCGTACTGCCCTCTACCATGAGTCTGATTTTGCGCAATGATTACAGTACCATCGACTGGATTTTCCTGACTAATGAGCTTCAAAGCATAGTCATTAGTGGAATTGACCGTCTTTAATCGGACTAAATTATGACCGATGAATAGGGTTGAAGCAAATATCACTCGTTTATTTTATGTAAATTTGAGGCACAAAAAGGCAAAAATACAGACGAATTTGAGCATAGCCAAAGCAAGCTTAGTAAATAAGAAAACTACATCTGACCTAAATGCGCTGATCATTGACAGCATTCAAGACATTAAGGGTAAGAACATAGTTAAATTAGATCTGACAGAACTGGACGAGTCTCCTGCTGATTATTTTATCATATGCGAGGGTGATTCTGTCACTCAGATCAAAGCAATTTCTAATAATATCAATAAGAGGCTGAAAGAAGAACAAGGCCAAATCCCTAATCACACCGAAGGTATAGAGGGCTCTCAATGGATATTAGTCGATTACTTCAATACTGTAGTCCACATATTCCATCCTGAAAAGAGAAAATTCTACGAGATCGAAGAATTATGGAGTGATGCCAAACAAACTTCCTACGCTGATTTATGACTTTTATAACAAACTCATTGTGGCATTATGATGTTACAACTGCAGTAAACAGCCCTGTTAATGTCAGAAAAGAAGAAAAAAGGTCCTAATAGTGAGGACCCTAAAAAAATAAATGTTAACTCATATTGGATTTACGGCGCCATCATTCTCTTCATATTAGCCCTTAATCTCTATCTCCACCTCGAGAGTCAGACACCGACCATCGGCATGGATAAGTTTGAGGATATAGTTAAGGATGGTGACTTAGATCACGTAAATGTGTTGAATAAAAAGACAGTACAAGTCTTTCTAACCAGCGATGCCATAGAGAGCGGTAAGTATGAAAACTTGACACAAAAGAATTTTAACCAAATCCAGCCTCACTACTCATTTGAGACGGATATGGACTATTTCAATAATGCCGTCAAGGATCTCAAAAGTGAAGGTCACAAGGTCACTATCGAATGGAAGACTCCTACCGACTGGTTAGGTCCCATCCTTAGCTGGGTCATACCATTCCTACTTATCATAGGCTTGTGGCTATTTATTATGAGACGAGTAGCTACTGGATCGGGTGGTCCAGGTGCTCAGATCTTTAATATAGGAAAATCAAAAGCGACTCTCTTCGATAAGAATACAAAGGTAAACGTCACATTTAAAGATGTAGCTGGACTTGATGAAGCTAAGGTAGAAGTCATGGAGGTTGTAGATTTCCTGAAAAGTCCAAAAAAGTATACCTCTTTGGGTGGAAAAATACCTAAGGGCGTGTTACTTGTAGGTCCTCCAGGTACTGGTAAAACTTTATTAGCGAAGGCTGTAGCAGGAGAAGCTGGCGTACCATTCTTTTCCATATCAGGTTCGGACTTTGTCGAAATGTTTGTCGGTGTCGGTGCCTCAAGAGTCAGAGATCTATTCAAGCAAGCTAGAGAGAAGGCACCATGTATAGTATTTATCGATGAGATAGATGCTATAGGTAGAGCTAGAGGAAAAGGTGCGATGCAAGGTGGTAATGACGAGCGAGAGAATACACTTAATCAGCTCCTCGTAGAAATGGATGGATTTAGCACCGACAAGGGTGTGATCCTGATGGCAGCGACAAATAGACCAGACGTATTGGATTCAGCCTTACTCAGACCTGGTAGATTTGATAGACAGATCGGGATAGACAGACCTGATTTAAAAGGGAGAGAAGCGATCTTCAAGGTTCATCTAAAAAATATCAAAATAGGGCTTGCTATCAATCCGCATACACTTGCAGAAATGACACCTGGATTCGCGGGAGCCGATATCGCTAACATATGTAATGAAGCAGCTCTAGTCGCAGCAAGGAGGAATAAGAAGGAAATTTCCATGGATGATTTTAACTATGCCTTAGACAGAGTTATCGGAGGATTAGAAAAGAAAAATAAGCTGATATCACCTAAAGAGAAAGAGATCATTGCTTATCACGAGGCTGGTCACGCCATATGTGGTTGGTATCTGGAGTATGCCTCTCCGCTGGTTAAAGTGACCATTGTGCCACGGGGTGTTGGTACATTAGGTTACGCTCAGTATTTACCTAAAGAAGAATACATTACAAGATCGGAAGCGCTATTAGACAGGATGTGTATGACATTTGGGGGCAGAGCAGCTGAGAAAATCATCTTCGACAAAATCTCCACTGGAGCACAGAATGATTTGGACCAAGTGACTAAGATGGCTTATAGTATGGTTTCTATATACGGTATGAATGAGAAAGTTGGGAATGTCTCATTTTATGGGATGTCTCAGGACGCTTATCAGAGACCCTACTCTGATGATACGGCTACGCTGATCGATAATGAGGTGAGAAACATTGTGGAGAAAGAATACCAAAGAGCACAAGACTTACTCAAGAAATACAACAATGAACTCCACATCTTGGCCAAGCAGTTATTAGAGAAGGAGGTATTACTCAAATCTGATGTAGAACGTCTAATCGGTCCGAGGCCTTATAGCGACCCTGTAGAGGATGCAGCGAGCATAGCAGAATCTATCTCTGATGATTCTGGATCAGTGCCCCCTGTGATTGATCAGAACGTGACTGACTCTCCTGCAATGGACGAGCAGGTGGACATAGATCCTGAACCGACAGATCCCTCTTAGTGCTAATTCCTAATTGTTGTTAGGACTTATCTTTCTTGCTGCGGTCTTTACTAATCTGACTTTTTGGATATGCCTGTTCAGTCGCCTCATTTGGTATCAAGATGCTAACGAACCGAAGCCAATTTCTCATAAGCCATTAGATATCATTGTAGTTTATAAAAATGCTAAAGCTCAGGTCAGCCATCTTGTACCTCAGCTACTCAGTCAAGATTACAGTGAATTTCAAGTTATTGCCGTAGATGACTATTCTACCGATGGCATGAATTGGGAAGACAGCAAAGCTTTACACTCGCCGCATTTTAAAGGTATCAAAGCAACTCTTGATCAGCCTGGTAAAAAAGCAGCGCTACAGGAGGCCATAGATTCAAGTAGAGCTGAGGTCATTCTATTGACTGACGCTGACTGTTATCCTAATAGTCAGCAGTGGGCGAAGCAGATGACTAATCAAATAAGTGGTCCTAAACTTATAGTCCTGGGCTATAGTCCTACCACTCCAGCTGCAGGATGGCTAAATGTTTTTATCAGATATGAGACCTGGATGACCGCTATCCAGTACCTGAGCTATGCCATAGCAGGCATACCCTATATGGGAGTGGGTCGCAACATCTGCTACCAAAGATCGCTGGTAGCAGGATACAAGCATGATATGACCTTACCATCTGGTGATGATGATCTTCTTGTTTCTGCATTGGCGAATAAAGGTAATACGGCTATCTGCATTTCAGCTGACGCCTTTGTATATACAGCTGGTAAAGATAGTATCCAGAAGTACTTGAGCCAGAAAGCCAGACATATGTCTACTGCACCAAAGTATCACTGGTGGCATCAGCTTCTATTATCAATATTTGCAGTCAGCCAGATATTGATTTATCCTCTCTTTCTATTGGCAATTATACTGGAGCGAGAGGGCCGGACGCTGTTTCTGATGATCTTCATCACCTACTGCGTTGTCAAAATGATCTTATCCTATTTTCTTATGAAAAAGCTAAAGGAAGAGTTGCTTATATTATGGGCACCTCTACTTGATATAGCCTTATCTATCTACTATATTGTTATGTTGATACCTATGCTACAGACGAAGAAAGATTGGTGATGCATCTTTGTAATACTAATATTGCGTATAAGATCAAATCTATGCACCGAATAATTAAATGCCCGTATTCAGCATTAGTTTGCCTATTTTCTTACAGGCACGTGAACTTATAATATGACTCTATGAAACTGATCGAAAGCTATTTTCCAAAATGCACCTCCAAACAGTTGGAGCAGTTTAGTCAGCTGCAAGCCGTCTACCAAAATTGGAATGATAAGATTAATGTCATTTCACGCAAAGATATTGATATGCTGTATGAGCGACACGTACTGCATTCTTTGGCTATCGCCAAATTCGTCAGTTTTAGGCCAGGAGCTGACATCTTAGACTTTGGGACAGGAGGAGGATTTCCAGGTGTGCCACTGGCTATCATGTATCCTGAAACTCAATTTCATCTCGTGGATAGTATCAATAAGAAGCTGAATGTGATCAAAGAAGTTAGTGCTACTATATCTCTCGATAATGTCACCACGGAACACATCCGAGTAGAAGATCTTCAAGGTTCTTATGACTTCATCACCTGTAGAGCTGTAGCACAGCTGACTCAACTTTTGAAGTGGACAGGACACCTCTATAAGGAGAAGATGATACACGGTATCCCGAATGGCCTATTAGCGCTAAAGGGGGGAGACCTGACCCAAGAACTTTCGGACGTGTCTTCTGATTATTATATAGAGCAGACAGCTATTTCAAGCTTTTTCACGGAGGACTACTTCAAGTCAAAATACATCATCTATGTTCAAGCCTAAATATGACGATTAGGTACATTAAGTATACTCCCACTAAATAATCTTAGAAGAGGATAAGCGTTATCTTTGTGATTCTATTATGGAAGAAGTCAAAGAAATATTATTTAACATTGGTAACATTGATTTCACTGTCGGGTCAGTTATCATCTTAGGCTTAGTGACGTTGGCAGCATTTATCTTATACCGAGTGATAAAGCGGACTCTTTTTACTAAGCTATTGTCACCGAAAGGTATTGAGCCCGCTGAGTTCAAATCTTTTTATCACTATCTCAAAACTTTAGTGCTGTTAATATGGGGATTTGTAGCTATCCACATCCTCAATCTGAATCACAGTTTTTTCGTCACCGAAGATGTCAATGTGAATGTAGCCTTAATATTAGGGTGTATATTCATTCTTAATGCTGCTGGGACCATTGACTGGTTTATCACCAATTATTTAGTCCATAACTACTATACCAGTCAGGACAAAGACGATGGCAGACAGACTGCGATGACCACTGAAGCTAAGATGAGTAAGCGAGTAAAGTACATCATCTACATATTCGCACTCTTCCTGATCATGCGCAATTTTGATTTGGATCTGACCCTGTTTCACACCCAGTATGGCGACAGTAGTTTTGAGTTTAAGCTCAGTAATATCCTATTGGCAGTGATGGTTCTTCTATTTGCCAGAGTGATTGTGGATCTTCTCACGCAGCTCATCATGGTCGGAGTCTACCAGACCAAGAGTATTGAAGTTGGCGCGCAGATCGCACTCAATCAAATCATTAAATATATCATCTTTGTGATAGCAGCTATTATTGCGTTGAATTATTTAGGATTTAATATGACGCTTATTTGGGGTGGAGCTGCAGCCCTGCTAGTTGGTCTTGGTTTAGGCCTTCAGCAAACATTTAATGACGTATTCTCTGGCATACTACTGCTCTTTGAACGGACTGTTACAGTGGGCGATATATTAAAATTAGAAGATGGAATCATAGGCACTGTCCAGCGCATTGGGCTACGGACTACTCTTGTAGAGACCAGGGCTAACGTCAGCATGATTGTACCTAACTCTAAGCTAGTGACGAATCATGTCGAAAATCTCACTCACCATAATAACAAGGTAAAATATCTGATAGATGTAGGCGTGGCTTACGGATCAGATACCGCAATAGTAAAATCAATCTTGCTCAGAGCTGTAAAGAGCAACCCTTATGTCATGGAATTTCCAGCTCCATTCGTAAGATTCAAAAATTTTGGTGGCAGCTCGCTCGACTTTGAATTGCACTTTTTCAGTCGTAATATTTTAGTAATTGATGACATTAAGAGTGATATTAGATTCAGAATAGATGAGCTCTTTAGAGAGAATAAAATAGAGATTCCTTTCCCACAACAGGTGGTGTGGCATAAAAATGATTTACAGCAATGAACAAAAATATATCATACGTAGCAGTGCTACTATTCGTCATATTGTTATCATGCAAAACAGAAACTGATGATCCTTGTTATCAATATGATCAGATATTAGAAGGGGAATTTGAGACAAACCTCATGGTAGGGACTTGGAAATTTAAGGGCGGTAAGGCTGGCACCATTACCATCAGAGGAGTAGACTATAATGACATGGACTGTGGATACCAGATCATGGACTGCAATACGGGCAGCATCCATATGAACTGCGATGGCGCAGGAGTAGATAAAGTATTGACGATCATAGATCCCAATAATATTGAAGTCGGAGGTATCCCATATAAGCGAATTAATTGACAACTTGCTCCAGATTATATGGTTTCTTGTGAGTTAGGTTAACTTCCCAAAATTATTATGTATAGCCAACTTCACTCGGGAATATTGATCGTGAGAGTCATCCCGATGCTATCCCGTGTTTCCAAGTCTAATGTCCCTTTGAGATAATTGTATTGTAATATGATAATCTTTAGGCCCAAGACATCACTGTCTCGGATATCATCAAATCCCAGACCATCACCTTCGATTATAATGTGACAATCAACTTCAGACTCAAACATTTGAATGAGTACTCTAAACACATTAGCGTAATTCTTGAATCGACGACCCACCTAATCCATCGCTGCACCGCCCCCGAAGTATTTCAGTTGTCTAAGGCTAAAGCCTAAAACAAGAAAGTTGAAGATGGAAATGACAAGCTTCATTTGTCGTAGATTAGTCGCTGAAGATCTCATCTTCCAAAAGTCTATATCTTCGGTCTTAAAAATAACTCTCATGGTAAACACCATCATAGCTGACCTGCATAATAAGTCTCATGCAGATGATTTTATGGCTGTCTTATCCTCTTATGCTGAAGACCCTATGGGTGGAGATGAACCTCTATCAGCGTATACAGTCGAGCACTTAGTGCCTCAGCTCAAATTACTGAGTAACCATATCCTGATCTTGTGCTATGTGGATCAAAACATAGCTGGACTATGCAATTGTTTTATTGGATTCTCATCCTTCAAAGCTATGCCGCTGCTCAATATCCATGACTTCGCTATTCTTCCTTCTTTCAGAAATAAGGGCTTATCTAAGTATATGCTGGAGAAAGCTGAGGCAGTGGCCGTCGGTAAAGGCTGCTGCAAGATGACCCTGGAAGTATTAGAAAATAATTCGAGAGCGCAAAAAGTATACAAAATTTTTGGATTTAAGGGCTATGAGCTCAATCCTGAAATGGGAAGAGCTGTTTTCTGGGAAAAGAGTCTATGACAATCTCAAATTAATTTTGTGGATATACAAGAGCTGAGTTATAGTCGGGAAGGTAGATCTTAAGGCTATTAGCATCGTAGTATGACATATCTACGAATGCCCAGCTCTGCCCATCGTCAGATGATATAGCTAGCCAATTATTAACAGAATCGAATTCTGCATCACCTTGTGCCAGCTTAGTCGTAGCGGGGACGATGCAATGCAGCTCACTACCAGCTTGTACCAGTGGTCCAGGGTCTCCATGAGTAATACTTACCACGTCAACATTCATTGACTTATAGGTATTCAATTGTTGCTGGACAGCCTGCTTAGCTAAATCTTTACCACCACCCATCTCAATAATGTTAGGATGCATATAGTTTAGGTATTCATCTATATTGAGTGCCAGCTGTGCATCAGCGGATTTCTTAGCGTAGCTGAGGATCACATCGCTGTATTTATTTTGAGCTTGTAGCCCTATAACTAAACACACGCTGAAGAATATACTAAGGATGATGGTTTTCATAATTTGATTTTGCAGAATAAGTGAAGAAAGGTAAAGATGAACTTATAAAATAACAAAAAGGATTTGAAAATATTCTCAAACCCTCTCTGATCTGACTCATTCAATATGAGTATTATATTAAATTTTGGATTTCACCATAGTCGTCACGTCTGATGACTCATCTGCGTACAGGATGACACCAAGACTTGCATCAAAAATGTAGTCAAACCCATTCTCTGCTGCTACCTCGTTGATCGCATTTTGGATTTTATCTCTGATTGGCTTCAATAATGTTTCACTCTTATCAAAAATTTTCTTTTGACTATCCTGCTCGAACTGAGCAATTTCCATTTCCTCTGACTTCAGCTGCTGAGCTTCGGCTTCTAACTGCTTAGGCGATAGCTCGCCACCTTGTCTCTTCTGCTCCAATCCTTGGTATTTGGTTTGAAGTGATTTCACCATTTCTTGTCCCTTCTTTTGAAGCTGAGTCTTATACGTCTCTATGTTAGCATTGGCTTCCTTGACCTCCGTCATTTCCTGTATGAGTGCCTGAGAATCCACATAGCCAAACTTTTGGGCGTGTATGGAAAGACTTACACATACGGTCAGTAGTATAGTGAATAGTGTAGTGGTTAATTTATTCATGATTTAGCTTTTATTCAAATGAGGTAATATGTCTTATAATTTCTTAGGTGTTTGATATCGGACTATCTGATACCTAAACGTCTCTTTATAGTTTCAGTCTTGTCAAAATCTTCACTCGTAAATAACAGACCCGTGGAGCTACTTTTATCTAACATAATGTCGACGCCTTTTTCGCTAGCGTATGATTCTATCTCATTAAAAACCTTCTCTTGTATAGGCGAGACCAGCTCTTGCCTTCTAAGAAAAAGTTCTCCTTCTGGGCCGAATTTAGCACGTTGAAGCTCTCTTACCTGCTTTTCCTTCTGCACAATTTCCTCTTCACGTCTAATTTTAAGATCCTCGCTGAGTAAGACTTGCTCTGCTTGGTATTTATTATACATGCTTTTTATCTTATCATATTCTTTGGCAATATCCTGATTCCATTCTGCCGCTAATTTGTCTAATTTATCTTGTGCCAATAGATATTCATCCAGATTGTCTAAGATATTGGTCACGTCTACGACAGCGATTTTTTGTGCATTGACTGCCACTCCTGCAAAGAGGACCACGACAAGCGAAAAGATTAAATTTCTAAGCATTATATTGTGATTTATGTTGAAATAATAGTGGTCAAAATTACTATTTTATTGACAAACACTGGTTTATAACAGATCGGGTCTCGAAGGGCAAAGGCGATCAATTCTCCATCTTGGTATAAACATCTGTAAAGGAAACATTTATATCAATAGTTACATCCCAAAGAGCATTCCATTTAACGATAGTTTAACGGCAGAAATGGATTGTTAACAAGCTATTTAGGACGTACCAAAGCAAATTATAAATTACGACTGTGGAAAAGACTGATGTATTAGTCATAGGCGCTGGTGTAGCTGGCATGTCTTTTGCCATCCGCATGGCAGAGCTCAATCCTGACACGAGGATAAGCGTACTGACAAAAACACACACCCAAGAATCCAATACCAGTTGGGCGCAAGGCGGTATCGCCGCTGTATGGGATTTTGAGTCAGATAACTTCGAAAAGCATATTGCAGATACTCTCGATGCTGGTGATGGTATTTGTGATGAGAGAGTAGTCAGAATAGTCGTAGAAGAGGGGCGACAAAGAGTCAAAGATATCATCGAAATGGGCGCTCGCTTTGACAAAGAGGGTGATGGAGATTATAATCTGGGTAAGGAAGGAGGCCACTCAGAAAATCGCATACTTCACTACAAAGATATCACAGGCTGGGAAATACAGCGCACGCTCAACGAGAAAGTAAAAGCGCATCCCAACATCACGGTGCACGAACACTTCTTCGCCATTGATATCCTCACTCAACATCATCTGGGCAGAATGGTGACCAGGCTCTCACCAGATATAGAGTGCTATGGCGCCTATGTATTGAACAAACAGACAAACCACATTGAGACCATTCTCGCTAAGGCGACAGTGATGTGCACTGGAGGAACGGGGCAGATATATCGGAATACTACTAATCCTGTGATCGCCACAGGCGACGGGATAGCCATGTTCTACCGAGCCAAGGGCCGCATAGCTAATATGGAGTTTGTACAATTTCATCCGACTGCTCTATATGGATCAGGTGGTGACCAGCCTGACTTCTTAATTTCTGAGGCTGTCAGAGGCTTTGGAGCGGTGCTTAAGCGACCAGATGGTTCAGAATTTATGGATCAGTATGATCCACGAAAATCGCTTGCTCCCAGAGACATCGTCGCCAGAGCTATAGATAATGAAATGAAGATCAGTGGGGCTGAGTACATGTGCCTCGATTGCAGACATCTCGATCAGAAGCTATTTTTGGAGCACTTTCCCAATATCTACCAGCATTGTAAGAGTCTCGGTATAGACGCGTTCATCGATATGATACCTGTCGTACCAGCTTGTCACTACATGTGTGGTGGTATCCTAATAGATGAATATGGGCGGAGCACGATCAAGAATCTATATGCAGCTGGGGAGTGCACATGCAGTGGCTTACATGGCGCTAATAGATTGGCATCTAATTCTCTTTTGGAGGGGCTCGTGTATGGATATAGAGTCGCTGAGGATATACACAAGAAATTAGCCTCTTTGACATTTCAAGAAGATATTCCAGACTGGGATGCAGACGGCACCTTAGAACCTAAAGAGATGGTCTTAATCACTAGAAGTTGGGCTGAGCTGAAGGAACTCATGAGCTACTACGTAGGTATTGTGAGGACTAATACCAGATTAAAACGGGCAGAAGACAGATTGCATTTACTCTATGCTGAGACAGAGTCTCTATACAGTACTACCATCATATCGCCTCAGCTGTGCGAACTTAGAAACTTGATTACCATCGCATACCTAGTCACTAAGGGAGCTCAGATGAGACACGAAAGTCGAGGTCTACACTATAACACCGACTTCCCTGAAGAGTATGGGTATGTCGAGACCACCCTATTGTAGATGAGGATCGCTATTAACGCCAGGCTGCTTCTGGCTAATCGGATGGAGGGTATTGCTACCTATACCCTTGAGACATGCCAGCGGATGATCGCTGAGCATCCTGAAGATGAATTTTTCTTTTTCTTTGATCGGAAGTTTGATCCGGCCTTGATCAATAGATCGAATGTGCACATGATCATCTTACATCCTCAGGCCAGACATCCTCTACTATGGCACTATTGGTTTGAATATGCGCTAAGCCGAGCTCTGATAAAGCATCAAATAAATGTGCTCTACAGCCCCGAGCCTTATCTATCCCTTCGCTCCCAAGTGCCTGGTGTTATGGTCACTCACGATCTATCATTCTTGCTCCATCCTGAACATGTTAAACCATCCCATTTACGCTACTTTAAAAAGTACATTCCCCAATACCACGATCACGCCAAACATATCATCACCGTGTCTCATGCTTCTAAGGCGGATTTGATCCGCCACTTAGCTGTGCCCGAAGAAAAAATCACAGTCGCTCACAATGCCGTTAGGAAAGGCTTTGCACCATTAGATAAGATAGAGAAGGAAGACGTGAGGCAGAAGCTGACAGGGGGGCATCCTTATATCATTTACTTAGGCTCTATCCATCCAAGAAAAAATGTCGCTCAGCTGATACGCGCCTTTGAAATATTCTGCTCAGGTGGTCATCCTGAACACCGACTCGTGCTATATGGCCGCTGGGCATTTCAGCACAGCGGTGTGCAGTCACTGATACACTCTAGCCGCTGGAGAGAGAATATAGTGATGATCAGCGATAACGACATAGCCGTTGAAAATGCTCTGGCAGCTGCCGAGTGTCTTTGTTACGTCTCACTATATGAAGGCTTTGGCTTACCCCTCATTGAGGCGATGCAGTCTGGCGTAGCTGTCATATCTTCACTGACAAGCTCTATGCCAGAGGTCTGTGGCGACGCAGCCCTACTCGTGCATCCAGAAAATGTCATGAATATCGCTGAGGCTATGACCACCATGATAGAAAATAAAACCATCAGAGAGAGATTAATTTCACGGGGTTATGAAAATATCCGTCGGTTCTCTTGGGACAAGACGTCTCATATTATCTATAAAAAACTAAAACATTATGCTCGATAGAAAGCCAATCGCTCACATAGAATATCCTGATAGATTTGAAGTGTACATCAGATGCGTAGAGTCCGTAGATATCCTATTGCAGCTAAAGCAATCTAAGCAGAAGACTATTGACTTTTTTAAAAGCGTTCCTGTAGATAAAGCTGACTACGCCTACGCTGCTGGTAAATGGACTATTAAAGAAGTCTTACTGCATCTCATCGATACAGAGAGGATAATGGCATATCGAGGCCTGCGGATCGCCAGAGCAGATAAGACTCCCATAGTCGGTTTCGAGCAAGATGATTATGTAGCTACATCAGGCGCAAATGAGCGAACAATGTTGTCACTCATCACTGAGTATGATGTTCTTCGGGATTCCTCAATCGCGATGTATACACATTTCTCAGATGACATGTGGGCCCAGACTGGTATTGCTTGTGGTGATGTATTTTCAGTATTAGCTTCTGCCTATGTTATAGCGGGGCATGAGCGCCACCACATCAGAATCATTGAGGAGAGGTATCTTTAGATGCGATACGTAAATTTGAGCCAGATCTTTAGTTGAAAGTTAATACCCTAAATTTCATATTTAATCGTAATTAATAAAAAGATTCTGGTATAAGGCAACTCTTATAAAAGTTATAGTAGATTGACTTTTGATTTATGACATCTTTTAAGAGTTTCTCGATTATAGTTTTTTATCTGATTAATCCTTACAATTAACTCAGTTTTAGTTGTTATCCTCCTTTGTACTTCCTTGTACATGTTAATATTATGTAGACTCAAAATCAGAAATCGTTCACATAAAACTAAAATTTCTGTATCGAAATGTAAGTTCATGTACACAATGAGTCGTTTTCTTGTACACGTAGTTATTATGTGTACATAGATTCGTTTTATATGTACATATAATTTATTCACGTACAAATATTTTTAATTCGAGTACCTATCCATTAGTCTTTGCATGGTTCATTAGTAAACGGATGAGTCACCTGCTTCCATGTTCCTTAATTTTTTGAATAAAGTCATCAGCATATTTTTCTAATTTCAGTTTTCCGACACCGCTGATCTTGGAGAACGCTACTTTATCCTGGGGCTTATGCGCAGCCAGCTCTTCTAAGGTCTTATTGGGGAAGATAATATATGCGGGCACACTCTGCTCATTAGCTAATCTGGTGCGAAGTGATCTTAGCTCTACAAAGAGATCTTGGTCGACGTCTTTACGACTGACAGAGACTGTAGTTTTTGAGGGTTTTTTCTTTTTATCTTGCCATACAAATTTAACCAAATTTACCTGCTTGGATTCGAAGAGGACTTCATGAGATAAAGGTGTCAGCTTCAGCTTACCGCTGTCAGAATAGTCTATGGATAGGTAGCCTTGATGTATCATCTGAGTCAAGTAGGATCGCCAATCTGGGAATGGTAACTCACGACCGACACCGTAGGTCTTGAGCTGATGATAATCGTTCATCATGATTTCCTGCTTTGAAGAGCCTCGCAGTATATCGATCAAAATATTGAAGTTAATCCGCTCCTTTGCACGATAGACTCCACTAAGCGCCATCTGCGTATACTTAGTGCCGTCAAAAGTCTCGGGAGGATTCAGGCAGTTATCACAGTGTCCGCAGCCCTCGCTTTTATATTCGTTAAAATAGCTGAGGATGATATTAGTCCTACAATGGGCCGTATTAGAAAATTCCCACATCCGATCTAACTTGGCATGTTGTACCTGCTTATAGGTAGTCACCGCCGCACTTTCATCTATGAATCGTTTGAGCTGTGATATATCAGCATAGCTAAAAAATAATAGAGCCTCTGCCTCCGACCCGTCACGTCCTGCCCGTCCAATCTCTTGGTAATAGCTTTCAATATTTTTACTGAGATTATAATGTATCACGAATCTGATATTGGACTTATCGATTCCCATCCCAAAGGCAATAGTGGCACAAACGATTTTAATACGATCATAAATGAAATCCTGATGGACCTGCTCTCTGACTTGCCTGTCCAAACCAGCATGATAGCATGCTGCATCTATGCCTTTCGCATTGAGCTTATCAGCCAGCTGCTGTGTTGACTTACGGCTTGTACAGTAGATGATGCCAGACTCTCCAGATCTATCTCCTAAGAAAGCAAGTATCTGCTGAAACCTTTTCAGCCCAGGTAATGCGGTAATGGTAATATTCTCCCGCTCGAAGCTTCCTACGTACTGCGGTGGATTTACCATCTGTAGCGTGGTCACGATATCTTGCTGTGTGACCTTGTCAGCTGTAGCAGTCACGGCCATGATCGGCACCTCTGGAAAATGCGATTTTAATGCTGAAAGTTTGACATAGTCAGGTCTGAAGTCGTTTCCCCACATCGAGACGCAATGGGCCTCATCTACGGCTATTAGACTGATATTCTTGGAGCTGATGTAACTAAGCATTTTATCATTCAGCAGGCCTTCTGGCGACATATAGATCAGCTTAGCATCTCCAGAGTCAATGGCATTACTGATCCTGACTTTTTCATCGTAGTCAATATTGCTGTGTAGTGAATAAGCTTCGATACCATTCTCCCTTAGAGCTAACACCTGATCATTCATTAGTGCTATAAGCGGTGATATTACTAAACTCAAACCTGGCTTAGCCAGTGCAGGTATCTGAAAGCAGATCGACTTACCTCCACCTGTCGGCAGCACTAAGAGGACGTCTTTACCCCCCATGATAGACTCTATAGCTTCTTGCTGAAGTGGTCGGAATGTAGTGTAGCCAAATTTGTCTTTAAGAATGCTGTGAATCATTGAGTATAAAGTTATATAATCATCAATGAAGTTTAAAGTAGGTTTGATAAATTTGATCGTTCTCTTATAAGGTATCTTGTCTGAAGACAGGGCAACTATAGCTATAGTTTGTCTTACTTTTTGAAGTATTTACCCAGAACGAACACCCTTTCTCCATATTTAAAGGGATTTGAAAGTGTTTAAACCCATATTGCGCTTTTCATTAAGTGGTTGAAACCACTGCTTCTTTGTTAATTTTTACAAAAAAATATTAGTCACTGATATCTAATGAACTTTAGAATCTTGATAATATAGCATTTACAATTTCATATAAACAAATTCCATATTTTCAATACTAAGTCCACAATCTCTTAGTCGCGATTTCTGCCCCTTCAGCCATACTCGCCAATTTTGCATAAACGATATCTTCATCCACAGAACCAAAGCCTGCGAATGTAGAAAACCCGCAATCTGTACCAGCAATCACTCGTTGCTTCCCAACTATGTTTGCAAAGGTTTCAATCCGTTGCGCAACCAGTTCAGGATGTTCAATGAAGTTAGTCGTTGAATCCAATACGCCAGGAATTAGTATCTTATTATCTGGAATATCAGCATCTCGAAATGTTTTCCATTCGTGAGCATGGCGAGGATTAGAGCTTTCAAATAATAGTGCCTGTGGTTTAGCTTTCATAGCAATAGGAAGCACTAAACTCATTGGCGCATCGTGATGGTGAGGGCCTTCATAATTTCCAAAACAAACATGCATACGAACCTTTTCTTCAGGAATATTCCTCAAAGCATAATTCAACATTTCGATGTGTTGCTCTGCTAATCGGACATATTCTTTATCCGTTTCGTTCTTAAAAATCATATGTCTTCCCAGTCCAATATCAGGCGAGTCCAATTGTAAATTAAAACCAGCTTCTACTATCGCTTCATATTCAGGACGCATCACTTCAGCCAAAGCTTCTAAATATTCGTCTTGTGACTTATAATGTTTATTAGGTAAAAATAATGCGATCACTCCTGGAGATGCCGCATTCATAAAAGAATCTATAGGATTGTATTCAGCAATCGCTACTTTAAAATTCGAAATATCTTCTTCTAAAGGAATTGAACTTTTTAACTCAAGTTTTGCAACACAACATGGACGAGCATAGGTGGGTGTACCTCCACCTTTTGCAGCTCGTTTTAAAAAGCCAGGAAACTCTTCTAAGTCTTTCGGCGCATTTCGAGGACTGTCACCAGCAAAACCAGTGATTCGATCTTTGATATAGGTAGCATAACTAATCTTACTCATTTCTCCATCACTCACGATATCAACCTGAGATTTCATTTGTCGAGCGACGACATCTTTGACCGCTTGTTTTATTGTTTTATTGAACATTTCAGAATCGACAGTTTCTTCTCTCTCTTTTGCAAACACCAAATCAGTAACGGCCTTTGATCGAGGTAAACTTCCAACGTGTGTCGTGAGTATTCTATCTTTACTTATTTGCATGTTTTATTTTTTAATCTATTATTAATTTAGTATTAGAGCGCAACATCAATCGTCACTTTCTGTAATCCTTATAATTTTAGAGGAATAAAGCCTTTTCCAACGGCGCTTAAATTATTACGCGGTATAGGGTATTCTACTTTGGATGATTTACAACCAACTACTGAAGCTTCCGATGCTAATGTGGAAAATTGTAAATATTTGCGCCTATCAAATTTAATTTTTCTGGACATGATTTAAAGTTTTATCACGAAATTTTGTTTCGCATTCTTTCGAAAAGGTCAATACCAAATTGATTAAATAGATGAATCATATCTACGAAAACCCAATTTTCGATATACATTTCACCATCTCGTTTCCACCAATCCAAGCCATTAAAGTCAATTGGTTTTCCAGTGGCTCTACAGTCTAAATATTGGCCTGTATGTGTAGCTTTGACTCCTGCCCAACCTGAACCTCCAGAATAATTTCCCTCTGCTATCAAAGCATCTAAGTTTTGGACTTGCCGATCTGGATATGCAATCAACCATGGCTTCTGATGGAATATTTCGAATTCTTTAAAACTCAGACATGCTCCAATTCCACCGGGACCATACCACTTGACATCTGGATGAAAATAGTCTGCCATACCCATACTTTTTATATTAGATTGATCATAACTATTTAACCCTCCAAAAATAAATCGGCGAATATGTTCAAGGCTGTAATGTGAAGTTTCTTTTATTTGCTCATTCAACAAAATACCGTCCTTTGCCATTGGTTGCGGATATATATGATCTTTCCCTTTACTCGGCGGCAAAACATGAATACCTACTTGTTGCATTAAATCGATAAGGTCTAAGAGAAAATAGATTTTAGTGATTTTATCATGTTCGATTTCACAAAACTCTCCCCAACGAATGTTTACTTTTTCAAAGTGGGCAGGAATCCTCAAATAATCATTTACGAATGTAGCTGTGAAATAACCTGTGCCGCTTACCCACAATTTCCCATCTTTAGAAATGTCGCCATCGATGCGGCCATTTGATTGTCCTCCCATAAATATATGAGTATGACGAGTCAGGTCAGGAAAGGAATGCAGAAGCGGTTTCCAAAAATCATTACAAAATGAATCAGTATTATGCAATTGATCATAGGGGAAGAATCCATGCCACATGACATTGTCATGCATGGCAGTTTTGGCAATGGAATTGACTTCATCAATATTAGTAGTTTCTAACTTTTGCCAAAAACTCCAGATAAGCAGTTTATTGTCTTGAATGGTTTGTGTTTGCATCTATTATTTCTTAACAATTGAACCTAGCTCAACTCAGTTCTGTTTATTTCTCGCATTCTTTGTAACACATCTAAGCCTTGCTGATTTAGATAATGCAATAAATCAATGAACACCCAATTCTCTGCTAGCTTGTCTCCTTCTCTTCTGTAGATATCAACCACCCTCATAGGTGCATGTGTGTCATTAGCTGGCAATCCTAAAAACCCACCTTTATTTTTATTACTCAAATTTGGCCAACCAAAGAAGCCACAATAATTACCTTCAGCAAATCGGGCAATATGTCCATTGAAGACTTTGTCATACAGATTATCTCGAAATGGATATTGATGTTGCTGTTGATATCTCTCTATGGTGTATGTAGCGCCAATTCCATACGGGCCATACCAGATCATATCATTATTCCATGTTTTGGCGAGAAGTTCTGGAGGACATCTTTCCGCATCATTTGTATTCAGTGAATTAAGATCAGCTATCATTTGATTGAGTACCGTCATTGTTTTTGTTGCTGCTGATGGATCCTGTTCTTCATATTGCAATCCATCATGTGTCCGCGGACCTGGATATAAAAATGCTGCGCCAGTCATTGGAGGTAGTGGGTAATGTCCTGCTTGGTGCATGACACTTATAATATCACAGAAGAGAGCAGTCTCAGCTATTTTCCCATCTTCATTTACTCTGTGGAATTCGGCATAACGAAGAAATGCCATTTTCCCTGTAGATGGAATCCCCAACCATTTATGATCAAACAGCCCGAGGAAATTTCCAACAGTAACGACCCAAATGGTTTTGCCATTATCACATTCATTTTCACCTGCAAAGAATATGTCAATTCGTCGTTGGACTGGTGAAAATGATTCACGAAAGGATTGCCAGAAACCAGTAACAACATCAGGAGCTCCATACTGCTCGTAAAACGGATGCATTCCACGCCAATGATAATCTTGTGTGGTGTATTTCTGGAGTACAGTTGTTAGATTGTTATGGGAAGCACTATCGAAGTCTGCGATATATTGTTGTACAATTTTTTTTTCCTTTTGAAAATCTGCCATAAACTAATATTACATTAAAGGCCTTCCTCCATCAATTGGAAAAATACACCCTGTTGAAAAGGTAAAATGTTGTGAAATTGAAATAACTGCTTTCGCCACGTCTTCTGCTTCCGCAATTCGTGCCAACGGAGTTTTATCTATTTGTTCTTGAATATATTCTTCTGGAAGTGTCTTTGCATATTCGCCCATAACCCAACCAGGAGATAAAGAGACAACTCGTATCTCTGGAGCTAAAGCTCGACCCAATGAACGGGTCATTGAATCCATTGCAGCTTTGGAAGCGCAGTAAGCAACATTACTACCGACTCCAGTTCGAGCTGAGATGGATGATATATTTATAACTATAGAGTTTTCTCCTTTTAGTAATAGTGACTTAAATGCTCGAATACAAGCAAAGGCTCCTCTAAAGTTAATTTTGAATATTCTATCAATCCACTCATCTTCTAATCCATCTAGATTTTCATGAACTACGGGTTTGGTTACTCCAGAGTTATTTACTAAAACATCTAAGCGCCCATATTTATGCATTACGAATTCTGCCAATTCAAATAGTTGCTGGCTATCTGTGACTGAAGCTTGATAAATTTCATGTCCATCAGCTTCTAAACTTTCTAATGTCGCCTGTGCTTTTTCCAGATTGGAATTATAATTAACTATAACATAAAAGCCAGCCTTTGATAAATGCCTGCAAATCTCAGAACCGATTCCTCCGCTTCCACCTGTGACCAATGCTACTCTTTTACTTTTCATAAAAACTTAAGCTTGATTGGTTTTAAAGAAATTAGCTTTTAGTCCTTTTACACCAGGTTTAACCGCGAATAAAGTACCACCTATATCAGATTTCTTATATGCACCAGTTGTAATATAGAGTGTATCTAAATTTTCACCACCAAAAGTACATGAGGTCGTACAATACGTTGGTATTTCAATAGCTTGCAGTTCTTTTGCTGTAGTAGAGTCATAACAAACCACTTTTCCACCTAGATAAAAACATACCCATAGATTATCATTTTCATCTATGGTCATCCCATCTGGTAATTCTTTATCAAATACCAAAAAGTCTTGTTGGTTTTCGATATCTCCTGATTCGTTGTCGTAATCAAAAGACATCATTTTATTTTGGCGTGTGTCAATATAAAACATTTTATTCGCAGCCATTGTCCATGCTAAACCATTGGAGACTTTTATATCGGACAGTATTCTTGTGACTTTCAAATCATTATCTAACCTATATAGACTTCCTACTGCATCTCTTGGTGGATCTATAGACATAGTTCCTGCCCAAAGTCTTCCAGCTGGGTCACATTTTCCATCATTGAATCGATTGTGAGGTAAATCGCTTTCTGGATCAACAATATGATTCAATTCTTTTGTTGCACGGTTAAAAAATGCAAATCCATGTTGCATAGCTAATAGTAAATGGCCATCATCGCATGGAATTGCTGCCCCTACCATTTGGCCGATATTATCGGTAATGCATGTCATATTTTCCATATTACAAGTATGGATTAGTCCATTTGGAATATCTACCCATATCAATTCATCGGTGCGATAATCCCAAACAGGACCTTCTCCGAGAATCGTGTTTTCTATTTTAATTATTGGTTCTACTTTCATAAGTGAGAATTAATTTGGTTTCTGAGCTAATGCTTTCAAGTACCATAGTCGACTCGATGAGCATATAAACTGTTATAGCTCTCTCAAGCTTTATGTTAGATAAATTTATATCCAATAAGGCAAACTCAGTAAAAACACAAAAGTCAACACAAAAAATCCTATCAAATAATAACTAACTGTATCCAATTTTCCAGGCATAACATACCAACCATTTTGTTTTTCTGGAAGACCTCCTGCTATAAATATTTCTTTCTGACCTGGTATAGAGTATGCAGACCATTTAGCTTGACGACCATCTAAAATTATACTTGAAAATATTGACACTACAATATTTACTCCTGCTCCTACTACAGCATACCATGGCCAAGCGACATTTGTTTGTGTAGCAACAAGTGCAAGAACAAGAAATCCAGCGACTACCCCTATCAATAACCCCTTCTCAGTCGTATGTTTAGAATAAAAGCCTAAACCATACATACTCAATTTGGCACCTACAAAATAGGAACCAACTTTTGTTAATAATTCCAAAATCGAACCAGTAGAATTAGTAAATGCTATAGCTGGAATAACAATTAAACCAGCCCACAAGACTGTAGACCAGCGAGCGACTTTTAAATAATGCTCAGGTGTTTCATTTGGTCTCATAAATTTTTGATAAAACCCTTCTGTGGAAATTGTGGAGAATGAATTCAGAGCTGAGGATAAACTAGACATACTGGCTGCCAAAACTGCAGCTGCAATGATGCCAATAAATCCGTTAAAACCTTCTTTTTCTGCAAATTCCAACATGATGGTATTGTCATTATCAAATACGCGTCCATCATAATATTGGTAAAATAGCACGCCTATGAATATAAATAGGAAATAAATAAAAAATGCAGCGAAGCCCATTAATGCCAACGATTTTTTTGCATCTCCCATATTTTTAGCACCGAGCGTCCGTTGCATCATCATTTGATTTGCACCATATACGGTGACATGATAGATAGTCATTGCTATGACACCCGCCCATACTGTAGTTGTCTTTGTAAAATCTGTATTCCAGTCTATTGGGTTTATTTTACCTTGAGACTTAAGTGTGGACAGCGTATCGCCAAGAGATTCAGGCATATTCTTTAATAAGACAATAAGTATGATGATACCGCCTATAAAGAATATTCCTGACTGTAAAACATCAGTCCAAATGACTGCCGTAATTCCTCCAAGTGACGTATAAACTAGTGTAATGAGAGAAACTATAATTATACTTTCGATGACACCAAATCCAGTAATATAACTGATGACTAAAGCTGATCCATACAACACTGCAGCCGATGATAATAATTGAGTCACAATAAAAATAATCGAAATAACATTTCTGGAGGTTTTACCAAATCTCTTCTCTTGATACTCATAAATTGAAACAACACCAGTTTGCATAAAGAATGGAACGAACAGTGCCATCACTAGAATTATAACTAAGGGATAATTTAGATGAATTGCAATAACTGATAAGCCTTCTTTGTATGACCAAGCTGGCGCACCTAAAAATGTCATTGCACTGACATAGGTCGCAAGGACTGAAATGCCAATCGCCCACCATGGAGTAGTTTTCCGTCCAATATAGAAGTCTTCAGCAGTGGTTACTTTCTTTGACAAGACAAAACCTAATGCTAGATTTGCAAGGAGATAAATTATAATAATTGACCAATTAAAAATTCCAATCTGTTCCATGCTACTTCGTTTTGTTTCAGCATTATATTTAGAAAGCATCAAATAGGTACTTCCTTAATATTTCTTACATTAAATTAACTCTTCCTTCTTGCCGTATCGTCTCACACGCAAATCAGCTTGTTCTTTATGACCCACAAATCCTTCAATTTCACATAGTCGAGAGCAGTAACTACCTACTAAGGCTGAAGCTTCATCCGTTGTCACTTTTTGGTATGTACACGTCTTGATAAATTTCCCAACCCAAAGGCCACCTGTATATCGAGCTGCTTTTTTCGTTGGCAGAGTGTGATTTGTACCGATGGCTTTATCACCATAAGCTACGTTTGTGCGGTTGCCTAAAAACAAGGCTCCGTAATTTGTCATGTTTTCCAGAAAGTAATCAGGATTTTTAGTATTGATTTGAACATGCTCACTAGCGATATCATCCGCTACTTCAACCATCTCTTCTTCACTTTCTACTAAAATGACTTGGCCATAATCTACCCAGGCTTTCCCTGCTATATCGGCAGTAGAAAGTACTGCTAATTGTCTTTTGACTTCATCATCAATTGCCATAGCTAAATCTTCGCTTGTTGTTAATAGCACAGCTGGCGAATTGGGGCCGTGTTCTGCTTGACCTAAAAGATCAGTAACTACTTGTTGTGCATCACAAGTTTCATCTGCAATAACCAAAGTCTCTGTTGGACCAGCTAATAAATCAATTCCAACCTGTCCAAAAAGCTGTCGTTTTGCTTCGGCTACAAACTGATTACCTGGCCCTACAATCATATCCACTTGTGGCATGCCAACACAACCGTAAGCCATTGAAGCCATAGCTTGGACACCGCCCAAAATATAAATCTCGTCTGCGCCTCCAAAATGCATAGCAGTCACAGTTTCTGCAGGTGGCATTCCAGATTTTGGGTCGGGAGGCGTGCAGGCAATAATTCTTTTTACACCAGCCACTTTAGCTGTCAAAACGCTCATATGTGCTGATGCTACCATAGGGTATCGGCCACCCGGCACATAGCATCCTACACTGTTTACTGGAAGATTCTTATGGCCCAAAATCACTCCTGGTATTGTTTCGATTTCTACATCTCGAAGAGCAGATTTTTGAATTTGCGCAAATCGTCGCACTTGTACTTGCGCCCATTTTATATCTTCTTGGGTGCTCTCTGACACTGTGGATATTATGTTTTTGATTTGTTCATCAGAAAGTCTAAATGATTCTGGATTCCATTTATCAAACTTGTTGGACAACTCTCTAACAGCTTCGTCTTTTCGGGTAGCGACATCATATAATATGCCTTCTACAATTTTACGAGTCTTGGTTTGGTTCGCAGAAGAATCTGCTTCTGCGATTCCTTTTTTGATATACCTAATTGCCATGTTATATATTTTTACTGGTTAATTAAGACCAATATTTGTCCTATTAATATTTTAATATTTATTAAAGAACACTATGTCTCGTACAATAGCCTTGTCAAGATTCATATTTTTTAATAAATGATTTTCACTATCGTAGCTATAAAACTCAAACTCATTATTATTTGCAAATAATTTAGCTGCCAAACTTTCTGACCATTGATATGGAACAGAAGTATCATTGGTCGCGTGATGGATAATTAAAGGCGTCGAAAGATCTTGGATAAAATTAATTGGGTCACCAGAATCAATGTCGTATACATAGCCTAACTTATTTACTACACTATCTACACTTGAAGTATATCTACTCATAGATTTCGTATTAATGACATCTTCATTTTCACCACTCCATTTAGCATAATGAATTGCTTGTTCCCATATCGTCGATGAAACACCTGCCCAAATGCTCGCTGCTTTTATTTTATTTGTTGCTAAGAGTATTTTTAATCCGACGTCTCCACCCATCGAATGTCCCATAAAATATATATTATTCAAATTCACGTTTTCCAAACTTTTTAAAGCATCAATGAGATGCAAAATGTCAATAGCATAATAGCTACTTGCTAGATAACTTGTCTTAGTAAATTCGAATCCATCGCTGATATTATGCCCACGATAATCTGGGGTAAGCACTAAAAATCCATTTTCTGCATATGCTTCTGGTATACCTCTATAGTAATCGCCGGGTCGCCAGTATTGTCCTGTTTCATTACTGACTCCATATCTCTTAGGCTCAGGATGGAAGCCATGACCAAATATTAGAACTGGAAATCCTTTAACTGGAATTTCTATTTTGGGTGTATTGACTAAAGTGTAAATTTTCAAACTATCGGAATAAAATGAATATAGGCTTGAGTTGTAAAGTTCTGCGCCATGAACATTCTTTTCAAAATTGAAGTCAGCTTTATATGTTCGATTGCGAAGTCCTTCTATGGAGATTGGCGCATAATATTTTCTAGTTTCTTGTTTAAGTACTTTAGGTACAGTAGTCTCTTTGCAAGAAGAAAAGATAATTACAAAACAAATAAATAATAAACTCAAGTAAAGATGACATACAGCCACTCTTCTATTAGTTAGATTAGAATTTCTATCAAAATAATTCACTATAAAATTTCTGGAGCTTTAGGATAATCTTGTCCAACTACTAAATATGCAAATCCATATGTCTTAGCAGTGATGCTTCTTTCTGATCCTTTCGGAAACGTAAAAATATCACCGTTTTTCAAGGTCGCAGATATTCGTTTTCCCTTATGGGTACATGCTATTTGGAATTTTCCACGGTGGACTATGATAACTTCCACTTCATCTCTTCTATATTTTCCAGTCCGACCTGTATTATCAGATTGTAAACCATAGACATTGAATTGATCTCCTTTCGGATCTCCTTGTTTTACTTGGAAATTATGTCCCTTTGAATCTTTAGGACCAAGTACATCAATCCATCTTAGAGTTTCGGGTGTTTGGTTTGGAAAGCCTTTGAAAGGAGATGGCTTATATGTTCCTACTCGTCCGACATGGGCTCTCATTTGTTTAGCAGTATATTGATCAAACTTATTTAGCTGAGTAGCCGATAATTTTCGTTTGGCCTTCATTCCTTTTGGAACAGTTTCGCCGATAGTCGTATCAACTAACTTTCCATCTTCTAATAATACTAAGCCATGACCTTTTGCTTCTTCGATAACTCTTGGGGCCCATACGACTCCACCACCAGCATCGTCATGTCCAAGAATTGAAAAAATCATCCCATATTCGTCTCCTACATTTTCAAATCCTCTAAACATATTTGTAGGTAATGAGATGATATCTCCTGGATGGACAATTGTTTCTCCTTTTTCATCATTGTTCCAATAGAATCTCCAAGCACTACTAAAGACCATGAAAACTTCCGCCGTAAAATGTGAATGTGGTGAATTTTTAGTCCGAGGTGGCTGTCCCGCAGCGCCAATGCAAAAGCCATGTTTTTCGGAAAGATTTACTTTTTGATGTTTGCTCTCTGATACGCCGCCTCCAATAATGCTATAATTATCTTTGAGATCACTGCCAGGAGTCTTGGCATCTATAAATGCTGCTTTGCAAGGAATTAAATCCTTATAGCGAATTAGTCTTTTTTCCAATGCAGTTTTTGCCATTTATATAATTATATTCTTAATTCAAACATTAACTTGGTCTCGGTGTGCTGTACCCGTAAGCAGGGACGCTTCTCTATTACCTATCACGGTCCACTCTCTTTTTCTATTTCTAATAATTTAAAAATGTTGACACCTAATTGTTCCAAAGCATCAATTAAATCAATAAACACCCAATTTTCTTTCAATTTATCACCTTCTCTTCGCCAATAATCTACCACACGTAAAGTGACTTTTTTACCAGTCGCTTTTAGGCCCAACCATCCATCTCCATTGTGCGTCCCATACATTGCTGGAAAACCGAAATCGCAACTGTAATGACCATCACCTATCTGCGCAAAATAATCTTTTCCTATTTTCGGTATAATGCCACGATCAGGAAATCCAAGCAAAAATGGTAGCTGATGATTATCCTGAAATCCTTTCAAACCTCTGGTCGTTCCAATGCCAGATGGCCCATACCACATCATGTTTTTCTTATCCCAAAATCTCTCTTGCGCCATGCTATCCAACGTTTTACCATCATACTCGCCCAGTGCATCGAGCATAGCATTCGTGAGATCTAATGTTTTTTGTCCTTCGATTTTATCTATTGGATAATTCACAATGCCGTCTCCAGTCATTGGAATGGGAGGAACCCAATCGATTCCGCGACTAAGAATGAAGTTAAAACCAGCTTGCCGTAATACGTCTAACATATCGAAGAAATACCACGCTTTGATAATCTTATTTTTTTCAATTAAATATGTCGTGGAATACCGTAACCAAGTTGGCTGATTTGTAGCTGGTATTCCTAGCCAGTCTTTTTTCCATGTTCCTATTAAATTTCCTGTATAACTCACATATTCACGTCCTTCGTATTTACCACCAATTAGAATATACGGTTGGTTTTCCAAATCTGGCAGGGATTCAATCATTGGCAGCCAAAACTCATTGGTAAATCCTTCTTTACCATTTATTTCTTTAAATGGTTTAGTAACGTTTAGCTGAACATTTTGGGAAACATATTTTCCGATAACTTCGGAAATATACTTTTTGGAATTTCCCGCTGTATTTAGTTCTTCTATAAATGAAAGAATGTTTTGTTTATTATTTGAATCACAAACATCAGTGGCAATTGGAAGAGTTGCATTTTCTACCTTAACATTTGCATAAATTTGAAGCAAAACATCATAGCCATCGAAGACAATCCATTCCTCATTTATTTTACCATCTTTTACGATGTAATGGCAAATCCCAGGCATTATGATTTCCTTTCCACTTGGAGAACTAAAAAATCCATCGCCACTATGTGTTGCAATCATTTTCCATCGAACAGCAATTTCCGTTTCATGATCTATTTCATTGGAGGTAATTCTTTGTACTTCAAATTTGATATTAGAAAAGGAGGCAAAGAGGTCTACTAGATATTCCTTCAATTGTTGTGGTCCTACTAATTTATTCTCGCATATGGCATGAGTCGTAGCAAGTACATTGTAGAAATCTTCTAGTTGGTCAAATTTTTGATTTGCCCAGATGTTATTATAAAGGTCATTTATAAGTCGTTCAGGCATGGTTAGGTCCAGCTGTTTTGTTTTACCGTTTACGTTTGTTGAAAAGTTAGAACTTAAATAGCTTTCAGAGGGGATTCCATTTTGATACGTCGTATCTCTTTTTGCCATTTCGACAGGGTCAAACCCCAATTGCATTATTAAATGGAGATTATCTCTGACCAACCATTCTTCGAATATTTTATTTTCTCGTATAGCACAGTCTGCAATTGTTCTGAAGAAAACTCTCTTTCCTGTCGCATCACCATAAGGCGTTGGCCCAAGATTAGTAGCTGTAGACGAAATTCTATGAGACGAGAAAAATTCTCCATTGTCACTTCGTGACCAAATGACAGCTTCACCATTCATCTTTCTATCTGGAAAAGAAGACAGGGTCTTTATGGTTCCTGAGACGACGGATTCAACATCTTGTATTGTTTCTGCTCCAGAGTGGATAAGAACATCTTTTTCGTAAGTATCATAGATAACCCAGATAGCCCGCTGTTCCCATATTTCTTCGGTGATCTTTAAAATATAATCGACAATGTTATGATACTTGTCATCAAAACCCGGTAAGTCCTGATATGCACCATTGAGTGTATATATTTCCTTTTCTTTGAAAATCATCTATTCTGGTTCACTTAGTCTTTAATTCAATTCTTTTAATTCTTGAGATAATTTAGTCGAGACTGCTTGTAACATCATGCTATCAGATTGCAAAGCAATAAATCGAAATCCTTTGTGAATCATGATTTGGGCTTGCTCTATATTGGGCACCCAAACACCAGGAATGATATCATTTTTATGACAACAAGCTAAAATTTTATCCACTGCATTTTCAAATATACCTCCATCGTCAGTTTTCTTATTTGTACCTGTTAATGACAACCTTAAATCACCAGAGCCTATAAAGATCCCATCCAAACTATTTACCTCACAGATTCCTTCTATATTTTCAACAGCTTCTTTTGTTTCTACCATAGCAATAGCTAATGTTTCTTCATTTGAGTGATCACCATAATCGGCTCCTGCATATATTCTCTGACGCGTAGGCCCGAAACTTCTATATCCTAATGGAGGATAACGACAGGCTCCAACAAAATTTTTACAATCTTCCTTTGTGTTGATCATGGGACAAATAATTCCCTCAGCTCCCATATCGAGTAATCGCATGATGTCTCCTGGTTGATTCCAGTTTGCTCTTGCAAGTGGTACGGCATCTGTTGTCGAAATGGCCTGCATCATCTGCATAGCTGTTTCCATAGAGTGTAGTCCATGTTGCATATCTACTGCCACACTATCCCATCCTGCATTAGCCATCAGTTCTGCAGACCATGTATTAGGGATGTGCAGCCATCCACAAAATACCGCCCTATTGTTTTTCCAAATTTCTTTAAGTCTATTTTTTCTCATTGAAGCTCAGTTTTACAAACATCCACAGTTTCTTTCAGGTGCAAGATATTTAGTTACATCATGTGGTATTAATTTTGATTCCACCAATCAATAATGTTTCGATTGACTTCATCTGGCTGTTCCATTGTACTGAGATGACCACATTTCTCAATTATCACAAGTTTTGAATTGGGAATCAATTGAGCAATTTCTTTATGTATTGCAGGAGTACAAACCATATCTTCCTTACCTGTCATCACTAAGGTAGGACATTTAATATCTGATAAATCCTTTGTTGAATCAGGCCGAGCTAACTGGGCTTTAATTTGACGATAAAAATTTTCTTCACCTGTATTGAGCGCCATTTTTAGTATAGCTTCTCGCATTTCTGGTGATTTGGCATGATCAGGATGGAGCATTGCATCTTTCAAGAAATCAGTTGTAATTTTTCTGAATTCGCCAGTTGCTGACATGCCTATGAAGCGTTGTTGCTTCCTGCGAGTTTCTTCAGAAGCTTTTCGGTGATTAGTATTTAGTAGTATCATTTTCTTGATTCGGTTAGGCACTTGTCTCCATATTTCAAAAGCGATGATCCCACCATAACTTAAACCTATAATTGAAAAATCACCTTTTACTTTGGCTATAATATTTGCAGCCACTATGCTTAAATCATCAGAACTTGATATATCCCCAATCTGACAATCAGCTAAATGTTTTAGTGCGATCAACTGATGTTTAAAAAGAGTTTTATCACATAAGGTTCCCGGGAGCATGACCAAGATTTCTTTCATACAAAGTGCGTATAAATTATTTTATTTTTCAAAGCTTACCAAAAGGTAATTTTAAAGAGATTATCTCTTAATAAAATTCCTCTTAGCAAACTTATCTTATATGAAAAAACTAGTTACATTTTTTGAGTGAGATCTTAATTTTGATACCAATGCTTTGCAGTAATATTATCTCCTCCAATATTTGACGAAGCAGAACTGTAATTTGTGGAGTTCACAGACTGTTCGAGACTCGGATAGAAGACTCTTGTAGGAATAACTCCATTGGTAACAGTCGTAGCTAATGGACCTGGCACTAAATTAGGAAGACCAGTTCTTTTATGAGTGCCCCACATTTCAATAGTATTATTCATAAACATGGCAATCCATTTCTGCTCTATTAGGCGTTCCATAGAATCATCCCAAACAACATCTCCTCTTGATAGAAAATCTGATGGCATGGAAATACCCCAATAATCCAAGTTGCCAGCAATGCCTTTTTCATAAAACTCTTGAGCTGTTGATGTTGAAATAGATCCTTGCATAGCAGCTTCTGCTAAAATAAATTGTACTTCTGCATAACTAATAATCACCCAGTCCAATAAGCCTTGATTTTCTTGAAACTTAGTTGTAAACTGAGAAGCAAATAATTCAGCATTTCCACCAGTACCTTGTGCTACTTCTCTGGTTGTGCCACTCATAACCCCTAAGTAAGGACCGTCTGTAGCACTTGGATCAATAGGCTTGTCCGCAAAAAATGCTAATCGTGGATCATCATCTGCATCGTCATTAGGATCAACGCCATCTAAAGAATTAACGAATCTAACGGATGGACTTAATCCACCTAATGCAGTCAGTAAGGAAAAATCAGAGGTATTTGGTGCTAAACCACTAAAATCATAGATTGCAGCTTCATTATTGTTCTCAATGATAGGAAAAGTAGTTGGATCAGATACGATAGCATTTATTTGACTACCAGCATTAATTGAACCTTGATTTGACAATCTCAATAAATAACGTAATCGCAGAGAATTCGCCATTTTTCTCCAATTCATCACTTCCCCACCGTATAATATATCACCGCCTAAAACAAATCCTTGTGCATCGTTTGCAAGGATTTGGTTGGCTTCTTCCAATAATTGCAATACTTGTGGGTAAGTATTTTCTTGTTTGTCATAAGCAGGTTGTACATTATCTAATCCAAGTGCTGCTTCCGAAAATGGTACGTCTATCCATAACTCTGTTAAAGAGGCTAAATAAAAGGCGTTTAAAATTTTCCCAGCTCCTATGTAAGCATCCAAGCCATTCGATTCCGCATAGGCGATAGATAAATTATTATCGTTCATTGCTTTATATGTTGCAGACCAGAAGTTATTAAAATCATTGGAGCCAGCCGCAAAATCATAAGCATCTAATCTATTTTCATTTCGATAGACCTTGTATTGCATGATTTGGTTGGTCAAGTTTAATTGCACATTTAAATGTGCATTTGCTGGACCAAAAATAATACTTGGTAATAAGTTACCCGAGGTAGCTTCTGATGGGCTATTGGGATCAATATTTATTTCTTCAAAATCGCCAGTACAAGCACCCATAAGGAGCGCGACTACGAATATCATGTATAATTTAAAATTTTTCATTTTTTTTATTTTATGAATTTAGACTCAATTCTGAATTTAGATTGTTTAGAAAAAATTGCCAATTAATAGTCAAATTTTCTTGTGCGATTCTTTCAGAATAAATCATTTGATGCATTAGAAAAAATTATTACGCTAGAAAGTAACTCCTAAGTTAAATCCGAATGTCGCTGCCCCTGGTAATTGGCCAATTTCAAAACCTGGCAAATAAGAACTACCAGTGAAGGTTAATACTTCAGGGTCAAAATGTCTAACAAAATCCGTCTTAGTCCAAGTCGCTAAGTTTCTGCCGAATACAGACAATCTAAGCCCTTGAATATTGGCATTGCTAAAGTATGATGCTAAGTCAACACCAATAGAAATTTCTCTTAATTTTAAGAAAGTAGCATCATAGGTATTGGCTTCAATATTATTTCTATCATAGAAAGCTCGATACCAATCATAACCAGTTGTCGTTTCTGTATTTGGTATGAAACCACCACTACCATTCTCCACTACTCCTTCTGGTACGAAGTCACTCTCTCTGTTTGCTAAAGATTCTGTAACTGTTCCTGATCTATATAGTTGAGAACCTGTCAAAGTATAGAAATCCCCACCAGAACGATAATCAAGGAATATATTTAGACTAAAATTATTATACCTTAATCTATTGTTGAACCCTAAACTCCAATCTGGATTATAATTACCTAATTTTTTAATATCATTCCCCAGTCTTGGTCTTTTGAATCCACCAATATCATCATAGATAATATCGCCATTAGGACTTCTTTCAAAACCTCTACCGTAAAGATCCCCCATTCTTCCTCCTGGGCGGGCTTCAATTGTTCCTCCATTTGGTCCTTGTGCTATTATTAAAGTTTCGATTCCATCTGCCAATTCAATTACTTCTGATCTACTAGCCGCAAAATTAAAGGAAGACGTCCAATCGAGGGTATTAGATCTTATTGGACTTAATGTTAATAATACTTCCGCTCCTCTACTTTGGATTTCACCAGCATTAAAAATTCTGACAGATGTTCCTGATGCGGCACTAATAGGCGCTCGCAAAATTTGATCCGTCGTATTATAGTTATATAGATCAATGTCTAATTTTACTCTATTTCTAAATAATCTTAAATCCATACCAATTTCAAGAGCTGTTGTATTTTCACTCTTTATATTAGGATCAGTAATGGCAGATGGATTAGTTACAGAACCTGGTAGTACGCCAAGATTGAAGGTGTTATTAATAATACCTGGGTCTGTACTATTACCAGTTTGTGCAAAACTACCTCTAAATTTTAAGTAGGTAACTGCTGATGGTAAATCGACCATTTTTGAAACAACAGCACTGAAACCAATTGCTGGATAAAAGAAACTCTGATTACCTTTAGCTAAGGTAGAAGACCAATCATTTCTGCCAGATACATCTACAAATAATTTGTCATCAAAGCTAAATTCCATTGTTGCATAAGTACTATTCAATTTTCTTTCTGTATCATTTTGTACCAGTAACGGCGTGTCCGCTGCATTGCCTAAACTGAAAACACCAAGAATAGCTAAAGCATTAGTTTGTGCAATTTTATTAGAAATTGTTTGTCTATAAGAACTTGCTCCTACATTTCCTGTGAAACTTATTTTACCAGTTAGATCTTTAGTGTAAGACAATAATCCGTCAACGTTAAACTCATTCAAACGAACATCTTGTTCTCTGTACATTCCTTGTCTGAAAGCAGGTTGTCCAGGTGCTCTTCTCGACCGTCTTCTATCTTCAAAAGAATCTCCACCAACTCTGACAAAAGCAGAAAGATTATCATTCAATTGATAATTAGCTTTGATATTACCGAAGAAGCGGTTGTGGTTAAATCCATTTAAGTTTTCATTGACAATTAGGTGAGGATTTGTTCCCCATGAAAGAAAGTAATTTTGAGCTACATATTCTTGATTAGGCAACCAATAATCTTCATAGGCATCAAGATCGAAATTTTTCATCGTCCAGAGCATACTATTCATCAAACCACCACCTCCATAGCCTATAGTAGGCACGTTGTCTGAATTGCTATTGACATAGTTACTTGATAAAGAAATAGATAATTTCTCAGTAAACTCGATCCCCATTCTAATACCGACATTTGATCTTTCATAGTCTGTATTAGGGACAATACCTGTTTTATTAAGTCTTCCTAAAGAAACACGTCCGTAAGCATTTCCTTCTGAAAAAGACAAAGCTAAATTGTTATTAAAAGAAACGCCTGTATCAAAAAAGCCTCTTCTATCCGCTCTTTGAAGGAAGGGAGTAGCCTCAGGACTTGGGTCACTAGGCGTCGCTTGGGCAATGGGTGTTCCATCTGTTCTTGGTCCAAAACTTCCTCCCCAGTTCGACCGATATTGATTAGCATCGTCTCCCCTTGTCCCACCACCACCATATTCATTTTGTTCATCCCAGAATCGATTAACTACGTCCGTAGAAATACCTGTATTAAATTCAATACCCATTCCCTCGGTATTTTTTCCAGACTTAGTGGTGATAACTAAAACACCATTAGTCCCTCTTTCACCATATAAAGCAGCTGCTTTCGGCCCTTTCAAAACAGTTACAGATTCGAAATCATCTGTATTTAAATCATTCAGGCTATTTCCATAATCTACAGGCATATCACTGGTTACTGGATTACTTCCAATACCTATATATTCGTTAGAGATTAAGACACCGTCAACTACTAATAGTGGTTGATTCTTATTAGGGTTCAAAGAAGATTCGCCTCTTAAAACGATTCTAGAAGAAGAAACTGCTGACCCATTATTCGTGATCACATTTAGTCCTGCAACCTGACCAGATAATTGTTGAGATATATCCCCTACACGAGATTGATTGATATCAGCTCCCTTTAAGGTTTGAGCAGCATAAGATATTCTTTCTTTAGATTTTGTCAAGCCTAAAGCTGTTACGACAACTTCATCCAGAAGGGCACCTGTCTGTAATAGTATATCAAGCCTACTTTGTCCAGAAATGGGGACATCTTGATTTGTATAGCCTGTATAGCTGATAGTCAATACGGCATTATCATCAGCAACTTGTAGAGAAAAGTTTCCATCTACATCTGTTATGGTACCATTAGTTGTACCTTTTTCAGTGACAGTAGCACCAATCAGTGTTTCTTCGCTTTCAATGTCGGTTACTGTGCCCGTAATCGTTCGCTGGGCCATCACCAACTGAACCGAGAGCAATGTTAACACGATTAATAATAATTTTAATTTCATAATTAAAACAGTTTAAAGTTTTGAATTTTGATACGATAATTTTAGGCATAGAGACTTAATCTCCTGTATGACAACAGAATTCTATGACCTAAAGCCAAGTAATTTGTGATTCGGAAAAAAACCAAGTTAAACTCAGTTTTGTTTATCTTCCTTTATCTAAAAGAAGTGTTTATATATTTAGTAGTTAATCAGTTCGTAATTTTTGAGAACCATACACGCTGCACCTCTGGAACTAAAATATCGTCCTAAAGGGGACGCAGTCACTACACAGTTTTTAAGCGCATTAACGAGCCCCGTTTTATGCATTCCAACTTTCATGGCATCCAGATAAAATTCCTTTATCATAACAAATTCTCCACCTAAGACTATTTGGTTGGGATTTAATAGATTCACCAGATTGCCAAGAGCTTGACCAAGGGTATGACCTTGCTTACTTAACAGTTTAATAGACAAGGCATCTCCTTTGAGTGCTGCATCTAAAATATCGTGATATTTATAATTCGATATTTCTTCTATTTTGAAATAGATTGAAGTTTCACCTGCTTTCAATTCTTCAATTAAATCTTCCAAAAGCGCATTACCAGCTATCTCGGTGTTTAAACAATTTCGTTTACCACAGCTACACAATCTTCCTTTGGTTCCCATCTGAACATGCCCAAAATTTCCAGCAAAACCTTCTGCACCAAAAACAATATTTCTATTTAAAATTATACTCAAACCAAGACTCCTACTGACCTTGATAAACAATGTATTCTCAACTCCTTTTGATGCACCGAATGTTTGTTCTGCAATGCTTAATGCTCTTGTATCATTATCAATCCACACTGAAAGCTTCAGCTCTTTTTCGATATACTCTCTTAAGGGAATTTCGAGATTATTAAAATAATCAGCTGACTCTCCTGTATGTCCATTTACACTGCCTCTCATCGCAATACCAACTCCAATAATTTGGTCTGGGCTTGCAGGAGAGTCCTGAATATTACTTTTAACAAATTCAAGAATATAATCCAAACATTCTTCAGAGTCTTCTAAACGAAACTCCCGATTGAATGATTTATGTACTATTTCTAAATCTATCCTGACTACACTAACGTGAATCCACTTGGATAAGACTTCGACACCTACTGCATAAAACTGACTGTCATTCAATGTATATACCGCTGGCTTTCGACCATTGATCGTCGTCTTCTTTCCATCCTCAATGACCAAATCTTGCTTGAGCAATTCTTTAATTAGCTTTGTCCCAGTAGGCACACTTGTTTTCACATGTGAAGCAATTTCCGGTATCGTCTGAGCATCCTTTGACCTCGACAGATAACTTAAAATACTTTTGAGCTGTTTAAACTGACGATTCTGCTTACTAGCTCCATTGGTTTTCTGGGGCTTTGAAAAATTTAATTGTTTCATAAAGACATGTGTTTAAACAACTACTAAACAAATATATTTTTCATTATAACCCTAAGTTAATAAATAAATTTATTAACTTAATAATAGTTGCTGTAATATTTTTTAAAAGGTGTTGATAACTTCGAAAGTACAGATTTCAATAGGTTATTATATGCCTTTAGTTGATGACATTATTAGTTGATGACATTATGTAAGTATACGTATACCATAAAATGATAATGTGAGCTTACGGTATCAAGGATGTAGTCCTGATCCAAAATCTTCATAAATGTATGTGAGTTACTGTTCATTCATGATGGCAATCAAAAGGGTATTATACAAGACCTGATCCTTCTTATAGTATAACTTCCACCTGGCAGCAGAACTAAAGGCACATCTTAACGACCCATGATTGCCTTTGTGACTTCATGCTGCTACGCCAATGACATTTTAAATTTTTCAAATATCAATTTGGCAATAACCAAATCCTCAATCGCCATACCAGTAGACTTAAATAGGCTGATGGTATCATGATTAAATCGATTAGATACTGGGGTCTGACAAATATCGTGAAGTGTCCCCTTTATATTGGACAAATCTAATTTGCCATCTTTGATAGCCTGAACTATTTCGCCTGCATGATGCGGTGTGACATCACGATTATCCACATAGACTTCACAAGCCGCGACGACATCAGTCGCTACCTCGATCATATCAGTGGTGAATGAGCCAGCAAGATCCAGATGCTGTCCTTTCTTAACATGGCTTAGCTGAATAATTGGAGAAGTGGCTGAAGTGATACAACTGATGATATCTACTTTAGAAATAATAGAATCAAATGACGCTACAGCTTCTACTGAAACCTCCATCTCATCTAAGTCTTCCACGACTTGTAAAGACTTGAGATGATTCCTACCCCAAAGGTATATTTGATTAACATTGCTCTGCGAAGCATATGCCCTGATATAGTGCGGAGCTATCCGTCCATTACCTATGATAAGCACAGAAGATGCTTCCTTCTTTGCTAAGCAAGAGGCTGCTAATACAGAAGTGGCAGCCGTCCGCATGTGAGTGATCAGCTTAGCATCCAGACTGGCGACAGGTATACCCGTCCGAGCATCAAAAAGCAAATACCTGCCGTTCAGGTACGGTGTGCTTGAGCCAGCGTTATCTGGGGTAGCAGAAATGATCTTGACTCCAAAGTAAGCGTGATTATCCCACGCTGGCATGATTAGCACGGTATTATCTATGGTGCTGATGTCGCTCTGATACTGATGTACCGATTTCGGTGGACATGATATGTGATTATCGCGAAAGGCCTTTCGAAGCGCTTCAACTAGCGCCGGATACTGCAAAGCTCCCTCTATAAATGCATTTCCAATATGGATCACGCGATGTGCTATTTTAGACCATAACTAATCTACATATAATTTTGAAAAGTGTCTATGTGAATAAATACCATATCATGGTTGTCTGGTCCACAGATATAGGTAAATTTAAAATGCCATCCTATTACATACCAAACCTACAATTACCATCCAGGAATAAAATTCAATCCAAACTGTACGCTCGAATTTTCCTCTAATGGGAAGGCCCAATACGGCTCCAAGATCATCGCGCCAAATAAATTTACTCGCGCTGAGACTCCTATAGATTTGGCGAAATGTGGTTTTAAGTTTTCTATCGTACCTTCTCGATCGACTACTACAGGCTCTCCATCGCTGAAGTGAGAAAATTCATCAAACACTACTCCGCCGTCAAAGAAGAAATTTAGGTCCGTAAGCAAGAATTTAGACCCAATTAAAGCAAGCTGTTTAGGTCCAGTAAAAGGTATCCTTATTTCAGCATTAAACATCCCAATCTTTGATCCTAGCAGCTGACCTAGATTGATACCGCCACCGATAGGATTATTAATATTGCTGTCGAAGACAAAATCATAACCCCTGATGAAGCCCATGTTACCAGCATATATTGGAAATATTGAGTTGATATTAGTCTCCCATCGTGAATAAGCCATTCCTCTGAATGCCAAACTCACTGGCTTCATCCAGAAATATTTTCTCACATCGACAAGCGCGCCAGTAAAGTTATTGATGCCGAAATTTTGCTCTACTTGGACGCGCAGTCTATGCCCGCCCAGCGGCGAATAGGTCAGTCCAAAAAATGAATTATCCTCAACGTACGCTGCATTGAATGTGGCAGTGTTACCTTTTTTCAAATTAAAGAATTGATTAAACCTAAACTCATCACCTGTCTCCACTTTCTCCTCCTCAGATCCTATAAATCGAAAGCCTTCAGTATAGTAATTATTTCGCTGGTCCAGCCTGAAAAATTGACGCCCAACACTGCCTCCTGCCTCGAACCGTTTCGTCGTAGACAGCGGATAATGAATAAAGCCATTCGCTGACATATTATAAATCCTCAACAGATTCACCTGATCCACGATGACGGGTATCGTCTCTCCGTTGCTCAGCTCGAGCTCATCTGCGAAAGGTCGAGTATTAAAGCCAGTCAAGTTAGGGATAAAGGATAAGCCTCCTCCGTAGGCTAATTTATGCTTACGGTTGAGGTATTGCACCTGACCTCCAAAGTCGAGATAGGATCCATTCAGCGCCAGCTGAGTAAATAGTTGGTTGTTACCTAAGATGTCGCTGAAGAGTAGATCTATTCCTCCTTGTAGTCCAGTATAATTTTGGAATCTCGAGTTGGACACGCCGATGCCTCCACCTCCTCCAACATAGTCTAACTTAAAGTTGGACTTGTAGCCTACATCCCTTATTTCTGATTTATCTATGATAGCTAAATCATCAATATTACGCAGATTACGATTTACAATGTCAGTCTGACCCAGTCCTGTGACAGGGAGAGTGCCCGCCGAAAAATCCACCGCATCTGCCGCAACAGGCAGATTCATCAGGTCTTCCGTATCCGCTTGATACAGCACATAACTATGGTCATCGTAATGAGTATAGATCACTCGATCGCGCTTCGTTGATGCTGTGATGGCAGGAGAAAACCTGGAGATGCCACTAATACCCGTCAGAAGGTCAGTCATCTGAAGCACCTGAGTCGAATCGCTAACATACTTATATAGGTTTCTAAAGCCATCACGATCGGAAAAGAAATAAACATTTCCCTCGTGATCGTAGACAGGGTTCAGATTGTCTGCTGTGGGAAACACATCTAATATGGTGATGTCGCCTGAAAAATAGTCCATCTCAGCTAAATCAAATGAGTATCGACCATTAGTCCTCCCGTCGACCACACTTCGCTTATCGTAACTGAATAATAAAGTCTCCCCATCAGGCGAGAAGGACGGTTGAATCTCCGCGTAAACATCATCCGTAAGCTGCTGGACTCGACCTGACTTGAGGTTATAACTGTACAGGTCGGTCTGCCCTTGTACTAACCCGACCAGAACTATCTCTTTTCCGTTAGGGTGCCAAGCTGGATTAGCTAACGCTGGGATGCCAGGTATTGAGATGCTCTCTACCGTCTTACCAGATAGTGCCTCTTTTATGACTAATTTATTAGCCCCCTTACTGAAGCCGATGAAGGCAAACTCTTTACTATTAGGCGACCACGTACCTGTGGATTCCAAGAAGTTGAGCGCATCTAGATCTGTATCCTTAATGGTACTCGCTACCTTATTCATAACCTCGCCAGTACGCGCATCAGCTAAAAACAAGTCTGTAGAGAATAGATCTTTCTCTGACATGAATATGACATACCTACCATTGGGGCTAAGTGTCGGTGAGACGTTGATTCGGCCAGAATTGTCAGATGAGATAAGCTTCTTGCCTCTGATTCGCTCCTGCTTGTCTCCTAAGTAGGGCTCATAGTAAGTCTCCAGTGCTGACAACCACTGGCTGCTGACCGTCTCCAGCGAAGACCCTAATATGTATGGCACGGAAGTCTCCAGTCCATACTTCGCTGTCGTCGTGAATAGAGGCTCAATGACTTCGTCACCGTAGAGTCCAGCTAAGTAAGACCACGCAGCCTGCCCATAGCGATACGGGAAATACTTAGGGCTATTCATCTTGTCCAGACCAGGTAGATCATCGTTGATAATGGCATCCCGCATCCACATAGCAGTGAAAGGATCTACCCTACCGATGGACATGTACTCAGCCATACCCTCTACAATCCATAAAGGCAGATTGGCTAGATTTCTGATAGAGGTAGAATCACCATTGATCACCATATGAAACTGAAATGCATGCACCAACTCGTGTCCTAATACTTGATTCGTCTGCTGATTAGTAAATGTCAATGGCATAACTACTCGATTCTTCAAGCCCTCCGTGACCCCACCCGTCCCGACACCGATAGCGCCTGATATGGTATTGGTTTGTTGAAATTCTGCATGATTGTTATAGAAGATGATCGGGTTTTGGTGGTTGAAAGTATCCTTTGTGATTTGCTGGTGCATATCGTACCATTGCTCTGTCATCTGCGCAGTGCGGTCTATGACATCCTGATTCATAAGATAGTAATACATATCAAAGTGCGGAGTCTCCTTAACTTTAAAGTCAAAATTTCTATAGCGAGGTTTATTTTTACCAAAATACTGAGCTACACCTGGCAGGCTGTGCCCTAAGAAAATGAAGGCAAAGAGGAAGGCTGTTTTTCTCATCTGAATATATTTATAGGCGAGGTTGGTTATATTAAACAAAAAAATATAGTGCTTTAGTTTAGCCAGATGACGGGTACAATCTTAAAGAACTGATAAAATAGTAAGTATGGTCAAGCATATTTCTAAAATAATTACCATGTCAATTAATAATTTAGATATAGAATATATGTATCACTTCTCACTCTACTTTCAGATGATTAAGGCATTTAAGCTCAAGAAAGCTAATTAGATCTACCCGCATAGGACGAAGAAATAATTCGTCATCGCTTAGACAAATGACAAAATGGCTCTATTAAATGTTCGATTCATGACAAAATTTCTATGAATAGAGATAAATTGACATTGGATACAGATTTGATTAGTAGAAAGAAAAGACTACAAGCATATGACCTACGATATATTTACTGTAAAAGCTCAAGAGGCAATATTAAAAGCACAACAGATCGCGGGCGGTCTGGATCAGCAGAGCGTGGATACCGTACACCTACTTCGAGGGATATTGGAGACGGATGAAAAGCTCACAGAGTTTTTGCTCAATAAGATGTCCATCAATATCATTAGATTAAAGAAAGAAATAAACTTAGCGATCGAGCGATTTCCTAAAGTGGAAGGTGGAGATGGAAAGCAGTTTCTGACTAATGACGCTAACAAATCTAACAGCCGAGCCAAAAAATTAATGAAGGAATTCGGTGATGAATTTATCTCATTAGAGATGATGCTGCTCAGCATACTCAAGGGAAAGGATAAAGCTAGCCAAATACTCAAGGACTTGGGTGCTACTGAAGACGGTCTACGCAAAGCCATAGAAGAACTTAGAAAAGGACGCAAAGTGAAAGATCAGCATGCTGATGGAGAGTATAATGCACTTAATAAGTTTGCTATCAATCTCAACGAGCGTGCAGAGACTGGCAAATTGGACCCCATCGTAGGCAGGGATGAGGAGATCAGAAGAATGCTCCACATCCTCTCTCGACGGAAAAAGAATAATCCTATACTCGTCGGTGACGCAGGTGTCGGGAAGACGGCTATTGTAGAAGGTATCGCTTGGAGAATCGTACAGCAAGATGTGCCAGAAAACTTGCAGTCCAAAAGAATATTTGTACTCGATCTTGCAGCTCTGATCGCTGGAGCGAAATACAAGGGAGAATTCGAAGAGCGGCTGAAAGCGGTCATCAAAGAAGTGAATAGTGCCGCTGGCGAAATTATACTCTTCATAGATGAAATACATACGCTCATAGGAGCAGGTGGAGGTAATGGTGCCATGGACGCAGCTAATATTCTTAAACCAGCCTTAGCCCGCGGAGAGCTTAGGACGATTGGAGCTACGACATTGGATGAGTATCAGAAATACTTTGAAAAAGACAAAGCACTGGTCAGAAGATTTCAGACTGTCCTGATAGATGAGCCTAGCATAGAAGACTCTATCTCTATCCTCAGAGGTATCCAAGATAAGTATGAGGTGTATCATAAAATAGATATTTTAGATGAGGCTCTTGTATCTGCTGTAGAATTATCAAATCGATATATCACAGAGAGGAAGCTTCCAGACAAAGCCATAGACCTCATTGATGAAGCGGCAGCCAAGCTTAGATTAGAGCTTGACTCAGTACCTGATGAGATAGATGAGCAAAACCGAAAAGTGAGACAACTTGAGATAGAGCGTGAAGCCATAAAGCGTGAAAAAAATGAAAAGAAGCTCAAACGTGTCAATGAGCAAATTGCTAATGCTAAGCAAAGTCTGGATTCGCTAACTGCAGCTTGGCAGAGTGAGAAGGAGATCGTAGATCAAATGTCATCTATCAAAAAAGATATTGAGGACATGGAGCAGCAAGCAGCTAAAGCTGAAAGGGAGAGTGACTTTGAGTTAGTTGCCAAGATTAGATATGGAGATCTTAAGGCTAAGGAGGCTATGCTGAAGGCCACCGAGGAGAAGCTGGACAAACTCCCTGAGGAGACGCGTTTCACTAACGAAGAGGTGACGGCTAATGATATAGCTGAAGTCGTGGCGAGATGGACAGGCATACCTGTGTCAAAGATGCTGAAGAGTGAGAAAGATAGGCTACTTAAGCTGGAGGATGAGATATCCAAAAGACTCATAGGTCAAAAAGAAGCAGTCGTAGCTGTGGCTGATGCCGTGCGTAGGAGTAGAGCTGGTCTTGGTGACGAAAATAAGCCCATCGGCTCATTCATATTTTTAGGTCCGACTGGAGTGGGGAAAACTGAACTAGCTAAGACACTCGCAGAAGTGCTCTTCGATGATGATAAGGCGATCACCAGAATAGATATGAGTGAGTATCAAGAGAAGCACTCGGTCTCTAGACTGGTAGGAGCGCCTCCAGGGTATATTGGTTATGACGAAGGCGGACAGCTCACTGAAGCTGTCAGGAGACGCCCCTACTCCATCGTTTTACTTGATGAAATAGAAAAGGCTCATCCCGATACGTTCAATATTCTGCTTCAGGTCTTAGATGATGGCAGACTGACTGATAATAAAGGTCGCGAAGCCAATTTCAAAAATACCATTATCATCATGACCTCTAATATGGGTGCAGACGTTATCTTAGAAAACTTTGAGGATCTGGAGGCTGTAGGTGATGATCACAGAGGAGAGATTATAGAGACGACCAGAATGGAAGTCTTCGATATGCTCAAGGAAAATCTAAGGCCAGAATTTCTGAATCGGATCGATGAAAAAATCATGTTTTTACCTCTGACAAAAGCCGAAATAAAACTTATAGCCAAAATTCTACTGAAGAAGGTGCATAAAAACTTGGCAAGGCAGGATGTCAGTATTGAATTTACCGAGTCTGCGATGGACTTACTGGCTGATTTAGGCTATGATCCTCAGTTTGGCGCACGACCCTTAAAAAGAGTCATCCAGAAAGAGATCATCAATGAGCTATCTAAGCAGGTACTTTCGGGAGAGATGGCAGCAGGTGATACTATATACGTAGGCACGGATAAAAAGGGATTCACATTTAGCGAGACAAAATCTACAGCTAGTGCTAAGCCTGTTGTTAAACAGGATAAAATAATAGAAAAAAAAGAGCAAGACATGGCAAAGCTAAAGAAGGCGACTGAAGATGTGAAGGATGCTGTGAGAGACCTAAAGCAGGAAAAAGATAAAGATGACAAAAGCAATAATGGTACGGACCAGTAGGATTGCCCTTTAGCCTTAAGTAGAGATCAGATGACGTCATCGATTAAGCTTACATTTAAAAGATAAATATCTTAGGATATGTGAGCTGCTCTTTGGCGAGCCAGCTGCCCAACGGCTCATGAGTACTTATAAACGCTGACCAAAGCACATCATATCATGAGCGATCTTGACAATGAGCATTACTGTGTATAGCTCCTGATTTTGGTACTTCAGTCTTAGAGTATTTGATTCTTACCTTCTATTAAATTTTAAACTAAGGTGATAGGAAATAAAGGGGAATTGGTCAGAGCATTAATTGCCCAAAATGAAAGTAAGCTGTCGGACACCGACGATTATTTTTTACGGCTTTAGGTGATCACCTTCATTTTAGAATGCTGTTAAGCGGACGTATTTTTATCCGAATGTGCCAGACACAGCAAAGAATGCGCTCATCAAGAAGATGATAAATAATTGGATCGTGTCGACAATTGATGACCCTGCTTCCATAGAATTTACTCCAGGCATGGCTAAAAATTTAGATTAGGAAATATAAACTAACGATACAAAAATATTTAGTTTTATTCGAGTCCGACACTATAGTTCGTCTACCGAAGGTATACAACATATTGACAGTAGATAGGGAAGATGTATGAATAGAAGATCGCAGAAATTTAGTGGGTAGATTTCAAAATAAACTAAGTCATGACACTACCTCTTGTCTAGTCAGACTTAGATTGCTTCATCTCACTTGTAAAATAAAATTGTACGCCCTCATGACTCTCTTGCACTGTCTTCAGCCCCCAAGCAGTTTCAGCTAAGTAGACGAGCTGGCCATCCTTATCTAGCGCCAAGTCTTTTTTCCTTCTACTGATAAACTCCCTGCGCGCCTCATCATTGTCGAATCCGACCCAGCAGGCTTTGTGTAGCCTAACGGGTTCATAGGAGCAGCTAGCACCATATTCGTGCTGTAGTCGGTATTGGATGACTTCGAACTGTAGCGCCCCTACCGTTCCGATGATTTTCCGACCATTATCTTCTTTAATAAAAAGTTGTGCGACTCCCTCATCCATCAGTTGAGTGATTCCTTTCTCTAATTGCTTAGACTTCATCGGATCAGCATTATTCACAAATCTGAACTGCTCAGGTGAAAAACTCGGTATGCCTTTAAATTCTAAAATTTCGCCCTCTGTCAAAGTATCGCCGATCTTAAAGTTACCCGTATCATAGAGGCCTACGATGTCACCGGGATATGCCTCATCGATCACCTCCTTACGAGCTGCCATAAATGAAGTAGGATTTGAGAATTTCAGCTTTCTTTCCAGCCTGATATGGTAATAGTTAGTATTACGCTTAAAAATCCCAGAGCATATTCTTAAAAAGGCAATGCGATCTCGATGCTTGGGGTCGATATTAGCATGAATTTTAAACACAAATCCTGAGAAGTCTGTCTCATTCGGATAGACCACACGTTCATCTGTTTCTCTAGGTAGTGGAGATGGAGCTATTTTTACAAAGCAATCTAATAATTCTTTGACTCCAAAATTATTAATAGCGCTACCAAAAAATACGGGAGAAATCATGCCTTCTAAATAGTATTCTCTATCAAACTCTGGATAGATCTCTTTGATCATGGTCGTCTCTTCTCGCAATTCTTTTGCAGCTGCAGCGCCTACCTTATCATCTAAGCTGGAATCACTTAAATCATCTATCGTAGTGAGGTCCTCTGTACTTTGCTTACCATGTGGGCTGAACAGATTCAGGTGCTTCTCAAACATGTTATAGACGCCCTGGAACCGCTGCCCCATACCTATTGGCCAGCTGAGAGGACACACACTCAGGCCGAGTTTAGTCTCAATCTCATCTAACAGGTCAAATCCATCTTTACCTTCTCTATCCAATTTATTGATGAATACAATGATGGGCGTCTTGCGCATCTTGCAGACCTTCACCAACTTCTCTGTCTGCTCCTCTACTCCTTTCGCGACATCGATCACTACGATCACACTATCCACTGCTGTCAACGTCCTGTAGGTATCTTCTGCAAAATCCTTGTGCCCAGGAGTATCTAGAATATTAATTTTCTTGCCGCCATACTCAAATGCCATCACCGATGTGGCTACGGATATACCTCTTTGCCGCTCTATTTCCATAAAGTCAGAAGTGGCACCGCGCTTGATCTTGTTAGATTTAACGGCTCCAGCGATCTGAATGGCTCCTCCAAATAATAGCAGCTTCTCCGTCAAAGTCGTCTTTCCTGCATCAGGATGCGATACAATGCCAAACGTCCTTCTCTTATTAATTTCTTCCTTAAAACCCATATTCTCTAAAAGAAGGCAAATGTACTGTTTAAAGCAGGTATACCAAAAGCAAGATTATTGGAAGAATAGAATTAAGCTACGACCTCTGAATTATCTCATTGCTACAAGGGGAGAAGTCTACGCAGCTAACCATTTGATCCTGGTCTGTTCGTTGCATATGCTTAAGTTTATTTTAGCTGGTATGTGCCTTCCTGATCGTCTTATCGTCATTATATTTATATGCACAGATACCTAAGTGCTAAATTTGTGTGTATCTAATCTGTTCATATCTTTGGTCATCGAGATTTATCAACATTATGGTCGAAATAGGAAGTATTATCATCTTAGGCATATTAGCACAGTGGATTGCTTGGCGATTGAAAATTCCCGCTATTCTACCATTGATCATCATCGGCTTGATAGTCGGTCCATTAGCCACTCTTTGGGGTGTAGAGGAGTTAAAGCTGATAAATCCTACGTGGGATGGTCATCATGGGCTCTTCCCTGGCGAGCATTTAATTCATTTTGTCGAGTTAGCTATAGGTATCATTCTTTTTGAAGGTGGCATGACCCTTAAGAAAGATGAATTTAAGGGCGTGGGTAGCAGTATTATGAAGCTCATCACCTTAGGATCAGCCATCACATTCGTCACTGCTGGCATCTTGACATACCTGATTATCGGTCTTTCGCTACCGTTATCGTTCCTATTTTCTGGCTTGATCATTGTTACTGGACCGACCGTCATAGCCCCTATCTTGAGAAATCTTTCCTTAGATAAGAAGGTGGCTAATATCTTGAAGTGGGAAGGTATTCTGATCGATCCCATTGGAGCATTAGTGGCAGTACTCATGTATGAGTTCATCATTTCAGCACACTTAGAAGGCGATGGTAATTTTTCTTCTTTCGCTCTGATTCACTTTATTAAGATCTGCTTGATTGGTACGGGCATCGGCTTTATGTCAGCAGGTTTATTGAGAGAGTTTCTTAAAAGAGAATGGATACCCCACTACCTCATTACCATTTTTACCTTAGCATTTGTACTGTTTATTTTTGTTGGATCGGACCTCATCCAGAAGGACTCTGGCCTACTTACGGTGGTCGTGGCTGGTATGGTATTAGGTAATATAGAGGTGCCTCACATTAAGGAAATAGAGTATTTTAAAGAGTCTCTAAGCATACTATTGATCTCAATTCTCTTTATCCTGCTCGCAGCTAATATTAATATCAATGAACTGCAGCAGCTACTGCACTGGCAGCCCATGCTCTTATTAGGTCTAATCATATTGGTAGTTAGGCCATTGAGTGTTTTCGCCAGTACTTACAAGTCTAATCTCACGACTAATGAAAAACTCTTTGTCAGCTGGGTAGGGCCTCGAGGAATAGTGGCCGCGGGTATCGCATCGTATTTAGGTCTAAAGCTTGTCCATCAAGGTATAGAAGGAGCAGAATGGATCACACCTTTGGTCTTCATGGTCGTGTTAGGGACTGTACTACTTAATGCCACGACAGCTGGGCTAGTGGCTAAAATGCTCGGCGTGTTGTCTTCTGAGAGCAATGGATTTTTAATCATTGGAGCATCAAAAGCCTCTCGACTGATCGGCAAGTATCTGAATAATCAAGGAGTAAATGTGGTACTCGTAGATACTAACCCCAGCAATGTCAATTATGCTAAGAAGTCTGGTCTTTTGGCTATCAATACCAACATATACTCCGATGATCTAAAGGATAATATAGAATTAGGAGATGTGGGAAATCTCTTAGCTATGACTAGCAATGTTGATGTCAATAATTTTGCACTCAAGAAATTCACAACTAAATTTGGTGAGAATGGTGCTTTCAGACTGCCTTCATCCTCTGAAGTAAGCAAGTTGGAGGATTGTCCTCCAGATGCTTTATTTAGTCACATTGATGATTATTATAGCCTCGATAGGATTGCTAGACAAGATCCTGATATCCGTGAACTTGAAGTGACTGATGCGGAAGAATTAAATGAAGCTATCCTCAGTATACATAGTATGGACAACACCATACCCCTATTTCTCAAGACTGAATCTAACATAATAGTTATACCTTCAGACAGCACACAGATTGAGATAAGAGAGCCTTCAACACTCGTCTATATGGGTAAGCTCTTGCCCCAGCTTCAGTCTACAGTCGTCGATAAAGTGGAAGAAGAATAAGTCATTTATGCCCGCGTCTTCCGATAGCCAAATATTTGTAGTGTTACACTAAGTGCACTGGTGATGACTCCGATGACCACCTTAAGCAGAAACAGCACCAGTCGATTTATTCGTTTGAGTGCCGAGAATCTTATGGTTTCATTTTTTTTTTTGGAAAAGAGATCATTTTTAATTTCATGAATACGGTCACTCATTTCATGAATTTCATCTTCGATCATGCGTCCTATATTTTCCACATTAGCGCTTTCCCCTCTCATAGCAAGTCGGTCTCCAGCAGTCTTGGCTGATGGTACGATAATCCATAAGATAATGTACGGAAAGAGGCCTATGCCTGACAAGAGAAGTAAGCCAAATACGATTCTCATCCAGATGGGATCTTCAATGCCCCAATATGCTGATATTCCGCTGCATACTCCTCCAATCACTTTGTGATCTGTATCCCTGAAAAAACGTCTTCCTGTTTGAATTTCTCTATAAGCGGTATGTGATTCATATTCAGTTTCATCTTCTTCATATATGTAGTCCGCACCAAATTGTTCAGGTGTACCCATGATGCTGACGACTTCGTCCAGATCTTTATGCTCTATGATGTGGCGCTCTGCTTTAGACTCTGTAAAAAGCTCAGCCATTCGCAGCTCTATATCAGCCATAATCTCATCGACACCTTCGCTCTTAGAGAAATGTCTCCTTATAGTGTTTAAATATTTATGCAGATCGTGATACACATCCTCATTAATGGTAAAAGGGTATCCTCCTAAATTTATGTTTATTGTTTTCTTCATTTTATTTCGTTTAATAACACTTTACTTGGCCTGAGCCTTCGTTTTTTTAAATGAATGATTGACTGCCTTAGTAAGGTTCTTCCAAGTGCCTTTAAGGTTCTCTAAGAATACCGCTCCAGTATCTGTGAGGTGATAATATTTACGTGGCGGTCCAGTCTTAGATTCTTTCCACGTATAAGTCAGCAATTCGGCATTTTTAAGTCTAGAGAGTAGTGGATATAGAGTCCCCTCGACTACAATAAGCTCCGCCTGCTTAAGTCTCCCTATGATGTCAGAAGGGTAAGCTTCTTGCTCCTCAATGATCGAGAGGACACACAGTTCAAGTACCCCCTTTCTCATCTGCGCTTTGGTATTTTCTAAGTTCATATCTTCTAATTTACTTTCCAAATGTATGGTCAATTGCGGTACTATGCAATACAAAGTACCTTATATAGACAAAGTTCTATATGAACGACAATAATTCATCGACGAAGGTAGTGCTTGTCATAGAGTGATGTCTCAGTATAGTGAAAAAGCAGAGTGACCTAAGAAATAGCACACTCGAGAAATCAGCAACGTTTTAGCAGGATAAAATGTGCTTAGTACTTATCGATGCAAATGAAATTGATCACTATTCCTTCTTGGGGATAAGATAGGGGCGTCAATATGAAGCCACTTAGTTTCTATACAAGTTTACTATTAAGACCACCACCAAAAGAAATACAATGTGTACCCTGAAGCGTCAAAGCGTGACTGAGCCCAGGCGGTAACTCACTTCCGATACAGTGTGTGTATCTGAAGTGTCAAAACGACACATTAGCACCGATGCTGGAATAGTTAAAGTGAGCATCCAATTGATTGAAGAGTGCAGAAATATTCTGTGTAACCGCATATAGATGTACAGGACCAAGCCACAGCTTTACACCCAGACCCATGGAGACACTTTGAAATGCAGCATGAGTCAGGGATGCGCTTATGGAGGCAAGTTGATGTACTTGGTATTGACCAGCTATGCCTACAGCATAATTTGTTCTATCATAGCGATGGACCATACTGCCAGAAAGCGTCACATTCAATCGCTCAGTCAAACTCCGACTGTATGCAGCAGCCATACTGATGGGTAATCGCGTGGTATATGGATCAGATGACTCCACAATATTTAAAAGTGATTCAAGTGAGTCTCTATATGACACTTCATTGTCAGGATTAATGAGATCTATCAAATCAACACCCCCAAATCTGGCTTGTCCCACGCTGGAAAAATTTTGTGGTGCCTCCGTCCAATTAATAGAGCCAATATCACTGACTCTGATCTTTATATGTGATCTACGATCAATCTCGAATTGCAGTGCAAAACTCAAAGATATGCCTGTATTGGAGCTGAAAAAGCTTTTGCTTAAGTCTCCAGAGTAGTCCACCAAGATTTCATCAAGGCCTTGATAGTCTATAAGGCGTGTCGTATTTAACTGAAAGTCGTTATCAATAGAGATCCCAAAAAATAGTGGAGCAACTTCTATGTTAAGTTTATTAGTGGATACGGATAGATCGCTGATACCTGACAGATAGGCTAGCTGTCCTCCGACGGTGAATCTATTAATTTTATAGCTGGCTCCTATATGATAGCTGTGCATAGCTTGCGCCAGCGCATCAAAGCTGAGGTCCAGTCGCTCTCCGAAAATCAGCGCATTGCCTACGGAGTATAAACTTAGCGTTTGCAGTGGATAGTCTAGCTCTGATATATATCGCACTCCATATCCTGCTGACACTGTCAGTTGTCGACTTCGCCATGCTGCTGACAGCACGTTCACCCGACCCCCTGATTGAAATATATTCTCATCTGCAGCATTCTGCAGCGCACGATTTGGATCGATTAGCAACCGATTCTGATCATCTCGGTATAAGTAATCAGTCACTTTGGGTCCCTTCTGAGATGCATGATAGCTGAAAGAGGGAAGGTAAACTACCCAATTGCTGCTGTCTCGAAAATGATCTTCAGGAATAATATTCACTGCCCCATCGTCTGTAAAAAGGAGAGATTTATCAAATGATTGAGCCCCTCCACTAAGAGCAAAACCCATACTTATAGTGACCAATAATATCCTCTTTATCATCTTTCCACTTTAACTTGAAGGCCCAGCTGAATATCGATCTTATAACTATCTAATATGCTGATATATCCGTCCTGACCTGGTGGCTGTCTGAGCCCAATGATAGCTCTGACTGCCGTAGCTGATGTGACTTGCTCTATCATCCCCCGATCATAATTAGATGTAAATACTTCTTGAACACTAGCAGTGACCTGACCTTGGGCATCTGTCTCAGCTGACTTGACTTCTATCGGCTCAGTGAACAATTTTGATATTCGGTCTCCTCTTTCATTTAGGAATTCTACTTGAAAGCTGAGACCTATAGGTAGTCCGTTCGTAACACCCAGATTAAATGTCAGTGCCTGAGCACCTTGCAACTTTAGTGTATCAATAGGATAGGTGTCAAATAAAAAATAATCTTCTACCCGACCACTCAGAGGCAAAATTAGCTCGGTGATGAGATTCAGCGCCCCATCGTCACGAATGAATCCATCTTTGGCTTCGCTTCCATTAGGAAAAATTACCGCATCAATGTCAAAAGAGACGGACTCTGAGCGCTCATCGATCAGCTCCAGAATATTGGAGTTATCCTTATTGAGCGTGATAACGGTCCGCTTAGACTGACCAACTTCGTCCAACCCCGGAAAATCAAATTTTATCACCCCCCGTTCAAACAGTGGACTCGCAAAAGGAAGAGTCTCGCCGTCAGTAGTTATAATATTAAGCTCATTAATAGTAGGCTCTATAGGTACACCAAAGGTATTATCCACGATCAGTCTCAGGAATGGATTTTGAAATTCTACAGTCCCACTGATGTAGTTTTTAAAGGCATCTAAAGGAATAGATCCAGCGGGCACGTCAAAGATCTGTGTCGATAACTGTCCTTCGACATAGGAGAATATGAGAAAGTCAATCCGTGTCCTAATATCTGGAATAGATACTCTCTCTCCAGCAGCATTCCTTGCATCATATATCACTGTCAGCTCGCTCAATCCGCTGATTAGCTCCCAGCCAGACAGCGGGACAAAATCTGTCCTGATCTCTTCACCTGATGAGCCAGAGGGTATTTCTAAGACGGTAGTGAAAGTCATCCCATCTTTTTGTAACGATGGTATAGTGATGGTAATTCGGTACGCTTGAGAGTCTATAACATTAGCCTTGAATTGAATAGAATTATTCTTGAAGATGGCCCGACTCACATCAATGCCTGGTACGAGGTCTAAAGATAAGCGATTGATGGTATCTAATAAGGGCACATCAAAAAGTATAGGAATGGGCAGCAATAGCTCGGTAGCTGAGATACTCAGAGCATCGCCGTCATAGATGACAGAAAGCTCGCCGTCAGATCCAACGGAGAATCTTGCTCTGTCATCAGTGCTCTCCAGAATCTCCTTCATAGTAAACTGAGAATCTATAATAGGTATAGCATAGTCAGATGTAAAGGCACCCGACTCAGCCTCATCTAAATTTAAAATATCTCCACAGCTTGTCAGAAAAATTATGAAAAATCCAAAAATAAGCAGCTTAGCCATCTTAATAATATGATCTCTACGACAGAGATTAGAATAAATCATTCTCTTCCTGTAACGCACTCAATCTAATAAGTTAAAATCTTCTGCACTTAAGACGCAAAATTTGAATTAAGTCATATCCCAAACATTAATTATGTCAGTTTATCTGAAACTCCTGTCCCATAGAAGGAATCTCCACGTCTTTAAATCCAGCGTCGTGCAAATATGGCTTGAATTTTAGTTGAGTATCATAATCTCCGTGCACTAAGAAAAGCTTCTGGAGATTAGGCCTATGATTCTTAATGAAATGTAACATTTCCTGGCGGTCTGCATGAGCAGAGAATGACTCCATGATTTCTATATTTGCCTTGACTTGCAGCATGTCCCCAAATATTTTGAGCTCTTTCACTCCAGCTCTAAGAATGCCACCAGCAGTATTAGGCGCACAATACCCCACGATAAGGAATGTGTTTTTCTCATTCTCTAATCCGTTATACATGTGATGTCTAATGCGACCTGCATTCATCATTCCAGATGCACTGATAATCACTGCTGGCTCTTTAGAATGATTCAGCGCTTTTGACTCATCTACAGAACTGATGTAAGTTAAAGAGTTGAAGCCAAAAGGATCTTTATCCACAAGTAGGTATTCACTTAAATCTTCATCATAGCATTCTGGATGAGCGCCGAAGACTTGAGTGGCGTTCACTGCCAGAGGACTGTCAACATACACAGGTATCTTTGGTAGTTTTCCAGCATTGTATAATTGGTCCATCATGTAGACAATCTCTTGGGTTCTGCCTACACTAAATGCTGGAATGATCAGCTTACCTCGATTTTTAACGCAAGTTTGATGCAGAACATCTAAGAACTTATCACTCTGCTGCGGCGGTAGTTCGTGCTCCTTGTCACCATATGTGGACTCGCAGATCAGATAGTCTGCAGCGGGCATTAACTGCGGATTTCTCAAGATAGGTCTGTCCTCTCTGCCAATATCACCAGTGAAGCCGAAAGTCGTAACCTTATCACCCTCGGTGATCCTCAACGTTACAGATGCGCTTCCTAATATGTGGCCAGAATCTTTATAGCACACTTGCACGTCCTTATGAATGTTGAACCAAAAGTTATAGCTGTGCCCGATGTATCGAGACATCACTTCTGGTATGATCTTACTAGTATACAAGGGCTCTCTGAGCGTGTATTGTTTGTTCTTGTCTTTGTTCTTTTTCTTCTTTTTCTTAAGAATCTTATGATTGTAATACTCTGCATCTCTCTCTTGAATCTTAGCACTATCTAGCAGCATGATGGCGCAGAGGCTCCTCGTCGCATGAGTAGCATAGATCGGCCCTTTGAATCCGTCTTTCACGACCTTAGGTATTCTACCACAATGATCGATATGAGCATGAGACAGGATTAGGCAATCTATCTCTTCTGGCTTGAAGTACCACTGGTTATTCTTCTCCCAAGAATCTTTGCCACCTTGACACAGGCCGCAGTCCAATAAAATCTGAAATCCATCATCCAGTGTTATCAGGTGAGCGCTGCCTGTGACTTCTCTCGCTGCTCCGCAGAACTTGATCTTCATTTCTTACATTTTTAGTCTTAATAATCACCAATCGAACAGGTGAGTCCGAACTCTCGCTCGCCCACGTTTATTTAGCTGTTTCGTAAACTCTTGCTCAAGAAACTATATTAAAACATAAAAGACTGGATAATTTACCAGTCTTTTATGCTTCAACAATATAAAGATTTGTTGTGATTGCTCTTTTCTATAAGTATTACTTCACATATTTGCTAATTACATGGCTCAATATCTAAAAGGACTACAGCTCCAAATTTAATCTCAAACTGAGGTTGAATTTCGATAGATTGGCCAGCTCTCAACTTGACATCACTACCAGACAGTACTTGAACTGGACCGAGAGCACCGTCCATCAATATTTTCTGATCTACCTTTTTATTTGTTCCGTTTGGGATATTAGTGGGACCAGTATAAGTCAAATTGGTTTGATCACAAGGACATGCTTGACAAGATGATCCGCCACAGTCTACTCCTGACTCGCTACCATTCATCATGCCATCGCTACACGTAGGACAGGTAGGACAGGCAGGACCACCACAATCGACTCCTGTCTCTGAGCCATTCATCATACCATCTGTGCACGTAGGACACGCAGGACATGATGAATCAGAGCCCCCACAATCGATACCTGTCTCATCACCATTCATAACTCCATCACTACAATACGTACAACTACCATTATCAACTGTAGCCATGCTATTGAAAGTTTCTGAAGCAGGGTCTGTGCACCCAGGGGTGCCACAGGTTTGCGGTACATCGTAAGCTTCCACACTATCATTCACGTTATCCGCATCTCCCTGCGATGCACTGAGTCCAAGACCTCTTTTTGCAAACGCCCCCCAAATCAAACATTGGTTCGCGCCATTATTGATTGCCATATCTGCCGCTAAGATTGCATCCCTACCGTCTACAAATCCTGGACTACATCCTTGTAATTTTAGTCCTTCAATGACCAGCTCCATGGCTATATTATTACCTCCTGTTCCAGCATAAAAATCCGCATCAAAACCATATACTGCTATTAAATCCCATGTCATCTCCCATAACATATTACACCAGACTGAACCGACCCCATGAGGAATTGACACATTAGCAATATCCTCATAGGTATGGGGATTGACAGTTAAATCTTGAGAATAAGGGAAAGGTCTGATACCGCCGCCGCCGTCATCAGAATCGCCCTGACCTAATACATAAGTACCGACTGCTCTACCTTCTGTAGGTGTATCCGATGCCTTCATGGTTAACCATAATCCTAAGTAATCACTCCAGCCTTCGCCCATTTGTTCTGAGTTATCAAGGCATCCAGAATTATTTGCGCCTCCAGTCAACCTAATCGATACTCCGTGTCCATATTCGTGAACAATGATCAAATTATCCAAATCTGAGTCTGTATTTACTACAGTATCATCGAAGCTGAACGTGACATTTACAGTATTATTCAAGAGCTCAGCCTTAATCAATGTGCAATCGTCCTGAGTTATCATCACGGATGGAATATTCACTACTGGATCACCGTCACCACCCATACCAATCGGTTGCCCACCAGTATTATTACATACTACAGCTGCTATGGCACCTTGAGACTCAGCCTTATTAACTTTGAAATCGACATCGCAGCTTCCCCTACCAATTAAGGCTATATTTCCCGCTATAGCAGACCCATTCTGGATGACACCACAGGCCTCAGTTACTTCAGCACTGTCATCATTGACTAAAACTAGGTCACCCGTATAGGAGCCAGTTTGAGCTCCAAAAGATGCTGATGTAACAGTGTACTCACCCTGTATAGATGCTGGACCGTTCACCTCAAATTCTGTACTGGTCTCAGGATTCCATATAAACATTTGCATTCTGGGATTCATCCCGTCTGGAGGCGTAGCAAAGTTAGCATTATTCGTACCTGAACCATCCTGCGCCTCTGCCCGAACAAAGTCTCCATCCATTCCACTATTACCGTAATTATTGAATTGAAAATTTCCCGAAGATTCATCAAATCCATATTCGTACATGACATCGTGTACAATATTATTCCAGTAGAATAAATTAGTCACTACAGCTGGGATATAGGTATCCGGAGCCATGGTCAAGTCAATTGGAAACTGAAAAGATAAATTAGAGCCGCCATCGAGAATCGGCAGATCAGGAACATTATTAGCATCTAAGTCTGTTGCGGCTTGAACATTGTTGCCAGCAGTGCTAGTGGTCTCATTTCCAGACATACCATTAGTATCGTGCCATCCAAAGGGTGACGCATTAGGTGCATTTATCCAGGGTTCTACTTCTATCGTTCGAGCACCGTCAGCAGGACTTTCCAAAGGCATCGGGTAGACTTGATAGTTAGCAGTCATTATATTATTGGGCTTAATAGCTTTCTTAGATGGAAGAGCTCTATGTTCAGTATTGCAAGCATGGCTTGAACCCTGATGAGAGTCATGACCGCAAGAAAGAGTCCAGTCTGTTCTATCTACTATCTGCCCTGTATTAGCATCAACACTAATGTTTTGCCAAATCTCAGAATCCAGATGTTCATAGCTGATACTCCAACATAATACTAAGTCTTCCTCAATAAATTTATAAATCAATTTTGTGGCAATCTCTTTCTGCGAAACCGACTTATTGACGAAGAGTCGATATCTATTCTTTAGTGGTGGCGAGGCGGTCTCTCGAAAACTGGCCTTCTTCAATGTTGAGTGCTCTACATATAACATATTTAAAGCCTCTATGGGGCTCACCTTATATTTCAGTGCTCTTGGTGATAGTTTGATTGGCTTACCTGTAGCATGGATTAAATCTCCTTTTGAGTCCAGATGAATACCCATAATTGCATTCTTAATCTCAATTCCATTATGCAGCTGATTAATATAATAATGGGTGACCTTAGATTTTTTACTGAGATGAGAGCTATTTATAATCAAGTCTGATTTTCTGACTTGATCTTCATTGAGATGCAATGCTTGATCGATTTTGGAATACATTTGATCATCGATCACCTGAGCTACCAAGAGCATAGGAAAAAAGAAAAATATTAATATGACGAACCTCATTAGATATCTTTTAGTGTGAGCTATAATTTGATTTATATCCTAAAGCTAACTTAAATTTGTTTATTTGACCTCAGAATTCGAGAGTTAGCTAAATACAATCTATCTAATCTATGAGTGATAATTCGAAGCAGACTGTAAATAATGTAAATTTTGATATTCCATTGAGGGGGTCTCTAGGTCTATTAGCAGCTGGCTATAAAGGCCTTATGGCATGGCGTATGAAGCAGTTAAATATCGAAAGGGATCAAATCATTATAGTTCCTCCTGTAATTCAGGGCACTGCTATTCCTGTCGACAAGTTGCCAAGTAAGCCAGTTAAATCAAATACCAAGAACGAGGATGAGTAAGAATAAGAGAAAATTATTAGTGATTGGCTGGGACGCTGCTGATTGGAAAGCCATCAATCCCCTCATTGAGAAAGGTGCAATGCCAAACTTAGAAAAAATGATTAGTGAAGGTGTCAAGGGTAATCTTTCTACCCTCGACCCACCTTTATCGCCTATGCTTTGGACTAGCATAGCTACGGGGAAGAGACCTTACAAACACGGAATCTTAGGATTTACAGAACCAAAAAAAGATAATTCAGGTATTCAGCCTGTGCTCAACACCAGCCGAAAGTGTAAGGCCATTTGGAACATATTGATGCAGGAGGGCTATAAGACACATTCTATAGGCTGGTGGCCCTCTCATCCTGCAGAACCTATTAATGGTGTTTACATATCAAATTTTTATCAAAAAGCTTTTATTCCGAAGGAGGATCAAGTTTTAGATGCTTGGCCTCTGATGGCTAATACCGTTCATCCTGCTAAGGATGCATTGAAATATGCAGCTCTTAGAGTCCATCCCTGGGAATTAACAGAAGCGCATCTTCACCCATTCTTGCCTAAAATAGACAGTGTCGATTTAGAAAACAAGGCTATAATTAAGGGTATAAATTCTGTTAGAAAGATTATTTCAGATTGCTCTTCTATTCACTCCGCAGCCAGCTACATATTAGAAAATGAAGAGTGGGACTTCTTAGCAGTCTATTATGATGCGATTGATCATTTTGGACATGGATTCATGAAATTTCATCCGCCGAAACGCGATTTCATACCTCAACCATTCTATGACGCCTTCTACTATGTTGTCGAAGCAGGATATAGATATCATGACATGATGTTGGGTAATTTACTTAGTCAGACTGATGATGATACTACTGTCATCCTCATCTCTGACCACGGTTTTCATCCAGACCATATGAGACCTGATGTGATACCTAAGGTCCCCGCTGGACCAGCTTTAGAGCATAATCCTCTGGGAATTATAGTTGCTAAAGGTCCTGGTATCAGGAAAAATGAGCAAATATATGGCGCAAGTCTGATTGATATTACACCTACCATATTGAGTCTCTATGATTTACCTATTGGTGAGGATATGGATGGTAAGGTATTGAAAGATGTCTATCTGAATGACAAGCAAGATAGTTATATCAAGAGCTGGGAAGATGTGGACGGAGATAGCGGAATGCATCCTAAAGAATCTCTTAATGATCCCTTTATCGATCAATCAGCAATGGACCAGCTGATAGAATTAGGGTACATAGATAAACCAGATGAGAATGCAGAAAAAGCTATTGCTAATACACTTAATGAATGCAACTATTGGCTTGCCTTAGCCTACATTGATGGCAATAAATTGAATGAGGCCTTACCTATTCTGGAAGAATTATTTACTAATAATACTGACCAGATCAGGTACGGATTCACCTTAGTGAATGTCTACAGAAAGAAAAATCAATTCAATAAGGCTAAACAGATCCTGAATATTTTAAAAGGAAACTCTAAGCTCAATGGGCCAAATATTAAAGTATTGGAGGCCACTATCTTACAACTGGAGAATAAAAATCAAGAAGCATTAGAGCTGTTACTATCAGCAGAATCATTATCAAAAAAGAATAATTATGAAATCTATCTTCATATAGCTTATAACTATATGAAGCTAAAGAAATGGGGAGATGCTGAGAGAGCATTTGAAACAACTCTAAAAATCGATCCGGCAAACCACTCAGCCTACTATGGCTTGGGGTATTGCGCTTATATGCAAACTGAATATCAGAAAAGTATTGATTATTTCATAGAGTCCATCTCAATACTGTACTATCAACCCAAAGCCCACTACCTTTTAGCTGAGAGCTTACTCAAGTGCGGAGATCAAGAAGGTGCGGCCATTGCCTATGAGGAATTTATGAAGTTCGAAGAGAAAAATTCGAATACCATAGTGGGGATCAATAAGGCCTTGGAAGACCTCAACATAAGTAACAACAGCGACTCCTTAAAAGATCAATTTGAAATTAAGTCAGAAAAGGAAATTATTGTTGTATCTGGACTTCCAAGATCAGGTACCTCAATGATGATGCAGATCCTGAATAAAGGGGGCATCCCACCATTCACAGATGATAAGAGGAAGGCTGATGAAAATAATCAGAAAGGATATTTTGAGCACGAAGCAATTAAATCCTTGCTCAGAGATAACTCCATCCTCAAAGAAGTGAATGGGCAAGCGGTAAAGATTATCACTCAGCTGACGTATGCATTACCACTCAAGTACAACTACAAGATCATATTCATGAAGCGCCCTATAGAAGATATATTATCATCTCAGACTAAAATGCTAGGCCGATTAGGGAAAGAGCCCAAAAATGATAAAAATAGCGTCGGAAAATCCTACATAAATTCTATTAAAAGATTCCAAAAATGGTCTACAAGAATGCCGAACGTAGATGTTATGTACGTAGATTACAACAATGCCATATCCGATCCTCAGACCATACTTACCAGAATTTCAGACTTCCTTAGCGATTATAAATTGGATATGGATAAGATGGGTTCAGCCATTAATAGTTCATTGAGGCGAGAACATGCTAAGGCCGAATAAATTATACATGATACTAAATTATATATGTTATTTATCGCACAATCTTACAATGATCCGATAGAACAATCTCTATTTTTATTAAAAATTAAAACCATGCTGTATAGAACTTTATTACTGGCTCCCATGCTATTCTTCTTGGCAAGTTTTTCCAATGTTTCATTTGGACAACGAGCAGAAGGTATCTCTTCAGAGAAATTTATGATTTTCTTTAATAAGGATAAAGAAAGAATTCTGTCGATCATTGACGATAAGCACCCGATCTCTGAAGCTCAGTATGCTCTAATTAATCAGGATCTAAAGGAGATGACTAATGATATGCCAAAGCGGATCGTCTTTAAGAACGGTGACGGTCGGAAGATTCGAATGCAGTTTTACGCCATGTTATCAAAGCACCTTACAGCTGACCAGAAAAAGCTTCATCCCTTTATAAATAACCTTTAAGCCGCAACCCATGAATAATAATCTAAGCAAAATCTACTCAGCCAGAGATAAATCTACTTCCAAGCAAAAATCATTCTTGTCTAAGCTGAAACAAGCAGATAAGATCACCCCAGCTCTTTTAATGATGGGTGCCATACCGATGGCAAGCCACGCACAGATCCTAAGTGATGCAGGTCTAATTTGCAATAATTCACAATCTGACTGTAAACTAAATGAGGGCTCTTTTAATACAATTAGTACTCGTTCATATACGATAAATAATAGATTTGACTTTAAGGCAACGTACGCATATGGTTACAACTCACTTGATATAGATTGTGATGGAGACGCAGATTTCTTTACTTTTTTCCTCCAATCCCGGAGGACCGCAAGTACATTAGCATCAGGTGCTAATGTATATAACAGGTTTCTTGGCATCAATGCAATGACTGTCGGCTCTGCTGGTGCATCATTTGAAGGCGTGCAAAATACAGTTGGGACGGCTACTTTCGGGGGTACATTCCAGACAGGTTATGTTAGAAATAATGCATTTGCTTCAGGCGCATCAATAGGAGCTTCTGACCAATTTTTTAAAGGAAATTACAATAATAACTTTACTATTTTAGCTTCTGGTTCGTCCAGTAGCATTTACGGTAATACACGAACTACGAAATTTCCTAGAGACGGTGAATTTGATTTAGGGCAGTCTGGCTTAGTCGGTATCAAATTTGATTCAAATGGTAATAATCACTTCGGCTTTATCGAAATTCTGATCAACAGACCTGGAGATGCCACTATATTAAACACGGCATACAACCCCATACCTAACGAACCAGCCACTATCGCAGTAGGTGCCTGTGCACCTCCACCAGCCATCCCAACCATGGGAGAATGGGGCTTAATTAGTTTAGGGCTTCTGCTACTGAGTTTTGGTACGACCATGATCATGAGAAAAGAAGGTGCCATGTCTACGAGTGCTGGAGATGTACAATTAAACTTTTCCAAACCTTTATTTAATTTAGACATATTTAAAAAGTCATTATTAATTGCCTTGGGTTTAGGGCTGATGCTAAGCTTAGGTAGTGTAGCTTTGACGGGCACATTAACCTTAGTGGATATTATAGGCGGTGCGATAGCGACACCAATTTTAGCATATTGGTTACACCTAGTATCCATGTACAAGAAAGATGAAGAAAAATAGTTAGTGACCACTATATAAATGAAAAGGCTCATCATATTGTATTTGATGAGCCTTTTGATTTTAATCTTCTACCTAATTCATCAATTTCCCACCCGAAAAGATCCATGCTCCATATCCACCATCAGCCTTAATTTAGGATCAGATCCATAACTGCCTTCATATTCATAACTATGAGATTCATCATCTGAATGTGTGTAGTTTGGCTGGTTTCTGAATTTAGGCTTCACATGTTCCCCTTCAAAATCAAAGCTGAAGCTGTGCTGAAGATCTAAACTGACGCTTGAATGCTGACCATCGATACTGATCAGTGTCGCTTGCTTCGCTACATTTTCTATTTCTAATTCTCCATGCTGAAGGTCGAAGTTCGCTTGACTATCCAGCCAATCGATATTGATATCACTGAACTGGCCTTCGACTTCTATCTCTAAGACCCACTCTATCTCGAGGTCATCAAACTGTCCATCACTATCCAATCTTTGTACTTTTTCAATGGTGATGTCGCTGTGACTTGATTCTATATCCATTTCTGTCGCTTCATGAATTTCAAGATCTGAGTGACTCATTTCTACTTCAACATGTTTAACAATATGCGCCGATAATGAAGAATGGTGAAATTCTAAATCAAGATTCGCAGCGTCCCCCATGTCTATTTCTCCATGCTTTAGATCGATAATGGCATCGCCTGTAATATCTCCGATTCTGGCATTACCGTGCTTCATATCTATCTCAAGATCATTATTCATACTCGGTATGATCACGTCGCCAAAAGCATGATCTATGAGAATCTTAGCTGTAGCAGGTAGCGTCACCGTATATTCTATGTCAAAGCTGATTGATTGGTTCCAGTTGCCGCCAAACCATCCTTTCCATGAGCCGCCTCCAGAATCTACATCAAGTTCAGTCGTCGCAGAGACCCTTCTTGAACTCGCATCGAAATCTACATCTATGCCATCCAATATTCTTTGGGCCTTCTTCTCGCTGTCCGCATCCACCGTAATCAGGATGTCAAATGTGACTTTATCTTGATTTCCCAGCACAAAATTCACATTACCATGCCGTGACTCTATGTCAATAATGGCATCGCTGCTGATGCTAAACTCTTTATTAATTTTCTTCTGGTACTCTCTCGATTGTACAGTGCTTAGAGGTGCTAAGCTGACTATGACAATGATGAAATTACATATTGACTTCTTCATTTTGATTTAGATTTGTAGTATTCTGATTTTTCAATTTATCCAAGACGATAGATAGTAATTCTAATTTTGACTTATAGTGATCTATCATGGCTTCTACGATAAGCTCTTCATCGCCGACACCAGCTGACAGTAATTCATTTTTTAATTCTTGATAGACTGCATCAAGCTGTTTCAGGTCTTGCTGTACGTATTCTTGTTTTCCAAGAGCTTGCACCTCATTTATCTTATAATTGACCATCTGCTTATAGTGCTTCTCTGCTTCAAGATATTCGGGATGACTGGCTAAGAGCTTACTTTCGATAGAAGGCTGGGCATACTGTATCCCCATCGCGACGCCCACACAGAGAAGTACAGCTGCAGCTGCCGCAATAGACAAGAAGTACCTGAGCCTAAATGGCTTCCTGGGCTTTTTATCTAACTCCTTTTCTATCGCAGTCCAGACCAGCGGTGGTGCTTTTCTCTGGTTGAATTCTTGCTGGTTAGTTTCTATGAAAGTTTCTAATTTATCTTTCTGCATGTATATTTATCCTTTATACTTTTGTCTTAATGATTCTCTTCACATGTTGCTTAGCTCTGCTGTACTGAGACTTACTATTTGCTTCTGACGTACCCATAATTTCTGCTATTTCTTTATGATCGTATCCCTCAAATGCATAGAGTGTAAATACTGCCCTATAACCATGTGCTAATTCATTGACTGCTTCCTTCACGATATTTACGTTATAGTCTGGCTCTTCTTCCTCTTCTTTAGATACATCAATTCGATCAGTGATTTCTTCAAAATACATTTTCCTCTTTTTCAAGAAGTCAATGCAGTTATTGATGATAATTCTCTTGATCCAGGCACCTGGGGTAGACTTATATTGATACTGCTTCAGGTTTTTAAAAATTTTCACGAATGACATTTGCAATACGTCTTCTGCATCCATTTCATTCTTCAGCATTCTGACACATATATTATACATGGCATCAGAGTACATTCTATACAATCGATATTGTGCCTGCCTTTCTCCAGCTTTACAGCGCTCGATTAATTCTTGTTGCAAGTCAAGTTTTTCCAAGGATGAGGTAGTTTCTGTATAAAAGACTTAGCATTTATGGATTGGTTGCATCAAATAAGAAGTTCTTGAAAATTTTTAACTGCAATATAAAGCCACTCTTTGTACTAACTGCATTAACTTTATCCATGAGAGGGTATAGTTCACAACAGTCATTGACTGCACTTATTCCCAATAGATATATTTTACCTTATATTTGTAAACGTAATTAACAATTAATATAATTAACTAAATGGAGGCAGTGTACATTTGTTCAGCTAAGCGGACACCATTAGGAAGTTTCGGAGGTATGTTATCCTCTATAGCGGCTACCCGATTAGGTGCTCATAGTATTGCAGCAGCCTTAAAGAGCGCAGGAGTCCAAGCTAACATGGTTGAAGAAGTATTTTTTGGCAATGTGTGCTCGGCTAACTTAGGCCAAGCGCCTGCTAGACAAGCAGCTATATATGCAGGTATACCTAATACAGTCCCATGCACCACAGTGAATAAGGTTTGCTCATCTGGAGCAAAAGCCATTATGCTTGGGGCCCAAAGCATTTTATTGGGCCATAATGACATAGTCGTCACAGGAGGCATGGAGAATATGTCAGCTGTGCCATACTACATACCAAAGGCAAGATTTGGATATAAATACGGGGATAGCACATTAGTAGACGGTCTCGCGAAGGATGGCCTTGTGGATGCTTTTGATCAGGGCGTCATGGGTGCGTTCGCTGATGCCACTGCAGTCAAATACGATATTTCAAGAGAGGACCAAGATGCTTACGCCATAAGATCTTATAAAAATTCTAATATGGCTACAGACAATGGACAGCTTAGCGCCGAGATAGCACCGTTCTCAATTCCTCAAAGAAAAGGTGATCCCGTCGTCATGTCTGAAGATGAAGAACCTCGAAAGGTGAATTATGAAAAAATACCACAGCTTAGAGCTGCCTTCAGCAAAGACGGGACCGTGACTGCCGCTAATGCATCAACCATCAATGATGGCGCAGCAGCTGTCATCTTAGCCAGTGAACGTAAGGTAAAAGAGCTTAATCTATCTCCAATCGCTAGAATCGTAGCTTTTGGTGATGCAGCTCATGAGCCAGCGTGGTTCACAACTGCCCCTACCATCGCGACACCTATCGTATTGAAGAGAGGCGGAATGAGCATTGGTGATATAGACTACTTTGAGGTGAATGAAGCCTTCAGTGTCGTACCATTAGTCTATAATAAGATATTAGATGTCGATCCCGATAAAGTGAATGTGTTTGGTGGCGCTGTCTCAGTAGGCCATCCACTAGGCGCCTCAGGCGCCAGAATAGTTACGACGCTCTGCAATGTACTACAGCAGCATGGCGGCTCTAAGGGTCTGGCTGCCATATGCAATGGCGGCGGCGGCGCATCCGCCCTCATTTTAGAAAAAGTATAATCATGAGCAACTACAAAAATATAAGCATTGATAATGATAATGGAATTGTTGTATTGACCATCAACAGACCTAAAGCCTTAAACGCGCTTAATGACTTAACCTTCAAAGAATTAGACCAGGCCTTCAAACATGAGCTGAAAGATGATGCTCAAGTGAAAGCTGTAATCATCACAGGTGCTGGAGAAAAAGCCTTTGTAGCTGGAGCAGACATTAAAGAGTTTTTACACATACCAGCTGGCGAGGGCAGCCAATTCTCTAAGCGAGGCCAGGATGTATTTTTTGCCATCGAAAATTTTCCAAAGCTTGTGATAGCTGCAGTTAATGGCTATGCTCTGGGCGGTGGTTGCGAATTAGCCATGGCCTGTCACATAAGAGTGGCGTCTAGCCAGGCCAAATTTGGCCAACCCGAAGTGAATCTCGGCATCTTACCAGGCTACGGAGGTACTCAGCGACTGACTAAACTGGTGGGTCGAGGGAGAGCTATGGAGCTTATCCTGACTGGCGACATGATTGATGCTTCTGAAGCTTACAGAATTGGCTTAGTTAACCATGTGACGGAGCCCAAGGAATCAATCTCTAAGGCTAAAGAAATAGCCGCCAAAGTCATTGAAAAAGCACCACGCGCAATCACAGAATCTATTAAAGCCATCAATGCAAGTGAATCAGAAACCACAAATGGCTACGATACTGAATATAAAGCCTTTGGACTACTTACAGTCTCAGAAGATTTTAAGGAAGGAGCTGCTGCATTTATAGAAAAGAGAAAAGCTAATTTTAAAGGAATCTAATCCTTAATAAAATACTATGTACCAACTCAAAATAGGAAGCCAAACCTACGATTTATCAGAAGATGCTGTCCGCTCTGCGGACCTCATTACCGCTGGGGCAGATGAGATAAGTATCATCCAAGACCATAAGTCTTATACAGTAAAATGTATCTCAAGGGACATAGAGAACAAGACTTATCAGGTGGAAATTGATGGCCAGCGTATTACTGTAGCTATAGAAGATGAGTATGATCAGCTGATTGACAAACTAGGATTCTCCAGAGAAGAAATAAAGGTCATAAAAGACGTGAAGGCACCCATGCCAGGGCTGCTATTAGACTTATTGGTCAAACCAGGTGACGAAGTTGAAGTAGGGTCTCCCCTGTTGATACTCGAAGCCATGAAAATGGAAAACGTGATCAAAGCCCAGGGTATAGGCGTCGTGAAAACAATTCTCGTCTCTAAGTCGACTCCCGTGGAAAAAGGTCAAATATTAATCGAAATGGAATAATGACTTTTAACACCACATCAAAAGAAGCCTGGCTCAGCAAGACCAAAGCTGATCTGAAGGGTAAACTACTCTCCGAGTTAGACTTTGTCATCACTCAAGACATCAGCCAGCCAGCCCTGTCTCATCAAGATGACTTGAACGAGAATACGTATTTTCCTCTTATCGGCGAAAAAACTGATAATCAATGGAAAATCGGTGAGCTCATACATCTACACGAGGGAGAGAAAAAAGCAAACGAATTGGCTATTGCTGCACTCGAGGGTGGCGCTACGGCATTAGCTTTTCATTATCAGGAAAAACCAAATTTGAGTCAGCTATTGCATGACATCAACTTAGAATGGATCAGCACCTATTTCCATGGAAAGCATGATCTCGTAAAAGAATTTATCGAGATCGCTAAAAATGAAAAACAACATGATTTAGCAGTAGTCAATTGTGGGTTCTACAACATACCTGTTTCGAAAATTAATAGATACCACAATCAGTTACCACTTGGCAAATTTCATATTATAGAAAGTGCAGCTCATGAAGATGTGGCTGAAGAGATTGCTCACATAGCTTTGGCCTATACTGCTATCATAGAACAAGTGGAGATAGCTGAAACTAATGTATTAGATGCACTGTCGATCAGCATTCGCCTCACTGACCTTTTTATGGTGAATATTGCTAAAATCAGAGCACTCAAGATCATCCTCAGTCAGATCAAAGACGCGTACCAGCTACAGGTAGAAACTCCTCAGATAAAAGCTTCCTCAGCCCAAAGCACTTTAGGAGATGATGCAGACTACAATAAAATAAAATTGATGCCGCACGCTTTATCTGGTCTTATCGGCGGTGTAGACGAGTTGTTCCTGCCTTCTTCCGATACCGCTTTAGAGCAGAATCACTTTAGTCATAGAATATCAAGAAACATCAGTCACCTGCTGCAATTAGAATCCTTCATGGAAAGGGTGATAGATCCAGCAGCAGGCAGCTACTACATCGAGACACTTACTGACAAAATAGCTGCTCAATCCTGGAGTATATTTCAACAAAAACATAAGCAAGCCAGATGAAGAAAATACTTATAGCCAATAGAGGAGAGATAGCACTGCGCATCATGAGGACAGCTAAGAAAATGGGCATTGCTACCGTAGCTGTTTATTCTGAAGCAGACCGACATGCGCCACACGTACGCTTCGCGGATGAAGCTGTCTGCTTAGGGCCAGCTCCTAGTAGTCAATCCTACCTTCGAGCAGATAAAATCATAAGCCTTTCTAAACAATTAGGCGTGGATGGTATTCATCCTGGCTACGGATTTCTCAGCGAGAACGCGAGCTTCGCTAAGCAAGTTTCTGACGCAGGTATCACCTTCATAGGGCCTAATACTCACGCTATCGAAGTGATGGGTAGTAAATTAGCCGCCAAAGATACCGTCAAAGCTTACGATATACCGATGGTACCTGGCGTGGATGAAGCTATCACAGATATTGGAGAAGCAAAGGCCATTGCCAAAACCATTGGATACCCCATCCTCATTAAAGCCTCAGCAGGTGGCGGAGGTAAGGGTATGAGAATAGTTGAAGAAGAAGCTGACTTCGAGTCCCAAATGGATCGCGCAGTGAGTGAAGCCACATCAGCTTTTGGCGATGGGGCCGTATTCATTGAAAAATACGTGAAGTCCCCAAGGCATATAGAGATACAAATACTTGCTGATAGTCAAGGCAACACGGTCCACCTGTTTGAAAGGGAGTGCAGTGTACAGCGTAGACACCAGAAAGTGGTAGAAGAAGCACCATCAGCAGTACTCACACCAGCACTACGCGAGGAGATGGGAGCAGCCGCCGTAAGAGTGGCGCAGTCCTGTCAGTATCTGGGAGCTGGCACAGTAGAGTTTCTACTGGACGATAAATTAAATTTCTACTTTTTAGAAATGAATACCAGACTTCAGGTCGAGCATCCTGTTACAGAACTAATCACCGGCGTGGATCTCGTGGAAGAGCAAATAAAGATAGCCAGGGGTGAGGCTCTATCATTTACTCAGGACGACTTAAGCATAAAAGGTCATGCTTTAGAGTTGAGGGTATATGCTGAAGATCCTTATGATCAATTTCTACCAAGTGTAGGCACCTTAGAAAAATATCAAAAGCCTGCACCTGAGTTAGCCAGAGTCGACGATGGCTATGAGGAAGGCATGGAGATACCGATTTATTATGATCCTATGATTGCTAAGCTCATCGTCTATGCTGACTCGCGTATGGAGGCCATCGATAAGATGAAGATCGCCATTAATAACTACCACATTGAAGGTATCGCTACAACTCTCCCATTTGGAATATTTACGTGCTCTCACTCGGCGTTTATCTCGGGAAATTTTGATACCCACTTTGTGAAGAATTATTTCAAGCCTGACGAAGCCCAGTCAGATCCTACTGAAAAAATAGCTGCTTTAGCTGCCTTGCAATTCTATATTCAGGACAAAAGTAAACCAAGAGCAGTAGATCAAAACAGACCAGAGTGGTATGCCAAACGAACCTCAAATTATTAATCGTGAAGTCAGTTGATTTTTCTACCATCCTATTAAAACGAAATAAGAACCGTGCTGACAGGGACCTGACGAAGACCTACACCACACCTGAAGGCATCACTGTCAAATCTGCCTTTGGGCCAGAAGATATTGCCGAGTGCGATCACTTAGGCTACGTATCTGGTATAGCTCCTTATCTCAGGGGACCGTACAGCTCTATGTATGCCGTGAGACCCTGGACCATTAGACAGTATGCAGGATTTTCGACGGCTGAAAAAAGCAACGAATTCTACAGGCGAAACTTAGCTCAAGGCCAAAAGGGACTGTCCGTTGCCTTTGATTTAGCAACACACCGAGGCTATGACTCTGATCACGAGCGTGTAACAGGAGACGTGGGCATGGCTGGCGTCGCCATAGATTCAGTAGAGGATATGAAGATCCTCTTTGATCAAATACCTCTGGATAAAATGTCAGTCTCCATGACTATGAATGGTGCAGTGATACCAATTATGGCATTTTATATCGTCGCCGCTGAAGAACAAGGGGTGAAGCAGGAACTCCTCAGTGGCACTATACAAAATGATATTCTGAAGGAGTTCATGGTGCGTAATACTTATATATATCCTCCGAAGCCATCCATGAATATTATAGCTGACATATTCGAGTACACCTCCCAGAATATGCCAAGGTTTAACTCCATCAGTGTCTCAGGATATCACATGCACGAAGCTGGTGCCCCCGCACATCTAGAGTTGGCCTATACCTTAGCAGACGGATTAGAGTATATCAAAGCTGGTATGAGTACAGGTCTTGAGATCGATGATTTTGCTCCGAGGATTTCATTTTTCTGGGGCATTGGAATGAACTTCTTCATGGAGATCGCCAAGATGCGGGCTGCTAGAGTGATTTGGGCAGAGATCGTACAGCGCTTTAATCCCAAGAACCCCAAGTCAATGGCCCTGAGGACCCACTGTCAGACATCGGGCTGGAGCCTGACGGCACAGGACCCTTATAATAACATCGGCAGGACCTGTGTCGAAGCCATGGCAGCTATATTCGGTGGCACCCAGTCCCTACATACTAACTCATTAGATGAAGCTTTAGCACTGCCGACTGACTACTCAGCTAAAATAGCCAGAGATACGCAAAAATACCTCCAGACTGAAACGGGTATCACTAAGGCCGTGGACCCCTGGGGAGGATCATACTATGTAGAATATTTAACTCAAGAAATAATGAAAGAAGCGTGGACGCTGATCAATGAAGTCGAAAGTCTCGGCGGCATGGCAAACGCGATAGAGAAAGGTGTCCCGAAAATGCGCATCGAAGAAGCTGCCGCAAGGAAACAGGCTAGAATAGACGCGGGTCAAGATCAAATCGTGGGTGTCAATGTATTCACCGTAAAGGACAGCCCTATGCTTGATGTTCTCCAAGTGGATAATTCTGCTGTAAGAGAGTCACAAATTAAGAGAATAGAAAGTGTTAAAAATAGCAGAGACAATTCTAAAGTTGAAGAATCCCTGAAGCAGCTCAGACTCTGCGCTCATACAGGTGAAGGAAATCTGTTATCTTATGCTGTAGAAGCGGCGAGACACAGAGCCACATTGGGTGAAATATCAGCTACCATGGAGGAAGAATTCGGTCGCTACACTGCCAAACACCAAACCATACAAGGCGTTTATTTGAAAGAAATAGCAACCAATGAGGCATTTAAAAAAGCACAATTGCTCTCCGACCACTTTGCAGAATTAGATGGTAGGCGACCTCGTATTATGATCGCTAAGTTAGGTCAGGACGGTCACGATAGAGGTGCCAAAGTGATCGCCACCAGTTTCGCAGATATCGGATTTGATGTAGACATTGGTCCATTATTTCAGACGCCCAGAGAAGCGGCGATTCAGGCAGCAGAAAATGATGTTCACGTTTTAGGTATCTCATCTCTAGCAGGAGGGCACAAGACTTTAGTACCTCGCAGCATTGAGGCTCTGGCGTCTGTCGGAAGAGGAGATATTAAGGTCATCGCAGGAGGTGTCATTCCACCTCAAGATTACGACTTCCTTTATGAGTCAGGAGTCATCGGTGTATTCGGTCCTGGAACTGTCATTGCAGAAGCTGCAAGCGAAATTTTACAATTATTGATTAGGGAATATGAAAACATTGAAGACTTAGATAAATAAGACACCCCAACGGATGATTATACTTAGCTATCTACATTCGGATAGTTTATTCTAAAATAGAGATACATGAATAATAAATATCAAGATCTACAAGATAAACTGGATGCCTCAGCGCTGGGTGGTGGCCAAGAGAGAATCGATAAGCAGCACCAAAAAGGAAAACTGACTGCTAGAGAACGCGTACACTTCTTGATGGATGATGGCTCATTCGAGGAGATTGGGGCGCTGATCACTCATCGGACTAAGGATTTCGATATGGAAAATCAAAAGTTTTATGGGGATGGAGTCGTCACAGGCTATGGTACAGTACACGGTAGATTGATCTACGTGTTCGCTCAGGACTTCACCGTATTTGGTGGAGCTCTGTCAGAAACACACGCCGAGAAGATCTGCAAAATTATGGACTTGGCGATGCAGAATGGCGCTCCAGTAATCGGGCTAAATGATAGTGGCGGTGCCAGAATCCAGGAAGGCGTCAGATCTTTAGGAGGATACGCCGATATATTCTATCGTAATGTACAGGCTTCAGGTGTGATCCCGCAGATATCGGCAATCATGGGGCCGTGTGCTGGTGGAGCTGTCTATTCTCCTGCTATGACAGACTTTACTATCATGGTCGAAGGGACCAGCTACATGTTTGTCACCGGGCCAAATGTGGTAAAGACCGTTACTAATGAAGAAGTATCCTCAGAGGATTTAGGGGGAGCCAGTGCTCACTCCACTAAGTCTGGAGTCACTCATCTTACAGCTACGAATGATCTGATATGCATCGAGAAAATTAAAACGCTGCTCAGTTACATACCACAGAACTGCGAAGAGAAAACGGTCAAGCTACATTATGATCTTCAAGAAGAATACAGAGAACAACTAGAAGAAATCATTCCAGAAAGCGCCAGCCAACCCTACGATATTCGAGACGTGATACATGGTACCTGCGATAGTGAATCATTTTTTGAGATTCATGAAAGTTATGCTGATAATATCGTAGTCGGCTTCGCCAGGATCGCAGGTAGAAGCATTGGCATCGTAGCTAATCAGCCTATGAGCTTAGCTGGTGTATTAGATGTAGAAAGCTCTAAAAAAGCAGCTCGTTTTACCAGATTCTGTGATTGTTTTAATATTCCGCTGTTAGTTTTAGTGGATGTGCCTGGCTTCTTACCTGGCACCGACCAAGAGTGGAATGGCATCATCACTAATGGTGCTAAGCTCCTCTATGCACTCAGTGAAGCCACAGTCCCTCGCATCTCTGTGATCACTCGAAAGGCCTATGGTGGAGCCTATGATGTGATGAATTCTAAGCATATTGGAGCAGATATGAACTTCGCTTGGCCATCAGCTGAGATCGCAGTAATGGGAGCTAAAGGTGCTAGTGAGATTATTTTTAAGAAAGAGATCAATGCAGCAGCAGATCCTAAAGCCAAACTAGCCGAAAAAGAAAATGAGTATGCCACGCTCTTCGCCAACCCCTACAGTGCCGCTGAACGAGGTTTCATCGACGAAGTAATCTACCCTCGTGAGACAAGAAGAAAACTGATCAAGGCTTTTGCGATGTTGGAAAACAAAGTCGCCAGTCTACCCAGAAAAAAGCATGGTAATATACCTCTATAGTAAGTATCACAGTATACTACATAAAGAATAATCTCATGGGAACATGGCTCATCTACTTGCCGATCTTTTATGATAAATGGCCTCGTATGGATGAACAAATAAGTCTTGAAATTAATGACTGTATGCATTAAATAATTGATAAAAACTCGTCTCTACAATGTAAACATATGAAGATCACGAAGTACCTCATAGGTTTTATTATACTGGCTGTCCTACTCGCTGGTACATGGTTCGCCGGATATAAGAGTTCTGTCTTTAAGTCTATAGAAAAAGAATCAGCAGAAGTTATTTTAGAACGCATTGAGAAAGTTGCCAAGCTAGCCACTGTCGAAGGACACTTCGCCGAAATATTTGACTATAGGCAGTCCTATGCTAACTGGCCTTTTGAAAAGAAAGCATTGGTCAAAGTGAAGGCTAAAGCATTAGTAGGTTATGATATGGAATCATTACAAATGAACATAGATGAATCAACCAGAACTATACGGATCAGTCAGCTTCCTGAACCTGAATTATTATCTTTAGATCACGATCTTGAATACTACGATTTGCAAGAAGGACTCTTCAATCGCTTTTCGCCTCAAGACCTGACCAATATTAATAAGCGCGCTAAAAATTTTATTGTAGATAAAGTAGAGCACAGTGATTTATTTGATGAGTCCGAACAGCAAAAGCAAGATTTCTTGGAGTTACTACAGCTGGGCTTAAAGGCCACAGGATGGACGCTGATTGTGAATGAGGATATACTATTGAATTAAAAACTTAGAAAGTAATCACTCTAACTTTCATTTTAGAGCAAGCTCCAGTCGCCAGAGTTTCTTGCCTTATACTCTCCACGTTAAAACAGGCATATTATGAAGTAATCATATTGAGGTGTAATATCTTGGTAGTCCAGTACGAAGTAATGGGAAAGATAGTAGAAAGGCTTTGGTTACCGAGTTTTTTGAAAAAAGACCGTAACAATAAATTTTTACAGTGACCCCGTTCTTCTTCGAGAATTAATTATCACAGTGTAATAGTTTCATACATATTACCAAAGCAGCATAACTGACAATCTTTAAGCGAGTAATTGTCAATCATTTAGAGTTTTCAATTTCAGGCATCAGGATCTTCTGAACATGCCTTAAACAGATATCAGCTAAGTTTTCTATAGCGAGATAGCAACAGTTTCAATAGTAATTCCGATTTATTTCACTTTAGACTGTAAGGCATCACTGTATACATCTTAAGTTAATATATCTGCTGCTTCAGCAGCCAATTTCATTAATTCCTCTTCAGACATACTTTTATTATTTGTTGAGCTGTAACGGTTCTGCGATGTCCGTCGTGCTGACGAAGGAAGCATAATCGTGATCGTCGCTTGATAATTTAATTTGATATCCGCGTTTAGGAAAAAAATCCTTCTCTTACCTTATCTCTTTTATCTCTCAAGAATGCTGATTTCATTAAGGTTGACATAAAAGTCAAAATATTCTTTTACAGGCTTAAACTTTATGTAAAGTTCAGAAAGATGCTTTATCAAAACATTCTATTCAAGTTTATTAAATTCCGTTTTCAGTTTTCTTAGTCCCTTATTTTATTTATTATTGACTATCTCTTCAAAACACTCAATCAAACTCTTTAGTCCAATTAATAAGATTCCTCTTTCTTTATCTCTCATATCTAAAAGTGCTTGCTT
>ENA-ORXR01000245-ORXR01000245.1-marine-metagenome-genome-assembly--contig:-NODE-245-length-83289-cov-8.708143_pt1 | contig 83289 bp, 71 predicted proteins | sample MGYA00237866_ERZ511479 | MGnify/ENA metagenome assembly ERZ511479
ACGTGGTGGATGTGGGTACTGACGACGAACATGGCGAGCTATTTCGGTGTCCATGTCTCGCGCGGCAAGAAGGCGGCAGCCGAACTGCTTGGTGCGTTTGCCGGCGTCCTGGTGACTGACGACTATGCCGGCTACAACGATGTGCCGGCCAGTCGCCGACAGCTGTGCTGGTCGCACCTGATCCGACACTTCACGGCGATCTCCGAGCGCCTTGGCAAGGGGGGTGCCATCGGAAAGGCCCTGCTGCTCGGGGCGCAACTGGTCATCCGTACCCGGCATCGATTCGATGCCGACGAGATCGACTTCAGTCGCTATCGCCGGCGCATGCTGCGGTTGCAAAAGTGGATCCACGAGACGCTCGAACGGGGTGCGCGACTGAAGAACGACAAGCGGACACAACGCCAATGCCGGCACCTGCTCAAACGCGAGCAGATGCTCTGGACATTCCTTTCCGATCCGCGAATCGACCTCACAAACAACCGCGCCGAAAGAATGCTCAGACCGTATGTCATCTGGAGAAGATTGGCGTTCGGAAGTCACTCGCGACGCGGCGATGCGTTCCGAGCGCGGGTGCTGAGCGTGACGACGACAGCGCGGCAGTTGAAGGTGCCGGTGTATGCCTTTCTCCGTCAGGTGTGCACCGAGCATCAGCGCTTCGGGACGGTCAGAACGACGCTTCCGTTGGACCAGCCGCGGCTCGATCACCCGGCCGCCTGATCCGCTCCGGGTTCCACGAACCCCATGCGGCGCTGTGAACTGGTACGTGCGAAACAGCATGATAGGCCAGACGCCGAGGCCGAGCAGCGCCGTCAGGAAGATCGCACCGCCGATGACAAAGCGCACGGGGGCGTCCGGAACGAATGCGACGTCGAAAGGCAGGAGACGATCGGCGAGCGATCCTGCGAAAATTGCCAGTAGTGGGATGCCCGGTGGGAAAAAACGTACGCGGGCTGCATCTTCGGTCTCACGCATTCGATACACCTCCTGGAATGGCCAATCGCGAACAGACGACCGCCGCGCTCTTCGACTTGCATCGCGATGCCGACCACCCTACCCCTCCCGAATCACTTTGCGCTTGGCCGACGTTCCGTCTTTTCCGACGATAGTGCCTTCTCTCGACAGCGCCGCAGCAACCGATCACCGTTGCGCTGTCCGGGTAGCCAGTACTGGTCAACAACCGCACGCAGCAACGACACTCGGCTTCGGAATCGCCTCCACCACAATCGATTACGCGACTTCGACTGACTGACGGTCGGATCATGCGACGACGTTTTCATGATCAGAACCTCCATGAGTCTGTAGTCGAATCGACCCGAAATACCGTAGATCGTGAGCCCGATCTCGTCGGCGCTCTGGCTCGACCGATGCCTTGACACTCGATTCAAGCTAACAAGGTGATCGATGGAGCGCTACCCGACTTACGTATCAATCAATGAGCCAGACGACGCGCGCCGCGGGGAACGGATCGAGCGAAGCGAACCGATGACGAGTCTCCGCCTTGTCACGTCGAACGCCGAGGAGTAGATCGCGTGTGAAGCGCTGACAGTACCGACGGCAGCGGTGCAAACGGGACCAGGCCCATCAGCGCGTACAGTACAATATATCAGCGAACAGGAAGATGGCGCCGATGGTATGAAGCGATAAACCAAGTATGGCCATATAGCAAAGAAAGAGGGATTTATACACGCCCGCGAACGCGTACAGCGCGTAGGCGTAGAGGAGATAGCCGTGCAGCCCGATCACGACAAGCCAAGGTCGCTGAGCGCCGCGACGGCAGGCTTGCAGGCAAATGAGCACAAGGAGGGCCACGAGCAGCGAGACGATTTTCTGAGAGGCTAGACGGGGCAGCAACGACTCGGGCATGCCCGGGCGGTAGAGGGTTCGATCGAGAAGACCAGCACCTGCAACAACGAGCGTCAGTGCCACAGTCGCCCGCCGTGTTGCTGTCGCCATCGTGCCCTGCGCCAATCGAAGGTTCGTCAAGTGTCATGCGAGCACGGCATCGACCGGACGCCGCCGCGAACGCGGCATCGCGGGCCCTCGGCCGAAGCTCACGAGCAGACTCGGACGGCGCTCGCCGCGCGGATCCACCGAGTCTGTTCCGGTTCATCGCGCACTCCGCGGCACTGACGTCAGAGGGTTTCCGGCGTAGACAAGCGACCGCAAGCGAGAGCCTGTTACGCCCAGGGGACACAACCATTGATACGCATCAACGGACCGGTGCGGGTACACCACGGCGCCAGCGCTATATGCCTCTACCTACACAATGATCAGCTTGCCCTCGATTCAATCTGCCTATCGCCGCGCAGCGATTCTTGCCTCGGCCGTCTCGTCGATTCTCTCAAGCGCGTCGTGTACGCGGGCCGAACAACGCGCAAGATCACCCTCGCCCAGCTCGTTCGGCAGGCAGATCGGGTCACCGACCACAAGCTCGACTCGCGCGAACAGGCTCGGCAGTTCGAGACGATCCCAGCGCCCCGCGAGCACGCGTTCGGGATGGGCGGCAAACGAGAGCGGCACGATAGAACGCTGCAGCGACACGGCAAGTTGCACCGCACCCCGGTGTACGACATGGCGCGGTCCGAGAGGGCCATCGACTGCGATAGCGGCACCGAGCCCTTCGGCAAGGGATTCGTGCATGAGCGCCAGGGACGCCTCGCCACCGGAGTCTCTCAATTGCACCGGGCGGTATCCAAAACGCATGAGCAGGTCTGCGATCGCATCGCCGCGCGCCGAGAGGCTCGTGAACACACAGGCGTCACGACCGGCGAGCAGTGGCAACAATGCAACGTATTTGGCATGCCAGAACACGACTATCGGCGGGTTCTCGCTCGCGATCAATCGATCGAGCGTTGCCAGGCCCTCGGTGCGGACACGCCAACTTGCGCAGTACGTTCTTAGCAGCCAGGAACGCACACATCCGAAGAGCTTCAGCCGCCAGTACGGCGGTCGCTGCATATCCGGAGTCACATTACCCCAACGGAGAAATCATGCGCATCCTGCCCCCATCGTGAGTTTTTCTGCCAGTGCAATCCTGGTTTTCGCCGATTCATCGATTGACCCATGATCGATTGACCTATGTGACATCCAGGCTGACGGTGTTGTCTCCAGCGAGAAACGTAGCCCGACTCCTGTTGTCCGTTGTCACCGTCATGGCAGTTTTTCCAGAAGCGGCCAACTTGAGCGACGACGATCCGGCCATTCGGGGTAGCCAATTACTTCTGTTTCGTCGGGCTTCGGGTTGCCAGTGGCCTGAGCCTCACACAGAGCGATGTAGCCAACGATACCCTCACGGTGCTGAATACCGATCAGCGAAATTCGCTGGTTGCATTGCTTGACGAACGAGAAACCGCCTGCGAACAGACTGACGCAGCGCGATACGCGATGAACCGTGCACTCGAAGGGCTGCTTGTCGGTGAAGCACTGAGCCGGGAGGAGTCCCTGGAGCTCGGACGAACCTACGGCGCAAGCGAGGCGTCGCTCGGGCGGGTCATCGGACAGCAACTCGGTTCCATTGCCCAGACACTCTCGAGCGAGCAGAGACGCGCGCTGCAGGACATCAGGGCCGCTCACATCTCTGGACAAGGGCATCAGATCACGCAGCAGCGGCTGAAACCCAAGCTTCCGAAGGAGGACAGGCTTGAGTTACGAAGTGCCCTGTCCATGGATCAACTCTCCGAATTGCTGGCCATGCGCCGGAAGTACACCGGCAGAGGACAAGGATCGCTTCCCGAGAACAGCCTCGAACGCGGGCGTCAGCTCTTTGCACAATGCGCCCCTTGCCACGATTCCAGTGACCAGCAGGCGGTCGCCCCGCACTTGGATGGCATCGTCGGCCGGCGAATCGCAGACGTTGCTGCCTTTGACGGATACTCGAACGCAATGCGGGCCTTTTCAGAAGTGGAAGGGGTATGTAGCGAGTCTGCATTAAAAGAATTTCTCTAAACACCTCGATCTCTTGTTCCCGGTACTTACGTGAGATTCGATGGCCTTGAGGCAAGTCAGGACCTATCGGCAATCGTGGAGTATCTGACAGCCCGGGACTGATGGTTCGTCAACTTGACTTTGACGGGCTCGGCGAGCCTGTCAATGACACGTTGACGCACCACACTCGCCTGCGTGCAACGCAGCATGCTGCGAGATCTCGAACCCAGGCTGCGTCCTCATGCTGCTCTGATCAGGCCGCCTCGGTCTCGCGGATCTCGATGCGCTTCGCCTTGGTCTCAGCCTCCGGTGGCTTTGAAATCGTCACGTTGAGGACACCATTCCTGAACGTCGCTTCAACCTTGTCCGCGTCGACTTCGAAACCGAGCGGGATACGACGAACGAACTGCCCGCTCGAACGCTCGACCACGTGATAGTTCTTGTCCTTTTTTTCCGATTCGGTCTTCTTGTTGCCCTCGATGACCAATACGTTGTCAAGTACCTGCACGTCGACGTCATCACGCTCTACCCCGGGCAGCTCGGCCTCGACGGCGATCTCGGAGTCCGTTTCGCTGACGTCGACTCGCGGCATCAACAACGATTCCCCGTTCGCGGTGCGCCCTCCTGTCGGCGACAGCGGGCGATAATCGCCGAACACACGTTCGACCTCGCGTTGCAGGTTCGAGAAAAGATCGCGCCCATCGTCGTCGCGGCCCATCAAAGTACTCATCATGGATTGTCTACTCATCGCTTGCTCCATCCCGAACGGGACTGTCTGGTTACGTCAGGAATCTTCCGGCAATTCCGCCGGATCCTTCGACTCTCGTTACACGGAACACTTCGAAGATCGATCACTTCGAGAGTGTCGCCTTCGGGAGTGGACATGACCGTCCGCTCCGCAGCGGCGTGTAACGCAACATGCAGCTCACAGAGGCTTTGCGCATTGACCCGAGTCAATCGCTGCAAGGTGAACCGACACCACGGGTCAGGTTCATCAACGATCACTTGACATACATCAATCCGGGCGTCGCGCCGGTGTTTCAGACTTGACGTCGAGCGCTGGCCGATTCGTCAACAAACTGCGGCGCGGCAATCTGTCGGGCAGGCGACGAACAAGCAGAGGAGAGCCGATTCGTGGACATCATGAAAAAAATAGATCGATTCATCGCCGACATACGCCCCGCACCGTCAGATGCGGCCCGGCAGGATCGATTGAATCCGGGAACCCGGCCCTTCATCACGCTCTCGAGCCAGTCCGGCGCGGGCGGACACACGCTCGCCGAAAAGCTGATCGAACGGCTCGCCGAAGAAGGCGAGGAGCATCGATCGCTGCGCGATTGGCGTGTCTTCGACAAGGACATGTGCCGGCATATTCTCGAGGAGGACGACCTGACGGAAGCGGTCATTGAACTGCTCGACGAGGAGTACCACTCACAGATCAATGAGTTCGTGTCAGGAATCTTCGGACGCGGTGGTCTGCAGAACGTGGCCTACGTGAAGCTGTCACGTTTGATTCGGACGGTCGCGTCGATCGGCAAGGTGATCATTCTCGGGCATGGCGGTGCCCTGGCGACACGCGGTCTGTCGGGTGGTACGCACATTCGGCTGGTCGCACCACAAGCCCTACGTGCCACGCGCATGGCACCGTTGCTCGACGTCGACGCGCACCAGAGCGCCCGACTCATACAACAGCGGGACGATGAGCAACGCAAGCTGCTGAAGACACATTACCGGGTCGATGGTACCGATCCGGAAGTGTACGACCTGGTAGCCAATACCGAGCGCATGCATCCCGAGAGCGTTGCTGGAATGGTAGTGACCTTGCTGCACAGGCGCGTGGGCTGAGCGCCTTGCGCGATGAACAATGCCTTGATCCACATCACGTCGGAATTCCCCCGGACATGAGATGACGTATCGATCAACTGGAGAACTCAGGCGATGAGTGCCGAGCCGATGAACGATACGTATCTGCGACCTTCCACAGCCGAACTGTCCACCGTTCGTGATTGCAACCCGTTTGCCTCACTGAGTCAGACGGCCTGGAAGGCAATGTGGCGTGAGTCCCGGATACAAAGCGTATCGTCGCATTGCGTCCTGCTTGCCGAGGGTAGCTGCCCTGAACACCTCCACGTGGTATTGCAGGGTTGCATTGAATTCAGTCTTCGTACGAATTCGCGCGAGGCGACCCTCGGGATCGTGCGGCGCGGTGAGTGCTTCGATCTTCCGGCAGTCGTCAACGGCCAGCCCTGCCTCGCCTGCGCGCGCAGCTGCACGCCGTCCCGGCTACTCTCCATTCCCGCCAAGTCAGTGCGCGACGCACTTGCAGGCAATCTGGCATTCGCGCAAGCGTTGGTGCGCAAACTCGCCGACGACGTGCGTCTTGAAGTGTGTGCGAACGGCGCCATCAAGCTGCTCAGCTCGATCGAGCGCCTTGCCGCTCGTCTGCTCGACTACGAACGCGAGCAAGGTAGCCGTCGCCGGCTGACGCTTCCGTGTGACAAACGCACGCTCGCGTCGTTACTCGCGATGACGCCTGAAAACCTGTCACGTGCCTTCGCAGCACTCGGCTCGGCCGGTGTGGTCGTCGAAGGCCCGTCAATTACCTTGCGCGATCGGCGGGCACTCGAGGCGGTGGCACGTCGCGGCGCAGAGGTCGTTCCTCGGGCGGTCAAATCACTTTCCTGAGTATTGTCGACTCGGTCGAAGTCGGAAATCCACGCCGGATCAGCCGGGCTTGCTTATCATCAAGCCAGACTTACTCGTCGAAGAGAGCCTGCAAAGCCGCAATCAGTTCGACTGAGTCATACGGCTTCCTCAGCAGCCGGACCTTCTTGTCACGCAGCACTTCAGTCGGCAGCAGCTCCTCTGAATAGCCGGAGACAATCAGCACGGGAAGCGCAGGTCTCTGCTGGCGCACTTCCCTCGCGAGCTCCAGTCCTGACAGGCCGTTCGGCATCACCATGTCTGTCAGCAAGGCATCGATATCGGGGTCGGCGTGAAACGCTGCAAGCGCTGTCGGCCCGTCGGGTGCGTCGATGGTGTCCTGGCCAACGTGCCGAAGGCGGCGCACGGTCAGCCGTCTGACCTGCGCATCATCCTCGACAACAAGGATCCGTCGACGTATCGGGACTTCCGCAGACACCACCGTCGGAGTTGTCTTGCTCGCCAGACTCGAGGCCTCCACACGCGCAAGATAGAGTGTGAAACACGCCCCTTCGCCTACGCGACTTGTCAGTTCGACGTGCCCTCCGGACTGACGAGCGAAACCATAGACCATGCTCAGCCCGAGCCCGTGTCCACGCGAACCGCTCTTGGTCGTGAAGAACGGTTCGAAGACATGCTCTGCATCGGCCGCATCGATACCTGGACCATCGTCCGTGACGCTGAGCGTTACATAGTCACCCGCGGCGAGGTCGAGGGGCGCCGCACGAGCTCCGTCGAGCCGACAGTTGGCTGTCGCGATGTCGAGACGACCGCGTCCGGCCATCGCATCCCGAGCATTGAGGGCGAGATTGATCAGGGCATTCTCGAGAAGCGAGACATCGATACGTACCGGCCACAGGCGTGGCGCAAGCGACAGTTCGAACGAGATCGCTTCACCGAGGGTGCGGCGAAGCAACTCCGAGACTTCAAGTATGCGTTCGTTCAGATCGAGCGTTTCGGGTGACAAGTTGCTGCGACGCGCGAACGACAGCAGCCTGCCGATGAGGCCTGCCCCCATGCGCACCGCCTCGCGCGCCTCACTCAGGAGCTCGTGTGCATTACCCTCGCCGGGCAGCGACTCGAGCGCCAGCAGTTCCAGGTTGCCACCGATGACGGTCAGCAGGTTGTTGAAATCGTGAGCGACACCCCCGGTCAGCTGACCGATCGCGTCCATCTTTTGCGCGTGACGGAGAGCGTCGAGCATGCGGTTGTGCTCGGTGACATCGGTGACGATAGCGACGAATTCCGGTGGGGAAACGGCGTCGGAAAGGTGCAGAACGATCTCTGCGTCATACTGACTGCCGTCCTTTCTTCGATGTACGGTCTCGAAGCGCCGGCGGTCGACCGCGCCTTTCCTCAGGGGCTCGAGCAGTTCCTCGAACTGTGTTCGATCGAACGACGGCTTGATGTCGAGGGGGGTCATCGCACGAAGTTCGTCGATCGAATAGCCGAGGTTGGCGGCGGCACTCGCGTTGATGATCGTGAAGCAGAGTGTCAACGCGTCAAACACATAGATCTCGTTGATTGATTCCTCGACGATGCGTCCCAGCCGCGTCGCCTCGGCAACGTCACGCTCAGGCTCGGACAAGTCATGGATGATGCCGGTGAAGAACACCTCGCCATCGGCAATATGTCGCCCGACGGCGAGGTGCATCGGGAACAAATGACCGTCGGCGCGCCGCCCCTCGACCTTGCGGCCGCTACCGATTATCCTTTCCACGCCAGTTTCCAGATAATGGCGCAAGTAGTCGTCGTGAACGCGCGCATGCCGTTGTGGCATCAACATCGAGACGTTCCGCCCGAGCATCGCCGCGCGTTTGAAGCCGAACATGTCGACGGCCGCTTCATTGACCTCCAGCAGGGTGCCGCCATTGTCGATCGTCACGACGGCAATGCCGACAGTCTCGAGAATATGCGCGTGATCGGCCGCGTTGGCGGGCAGACTCATCGGCTCGCTCGGCATTGTCTGGACCCGCCCTGATCAGGATTCACGACCAACATGCACCGCCAATCCTATCAGCTCAAGTGCCTCGCCGCATCGTATCAATTACCGATCGACGCGCGCCGCTCACGCATCTCGATCAACAGGAAGGAGGCGGTCCAACCGATCAGCACCAGCCCGACCAGCGCCTCGATCCCGACAAGAAGCCGGATATGACCGTGCGGCACGATATCGCCGATACCGAGCGAGGTATAGCTGGTAAAGGAAAAGTAGCACCAGGTCGTCACGCTCGCATCTTCACCGACGACATATCCGAGTTCGAGAACCTCGGCCGCCAGGAACATGCCAGCGGCGAAGAGCAGGACCTCGAGAATGTGCGCGAGCATCATCGTCAATACAATGATACAGCCTTGCCAGCGCGGTGAGCGATGCATGCGTGGCAGGATGGACGTCACCAGCACGCGCAGTGCCTCATGGTGCAGGAGTACCGCGATAACCACTAAAGCGAGTCCGATGGCAGCCGTCGACAGGAACATCATGCCGGCGACAGCGGCACACCCGGTTCGAATGACGCCGCGCTTGAACCGCTTTTCAGACAACCAGAAAAGTGCCTGTGTTGCAATATTTGCCAGAACAACAAAGGCGTCGCCTCCTGCATCACGGTCGATGACCCGGGTCGCTCATCACTCTATCCCTCGTTTTCCTCACTACGCTAACGTGCACAAGCTTGCTGTGCTTGATCTGGATCAACTGCAGGTTCGCTCAAGCTCGCAAGCAATTGCGGCGCATCGCGCCACCTCGGTGCCGACGACAAGACACGAACTCGGCAATTGGCGGCGATTTGTGCGAACTTGACAAGGATCAATGTCGACCCTTCGTCAACGGCCAATATCGGAGGCTACCTCGGTACACACACGCTGATCATGAGATGCCTTTCCGAAGTTATCTACAAGAGAAACCACCTGATGCTGGAATCGAATGCGTCGGTTGAGGATGCGTGTCGAAAAATGCAGTCTTCACAGGTCGGATCGGTGCTGGTCATCGGCGAGGGTAAGCGCCTGGTCGGCATCTTCACCGGTCGCGACGTCGTCTGCCGTGTTGTCGCTGAAGCCAGGGATACGGCGGAGACAAGACTCCGCGACGTCATGACGCCGGATCCCATAGTGATGTCACCGAACAACACGGCCATCGAGGCGATGCGACTGATGTGGGATGGCGGTTTTCGCCATCTACCGATAGTCGACGACGATCGCATCCTCGGCATGCTCACGAGCGGTGACTTCAATGCTGCGGAAGAGGACCTTCTCTGCGACGAGCGCAACTTGTGGGAGCACATGCGCTGAGGACCTCGATAAACGTCTTCGTCTGCGCGTGACCGAAGCAATCAACCCTTTGGACTCATTGACGATAAACAACCACGCCCTCGGGTACGACCAGGAAACAGCTGATGCCTTACTTGAAGTTCGGTTGCACCTTGACGTTGTCATTCACGTTCATATTCGCAAGCGGATGCGCGACCCAGGCGGATGTCGCCGAATTACGCGCCGATATCGATACGTTGACGCGCAACATCGAGGCTGACAGAGCTGAATCTAACGAAGCGCTGTCTACGGCACGACTGGCACGGGAGGAGATCGACAGCGTCCGTGCCACGGCCGAACAGGGTGCCCGCGAGGCGGCGGCGACCCGGCGCCTGCTCGAAGAGATTGACTCGAGGATGGGTGGTTCTCTCGGCAGCAACAACCTGAAATGAATGGGCGATAACCTGAGATCGAGCCAGGTCCGTCACCGAGGCAACGCACCATCAGCACGCGCCACGACCACCGGCTGCCCGCTTGGGCGCTCCACCGCGCGCCGGATGCGGGTCGACTCGATACGGGTGCCTGATCGTTCGCGCAGCGCACGCGCGACGAGCGCGAACGCATCATCGACCAGTTCAGTGTTCGAACGCGTTCGCTCGGCGAGCGGCGGGTGGACTTCGAGGTGCAGTAGTCCGGCGTGCCAGCCCACCTTGAGCGGCTGATCGACAAAGTGTATCGGTGTGCCATTCGCCACCCGCCTGAACAGCGCGGCAATATCCGCAGGATAGAGGCGGATGCACCCATGCGTCACGCGCAGGCCGATGGCGTTGGTGTCATTGGTACCGTGCAACAGGTAACCGGCACGATCGAGATACAGGGCATGACGTCCAAGCGGGTTTCCGGGACCGGCCGGCACACGGGCCGGTAATGTGCGCCCGCGCGCTGCCGCCTCGGCTCGAATGGAGGCAGGTGGTGTCCAGTCGGGATCGGCACGGCGCGCCACGATGCGCGATTCGCCGAGCGGCGTCGCCCAGTCGACGCGTCCGATACTGACCGGATAGACCGCGATCCGGGCCCGCCCGGCAGTTGCGACCTGCATCAGCGTGTAGTCGTATAGCCTGCGCTCGGGCAGATTGACGACGAGTCCCGTCCGTGTCGTGGCGGGTAGCAAATGGCGCAGGGGCAGGACAACCCGTGCAGCCGACAACGGTAGCCAAGTCGGCAACTCGGGGTTGGCAAGACGAAGTGCCTCCTGCCCGAGCCGATAGCGACGGGCGATATCAACCAGCGATTCACCGGCCGCTGCCGTGACAATACGCACCCTGCCGACTATATCGATATCACTTGGCGGTGCGAGGAACGTCGACCCCCACGCCACCGGCGCGAGGCCACGCGAGCAGCCGTTCACGCCGCCACCGAACATACTGAGCAAAGGTAATGCCGAAACGATAAAGGTAGCCTGACGGCGCCTCATGCGAACAAGATCAATGTTCAGGCCGCGTCGCCACGCCAGCGATGACATCCGGTGCAACTGCCACCTAGGCGACCTGCCGCGTAGTAGTTCGGCGGCTGTTCTGCGACAAATCGGCGCGCGCGCGCGACGTCGTCGATGAAGTCGTCGATGTGTTCGTCGATGAGCAGGTGGTTGGTTCGCGGTAGCGACTTGCCGTCAGCTTCGGTCGACACCCCTGCCGCAAGGGCCGTGGCGATTTCATCGAGCGCACTGAGTTCCTCGTCGACCGCCGTCCGCTGTCGTTCGCGCTCGTCCGCATCGAGCTGCGCGCTCTCCCCATCCTGGCCGATCAGTTCGTCGAGACGGATCATGCTGTCGGCCATGCGATACATGATGTCATGCACGCCGCGCTCGTCGAGCCAGACGAAATCGGCAGGATAGGTCAGCAATCGGATCTGCTCACACGCACCCAGCAACAGGACGGGCAACAGTAAAGCGAGTGCTCGGCCTGTTTGGCAAGATCGCCGGGAATTCTTCGTGATAAGCCCGCAACGCCCGAAGCGCTCAGAACACCCGAAGCGCAATGAACGCGCGTAAACGCGCGGCGAAGCCACCTTCACGTGTGTGCCGCTGATCATTTTCCGGACGCCGCGTCGCGCGAGCCACCGGGTTCGCGTTCGGCCGAGGCGACATGTTGCTTGACAGCGAGGAAGCTGTCGGGAGTGACCGATATCGAATCGATGCCGGCGTTGACGAGAAAGCGGGCAAATTCAGGCCGATCACTCGGTGCCTGACCGCACAGTCCGGTCTTGGTGCCATGTGCCCGCGCTTCGGTGATCAAGTGTTCGATCATCCAGCGCACCGCGTCATCGCGCTCATCGAACAGGTCCCCGAGTATTTCCGAGTCACGATCAACGCCCAGCGTCAACTGGGTCAGGTCGTTCGAGCCGATCGAGAAGCCATCGAATCGCTCGGCGAAGCGCGCCGCCAGCACGACATTCGACGGTACCTCGGCCATCACATAGATCTCGAGCCCGTCTTTTCCACGTTCGAGTCCGTTGGCTGCAAGCTCGGCGAGCACAAGATCGGCCTCGCCAAGTGTGCGGCAGAACGGCACCATGACGACGACATTGTCGAAACCGAGTGTTTTCCGCAGATACCGGATGGCGCGGCACTCCAGGGCAAATCCCTCACGGTAGCGCGGCGAGTGGTAACGCGATGCGCCGCGAAAGCCGATCATCGGATTCTCCTCGGACGGTTCGAATTCGGCGCCGCCGAGCAGGTTGGCGTATTCGTTCGACTTGAAGTCGCTCAAGCGAACGATCACGGGGCTTGGATGCACTGTCGCGGCGATGCGGGAAAGCCCGCGCGCGAGAGTCTCGATGAAATAGTCGCGCGGATCTTCGAAGCCGCTCACAAGAGTCTCGATATCTGTGCGCGCCTTCGCGTCGCCGACCCTTTCGGGATGCACCAGTGCCATGGGATGCACCTTCACGTGATTCGACACGACGAATTCCATGCGCGCAAGCCCGACCCCGTCCGATGGCAACGCCCACCAGCGCGTGGCGGCCGCCGGGTTCGCGAGATTGAGCATGACGCGAGTCCGCGTCGACGGTATTGCACCAATGGCTATTTCCTCGATATCTATCTCCGCCTCCCCCGCGTAGACAGCCCCCTCTTCGCCTTCAGCGCAGGAAACCGTCACCTGCAGACCGTCGGCAAGGTGCCGCGTCGCGTCCGCCGTGCCGACGACCGCCGGCAGCCCGAGTTCGCGACTGACGATGGCCGCGTGCGAAGTGCGTCCACCATGGTCGGTGACGATCGCGGCAGCCCGTTTCATGATCGGTACCCAGTCGGGATCGGTGTTGCCGGTAACCAGCACGCTACCGTCGACGAAGCGTTCGATGTCAGAGGGATCCTCGATCAGACAAACACGAGCACTGACCGCCGCGGCGCCGATCGCCTTCCCGGTAGCGAGGCACTCCCCCGTCTTGCCGACCGACCAGGTCTTGAGCACACTCCGATCCCTTCGCGATTGCACGGTTTCTGGCCGAGCTTGCACTATGTACAGCGCACCACCGGCACCGTCCCGTGCCCACTCGATGTCCATCGGACAACCGTAGTGCTTCTCGATCGCCGTTGCCGCGCGAGCGAGATCGAGCACGGCGTCATCGTCGAGCACGAAGCGGGCGCGCTCGGGGTGTGAACACGCCACGGTCTGTACCCTCTCGGCACCGCTCGCGTAGATCATCTTGATCGCCTTGTCACCGAGGCGACGCTCGGTTACGGGACGCAGTGCAGGCTTCGCGAGAAAGGGCTTGAAGACACGATATTCGTCCGGATCGACCGCGCCCTGGACTACGCTCTCGCCGAGACCCCAGGCTGCGTTGATGACGATCTCGCGCTCGAAGCCGGTTTCGGTATCGATCGTGAACATCACTCCCGAGCCACCTCTGTCTGAACGCACCATAAGCTGCACGCCGATCGACAACGCAACCTCTCGATGTGCGAAACCCTTGGCGTCTCGATAGCTGATCGCGCGGTCGGTGAACAGCGAAGCGAAACATCGTCGGCAGGCGTCAAGCAATGCGCGTTCCCCGCGCACGTTGAGAAAGGTGTCCTGCTGGCCTGCAAAACTCGCGTCGGGAAGATCCTCTGCCGTTGCGCTCGAACGCACCGCGACATCGACGTCTGCGCGACCGACGCTCGTGGACAAAGCGCGGTAGCGCTCGAGAATGGCGTCGGCCAGTGGCCGAGGCCAGCTCGCGCCAAGGAACGCCGCGCGGATGCGCTCACCCGTGCGCGCAAGCGTTGTGTTACCCGCCTTGTATTCACCGAGCGCGTCGTCGACGATACCCTCCAGACGGTTCTCACGAACGAATTCGCGAAACAGATCCGAGGCCGTCGCGAATCCTGGCGGCACCGCCACACGGCGTTCGCCGAGCACGCCGACCATCTCGCCCAGCGACGCATTCTTGCCGCCGTACCGCTCCACTTCCGAGCGGCGGATGTCAGCGAAGTCAGCAACGAGTCCGCGAGCGACAGCCTGGGCTTGTGTGGGCGCAACAGACGGGTTGCTTCGGGCATTCACAGTGTTCGCCAGTGGATCCTTGACGTTCATGTGCGACTCTCTCTCGTTGGGCAGGCAGTTGCGTTGCATCGAGTGGATCGAATGAATCGAACAGGTCAGTTGGAAGCATCAGGGCGGCACCGCAACATCGACTTGATCCGTGTCAAGTCATCGAAGATCGGTCAAGCCTGGCCACGGCCGTTCGTTGCACACCGCCTGCGGGATTCCCAATTGCGCTCGCCTTCGCGCGCACAGAGCACCGTGTACAGCGATTCGACATCCGAGCGCCGACAAAGCTCGGTGCCGTCGGTCATGACCGCCGCGGCACCGGCAGCGATGCCGTAGGGGAAGGCGGCCTCGACGACATCGCCCTGCGCGATACGCCAGACCATGGCGCCGAGAAAGCTGTCGCCCGCGCCCACCGCCGAATGCGTCGCGACGCGCAGCGACGGCAGTTGCAGCACATTTCCGCCGCTTGCAAGCAAGGCACCGTGCGCGCCCATCGATACGATGACGTGCTCGGCACGCCCGTCGTCGACCAGACGGCAGGCTTCACGGCCGGCGGTGCGCTCATCGAGACGCCCACCGCCAACGAGCGTTTCGAGTTCTCCTATGCTCGGCTTGATCAGAAACGGCGGGGTCGCGCCGGGCGCGAGGGCGGCGGCGAACGACGGCCCGGAGGTATCGAGAAAGAGTCGCGCGCCACGATCTTGGACGAGTGCAGAGAGCGCAGCCTGACTGTCGAGCGGCAATCCATGCGGCAGACTGCCGCTCGCGACGACAATGTCGCCCGCCGCTAGCGGCAAGCTCTCGAGCGCCACTCGCCACTGTCGCGCTTCGCCCTCGGTGATCGAGGGTCCTTCGGGAACGAAGCGGTACTCGGCACCACTGCAGCGTTCGTGCACGTTGAAAGCGATACGTGTCGATCCACTGATCGCGATGCGGGTGGCCTCGATTTCGCGGCGCTCTAGCTCATCGTCAAGCATCCTGCCACTGACGCCGCCTGACATATACAGCAGTTCGGCGTTGACGCCGAACTCGGCGAGCACGCGGGCGACATTGATGCCGCCCCCACCCGGCTCCATTCGCCCCACCCCGGTGCGGATCTTTCGATGAGGTCGCACCTGCTCAGCCTCAGACGAAACATCGACGGCCGGGTTCGGGCAAAGGGTGACGACGCGCATCCCGGTGCTCGAAAACCAGCCTCGATTGTTGACAAACCTCGCTCAGTGCAGCCGCCCGTCTTCGTTGCCCTCGGCAATTGCCTCTAGTCGATCCATGTTGACAATCTCTATTTCGCTGATCGACACCAGTCGAATGACCTGCACCGTTCGCAAGCGCGTGATGTTACGGCTGACCGTCTCGATGGTGAGTCCGAGAAAGTCGGCGATGTCACTGCGCTTCATCGGCAGCTTGATTCGACTTGGATCTTGTCCGATCTCGCCATTGCGGCGTGCAAGCCGCAGCACGAATCCGGCAACCTTCTCGGTTGCTGACTTGCGCCCGAGCGAAACCAGACGCTCGCGTGTGTCGGCTAACTCCTCGGCGGCGATGCGCAACAGCGTCTGTCCGAATCCCGGTTCGCTCATCATCAAGCGATCGATCGCGCTCAACGGTATGGCGCGGACGCGGAGTTCACAGAGCGCTTCGGCGCTGCCGCTATGCATGTGCGGACAGTCGAGCCCGATCATGTCGCCGGGAAGGGCAAAGCTCGTGATCTGCCGGCGTCCGTCGGCGAGTAGCTGGTACAGACCGACGACCCCTTCGAGCACGAGATAGACATGGCTCTGCTTCTGCCCCTCAAGATACAGGTGTTCGTGAGCAGCGAGTTTGCGCTCGATCGTCGCAGCGACCGTATTACCGAGGTGAACGCGTGACTGGGCATCCAGACCGAGCCAGGGCGCAACTTCGTTGCCGACGAGTTTTCCTGTCCGAAAGTCCGGAAGGTGTCGTGACGCGTTCGCGACGGTATCGTTTGCAGCGTTGTTCGAAAGGTGGGCTTCGGCGGAAATGACGGGCATCAGCATGGCGGTGACCCTCTCGTTGATTCTGTGTCGCCGACGGACTCGCCAGCGTTGAATCCATGAAAGCGCTGTGGCGTCACGCCCGTTTCACCGTCTCGTCCACGCTTTGTCACGAAATGTAACGGCGGTCCTGTTCTACTTCTCGCGGCAGTCGAATCGGGCGTACGGTCTGATGGTTATGTTGCGTCGATACAATCAAACGTTCAGGTCACGAAAGACGGCACTGGCTCCCCAGGCGACCGCGCCAGCCGTTGCGCCGATCACGAGCGTTTCGAGCGCTGTGCGCCAGGACGACGTCAATGAAAAGCGCCCACGCAATCCACCAATGACGACAAACACGATTCCGGTCAACACGATCGAGGTGATCAGCGGACGCGCCACGCCGAACAGGAAGGGCAGAAGCGGCACGGAACCGCAGGCCACGAACGCCACAAAGGTGACCAGAGCGGCGGCGAGCGGTCGCGAGTCGAGAGGCGAAATGCCATGCTCCTCGAGCAGCATCAAGTCTACCCAGAGCCGGTCGCTGCGGCAGATCGCCGCAACGGTCTCCTCGAGCATCTCCCCGGTCAGGCCCTTGGCGCGGAGGATGAGTCTGAGTTCCAGCCGCTCGCCCTCCGGATAGTCGCGAACGTGGCGCTGCTCCATGGTGCGGAGTCGGCGGACGTTGTCACGTTCGGCACGCAAGGCCACGAAATTCCCGGCCGCCATCGAAAATCCGTCGGCCAGTACGTTGGCAATGCCGAGGGCGACCACCACGCCTTGCGACAAACCCGCCCCGGCAACGCCAGCGATGATGGCAAGTGTCGTTACCGCACCATCAATCCCGCCATAGACAGCGTCACGCAAGTGCACCGTTCGCCCCGTCACGGAGAGCCTCGACCGAATTTCCTCCGTGCTGTGCCCGTGCTCCACGACCTAACCTGGCAGGGCAAGAACGGCATCGATCGCTTCGCGACCGACAGCGAGCCCGAGCTGCTCTTCGTCGTTCATGCCACTGTCCCTTCGTCGAACCCGCCACTCTCCCGTCATTGCCTACCGACTATCTGCCGGGTTCAGCGATCAGAACCCTTGCGACGAAATACCTGCAGACGCAGAACGGAATCGTTTCAGCCAGCTTGCCGTGTCCTGTTGCGCAAGCGCTTGACCTTAATCAAGCGCGACACGTTCTGCCTTCGCCCGGTGAGTCCCGAACGTATACGGCTTTTCTGATCTCGATCAATGCTGCGCGATGACCGTGGCCGATTCTGTAGCTGCCCGACTACCTCGCTCCTGACGCAGTCAAACCAATCAGGCGGGATCGGGCCGACTTACACCCTATCGAGAGGTACCACCATGCACAACAGCGCAACCGTTGCATCGAGAGCAGAGATCGGTACGCCGATCGCCAGGGACACGGCATCGACCAAAGAGCAAACCGACGAGGCGGTCGCACCGCAGACTGCATCGTCGTCGAAGGAACACACCGAGGAAGACGTGACCGCGAACCCTGTACACGATTGGAACGACACGGCCGATCGGTACCGGATGATTGCCGAGGCTGCGTACTTCAAGGCCGAGAGACGCGGCTTTGCAATCGGTGACGATGAACTCGACTGGCTCGCGGCAGAGGAGGAACTGACCGAGCTGATGGAGGGTGACCATGCCTCCGAAGTCGCTTGATCCTCGTCCTCCATCAAACGACCATCACCCCTTTCTCGACGACTGGCGGACGGTCGACGAGGAAGAGGAGCCTCGAGAGAATGCGATTTCCTCCGAATCGGCGGCACCCACGTTGTTTGAAACGTCGCGCACACGGGGTGACATTGCGGCGGACGCTACCTGCGACGGTCGGGACATGCTCGATGTATTCGACAACGATCCTGCGGCGGCGCCCGGAAATCGATTTCACCTCGACAAGCTCGTCGACCCGTTCGACCTGGACGACGACCTGAACGATGACATGCTCGAAGGACTCTACACGCCAATCGACTGGTAGTCGCTTCAACCGCCGAAGCAGATCTCGGCCGCCGCAAACGGACCCGCGGCGATCGTCATGACGGTGTGGCGTTATCGACAGGCTCGTCGTCGCGATGCGTCGCGACGGCGGGTTCGTCACGATCTTAGGAACAGGTCGATCTTAGGAACAGGTCGATCCAATGAGATCGATCAGTGCTATCAGGTCATCCCGGTTCGTCGCTGCGGGCATGGCTAGTCCTTGATCGTGAGGAGGGGTTCGGATGACGGCGAGACGTGTCGACCGACCTGTCTACTCCGCCCGTTCGAGAAGGTTCGCGATCATCGCGTCGAGATCGGCCCGCGCCAAGACCCGACCGTTGGCGATGACCGCTGTCGGCCGACGCAGGGTGGCCAGGTCCTCGAGCGGGTTCGCGTCGAGCAGGACAAGATCGGCGCGGCGGCCGGGCGCGATGGTGCCGTCCTGATCGGGCAGCCTGAAGAAACGCGGCGGTGCAACCGTCGCGGTGTAGAGCGCCTCGCGCGGGGTGAGCCCGATCTCGACGTAGAGATCGAGCTCGTCGAGGAGCGAGAAGCCGTGAAAGAGGTAAGGGTTGGCGAAGGAGGCGTCCGAAGAGGCGAGGATCGGCACGCCCGCTTCGTGCGCCATGAAGAGCGTCCGACGATCGAGCGCGATGCTCTCCTCGGCGAGCTCCCGCACCTCATCCGTCATTGCCTCGAGCCGGAAGTCCGGGCGGTCCCAGGCTTCGCGCACTTCCGGGGGCAGCATTCGCATTCGCGGCGCATCGCTCGCGGGATGCTTCCCGATGTAGAAGTCGGCGACGACGAGCGTCGGGCTCACGTGCAGCCGTGCTTCCGCCAGGCGCCCGAGGACATCGGTGCACAGCACCTCGTCCCAGGTCTCTAGCACGATGCGGTTGCGCGCCGCCATGATCTCGAACACGCGCGCCTGCTCGGCGCCGTCGGCGATCGCCACGCGCAGCTCCTCGAGCATCCGCTCCTCGGCTTGCGAGCAGGCCATCGCAAGGCGTCCGGCATGTTCCATCCCCGCCTGACCGGCCTCGATCGCGGTCGTGAGCGCGACCCGCTCGGGGACGTGGCCGACGAGCGGCAGATCGTGGTCCTTGGCCGCGTCCGCCAACGCCGCGTAGGTCGCCTCGTCGAGCATCGAATAGGACTTCACCGCCGCCCAGCCCTCCCTCGCCACCCGTGCAACCACCGCACGCGCCTCCCCCGGCGTGTCCGCGAGAAACATGCCGGGCCAGGACCCGGGGCTCGCGTCGACCCAGGCGCCCGAGAGAATCGGCCTCGGTCCGAGGATCTCGCCCGAGGCGATCTCGCTCTGAAGCGCCTGCTGCTCGTCGAGGGGCCACAGCGCCCCCATGTCGCGGATGCCGGTGACGCCGTTGATCAGGTAGAGCGGTAACGCGGTGTCGGGCTCGCTCGGCGAGGAGAAGACGTGGACGTGCGAATCCCAGAGTCCGGGAATCAGGTAGCCGCCCGCGCCGTCGATCCGCTCGACGAGGCTCGGCGGATCGATGTCCGCGCCGACCTCGGCGATCGTGCCGTCACGGATCAGCAGCGATTGACCCTGCGCGAGCGATCCGGTCTCGACGTCGACCAACGTCACGTCGGTGAGGAGCGTGTCGGCGCCGGCCGTGCCGGCGAGAAGCCCGAGCGAGACGAGTGTCGCAGCGATCGTCTCGGGCCAGCGTGCGGCCACCCGAACGCCGAGGATGCTGCCCCAGGAATTGCCGACGAGGATCAGCGACTCGCGCTCAAAGCGGGCGAGCAGGTACTCGATCAGCATCGTGGTGCCCATTGGAGATGGCTCCCGCTCGACAAGAAAGACAGCGGCAAGGGTCGCGTTCAGGACCGCCGGGCCATTTGATCGGCATCAAGTGGATGCCCTCCTGTGCCCCACACGGTTTCCCCTACGGCCGAGGGGCCGCCGACACCGTGGCCTTCCGTCGGTTCGGTCAGCAGCTCACGCAAGCTCGACGCGAAAGCGTCGCTGTCGTACGGCTTCTTCAGGAACACGATCCGCTCGTCGTGCAGCACGTCGGCGCTCCACTTCTCCTCCGAATGGCCGGACGTGATCAGCACCGGAAAGTCCGGTCGATGTTCGCGGAGACGCCGCGCGAGCTCGAGACCCGAGAGCCCGTTCGGCATGATCATGTCGGTGACCAGGAGCTCGATCTCCAGGTGCGCTTCGGCCACGGCGAGCGCGGACGGCCCGTCGGCCGCCTCGAGCGTGTCGTGCCCGAGGTGGCGGACACGGCGCACGGTCAGGCGTCGGAGCGGCTTGTCGTCCTCGACCACGAGCACCAGTCGCCGCCGCGGCCGACCCGGGTGCGTCGTCGGTGCACCCGTCGGCGCCGTCGGAAGGGAGTGCTGCAGGGACTCGCACCGTCGTCGTACAGGACTGGGAAGGCCAAGATTGAACCACTGATTAATATCAACGCCCGATGTCGCGAAAAACCACCCCCCCCCTTGTTACTTCACGGTAATGCACTCCGATCAGGCACGCTGGCGGCGAGCCTGGAGAAATAGCTCGATCGAACCCGACATCTGCGACCCGACGGCTCTCTCGGATAGGCGTTCGGTGTCCCTCGTGTCGTTCGGCAGCACCTGTCATGAAGCGCCGCCTCGAAAGACGCAGAGGCGTACAGCTTGGCCACTCGAGCCTCGGTCGGCGCGTTAAGGGCGCGGCGCCAAGCCGAGACGATGCTTTACACGCGAGTACGGCGTTCGGGAGTTTCAGCTCCTGGGAAGACACGCTAGATCGACGTCAATTGATGAGAGTGCGGCACGAGCGAGACTGGGAACGTCTCAACGACCGATGGCACGAGCTCATGAGCGAGGAACAGCACGCGGTCCGCACTGACTTCACTCCCGTGGCTCGTCGTCTCGGCGTCGTCGCGGCCACTTCGCTCGTCGCGCTGCAGCTTGTTTACGCCGCGACTCTGACGGCGGGGCTCCTGTCGCTTGCGTCTCCCGACGAGCCGATCCGGGACCCGATGTTCAGCCTGATGGAGGTCCTGATCCTGCTGATGATGCCGGCGATGCTCGCGTTGATGGGGGTCGTGCACGCATGGGCGACCCCGTCGCGGCGTCCGCATGCGCTGATCGCCCTGGTATTCATGGGTGCATTGGTCACCGTGACTTCGACACTTCACTTCACCGTTCTCACGCTCGCCAGGCAGCCGGCCCTGCAGGAGCTTCCGTGGTGGCCGCTGATGGTCGAGTTCGAGTGGCCCTCCCTCGCCTACGCGCTCGACATTCTCGCCTGGGACGTCTTCTTCGCCGGATCGATGTTCTTCGCCGCTATGGTGTTCGACGGCCGGGGCCTCGCGCGGGCGGTCCGCTGGCTGATGCTCGCGAGCGGTGCGCTCGCGCTGGCCGGTACGGCTGGTGTCTTGACGGGCGACATGCAGATCAGGAACGTGGGAATCGTGGGCTACCTGGGGGTCTTTCTCGTCGTCGTGGTTCTTCTCGGCGTGCTGTTTCACCGTACGCCGAGCGCCGCCCCGGGCTGAGGATGACACCGGGGTGGGTACCGTCGCGTGAGGGCGACTCGCGTCGATCGGTCCGTCTGGTGGCGCTATCGCCGGCACGGTGGCACAAGGCGAGCTCAGACGTCGTCGGCGAGGCGGATCGCTCGCTCGAGCACATCGCGCACGAGCACGTCTCGCGCGCGCTCGTGTTCCTCGAACGGCGGGCTGTGCGCCGAGTTCCGGAAGAGGTAGAACCCCTTCAGCGGTGCGTCGAGGTATGCGACGTACGCCCGTCCGAGACTCCTATTCGCCGTGTAGTCGTGGCGCCCGATGAAGAAGTAAAGCGGCACCTCCAGCTGACCGACTCGCTTGGTGAGGTCCGTGTCGATGAACGTCTTCCACAGCCGCGCCCGCGAGCGCGCCTTGCCCCGCCACACGTCGATCTTCTCGCCGAGCCGACGAAATACCAGCCGTGTACGAGCGACACTGTCCGCTTCATCGTCGAGTGCGGCACCGGATCGAGACGGCTTTGCACGCTCCCCGGATAACCGGGGGCGCGGCGGGTGTCACACCGTCCAGACTAGATCGATGGTCACGGCACCTGCCAGATGAACCCGTGCGGCGCTGCAAGCATCTGGCAGGCACGCATCGGGCGGTAGCCGGGCGCCTCCTTCGTGCCGAGGCTCAGCTTCCCGTGCATCGTGATCTCGGCGACGGTGCGGAGAGGCGTGCCGGGTCGGATCGCCGCGAGGAGAAAGCGGCGTGCGGGGTCGGGCAGCTTGGACAGGGCATCGAGGTCGATACGCGGCGGATCGATCTCGGCGTGCGCCCCGAGGGCCCGTGCCCGATCGCGGACGATCGCCATCAGGAAGGCGCCTGCGAGGGCAAGTCGAACGCTCATCGATCAGACTCCTTCGACCTTGTCATCTTTACCGCACGTGCCGGTAGGTAGCGAGCGATGTGTGGTGAGGGCACCCGGGTTCGAGGTGAGCCGCTCCGTTCGAGGAGTGTCGTCTCTGCGAACCGACGACGGTTGACGTGCATCAAGGGCAAGCGCCGACTGCGGCGCACAGTGCGTCACGTGGCGGTGGGCGTCACGACAGCACGAGTGACACGAGGACGCAAATCCATGAAGATTTTGACGACACGATGGCTGGCACCGGCTCTGCTGCTCGGGATGGCTCCTGCGGCGATCGCGCAGGAAAGCCCCTGGCAGATCGAGGGACGGCTGGGCGCCGCGCTGCCGCTCGGTGATCTCGGCGACGTCGAGCTCGATCCGGGCATCAGCCTCTCGGCAAGCCTCTCCTATCGCCTCACCGATTCGCTCGCCGTCTACGGCGGCTGGGGTTGGCATCTGCTCGGCGCCGAGGAGGTCGAGGCAACACCCGACGGCGCGGTCGAGGAGACCGGCTACGTACTCGGGCTCGCCTTCGAGAGCCCGCTCGCCGAGACCGGACTCGACTACCGCCTGCACGGCGGGGTGACCTACGAGCACATCGAGATCGAGGATGACGACGGCGACGTCGTCGAGGACACCGGGCACGGGGCAGGATTCGAGCTTGGCGCCGCGCTCGTCTGGCCGCTCTCCGAGCAGCTGTCGCTGACGCCGGGGCTTCGCTACCGCTACCTCTCGCGCGATATCGAGCTCGGCGAACAAAGCTCGTCGGAGGAGCTGACCTTCGTCTCCACCGAGGTCGGCCTCGCCTGGCGCTTCTGAGTCCGAGACGCCCTTCCCTCCGTTGTCCCCGGAGTCTTCGATCATGAACACCGCCGCCCTCCCGACGCGCACGCATTCCGTGCCGCTCGTCGCCCTGGTCCCCTTCCTGATCATCGTGTTCGGCGTGACCTGGGGTCTGCTCGGACTGTACGCGCTCGCGCCCGAGACGATGAACGCTACGTTCGGCGAGATCGGCGGCGACCATCCGCTGTTCATCCTGTGCGTGTACAGCCCGGCGATCGCCGCTTTCTCACTGGTGCTCTACTGGGGCGGCCTCGCGGGTCTCAAGGCGTTCCTCTCGCGACTCCTGCTCTGGCGCTGCCCGCTCCCCTGGGCGCTGTTCCTCGTGGTCGGCATCCCGCTCGTCTTCGCAGCCGGATCGCTCGTCAAGGGGAATCTCTTCACGAGCCCGTTCCCGTTCGAGAGTGTCGGGGCGATGCTCGGGGCGATGCTGTTCATGGTGTTTCTCGGCCCGATCGAGGAGTTCGGCTGGCGCGGGGTCGCGCTGCCGCTGCTCCAGCGACACATGGCACCGATCTGGGCGGCGCTCCTCATCGGGGCGGTCTGGGGGATCTGGCACCTGCCCGCTTTCTACCTGAGCGGCACCGTGCAGAGCGCGTGGAACTTCACCCCGTTCTTCGTCGGCACGATCTGCCTGAGCGTCATCGTCACGCCGCTGTTCAACGCCGGACGTGGCAGTCTCCTGCTGGCCGCGATCTTCCACTTCCAAGTCATCAACCCGCTCTGGCCCGACGCCCAGCCCTACGACACGTGGTTCTTCCTCGTCGTCGCCGCGCTGATCGTCTGGCTGAACCGCGACACGATGTTCACGAGCACGGGTGCGGTGACCGAGGTCATTCCCGACGAGGGCATGTATCGCGCATGAGCACCGAGGCAATCACGGTATCGAGCTGATGAACGCGCTGGTCACGGAGCTCGTCCTGCCGCTCGCGCTCATTGGCGCACAGCCCGCCATTCTGCCCTTGATCGACCAGCGGCTGTCAGGATGCTCGCACTGGATCGAAGCGGATCAGTGCACGGGTATCCCAGGCAGACCCAGCTGAATCCGGTGATCAGGAGAGTCGTGCGACGCCGGCATGCGCCGCCGCCTGCCTGACCGAATCAGGGTCGAGCGCGCACATGGCCTCTTGATGGTGCAGGAAGACACGTCCTCCGAGGTGATCCGGAAACCCCGTACGCATGAGCCGATCCATCACCGGACCCTTGACTTCTGAAAGGTGCAAGGCGATGCCGGCGGCCTCGAGGCGCTCGTTGATCGCCTCGAGGCTCTCGAGCCCGCTGCCGTCGATATGGTTGACCGCTGGACAAAGCAGTACCACGTGCGCGAGGCCGTTGCGCTCGGCGACCGCGGCAGCGACGATGTCTTCGAGATATCTCGCGTTGCCGAACCACAGGCTCTCGTCGAGACGAATCGACAGCACCGTCTTGCTGACGACGACCGCGTGGCGCTCGACGTTGCGGAAGTGTTCGGTGCCGGGCACCTGGCCGACGATCGCGATATGTGGCCGGCTCGCCGTGTACAGATAAATCAACAGTGACAGCGCGACTCCGGTGGCAATACCCGACTCGACGCCAACCGCGAGCGTTACCCCGATCGTCGCGAGCATCGCCATGCCATCGCCGCGCGAGTAGCGCCACGCCAGACCGATCGCCGCGAGATCGACCAGCGAGAGCACCGCGACGATGATCGTCGCAGCGAGGATCGCGATTGGCAAGTGATAGAGCCAGGGCGTCAGATACAGCGTCACGAGCGCAATTCCAAGTGCCGTCAGTGCACCGGCTGCCGGCGTTTCGGCACCTGCATCGAAACTCACCGCCGAACGTGCGAAACCACCGGTGACTGGCATACCACTCGAGAATCCGGCGGTGAGATTCGCCGCACCGAGACCGATGAGCTCCTGATCGGGATCAACGCGCTGGCGCCGGCGAGTCGCAAACGTACGCGCAACCGAGATCGACTCGACGAAGCCGATCATCGCTATCAGCGCCGCGGCCCCGACGAGCGATGCGGCCAGCGTGACGTCGAGCTCGGGCACGGTGAACGCCGGCAGTCCGGTCGGGATCGAGCCAACGATCGCGACACCGCGCGTATCGAGGTCGAGCAGACGTACCGCAGCGATACCGCCGACCACGGCAAGGGCCGGGCTTGCGCGTGAAATCAGCGCGGCGAACGCCGCCGATACGCCGAGACGAGACAACAACGGCTGCAGGAGATGGCGCGCGGCGAGCAGGAAGGCTATGGCAACTGCGCCGACCGACAAGGTCGGCAGATGCAGGTTCTCGATGTTCGCGCCGAGCGTGCGCATGAGTACCGGCAAGGTGTGGCCTTGCGCATCGATTCCGAACACGTGCCGAAGCTGGCTCACCGCGATGATGATGCCGGATGCAGTGATAAATCCCGAGACGACCGGATGGCTGAGGAAATTGGCGAGAAAGCCCAGACGCAACATACCCGCAAGCGCAAGCATGGCGCCCGACAACAAGGCGATCAGCAGTGTTGCAGTGATATATTCGGGACTACCGGCTACCGCGACCGAAGCTGCCGCGGTGGCCGTCATCAGCGAAACGACCGCAACCGGACCGACGGCAAGCGTGCGGCTGGTGCCGAACAATGCGTAAGCCACGAGTGGCAGGATCGAAGCATACAAGCCGATCTCGGGAGGCAGTCCCGCAAGTACGGCGTAGGCCAGCGACTGCGGTACCAGCATGACCGAGACGATGACGGCGGCGGTCAGATCGCGGCCGAAGGTCGCCGGGCGATAATCACGCCCCCACTCAAGAACCGGCAGCCAGCGTGCGAGTCGAGCAGAGGTACTACCGCTCGCCGCGATCGCAGTGACGCTCGCTGGCTCAGACATCATGTCTTCTGTCGGCCACGAAGCGCCCCTCTCGACGCTACACCTCGATTTTCATGCGAGTCGGTGCACCGGTGTTCACATCCGTGCCGGTGTACGCGAAGCCGGCGTCTTTCCAGCCTTTCAAGCCTCCCTCCATATGGGCTATCCGCCCGGCTCCTGCATCGAGACAGCGTTCGGCGACCTTTCGCGAACGGACACCCGAGCCGCAGTGCAAGACGATTCGCTTGACGCTCTGATCGGGTAGATGCGCGGGGGCTAGCGCTTGCATCGGCGCGAGCAACGCACCGTCGATGCGCTCCACGCCGAACTCCTGAGGCGTTCGGACGTCAATCAGCACGATCTCGTCACGCCCGAACGCAGCGGCAACTTCCGCTGGCGTCCAGTGCTCGAGTACGTCGGGTCCCCGGTCTTCTCGTTTCACCTGCTCTCTCCCCTTCTACCCGGACCTGGCGCAACGCGACGGCGTGACGCGCGACCGCGTGGCCATCGCGGTACTGTGCGTGGCGCGAAGCGCCGAGAATGCCTTGCCGCGCAATGAAAGTGGGCGTTCCTTGCCGAGCGCGACGGGCGCAAGCTGAGCGATGCAACGCCGACAAGCGGAATCGTCGACCGGGTCATGCCGCCGATATCTTCAGCACGAAGGGCGGCAAGATTTCATCATCGTCGCCAGGCTTCCAGCCTTCGGGAGTCGGCATGTCGCGGGCCTCGGCACTGCGCACTGCCATGGTCAATCGCAGTAACTCGGTGATCGAGCGGGCACTCTCGAACGGATAGCGCAGACTCGCCCGCACATTCCCGTCCGGATCGATCAACCAGGTTGTTCGGCCGCTCCCGATGTCTCGCCACTCCTGAGCCGACAGACCAAGTGCGCGTAACGCAGCCATGTCACCGTGACGTATCTCGAACGGCAGTTCGAGCGAGTCGAGTTGCACACTCATGTCTGACGACAAGGCGATCTGCTTTTGATCGTCTACCTCATGATCGGTTCCCTGTCGGGCTGTCCGAGGCGCCTCGATGGCGATTATCTGCGTGTTCTCGAGTTCGAAATCGATAGAGCGCTGACTCAAGGCGTGCAGTTCGCTGATCGTCGCGAAGTCGAGACTCGAGGGGAATGCGAAAACCAGTCGCCAGCTTGCCGAAGAACCCGGCACCTCACTTTGCGTTTCCTTGCTTGAGTACAGCATGTCGCATTCAGCAATCAGCCACGTACGACCGCATGATCGAGATTCCTTGCCAGCTTCGCGTTGATCGAGATCAGTTCGACGTCCTGACGAGCGTCTGTACAGCACAGTTGATGCAGATCAAGGCGCTCAGGCACATCGGCATCAGGATTGGGAAACCATGATTCCGGAATGCGATCACATGTCCGACTTCGTCGACAACCATCCTCTCTCTCGTGATTTTCCCGAGCTCAAGAACGCCTTTCACGAGCTCAAGGCAAACGATGGACATATCGCGCGAAAGATGGAAGCTTACGAATCGGTGGACAAGGAAATCGTCCGGGTGGAACAGGAGCTCGAATTTCGCTCCGACAGCGAGCTCGAAGCTCTCAAGGTACAACGCGTTCACCTGAAGGACGCCATCTACCAGGCCGCAGTTCAACACGAAAACGACGGCACTGCTGATTCCTGAGTGCGGTCTGCTGCGTTTCAGCGCGCTCTGCGGCGGCAGAGCGCACAACTTATTCCTTGACGAGCCCTGCGTTCCTGACGCGAATTGCTCTCATGTCACACCGGATTCGTGTCGGTATTTTCCCCGCCCTTGTAAAACGCCGGCTTTGCATCTTCAGCGAAACGCTGTTCATCGTACAAGTGCGCACACTGCATCCGGGCTAGGTGGAGGCGTTCGACCATCAGCTTCAGGAAGCGCGTCGTCAGCGCATAGCCGACTTGCGGGTCGGCGTCGCACTTGCCGCGCAGACAGGTGGCATCGAAGGCGATCGTGCGAACCAGCGTGACGGCACGAGCGTCATAGGCCCAACGATAAGGTGGAATCAGCCAGTTTACACCGAGCATGTCACCTTCACCGAGAGTAAGGAACGTGAGTACACCACGTCCCGGCACATTCATCTCGAGCGCGACACTACCATGACGCAATAGATGGAATTCATCGGCGTGAGCGCCTTCACGAAGCAGGAAGTCGCCGGCATGAAATACCGCATTGCGCGCGCAACCGGCTACCAGCGCTACCGTGGCTTCGTCGAGCCCCGATGCGAACGGGTGTTCGCGCAGGATGTCCGTGCTACCGCGCGTCGGCAGGTCGCGAAGTTCGCCCTCGATTCTCTCTCCGCTCATGCCGCCTCCTCCGGTTGACGATCACTCTCGGGGTTTGCGTTGATACAGCGCTTGATCCACGTCAACGACGGACTTCTCGATCCGACTGAAGCACCATGGCTCGACAAGGAACACGTCGTGCGCTCTGCCGGCACTCTGCGCCGTTCCAGCAAGGCCACACCCGTCGTTGATCGACATCAAGATGTCGATGGCATCAGCGTTCGATTATGTTACGAGCAACCGTTCCACCATCAGGCGCATGGACCATGACAGCGACTCGCCCACCCGCGCCCGCCGATGATGCCCATGGCAACACCGACGTCGATGATCCACAGCGCGAGGTCGTCGCATTTCTCGGTACCTCCGACTGCGCCGCTTTCCGCGTCGACGCGAGCGACGGGCAACCCCGCTCAGACGAGTCCTTGTCCAGGTTCACCTCCGACTTCGAGCCCGCGCCCGAGCCCCCGCCCGAATCTGCGCCCGAATCTGCGCCCGAGTCCAGGTTCACGTCCGAGCCCACGCCAACGATAGTCGACACCCATGCCGCGCGACTCTTCCTCGGCAAGCGCATCGTCTGCAAGATCAAGCGCGCTGTCGCCTACAGCTATCTCGATACGACGACGCTCGACAGTCGGCGACGACTCTGCGAACGCGAGCTCGAACTGAACCGGCCCGACTTGCCCGACATCTACATCGACGTCGTTCCGATCACTCGTGAAAGCAATGGCAGGCTTGCAGTCAAGGGTGTGGGCAAGGTCATCGAGTGGGTGTTGCGCATGCACCGTTTCGAGCAATCGCTGGTGCTCGACGAGATCGCCAATGCCGGTCGACTCGACGTGAAACTCGCGGGCAGGCTCGGTGCCTCGATAGCTCACTATCACGCGTCACGGCCGCGGGACCTTGGCGGTGACGGCCATGCACGACTGCGTGAAGTCATCGACGAACTCGATGCGGAATTCTCGCTTCTTGGCGCCTGCCTGAGCCGAACTGACAGTACGCGCTTTGCCACAGAAGCTCGCCACGTGCTCGACCGCAAGCGTACCCTGCTCGATCGACGTGCAAGAGCAGGCTTTGTGCGCCGTTGCCACGGAGATCTGCACTTGAGAAACCTGCTGTTGCATGAGGGTGAGCCCGTGCCATTCGACGCGCTGGAATTCGACGAGCGCCTGGCGACCACTGACGTGCTCTACGACCTGGCTTTCCTGATCATGGATCTCGGCCATCGCGCTTTGCCGAGGCAGCAGAATGAAGTACTGAACGAATATCTCTTGCATGCCGAACTCGAGAACGCTGAGGGACTCGCCCTGCTACCGCTGTTCCTCGCGACCCGCGCGGCTGTGCGTGCGATGACGAGCGCTCAAGCGGCGACTCACGACAGCTCGCACGGTGCAGCGCTGAGCGCCGAAGCGTCACGCTATCTCGCAGCATCACTCGACTATCTGACTCCACGCCCGGCGATACTCGTGGCGATTGGCGGCTTGTCCGGCAGCGGCAAGTCCACTGTGGCTGCGGCCTTGCCGACACGTATCGCCTATGCTCCTGGCGCCGTGCTGCTGGGCAGCGATGCCGAACGCAAGTCGGCACTCGGCGTGGATTCTACCGAAAGGCTCGCACCCGAGTGTTACACCGCATCGAGTGCCAAAGACAACTATCGGCGGCTGTCCGACAAGGCCGGGCAAGCGCTGAGCGCGGGATTCAGCGTCGTGATCGATGCCACCTGGCTCGACACCGACAAACGGGTGGCGGTCGCGTCGCTCGCCAGGCAGGCTGACGTGCCGTTCGTCGGTCTTTGGCTCGATGCACCGGCGAGCATCCTGAGACAGCGTATCGCGTCGCGTCAGGGTGACGTATCCGACGCGACGGTCGCCGTACTCGACGCACAGCTACAGCGCGTCGGTAGCCTGCCTGCCAACTGGCAGCGAATCGATGCCGGCGGCACGAAGCGCGATACGCTTCATCACTGCCTTCTCGAGATCGTACGTGTACGCGGCTCACAGGGAGCGAGGAATAGCGCGGCGAGCGCCCAAGTGCTGGCCTGACAAGTGCTGGCCTGAATCGATGCCGTCTAACCCGTCCGCTCCACGTCGGCTCCCACGGGCATCAGTGGCCAGTCCTGTTTGTATTGACGAGGTCAGAGCCTCTCGGCCGGATTCGCCGTCCCTGTCCATCTCAAGGGCGCATGTCAGTCCGTCTCCTCAGCCGCACCGGAATCCCCCTCGGTCTCCCCGGCAAGCCGCAACGCCAGTCGCGTGGCGAACGGCCCACAGAGTTCGAAAACGATCGTCGCAAGCACGGTAACCGCAAGCAGCGTATCGCGCAGAGCCGGAAAGGCGTTTCCGGCGACCAGTGCCATGCCGTTGGCAACACCCGCCTGAGGCAACAAGGCAAGTCCCATCCAACGACGTGTCGCCGGCTCTGCACGGGCGACTTGACCCCCTGGCCAACTACCGACCACTCGGCCGATGGAGCGCAGGACGATATAGCCCGCGGTCAGGCCGAGCACAGGCCCGACGCCGTCGAAGTCGAGTGCGGCTCCGGTCAACACGAAGAACAGGATCAAGAAGGGCCACTCGATGTCTTCGATGGCGTGAAACGGACGTTCATGGTGATGTGCAAGGTTGGCGATCGTCGCGCCGAGCGTCATCGAGGCGAGCAGAAAGGAGAGTTCGAAGTACAAGGCGAGTCCACCGCAAAGGAATACCACGCCGAGCGCCTCGACCAGCGTCGGCTCGCCTTCACGAAGCCGCCCGGTCAGGTAGGCGGCCGGAACACCGATCACCACGCCAAGCAGGATGGATCCAAAGAGTTCACGCAGCATCGCGAGCAGCACCGTCGTGCCACTGACACCGCCCAGGATGAGCCCGACAAGCGCAAGCAAGACGCTGAACGCGACCAGACCCCAGGCATCGTCTATCGCGACGATGCCGCCGAGTGTGTCCGTGAACGGACCGCGTGCGCCGTATTGACGTATGACGTCGGCAGTGGCTGCCGGGTCTGTCGCGGTCGCGATGCCGCCCAGGAGCAGCGCGAGCCCGAGAGGTACCCCGACGATCCACAGTCCGCTGCTGACAATAATCACGGTAATGCACACCACACTGGCGGAAATCCAGAGCACTTCACGTCCGTGCGCGGCGAGGCCTTCACGTGTCAGGCGTCCGCCAAGCAGGAACCCGACGAGCAACAGGGCCACATCGGTGACGAGCGGAAAGGCAACCGTGACACTGGCAGGCAAGAAGTCGAGGCCATCTGTGCCAAGCGCGATGCCGGCCAGCATCAATAGCGTGACTCTTGGTAGAGCCGTCGCGCGCCCGAGGAAGTCGGTCGCGAGGCCAAGCAGAAAAAGTCCGCCGAGCCCGATCAGCAGTATTCCTCCGGTTGCCTCCATGCAGGCCCCGTCAGTCGCGGTCGAGAAGCGCGAGACACACGTCGCGACACCACACGCTCATGTCTCGAGCCGCGTGCCGGCTCGACCTTCGAGCAAAGAGGTCAGTTCACCGAGTGCACCGATGACGGCCACGCCGCCGCGACGCGCGACGCGCGCGGCCGCGTCGACCTTCGGACGCATGCTGCCCGCAGCAAAGCGTTCGAGCTGCGGGTTCCTGGCCGACAGGCGTCGAAGCGGACGTTGCTCGCGCGACGGCCAGCCGTCGTAGACATGCGGAACATCGGTTGCGATCAGCAAGGCGTCGGCATCGATCTCGAGCGCGAGACGGGCCGCACCGAGATCGGGATCGACCTGCGCCTCGACGCCGTGTTCACGTCGGTACGCGTCGCGCACGACCGCAATTCCCCCGCCACCGCAGAGCACGGTATGTCCGCCCGTCAGCAAAGTCGCGATGGCCCTGCTCTGCAAGACACTCACGGGTTCCGGGGAAGCGACGACACGGCGCCAGACTTCGCCGTCGCGCTGCATCGTCCAGTGCCGTTCACGCTCGAGGCGCTGCGCCTCGGTCTTGTCGAAGCCCGGACCGACAAGCTTGTCGGGCGATTCAAACGCAGGGTCACACTTGTCGACGAGTGTGTGCGTAACCACGGTTGCAAAGGAGCGTTTGTCGATGCAGCACGAGCGAAGCTCCTGCTCGAGCAGATAGCCGACGAGACCATCGGCACGCGCATCCTCTTCAGCCAATGGTGACGACTCCACCGAAGTCGCCTGACAGGCATCCAGGCGGTGGCTTTCGTGAGCATGGGTCACCGCCAGGGTGTGCCCGGCATCGAGTAACGCATGCAGCGAGCGAGCGGCGATTCGGACACCCCGAAAGCGGTCGACACTTGTTGACAGGTCACGACCGGCGTCGAGCGCCGCGTGACCGAAACTGACAACGATGCGCATGCGTCTTTTCCCGCGTTCGGTTTCGCGTGCTGCCCGATAACACGCGTCTTACTGCCAGTAATGCCGGCCGTCGATCTCCGCGAAACGGCACGGTGTCGGCCACCTGTGCGTCTCCGGGGCGAGGACCGATGATGCGAGTGCAACGCCGGCCACGTGTTGACTCATGTCAAGTCTCGATGCAACGCACGGCCCCGGCACGTCCGGTCCTTGCCGGTTCAGCTTCAGGGCTGTTCGCGACCAGATCGAGAAGGTGCACGGATTCAGCCGCGTGTGCCAGCAGCGGACGCGCGAGGTCGATCAGTCCGGCGTCCTGGCTGCGGGCGACGCGCACGACGCCAAGCGGGCAGCCGTCGTCGAGCGCCCGGTGATAGCGTGAAATCCTGTCTACCGGGCCCATGAAGACAAGCCGACCAAGCAATGTCAACGCGCGCCGCAGACGCCGATGTCGTCGCGTCGAACGGCTGCGCTCGCCGCTCGGAAGTTCGAGCGCCCACAACATCAACTCCCCTTGGCGACCAAGACGGACCAGTGACACGGGTGGCTCGTAGGCCGGAAGGGCGTCGAGCGCCACGCCGACGCGGACGAACAGGTGGAGTCGCGCGGCCGGGCACCCTGCTTCGAGCCAGCACCGCGCGAGCGCCCGGCACGCGGCGGCATCCGCGAGTGCGCCGATCAAGACGCGCATGCAACCCTGCTTCCTCGCTGTTTCTTCTCGCCAGGTCGATACTGTTGACCAGAGGCCCGCCTGAGCGTCCATGACCTTGAATGGCGGATCATCGCGACACAACGTATTCGTGCGGAAATGTCATCGACTCATCACAATCGATTCGTGTAATCTTTCGATGACGAGCGGATCGTGAACTGTCTCGATTTGTACTGTTAAGTCATCATTCGTTTCGTGTTCAGTGACGCTGCAAGCTTTTGTTGTCCGATATTTGTATTTTCCACTTGAAGTGGTTTCTACCTGAAGCTGGTTTACGCCGCATGGACAGCCCCGGCACGATCCTGATCGTCGATGACGAGCCTCCGATCCGGAAGCTGTTGCGCCGCTGTTTCGAGAATGAGGCCTATGAGGTTCGCGAGGCAGCCAATGGCAAGGATACTCTGGCGGCACTCGAGTCGGGTGATATCGACCTGATCACGCTCGATCTGAGCCTCGGTGGCGAAGACGGACTGAATCTCGCGCGGCAGATACGCTCGCGCGCGCTCGATGTCGCGATCATCATGGTCAGCGGCAAAGGCGAACTGATCGACAAGGTGGTCGGGCTCGAAGTCGGTGCCGACGACTATATCGCCAAGCCCTTTGAGCTTCGCGAGGTACTGGCACGTGTGCGCTCCGTGCTGCGGCGTACCGATCGACGGCGAAGTCGAGCCGTGGGGAAGGTTGACGGCGAGGGCTCCGCCACCGGTGACGACACGGTTTCGGCCAGCGAACAGTCCTCGGACGTGCTCCTGAAGTCCGAGCGGTGGTCGGAATCTCCTGGCACGCTGCGGAGCAAACCATCGACTACGTCGGGCGAGGCCGAGACGGCCACGGCAGATGCGGCCTACCACTTCGGCGGCTGCATACTCGATCTGCCCGCGCGTGAGTTTCGGGATGCCGATGATCATCCGCTCGAATTGACCACGGCCGAGTTCGACCTTCTGCACCTGTTCCTGCGTAGCGGTCGGCAGGCGTTGTCGCGCGACCGCATCATGGATGAACTCAGGGGCACCGACTGGAATCCGAACGATCGCACGATTGATAACCACGTTGCTCGGCTCAGACGCAAGCTTGAGGCCGCCGGTGTCGAGCGCGCCATCCGTACTGTTCGGGGTATCGGCTACCAGTTCACTGTGAAGTACAGCTACAAGGCCGATCGACTGGCTTGACGTTCCTGGAGTGTGCAGCCGTGACACTCCCTTGGGTACTGCGGCTCCCGTTTGACGAACATCAACGCGTTTGGATCCGCGCTTGTGCCAAGGTCGATATCCGTCGACTTCTGTCGCAAGCAGGCCTGCCCCATGAACCGATCGCTCGATTCCGCTGGACGTACACCCGACCCGGGCGTGGCGCACACGGTCGGCATGACTCTGCTCGGTATAGGCCTGCTCGCCGTGGCCTCGGCGCTCCCGCCACGAGCTACATACGCACAGGGCGACACACCGGCAGACGGGTCGAGCGCGTCATCGTCCGAACGCTGCCTGGCGGCCGACGCCTATGGCGCGATCGACGCCTACCCGATCGAGATAGATGGCAGCCTCGAGGCTGACGAAGCATCCTCACGCGTGGATTTCTACCGCTTCGAGGCTACGCCCGGTCTGACCTTGCAGGCCGACATGACCGATCAGGCATCTGAGCCCACGACCATGGCGAACCCGCTGCTCGGGCTGTTCGATGGCGACTGCAAGCTCATTGACTTCAACGACGACCTCGTTGCGCCCGGCATCGTTTCGCTCGATGCGCGTCTCGCCTTCACCGTACCTGATGACGGTGTCTTCTTCCTCGCCGCCGCCGCCTCGCCCGACAGCGGATTCGATGGCTCGAGCGACGACACCGGCACCTACACGTTGTGGATCGATCGCGATCCACCTCTGCCGCTCGACGCAATCGAGGTCATTATCGTGCGCGGCAAGGACGATCGGGTCCAGGTCAACCTCCCGGCGGACGTACGAGCGTCCGGTTACAACGTGTACCGCGACGGTGTCTATGTCACCACGGTGCGACCACCCGACGAGGCCACGAGCTTCAGCATCGATGGTACCGCCGGCAACTACTGTGTCGTCGTCTTTCTGGAAGTGCTCGACGAGACACGCTACAGCCCTTGCAGCAGGTCGGTCATGGTCGGCCCCAACGGCCTCGAGGCCGGCCCACCGGGCGTGCCGCGCGCCCTTCGCGCCCGGGTGTACTCGCGTGGCGTTGCCGAATTGTTCTGGGACCCCGCGATCGACGACGGGTATATCGTCGCCTATCGTGTCGTCCGTAACGGCACTGAAGTCGCCTATCGCCATGCCGGCAGTTACTTCACGGTCAAGCTCGACCCTACCCGCCTCTACCGCTACCGCGTCACCGCCATCGACAACGATGGTAATGAGGGGGCACCCGCACGGCTGGAGCTGCGCGCCGCGAACACTGGACAGCTGCCACCGCCTGCCGGTGCCGGCGACGGCATACCCCCCGCACCGCCCGGCCCGCTTCGTACCGAGGTGTACTCCCCGGGCGTACTCGAGATCTTCTGGCCGCGCTCGCCCGATCACGCGGCCCTGGCCGGCTATGAAGTCTGGCGCGATGGCGTGCGCGTCGCCTTCCACACAGGGGCCAGCCACTTCGAGCCTCGCCTGTCGCCACGTCGCACCCATGACTTCGCGGTAATCGCGGTGGATGCCGCTGGTTATCGAAGCGAAGCCGTGACTCTGCGCGTTTCGCCCGTGGCATCGGGATCGCTGATCAGCCGCGAGTCCCATGCCGATCTGTTGGCCCACGCGTTCGAACTCTTTGTCGGCGATGTATACAACAAGCCGTTTCTCGCCTTCCAGACGCTGGATCTGTCGTCGGCCCTCATCAGCGAGACTCGCGACCCCGACGACAGACTGCGCTTTCACTTCCTCTACGACTGCGAGATCGGGACGGCCGAACTCGATCTGCGCCACACGGCCTCGAACGAGGGCGACTTTTACCGGTGGTTCTTCGACGGTTGCCTGCAGGACGGTCTGCGCCATGGCGGCGATCTCTCCCAGCACGTCGGCAGCTTCGTCAACGAATTCTCTGCCGAGTCGTTCTCCTGGCAGGCGGACTCCGGTCGGACGATCGCGTTCTCGGGCTACGGTGCATTCAGTCCGACCAAAACCCGCGCCGACAACCGTCATTCCTGGATGACGCGTGGCATCGAACTGGACTCGCACACGGCCGACGGCTCACTGATCCTTGGTGCCATGAGCACGCAATTCGGCTACGAGACCGGCGGGCCACGGCAGCATGCCTGGATGTCCGGGAGCTTCACCGTGAGCTCCCGATTCACCAACGGCACGCTGATGCACGTGAGCACACCGGTCGCGTTCGGCAGCCCGGCCACACGATCCGCTTCCGCACCGCCCCGCGGCTGGAATTTCACTCAAGGTCAACTTGAGCTCATCGCCGAAGATGGCAGCAGGTTGTTGCTCGACGCGGATACCGGTGATGTCGACACGGTCAGCATCACTCTCGTCAACGATCTCGGCGTGGACACCTTCGAGAGCCCTTGGGCACCGTGGCAGGCACGGCTGAGATTCGACCGTTACCCGAACGAATTTCCCTGACCCGCCCGGTGCAGCCATGCGGTGCCGCCTTGAAGGTAACTCGCAGCAGACCCTCAATCAGCTATTGTCAGAACTGGACGGCTTCGATCCGCGAGCGAGATCGTGCTCCTCGCGACGACCAACCGTCTCGAGGTGCTCGATCCGGCGCTGTCACGAGGACACATGCGCTCAGCGCTCGAGAACCCTGCGCAGCGTTTCCGACAGCGTCTCTAGCGTGTAGGGCTTGGACAACAGCTCTCGCCCCTGCAGTTCACTGTCCAGCGCGTCAGCCGAGAATCCCGACGTCAGCAGTACCTTCAGTTTCGGGTACTGTCGCCTCGCCTCGGCCACCAGCTCGATGCCCGTCATGTCGCCGCCGAGGACAACGTCCGAAAACAGCAGCTCGACGTCGGCTCGCTCGGCGAGCAACTCGAGCGCCGCAGCGGCCGTGCCGACTTCGAGGACGTCGTAGCCGAGCGCCCGGAGTCGCCTTTGGGTCAGCCTGCTTACCATCTTGTCGTCCTCGACCACCAGCACGATTTCCCCGGTACCCCGCAGCTGCTCGGTGTCGGTGGGGGAGCTGAGCGGTGCGGCCGGATCGTCGGGACTGCGTGGCAGGAACAGCGTAATCGTCGAGCCCTCGTCGGTCTCGCTCCGGATCGACACATGTCCGCCGCACTGGCGCGTGAATCCGTAAATCATGCTCAGCCCCAGTCCCGAGCCCTGGCCGACGTCCTTGGTCGTGTAGAACGGTTCGAACGCGTGCTTCTGCACCTCGGCCGACATGCCGTGCCCGGTGTCACTGACCGCAAGCGCGACGTAGTCGCCCGCCGTGACGTCGGCCTGCGCGCCTGCCATCGTGTCATCGAGCATGACGTTGCGAGCGCTGATCGTCAGGGTGCCGCCTTCGGGCATGGCAGATCGTGCGTTCAGCGCAAGATTCAGCAGCGCATTCTGGAGCTGGGCGACATCCGAGCGGACCGGCCATGTAGTCGCATGAAAATCAGTCTGCATGACAATCGACTCGGGCAGCGTCCGCCGCAGGATGCCGACGAACCTTGGTACCAGCTTATTGATGTCGAGCGTCACGAGATGCATCGGCGTGCGCCGTCCGAAGGCGAGCAAACCGGCCGTCAACTCGGCGCCCATGCGCGCCGCATTGCCCGCCTCGACGAGGAGCTGATCGTGCGCCGCGCGGTCGCTTTCGTTGCCGAGCATCTCGAGGTTGCCGATGATCACCGTCAGCAGGTTGTTGAAGTCATGCGCGACGCCTCCGGTCAATTGACCCATCGCGTCCATCTTCTGCGCCTGACGCAATTCCTCCTGATGCTTCTTCTCGAGTGTGAGATCGCGCATGACGGCCGTGTACAGTCGCGCACCCTGTACCTGTGCTTCACCGAGCGCGAGCTCGAGCGAGATCTGCCTGCCATCCTTGCATTGTCCCAGCACTTCGCGACCCACGACATCCATCGTATCGCTGCCGTCGCCACCCAACCCTGCCATCTCGATACTCGAAACGTCGGGCAGAACGAACGACACATTCTCGCCGACCACGTCTGCCGCCGCATAACCGAAGATGCGCTCGGCCGTCCTGCTGAAGGATTCGACGGTACCTTGCTCGTCACAGGTCAGGATCGCCACCTGCGCCGATTCGAGAATCGACACGAGACGAGCGTTCTGCTCCTCGATCCGGCGCTCTGCGATCCGCTGTTCGGTTGTGTCCTCGATCGATAACAGCACCCGCACCGACTGACCGCCATCACGCTCGACCCGTCGCGCGCTGAGCAGATAGGTGAGCTGCGAGTTGTCCGCACCGGACGACACGATCTCGAGCTTTTCGAACGGCGTACCGACCGACGCGGTTATCGACAGCGCCTCCCGGAGGCCGCCCGCGTCCCAGCGACCGCCTTCGAGTTCGAACAGCGCGCGTCCGGCGGTGTCGGCGGCGTTGCCGTCGAGCAGCTCGTGAAAGGCGCGATTGCCGGAGGTCACCGTCATCGATCCATCGAGCACGACAAGCGGTTGTCCCACCGTGTCGATGATCGTCTCGGCGTAGGCCTGCGCCTCGAGAGCGATGCGCTGCCCCTCCTTCATGTCCGTCACCTCGTGGAAGGTGATCACCACGCCCGCGACCGCACCCGATGCCAACTCGTAGGGTAGTACTCGGCGTACATACCAATGCCCGTCATCCGATCGGACCTCGACACTGACAGAGCGCCGGGAGGCCAGCACTTGCCTGGCATCCTCGAGAAGCGCCGGGTCCTCGAATTTCTGCCTGACATCCTCGAGGGGTCTGTTCACGTCCGAGACGATCAGGTTGAACAGCGCGCGCGCCGAGGGTGTGAAGCGCTTGATACAGAGTTTCTCGTCGAGAAAGATCGTGGCGATGCGGACGCTGTTGAGCAGGTTGTTCAGGTCGGTCACGATGTCTCGGTTCTCGCCGAGCTTCTGCTGCAGCTGGGAATTCAGCGTCGTCAGTTCCTCGTTGAGCGACTGCAATTCCTCGCGCGACGTTTCCAGCTCCTCGTTGGTCGACTGGAACTCCTCGTTCATCGACACGGCCTCCTCGTTGGCCGCCTTCAGCTCTTCGTTGGAGGCCTCGAGGTCACGGATCGTCACATGCAGCTCGCGCCGACTGTTGTCCAGCTCGGTCTCCAGCCGATCGAGCACCGTGCGGTCGCCGCCCGTCGGCAGGCGCTGAGCATCAGACGCCCCATCGACGTCCGAAAACGTGACGAGCAGGAGTGTCTCGCTGTCACCCGGTACCGGATCCACCTGGATGGCGACCGGTGTGGACACACCGTCGCGTTCGAGCAACGCCGTCTCAGATCGCATCGACGAGCCCGAATCGAGTACCGCGCGAACCACCGCACGCAGTTCGCCGCGCAGGCCTTCTCTAACCATTGCCAGGACATCCTGCCCGGCCTCGCCGCCGGGCACCTTCAGGAAGCGATCGATCGCGCCCGAGAAGAACAAGCCCTGAAATCGGTGATCGAGCATCACCGCCGCCGGCGCGTGCCGTTCGAGCAGCACTTTCTGCGCGAGTCGGGCGACATCCTGTGCCATCGGCGAAACGACCAGTCGACTCGATGGGCGGAAATCCAGCATGCGCCCCCCCGCCGCACGTCGCATGCCGACGCTTGCGCCGACGGGCGAGTGGCCGACGCCGCAGCGTCGGTAGATCCGGTGTTCGCGCGAGATCGCCTCGAACAGGCCCTGTTCGCTCGCAACCGTCTCCGCCGCCCCGAGCAGCAAGGTGCCGCCACCCCGCAGGCCGAAGTGGAATACCTCGACGATACGCCTCTGTACCGCCGGATCGAGATAGATGAGCACGTTTCGGCAACTCACCAGATCGAGTCTGGAGAACGGCGGGTCGGAGAGCAGATCGTGACGTGCAAACACCACCGCCTCGCGCGTTTCCGGCAACACCCGGTAGGTGTGATCCTCCTTGACGAAGAAGCGCGCGAGCCGCTCGGACGTCACGTCGGCTTCGATCGTGTCCGTGTAGACGCCTTCGCGTGCGATGCCGAGCGCATCCTCGTCGAGATCGGTCGCGAAGAGCTGTATTCGCAGACGCCTGCCGAGCGACTCGGAAACCTCCGTCAGCAACATGACGAGCGAATAGGCCTCCTCACCCGTCGCGCAGCCGGCGACCCAGACACGGAAGGGCTGATCTCCCGGGTGATCCCGGAGAACCTCGGGCAGTACCGCCGACGCGAGCTTCTGGAAGGTCGCCTCATCACGAAAGAAACCGGTCACGTTGATCAGCAGATCCGCGTAAAGCCGATCGAGCTCCACCGGATCGTCGGCCAACAAGGCGAGGTAGGCCGCGCCATCGAGGACGTGGTTGATCCCCATGCGCCGTTCTATGCGGCGCAGCAGCGTGCCTTCGCGATAAGCATCGAAGCTGACCAGCGTGCGGTTCTTCAACGCGACGATGACGTCGGCCAGCACCTCCCGGGCACGCTCGCCCGGCTCGAGCCTCGCCTCGCTGGATGCGTAGTACGGTTGCTCGACGTAGCTCTGCAACGCCGCCGGCATGTCGTTGATCGCCATGACGTGATCGGCAGCACCGCCGGCGATCGCGCTGCGGCACATGCCATCGAAGGCCGCCTCGACCGGATCCTGCACGATGGCGAGGCCACCTGACTCCCGTATCGCCTGCAATCCCCGCGTGCCGTCAGCACCGGTACCCGACAGCACAACGCCGATCGCACGGGCGCCTCGGTCGCTTGCCAGCGACTCGAAGAAGGTGTCGATCGGCAAGCGCAAACCGTGGCGCGGGTCCGGCACGTCGAGTTGCAAGTTGCCGTCTTCGATCGTCAGTACACTGTTTGGCGGGATGACGTAGACGTGTTCCGACTCGACGTACTGGTCATTCTCCGCCAGCAAGACAGGCATGCCCGTATGCTTGGCGAGCAGCTCCGCCATCAAGCTCTCGTGATCGGGATCGAGGTGCTGGACCAGCACGTACGCCATGCCGCTCGCCGGCGGAACGGCTTTGATGAAGCTCGTGAACGCTTCGAGCCCCCCGGCGGACGCACCGATGCCGACGATGGCAAAGCTGTCGTGATCGTTGCGTGCCGTCGCGCGCTCCTCATTCATTTGCCGACGTTCTCCTGAACATCCAGAGCGCTGCCTGGCGGAGCAACGCTCCGTGGATCGATCCGCCTGGCCGAGTTTGCACACAGTAACAGGCGGAATGAACGCAGCGTGTAACCCCGCTGCATCCGCGCAAGCGTACCGACGCGTTCAGGCCAACACCAGCTCGTCGACCACCTCGCGCACACCGGGCGATGACCAGGCGGCGCGTTCAACCAGATCTCGCTCGTAGGCCGCCTTGACCTTGCCGTCGAGCGTCACAGTGCCGCCGTCGACCGTTACCCTGACTCCCGTCGCTTCGACGTGTGCATTGCGCTGCAGGGCCGCCTCGATATCGCGCTTGATGTTTTCGCTGACGGGGCGCGGGCGGAGCGAGACGAAGTTGACAATGCCCTTTACGCCACTGACGTGACGGATCTGCGATTCGACGAGCTTGCGCTGGTCATGGCGCTCCATTTCGCCACGCAAGGTGACGAAGCCATCGCGCACCGTCGCCTTGATCACACCCGATGGCAACGAGGTGTTCCAGTCGAGCACGTGCGCCACACGTTCGGCGATGGTCGTGTCGTCGACACGACGATCCCCCGGCAGCCGCACCTCGATATCATCGGCGACCACCTTGACATCGCGAAGTGCTCGGGCCGCCTCGTTGGCCGCAAACTTCTCGGCATAGGAATGTACGTAGCCTGAAAGCGTGACCGCTCCATCCGTCGCCGTGACGCCGATCCGGGACGCATCCACGCGCGGCTCGAAGCGAAGTTCCTCGAGTACACGCTCAACGAGTTCATTGTCTTTCTTCATCGCCGGTTTCCCTTCAGTCTCGAGGACGGGCCGGCCATGCCAAGCCGGTCCCCCATCGTCCGCCCGGGTCACCGACAGGATCTTGATCGGCATCAAGCGACACAGTGGTCTGTCCATATCACGTTGACGGACCAGTGAACGCGACGTTGATCCCGATCAAGCGCAGCTGCGCCGGGTCCGCGCATCGTAAAGAGCATGAGCCCCGATGCCAGAACCGAAACGACCAGCGACACCAAGCTCCACCTGGGTCCGACACACGCCCGCGAGCAACTCGCGGCGATGCTGCGCATCCGCCACTTCGAGAGCCGTTGCGCCGAGCTCTACACCGAGGAGCGGATCCGCGGCTTCCTGCATCTCTATGACGGCGAGGAAGGGATCGCCGTCGGTGTCGCGGCCGCACTCGACGGCGAAGATCGGGTTGTCGCGACCTACCGTGAACACGGCCATGCTCTTGCCCGCGGTGTGCCGATGGAGTCGGTCTTCGCCGAACTTCTCGGCTTGTCCAATGGCTGCTCCGGTGGTCGCGGTGGCTCGATGCACCTGTTCGATCGCGAGCGACGTTTCTACGGCGGAAACGCGATCGTCGCGGGTGGCCTGCCGCTCGCCGCCGGTCTTGCACTTGCCGATCGGATGCGTGCTGACTCGCACGTGACGTGCTGCTTCTTTGGCGAAGGGGCGGTCGCCGAAGGTGAATTTCACGAGGCAATGAACCTCGCCTCGCTGTGGCGACTGCCGGTCCTGTTCATCTGTGAGAACAACGGCTACGCGATGGGCACGGCACTCGATATCTCGGAGGCCGGAACCGATGTCGCCGCCAAGGCGGCGGCCTATGCAATGCACGGCGAGGCACTCGATGGCATGGACGTGATCGCTGTCGAGAGTGCCGCGCGCCGCGCGCGCCGACACATCATCGAGCGGGGCGAACCCTACTTGCTCGAATGCCGCACCTACCGCTTCCGCGCGCATTCGATGTTCGATGCCCAGCTCTATCGCTCGAAGGAGGAAATCGAGCAGTGGCGAGCGAAGGGACCGATACGACGCCTTCGCGGCTGGCTCGAGGAGAGCGAGCTGCTCGGCGCGGGGGCCTTCGCCGACCTCGAGCGCTCTGTCGCGGCCGACGTCGAGGCGGCACTCGAGCGGGCCGAGCGCGGTACACCCGAACCCGTCGAGACGCTCACACGATTCGTCACGGCGATGCGTTCGACTGCGGCGCCATCGACTGACAATACAAGCGCGTTCCCATCGTCATCCGACCGCTTGCAGACGGTGCAGACCGCGCCGGACGGCTCGCCGCCGTTGCGTGCAGTCGACGAGGCCGATGCCGTCGATTCGAGCTACCGAGAGGCAATCCGTGCCGCTATCGTCGAGGCAATGGAGACAGACGAGCGAGTCTTCCTGATGGGCGAGGACGTCGGACACTATGGCGGTTGCTATGCGGTCAGCAAGGGACTGCTCGAGCGCTTTGGCGCGGAGCGCATACGTGACACGCCACTTTCAGAGTCGGGGTTCACGGGAGCGGGTATCGGTGCTGCGGTCGCCGGCATGCGCCCGATCGTCGAGATCATGACCGTGAACTTCTCACTGCTCGCGCTCGATCAGATCGTCAACACGGCGGCGACACTGCGGCACATGTCGAATGATGCCTTTGGTGTACCGCTCGTGATCCGCATGGCCACCGGCGCCGGTCGCCAGCTTGCCGCACAACACTCACACAGTCTCGAAGCCTGGTACGCGCATGTCCCGGGCCTGCGGGTACTCGCACCCGCGACGCTCGAGGACGCCCGCGGGATGCTCGCCACCGCGCTCGCCGATCCCGACCCCGTGCTGATCTTCGAACACGTGATGCTCTACAACGAAAGCGGTGTACTCGCTCATGATGCTGGCGCTGTCGATATCGAGCGTGCCGCCGTACGGCGTTCCGGCACCGACCTCTCGATCGTCACCCACGGAGGTTCGCTGCACAAGGCACTCGCGGCGGCCGAACAACTCGCCGCCGACGATATCGAAGCCGAGGTCGTCGACCTGCGCGTACTGCGCCCTCTCGACATGGCGACGATCCTTGCCTCGATTTCTCGCACTCACCGCCTGCTTGTCGTCGATGAAGGCTGGTGCACGGCCGGACTTTCTGCCGAGATCGGCATGCGTGTCGCGAGCGAGGCTTTCTTCGAGCTCGATGCAGCCCCGGCACGCGTGTGCGGCGTCGAAGTGCCGATCCCCTACCCGGCGCACCTCGAACAGGCGGCGTTACCGCAGGTCGACACGATCGTGCAGGTGGCCACGAAGCTGGTACGCGGAACGAACGGCGATGGGTGAGCTACGCATGCCTTCGCTCGGCGCCGACATGGAGGACGGGAAGCTCGTCGCCTGGGAAAAGCGCCCGGGCGAGCGGATCGTACGGGGCGACATCGTCGCGGTCGTCGAGACACAGAAGGGGGCGATCGAGATCGAGGCGTACCAGAGTGGGGTGCTCGAATCGGTGCTGGTCGACTGCGGAACCAACGTCCCGGTCGGCACTCCGATCGCCTTCATCAAGCAGGACGGGGCCGGACACGATCAGGATGACGTGCCGGATGCGCCGGGAATTGCCGAAGCGCCAGTCGTCCCTCTAGTACCGGATGTACCGGATGTACCGGATGTACCGGACGTGAGCTGCATGAGCGATGTCCCGACTGACCCACTGCGACGCCGGCTGGTGACGCCGCGCGCACGCCGCCGGGCCGCCGCCGCAGGACTCGATCTCGCCTCGATCACCGCCAGCGGTGCGGACGGTGCTGTCGTTTTCGCCGATGTCGAGGCGGCGCTCGCAGCGTCTGAATCCGGTCAAGCATCCGAATCCAGTCACGACGCGGTATCTCGCCAGGACTCGACATCCCGTCAAGACACGAGAACCGAACAGAACTCAGCATCCCTTCAGGACGCGAGTTTACCTGCGGACAAGACCACCACCACTCTGCCGGCCGGCATGAGGGACGCGATCGCGAACGCCATGACGCGCGCCAAGCGCGAAATTCCGCACTACTATCTCGCACACACCGCCGACTTGACGGCTGCGAATGCCTGGCTGGCGCAAACCAATGCCGAACGCCGGCCGGTCGATCGGCTCCTGCTCGGTGCCTTGCTGCTCGCTGCGACCGCACGGGCAGCGCGTGCAAATCCCTTGTTCAACGGGCACTGGCTCGAGCACAGCTTTCAGCCGAGCGAGGCAGTCCATATCGGCATGGCGATTCGTCTGCGCGGTGGAGGACTGGTTGCACCGGCCGTACACGATGCCGATGGTCTGTCCCCCGAGGAACTGATGTTGCGGCTGCGTGACCTGATCGAGCGCGTCCGTGCCGGTCGGTTCCGCGCGAGTGAACTCACCGACCCGACATTGACAGTATCGAGCGTCGGCGAGCGGGGTGTCGAGACACTCTACGGCGTCATTCACCCGCCGCAAGTCTGCCTGGTCGGATTCGGTACACCGCGTGAGTCGGCCCACGTGCAGCAGGGAAAGCTCGTCGTCGCGCCATTGCTGTCACTCACCCTCGCTGCCGACCACCGCGTCAGCGACGGGCACGCCGGCTCGCGCTTTCTGCTCGACATCGCCCGGCGGCTCGAGACGCCGGCGATGTGGGCCACGGACAGCGACAGCGGCCTTTATGACCAGGGTATCGGCGGACAAGCAAACCCGGGGCGGGCGAAGAGACGGCCACCTGATGAACGCCAAGGGAAAAAACGGCAAAGATGAACCGACAATCGGCGAAGAATCCCGACGCGTTTCCGCGGCACCGGACTTCGTCGACCGTGGACACTTCCACCAACGGCGATGCGCCGCTTTTCCGGGCTCGCGACCTGCGCAAGGTCTACACGATGGGCGAAGTCGAGGTGCACGCGCTACGCGGTGTCGATCTGGATTTGTACCCGCGCGAACTTGTCGTCCTGCTCGGCCCATCGGGCAGTGGCAAGTCGACGCTGGTCAACATCCTCGGCGGGCTCGATGTCCCGACGAGCGGCTCGGTGCGCTATCTCGGCCAGGAACTCGCCAACGCCGACGAGCGCACGCTGACCCGCTACCGCCTCGAACACGTCGGCTTCATCTTCCAGTTCTACAACCTCATCCCAAGCCTGACCGCCCGCGAGAACGTTGCCCTGGTCACCGAGATCGCGAAGGCGCCGATGACGCCGGAGGATGCACTCGAATTGGTCGAGATGACCGATCGCATGGATCATTTCCCTGCCCAGCTCTCCGGCGGCGAACAGCAGCGCGTCGCGGTTGCCCGCGCGATCGCCAAGCGACCGGACGTCCTCCTCTGCGATGAACCCACCGGAGCGCTCGACATCGCCACCGGCATCACCGTGCTCGAGGCAATCGAACGCATCAATCATGATATCGGTACGACGACGATCGTCATCACCCACAACGCGGTCATCGGCGGCATCGCGGACCGGGTCATATCCCTCGCCGACGGTAACATCGTCGATGTCCACCGCAACGCGCAGAAACTCGACTCGCGCGAACTCGTGTGGTGATTCGCCGTGCGCTCTCTCGACAGGAAGCTCGTGCGCGGCCTCTGGAAGCTGAAAGGCCAGGTGTTGGCGGTTTCGATGATCATCGCGTCCGGCGTCGGCGTCATGGTCATGGGGCTCACGGCGCTGCAAGCGCTGGAGGAGACAGCCACGGCCTACTACGAACGATACCGCTTCGCCGACGTGTTCGCGAATCTCGTTCGTGCACCGGAGTCACTGGCCACACGGCTCGCCGGGATTGCCGGTGTCAGCGCCGTCGCGACGCGCATCGAAGGTCTCGCGAGTCTTGATATCGCTGGGTTCAGGGAGCCGGTGATGGGACGTCTCGTGTCGGTACCGGAGCGCGGTGAGCCGGTACTCAACAGGCTTGCGCTGCAACAGGGACGTACGCCGACGCCGGACGCGCCAGACGAAGTCGTGCTGAACGAACCGTTTGCCGACGCGCACGGCTTCTCACCGGGTAGCCGATTCGACGCGATCATCGACGGCCGCAGACGCACGCTCGTCGTGGTTGGCGTCGCGCTGTCGCCTGAGTTCGTATACGCACTCGGCCCCGGTTCACTGGCACCCGACGATCATCGCTACGGCATCCTCTGGATGGGTCGCGAGAGTCTTGCGGCGGCTTACGACCTCGACGGTGCGTTCAATTCCGTCGCGGCAGCGCTGCTGCCCGATACCGATGCCACCGCGGTCGTCGCCGAATTCGATCGCCTGCTCGATCCCTACGGCGGGGGCGACGCGATCGCGCGCAAGAATCAGCTTTCAAACTGGTTCCTCATGAATGAATTCGCACAGATACGGACTTTCTCGCGCGTGCTGCCGACGATCTTCCTTGCGGTGGCGGCATTCCTCACGTACATGATCCTGGCGCGGATGATCGCGATCGAACGCAGCGAGATCGGGCTCTTGAAGTCATTCGGCTACACGGGATTCGCGATCGGCTGGCACTACGCCAAACTCGTCATCGCCATGTGCTCGGTCGGCATCCTGCTTGGCTGGCTCGTCGGTGCCGGCCTCGGCCACTACAACACGACCACTTACGCTGGGTTCTTCCACTTCCCGATGGTGATCTTCCGACCTGATCCGGCGGTGTTTCTCATCGCCGCGTTGATCAGCCTTGCTGCCGCCCTCGGCGGCAGTCTGCTGGCCGTCCGTGCGGCTGTACGCTTGCCCCCGGCTGAAGCGATGCGCCCACCCGCCCCGCCGCGATTCGCAAGCGGCGGTATCGCCCGATCGTCCCTCCTCCGCACGCTTGATCAGCCCTCGCGCATCATCGTGCGGCAACTGTCAAGGCATCCGGTACGCGCCGCCTTGACCAGTCTCGGCATTGCCTTCTCCGTCGCGATCATGCTGATGGCGTTGCAATGGCTCGATGCGATCGATCACATGCTCGAAGTGTATTTCTTCGACGCTCAGCGGCAGGATGTCGTGATCGGACTGAACGAGCCTCAGGGGTCGGGCGCCCTGTACGATGCCCTGCACTTGCCGGGCGTGCTTGCCGCCGAACCGCTACGCTGGGTCGGTGCGGACATCCACCATGGTGAACGCAGCCACCGCGGGGCCATCCAGGGAGTATTGCCCGACGCAAGACTGCAACTCGTGCACGACGTCCGGGGTCGAAATCTCGAAGTGCCCCTCGGTGGGGTCATCCTTGGCACCGAGCTTGCCGACAAGCTCGCTGTCGATATCGGTGAGCGGGTGCGCCTCGAGATTCGCGACGGTCGCCGACCAACGCTCGACGCCGTGGTGGTCGATCTTGTCGAAACCTACATCGATCTACCGATATACATGCACCTCGACACACTCAACCGGCTGCTCGGCGAGGGGCCGCGAGTCGAGTTCCTGTCGCTGCTCGTCGACGAACGCGAGCGTGACGCCTTCTACCGTCAGCTGAAGCGCACGCCGCGGATTGCCGCCGTGATGGTGCGTGAGGCGGCGGTGCGGAATTTCGAGGACACCATGGCGCAGACGATCATCATCTTTATCGCATTCTTCTCCGTATTCGCCATTGCTCTCGGCTTCGGCGTCGTCTACAACAGCGCTCGCATCACGCTCTCCGAACGTGGCCGGGAGCTCGCGAGCCTGCGCGTACTCGGCTTCTCCCGTGCGTCGATCTCCTACATCCTGCTGGGCGAACTCGCCCTGCTGATCCTCGTTGCGCTACCGCTTGGCTGCCTGCTCGGCTGGGGCATCGCCTGGCTCCTGGTCAAGACCGCTTTCGAAAACGAGATGTTCCGACTGCCCTTGATCATCGACCCGTCGAGCTATGCGATCGCCATGTTGCTGACGCTGGCGGCGACGGCCGTGTCGGCATTGTCGGTCCGCCGACGGCTCGATCGGCTCGATCTTATCGCGGTCTTGAAGACGAGGGAGTGACGACACGATGAATCCCACGATGAAACGTCTGCTGATCTGGTCGCTATTGGGCGTGGTACTGGCGCTCGCGCTGGCGCTACTACTCTGGCCGCGTGCCGTACCGGTTGACATCGCTGTCGTGACACGCGGACCGCTGATCGTGTCACTCGCCGAAACCGGCCGGACGCGGGTACGCGACACGTTCGTCCTCTCGGCGCCGGTTACCGGTCGGCTCGCTCGCATCGAGGCCGAACCCGGTGAGCCGGTGCTCCGCGGCGACACGGTACTCGCGATGATCGCGCCGATCGAACCTGCCCTGCTCGACCGACGCAGCCTTCGCCAGGCACAGGCCGCCATGGACGCTGCGGAGGATGCAGCGGCGCTCGCCGCCGCCGAGCTTGCCGGAACCGAAGCCGACAGCGAATTCGCCACCGCCGAACTGGAGCGCGCGCGACGCCTGCGCACCGGGAACATGATTTCTGTTCGCGAGCTGGATCTCGCGATCCACGATCAACGGGCCGCGCAAGCCGCAGTCGAGACAGCCCGTGCAGCGCTCGCGATGAGCCAGCATGAACTGGAGCGCGCACGTGCGCAGTTGCTCCTGCCCGGCGATGTATCGATCGACGCTGACGGGGCGGAGGACGCTGCCGCAGGCGGCGAGGCGAGTGGAACCACGACCGGCATCGCGGTGCGCGCGCCGGTGGATGGAACCGTTCTCGCCGTACGCCGCGAGAGCGCCGGCCTCGTCGCCGCCGGCGAGCCGCTCATCGACATCGGGGATACCCGTGATCTGGAGATCGTCGTCGATCTGTTGTCGACCGACGCGGTCAAGGTGCAGCCGGGACAGAGCGTTGTCATCGATGAGTGGGGCGGTACCGGCGAGCTCGAGGGCCGGGTACGCCGCATCGAACCGTTGGCAAGAACGAAGGTATCGGCACTCGGTATCGAGGAGCAGCGCGCCGACGCCATCATCGACCTGATCAGTCCGGTAGAAGCTCGCCCAGGGCTCGGTCATGGCTACCAGCTGGACGTCGGCATCGTGTTGTGGGAAGGCGAGGCAGTGCTGACGGTACCGTTGACGGCGCTGCTGCGAGTCGATGACAACTGGGCGCTTTACATCGCGCGTGACGGACGTGCCACCCGTCGCGAAGTGACGATCGGGCGGCGTACCGATCTTGAGGCAGAGATCGTCTCGGGCCTCGAACCGGGTGATCGCGTCGTGCTTCATCCGAGCGATCGGGTCGGTGATTCCGTGCGTATCGTCGAGCGCGGCACACTCTAGCCAACGCGCTGAGCCACCTCGCTGAACGGCTGCCGCGTCCTTTTCCGCCATTTGATCCAAATCAGCTCTCACTCGCCCGTTTGCGCAGAGACTACGGACTGCGACGGATGAACTGTCGCTTTCTCCAATGATACCGACAACGAGGAAACGATCATGAAACGCATCACCTACGCCGGCACGATCGCAGCACTGTTATCCGCTCTGATCATCGGCAGCAATCCGGTCACGGCCGACGAGAACGATGAGCTTTGCGCCCAGATATCAGCCGCCGTCCAGCAGAGTGAGGGGAATATTTGCGTGTCGATCCGGGACGGCGTTGCCACCCTGTCGGGCTACGTGGAAAATGCGATGGAACGGGAGGCCGCGGAACGCGCTGCTGCAAGTTCCGAGGGAATCACGGAAGTCGTCAATCTGATTGCCGTATCGAACTGAGCGGAGTAGCAGTCGGGTCGTAGCAACCAGCATGGGAGGTTGCGCTCAAGTCAGCGCCGTCGTTTGAAGCCGCGCATGCACTGAGGCCCGCGCGCTATCGAACGTCGATGCTGCGCGGGCTTTTCAGAGCGGTTCGATCTCAAGCTCGGCAGCGGGGCCGATCGTCCAGGCCGTGCGTTCGGGAATTTCTACCCAGGGCTCATGGGTAATTGGCTCTGAAGCGAGAACAACGGCCCGATGCGAACGATCCGGAAGAGTGTGGATGTGCGGAAAGCCGCATATCTCGCAATCGTAGACGCCTTCCCGTTCGACTCGATACAACGTCCGACCCCAGCGCGTACCGGCAACCTCTTCCCCATCTGTCAGCACCAGATTCAGGCCGACCTTCGGGCTGCCTTGGAGGGAGTCGACCCAGCGTTCGACGTTGCTGACGACGCGACGCAGGGTGTCGGCGAGCGACAGATGCGGTTCGCTCTCGCGCATCGACAACAGATGTCGGAACAGGTGCTCGCTATCGGTCTCGCCGTCGATCGCTTCGCGCTGCACCGCACTGGTCTCCTCAAGTAGCCGGGATCGCAGGACGTCGAATTGCGGCAAGGTCCCGTTGTGGGCGAAGCTCAGCATCCCGTCGACGAACGGGTGGGTGTTTTCGATACGCGGCTTGCCGACCGTCGCGCGCCGAACGTGCGCGAGGACCGTCGTCGACCAGGTGGCACCTGCAGCACGCGAGAAGTGCTCGCCGTGGTAGGCAGCCCAGGCTTGTCGTTCGAGCTTTGGCCGGCCATGTTCGTACGTCACGAGACCCCAGCCATGGGCGTGCGAGTAACCGGCACGATCACGCCGGCTCTGCGCCATCAGGGCATTCTGCGCGTGCACCAGCGTGCACTCGACCTTGGTTTCCTCGGTGGATCTGAATACGTAGAGGCGACACATCGAAAATGATCCCGATCAACACGGCATGCACCGCGAGGGAGCAGATTGACTGGTATGACCGATCTCGCCATGACCGAAGTCAAGCGCCGCCTCTTCGACGCGTTCCGGGAGGACCATGCACGCCTCGGACGCGCGCTGCACGCACTCGGTGAGCGACTGCGCGCCGAGGATGTCGCCGGTGCACGCGAGGTTGCCGAGACACTCGACCGCGAGGCCGGTGCGCATATCGCGTTCGAGGAGTTCGACTTCTATCCGGCACTCCTGCCTTTCCTGTCGCGCGACGAGATCGACGCCATGCACCTCGAGCACAGCGAAGCGTTGGCACTGCTCGGCGACATGAAGCAGCTGGGCGATGGCGCCCTTGGCGAACGATCCCTGCGCGATGCGCTACTCGATCGCGTACAGGCGATGGAGCGCCATGTGTCCGACTGCGGCGAACTTTTTGGCGTGATGGGCGGACTCGACGCGGCTGCACAACGGCATCTGCTCGAACGCCTCGACGAATGGCGGGGGCGCGCACCGCGCTGGAGTGAACTCGCAACAATCCCGAACTGATCCTGATGAGCGAGACGTACAAACGAGGCGGGGCCGACCCGGGGATCACGACCTGCGGAACGCCCTGGCCACTGATCGTGGCCTCGGACGCGATCCTCGACACCAACCAGCGTGCCCGCGTCAATCGACTCGCCGATACGCTCGCAATGAGCCCGCCAGTGCGTCGCGCCCGGCACTACGCGGCAGCGTTCGAGGCGGAGAATGTTCACGCGGGCTGGGTTCCGGGACCGACGCTCTGGGTCGAGGATCATCGCGGTATCGAACTCGTCGGGGATCGCGTCGCGCGGGGCTTCGAGTACCGCTCACTCGGCTTGGCACGTGAAGGCGACACGTTGCTCGTCTCGGGCGAACGTGAACACGATTTCGAGCGCTACCTGCGCGAGACTCTCGCGCTCGGTGCGCCACAGGTGCAGCGGGTCAAGTGGCGGGACGGTAGCGCTCGCTCGCTCTGCGGCGCTTGTCTCGACGACAATGCAATGCTGGCTCATCTCGTGTCGACGGCGAGCGATGCAGGATGTTTCAACCTGATGCCGTATCGCTCTGACGGACACGGCTGGGAACTCGCACGCCAGATTTCCCGGGAGGCAAGCGTACCGGCGTACATCGGTGCTCCGGTGCCGCCGCTGGCCCGTGCAGCGAACGACAAGCTCTGGTTTGCCAGCACCGCTCGACGGCTGCTCGGCAGCGATGCGTCGCCGCCGACCTGGTCAGCCCAGAGTCCGGCCGCCGCCGCCGCACGACTCGCGCGGCTGGCCGCATCGCACGAGAGACTGGTGCTGAAGACGCCGGCGAGTGCCGGTGCACTCGGTAACGTCGTGATCGACGCAGAGGCGCTGCGCGAACGTAGGCTGGACGACGTGCGAGCGCGCATCATCGCCTCGGTCGCAGAGATCGGTTGGTCGGGTCCGTGGCCACTGCTGGTCGGTGTCTGGGAAGCGGCGGCATACGCGAGTCCTTCCGTGCAAATGTGGATTCCTCCAGTGCAGTGTGGCGAACCGCAGGTCGAGGGCCTGTACGAACAGCGGCTGGTCGGGGATCGCGGCATCTTTGTCGGCGCAACCGAGGCTGGGTTCGAGACACCGCTCAGGCAACGGCTCGAGTGTGAAGCATTGATGCTCGCACTCCTGTTGCAACGACTCGGCTACGTCGGACGTGCAAGCTTCGACGCCCTGCTCGTCGGCACCGATCGGGCCGCACCCCACGTGCACTGGATCGAATGCAACGCGCGCTGGGGCGGTGTTTCCATCCCGATGTGTGTACTGAGCAGGCTAGGGTTGCGTTGTCGCGAACGCGGTACGCTGATTGCACAGCTACCGATCGATGCCAACGCGACAACATTCGCGCGGTTGCTCAAGTCGAGCGCATCGCTGAAATTCGATCGAAACACACACGGCGGCATCATCTGGCTGACACCACCGTGCTGCGGGCGGCACGGTGTCGACTTCGTGGCCGTCGGCGAGAACACGGCCGCAGGCATCGCGCTTGGCGCGGAGCTGTGTGCGCTTCTTGACGTCACCGCGCCCGATCTGGCCCCGGCCTGATCGCTGCAACGGGGGCGCGTCGCAGAGCTTACAACTTATTTCTTGTCGGACCCGTAGTGCACACCTGTGTGTGTAGCCAGGGAATCTCGCACATGAGCCACGGGTTCGAGTCGCAGATCGACGATCAGCGGTAGATGATCGGAGGCGAGCCGCTCGAGTGCCGATTTTGGCACGGTGACGCAATCGACCGCATGCACGTCACGCGTAAGGACGTGATCTATCGCGAACATAGGGAAACGGGCGGGAAAGGTAGGCCGGCGACCGCCACTCGTCATGATCTCGCGGACGTCGACAAGTGACTCGCGGAGGCGCTGTACCGGTGCCGATCGAGGCGATGCGTTCAAGTCGCCACACAGGATGGTCGACCCCCTGCAGTCGGGATGCGCCAACCAGCGATCGGACAAGAGTTCGGCTACCTGAACACGCCGCGCCGCCGGCGACAGTCCGAAGTGAGTATTGAGGACCTGCACCGCCATGCCGTCCAGCTCGAGCGTTATCCAGAGCACGCCACGTGGTTCGATGCCGAAGCCGCCACGCGGCACCGGCAAGAGTCCCTCACGGTGCGCGAGCACCGGCAGTCGCGTCAGAATGGCGTTGCCGTAGGCTTCCTCCTCGACATGGATCGCAGCATGAAAACGATGGTCCATCTCGAGCAACGCCGCGATCACCGCAGCCTGATCGCGGCGACCACTGCGCGAACGACCGACATCGAGTTCCTGCAGGGCGACGACGTCGGGTGCCTGCCGAGCGATGACTCGCGCCACGCGTTCGGGCGCGAGTCGACCGTCCATGCCGACACAGCCATGCACGTTGTAGCTCATCACCCGGAGCCGTCGCTCGCGCTCTATTCCCGTCGACGCGCTAAGCGCGCTGGACAGGTGCACGATCTGGCTGGTCGCAGCACCGGGCGGCGTCGCGCCATTGTCGGACTCGACGGGTGCAGTGTCGACGTTCGCGTTCGCCAGGTCATTGCTCTCGACTTTCGTCGTTGCCGGATCCCCGAGGACCTGCCAGACGGCTTGGCGCAAGTCGAGCGGTCGCAGTGGCGTCGTGTTCACCCGATCGCGTTCGCCGAGCGCGTCCTCGGGCAGCAACGCGAAGCTCAAGGTTTCCGCGGGCGCTACACCCGCATGCGCGCCGTTCTCCTCGGCAAAGCTGAGCGATCGGCAACCGTAGGCCCAGCCGAGCAAGATCAGATCTCCCGCGTCGCGGTGCCTGGCGAGTGCCATCAGATCGGTGACCACGTCCGGAAGTGCCGGATGAGACTCACCGAGCAAGCGCCCGGCGGATTCCGGTAGCGTGAGCAGTGCCTCGCGGATACGTGCCTTGACCTCGCCGCCGGTCGTGACGAACAAGACTGCAGGCACGTCACCCGGGCCGACGAGCCAGCTCGCGAGGCGCTCGAGCGTCTTGCTGTTGTTTGGCAGATTGCTGCCGAGCAAGACATGCGCGACCGGTCCCAAGCCGACGACCGTGGAGCGGAGCCCGTCAAGCTTTGCGGGCATCGGTGGCGGTGCTTCGGGAAACAGACTCGGGAGGTGACGACCGCCAAGCAAGTGTGCCCGGGACGGCACGCCTCCTGCCCTCGCTACCCCGTTGCTCACCCCCTTGGTCACCCCGCTGGCAAGGCCTCCTGTCACGCCTCTCGATGCCCCATCGGCACACTCGCCCGCTTCCGTTCGACGGTCGGCGTGTGCTGCAGCCTCGACCGCTTCGTCGACCGCTTCCTCGACGGCTACCTCGACGGCTACCTCGACGGCTGCCTCGATCGTGCGCCCGGTGTGCCGATGATAGGGCTCGGCATGTGTCTGGCCGTGATCGCCGTAGATCCACAGATCGTAGTGCCGATGCTCGGCAAGGTGGAGTGCCTGCCACAGCGCTGCGATGCGGCGATCGATGCCCCGAAGTGCGCGGTGCGCGAAGGCGGTCTCCGGTCCGCGTCGATGCGCCTGCTCGTCGTAACCGATGAAGTTCAGATGCACGATCGGCAGCCCTCGGTCGATGTCGACCTTGGCGCCGATGGTGATCAGGTCGCGAAGCAACACGACGACGGCGACTCGCGCCGCGACGAACTTCAATTCCGGCCACGCGCGATGACCATGAAGGATTCCGCGCAGTGCATCGACAATCGCCAGCAGACTCTCCAGCGCCGCCAGAGACGCGGTTCGAATCAGCGTCGGCAAATGCAACACTGCCACCCCGAACCAGGCATGCGGCCGGGCACCCTGCAGTACATCACTCCAGCCGAGCGAGGCTGCGCAGAAATGCGCCTCGGTGGCACCGCCGGTGTAGATGTCACAGTACGCGCTGCCGCCCGCGAGCAACGGTTCACCCTGCCGGAGTAGATCGCGTTCCACACGCTTGGCACTCGCCGGATCGTACATTCGCCGCAACTCGCCGCTGTCCCGCTCACGCCAGGCGAATGCGGGTACCGCTCCTGCTACGCCGTAGAAAAGCTCTCCCTGGACTGCCGGGGTCGAGCTTGGCAGGCCGCTGTAGAGGCGATGCAGTCGATATCCCTCGTGCGCCTGCAAGCGCATCAGCATGGGCATCGTGCCACGCGCGAGTGCCCGCTCGAATTCATGCAGCGAGAGCCCGTCGATCTGCACCACGACAAGACCGCGAGAATGGTGCCTGTTCAGCCCGTGGCGCTCGCCGTCATGATCGACGCTACCGACGCGGTGGGCGTGGGCGTGGGGGTGGGCGTGGGCGAACAATCGTCGTGTCAGCGAGGTGCGTCCGAGCGCTCGGCGCAAGCCACGCAGGCACATCTCGACACGCTGAATCATGAATGCATTCGTCGGCGTTTGCGCACCCGGCGGCCAGCGAGCACCAGCACGACCTGACCGACGGTGAAAGGCAGCAGGCTGGCGACCAGCACGAGCATCCAGCCGCGCGCATCGGGCACCGACAACTCGAGCACGGCGGCGAGCGCGGGCACGTAGGCGGCGGCCAGGATCAGTGACGTGCACAATCCAAGCGCGAGCCAGATCCGCGAATTGCCAGTTACCTCGTTGCGAACGATGCCGCTGGTCGCCCGGCGCATGTCGAACACGTGCCAGAGCTGGGCGAAGGCAAGCGTCAGGAACGCGATCGACGCGGCCTCGGCGGGTGGCAGGCCGAGTCCGCGCTCGGCGAACGTGAGTGCGCCGAGTACAGCCAACGTGAACAGCGAGCCATCGGCGACGATGCGCCACCAATGACGGCGCGTGAGTACCGGTTCGTCCGGATCGCGAGGCGCTTGGCGCATCAGGTCGGGAGCACCACGCCCGACCGCGAGCGCGAGCGCGGGAAAGACGTCGGTGACGAGGTTGAGAAAGAGGATCTGCAGCGGCAACAGCGGCAGGGTACCGCCAGCGGCCGCGGCAATGCCGACGATCATGACTTCACCGACGTTGCACGACATCAGGTAGAGCACGAAGGTGCGGATATTCGCGAATATCACGCGGCCCTCGGCGATTGCCGCGACGATCGACGTGAAGGCGTCGTCCTGGAGAACCATGTCGGCGGCCTCCTTGGCAACATCGGTTCCCCGTTGCCCCATCGCGACACCGATGTCCGCCGCCTTCAACGCGGGCGCATCGTTGACGCCGTCACCGGTCATCGCGACGACGCGTCCGCGCGCTCGATGCAGATCGATCAACGCGAGCTTCTGGGCAGGACTGACACGCGCGAATACGCGAGCAGTACCGAGTGATTTGCGCGTGTTCTCATCAAGCGCGTCGATCCCTTCAAGCGCAGCGCCCGGCAGCGCGTCACTGTCGCTCGCGTCGACAAGCCCGATCGCCCGCGCTATTGCAAGCGCTGTCGCCGGTTGATCGCCGGTCACCATGACCACTTCGACGCCGGCCGCACGACAGGCAGCGATCGCGTCAGGAACATCCACGCGTGGCGGATCGCGGAAGGCGACGAGTGCAAGCAATACCAGCTCTGCATACACGTCGTCGGGCGCCCACTCGAGTGCCTCTGCCGTCGGTACATCCAGCGTGCGCGTGGCGACGGCGAGCACCCTGAGGCCGTCCGCGGCGAGACCTTCGCTCGCCGCCTGCCAGTCTTCCCTGTCAGTGCTCGACAACAGGCTTGTGCCTTCGCCCCCACGTACCGACATGCACACCTCCAGTACCGCCTCCGGCGCGCCCTTGACCGCGATACGGACGCCTGTCGCCGAACGGTGCACGGTCGCCATCATTCGTCTCTCGACATCAAAGGCCACCTCGCCCAACCTGGGTTCGGCGTCGAGCAGAATCGCCTGCTGGATGCCGGCCGCGACGGCTGCCTCGAGCAGGGCGATTTCCATCGGATCCCCGGTCGCCTTCTGGCTGGCGGCGCGGTTCCTCGCGGACACCTTTGGCCGCAGCGATGCGGGGTCATCTGCAAGCGTGCCGTTGATGTCCTCGAGGCCGAGCGACGCGTTGTTGCACAACGCTGCGATCTCGAGCGCCTCACGCTCGGCCGCGCTGCCAATGTCCGTCGACGACGCGCGAGACCGCCAGTCGGGTATCGCCTTGCCGCTCGATGTGCCTGACGCAGGCTCCATCGACAGGGCGGCCGGTGACAGCAGCAGTCGGGCGAGTGACATGCGGTTCTCGGTCAGGGTGCCGGTCTTGTCAGTACAGATCACACCGGTCGAGCCGAGCGTCTCGACCGACGCGAGACGCCGCACGAGGACCTGCCGCCTCGCCATGCGACGCATGCCGCCGGCAAGCGCGAGTGTCGCGACCACCGGCAGCCCCTCGGGAATCGCCGCGATCGCGAGAGCGATGCCGGTCTCGACCATCAGCAGGGTCTCGCGTCCAGCCAGTATTCCCGAGAGAGAGACCAGCGCCGCAATCGCGAGAGTCACCCCGACCAGCCGATGTCCGAGTCGCGCGAGGCTTTCCTCGAGCGGAGTCCGCGTATCCTCGATGGCGATAACGAGCTCTGCGATTCGACCGAGTTCGGTGTCGCGGCCGATCGCTACAACCACCGCGATGCCGGTGCCGGCCGTGACGGCCGTGCCCTTGAACAGCAGAGAGGCACGTTCGGCGAGTGGCGCGTCGGCACTCACGGGAGCGACTGTCTTGCTGACCGCCACGCTCTCGCCGGTAAGCGCCGACTCGTCGAGGTCGAGCCCGGCCGCCTCCACCAGTCTCATGTCGGCGGTGATCACGTCGCCCGCCTCTATCAGCACGATGTCGCCCGGCACCAGCGACTCGGCCGGAACCATCTGCACGACACCGTCGCGGCGTACCCGTGTCAGCACCGTCGCCAGGGCGAACAAGGCATCCATCGAGCGCCTCGCGTGACGTTCGGTGAAAAAACCGATGCCTGCGTTCAAGACGATAACGACGAGAATCGCGAGGCTCTCCACCGCCTGACCGAACACGAAGGCGAGCAGCGCCGCAACGGCGAGCAGACCGACGATCAGGCTGTGAAACTGATCGACAAGTATCGACAGATCGCCACGTGGACGATGCCGGCGCAGGCGGTTGCTGCCATACTGTTCCTGCCGACGCTGCAGCTCGGGCTCGTCGAGACCCCGTGCCGGTTCCACGTGATGGTGCGCAAGCAGCGTGTCAGCGGCTTCAGCCCAGGGTGCTGTTGTGAACGCACCGTTCAGTGCGTTGCCTCGCGAGAGGCGCTTGTTCGTGCAGACTCCGCCGTCGCGGGACGCTCGAGTACATCGTGCAGAGCCCGGCGCGAGGACGGTCGCATGTGCTCCGAGTAACCGAGTCTGAGCAAGAGCTGCGGATGACCCTGAATGCCGACCAGGGAGGCGAGTGACGTACGCAGGGCAGCGACCTCGATTGGTTGATTGAGGTACGAGGCGGTGACGTCAGACGCGGCGGCACGCAGGAGCAACGTCGACAGCACCCGCCCGGTGGTCAACCAGGCAGCGGCATCATCGGTCCTGCTCGCCAACACCATCAGCAACGGCGAACCCGTCGCGATCTCCTCGTCGTGCGCGGCAACGCCGCGACCGATATCGAAGGTTCTGATGACCAGTGCGCCGATGCTGGAGAGGCTGTCCGGCATGTCGAAACCTTCGGCGGACACGCCGTCACGCCTCGCCGAGCGCCGCGAACGAATCCAGGCGCCCAGTTCGGCACGAAAGGCAGGGTCGGCAAATTGTCGCCGATCCCCCTCGGCGACGAGAGAGGCGATTGCCACCCGCTCGCGCTTCGACGTTATCGTGCGCATCTCGATATCCATGGCGCTGCCGATGCGTTCGAGGTCATCGACAATTGGCGGAGGCACCGCCAGGGAGCTGAACACCTCGCGTGTGGTTCGCCGCTTGAGGACACCCGAGAACAACTGCCAGTCTTCCGCACGCGGCTCGCGCTGGCCACCGAGGCTTACGTGGGCGAGCCGATCCGGCTCGCCGGAGTCCACGTCGTCTCGACCCGGCAGACAGGTCACGAGGGGCTCACGGCCAAAGCGTCGTATCGCGACCTCGAGATGACCGAGCGCCGCCCCGCAGGACATGATCAACTCTCGGTCGTCCGGATCGACGACAGGCAGGCGGCGCGAACGGTCGGCATACAACACCAGGCCTTCATGTTCGACCACGAAACGCCAGGGTTGCGTATTGTGACTCGAAGGCGCCAGCAGCGCGTAGTTCGCGAGAAAGCACAACTGCTCGATCGATCCGCCACGATGGGGATAGGCTTGCTCGTCAATCTGCCAGGGATTGTCCATGTTGTCCCCTCGCCCTCATTTACCCGCTTGCGCTTCGCTCGTGTCCATCGTCAGAGCTCCGGAATGTTCATCAAGGGTTCTGACTTTGCGAGGGTGAACACCGGCCCGTCGCGGCACAGGAACAGCGCACCGAGCTGGCAATGCCCGCAGGTGCCTAGCGCACACTTCATGTTCCGCTCCATCGACGCATGAATCCTCGTCGGTGACACCCCTAGATCACTGATCGCTCGGCCCGTCGCACGGATCATGATCTCGGGACCGCACAGCATCGCAATCGTATCCTCTGGGTCGAGCCCGACTCTTGGCAGCAATTGGGTCACGAAGCCGACATCGCCTGTCCAGTCACGGTCACCTTCGTTGAGCGAGACCCGAAGCTCGAGGTCCGGGTGGCGACGCCAAGTCGAGAGTTCGCTCCTGAACAATAGGTCATCGCGCCGTTTTGCGCCGTACAGCAGTACGACCCGGCCGTAGCGACCGCGATGTCGGAGTAGATGGTGGATGACGGGCCGCAGCGGCATCAAGCCGATACCGCCGGCGGCAAGCAAGACATCGTGACCCTCGGCCAATTCGATCGGCCAGTGATTGCCGAACGGCCCGCGCAACCCGATCGTGTCGCCGACACCGAGTGCCGCGATCGCCCGACTGACCGGACCGACAGCCCGGATGGTATGGGTAATGCGCTCCGTTCGCGCCGGGTCGCCACTGATGCTGATCGGCACCTCGCCGACGCCAAAGGCGTAGAGCATGTCGAACTGCCCCGGGCGGAAACGACAGGCCTCCTCGAGAAACTTGGGTACGGCAATGTCGAGCGTCACGACGTCCGCCGTCTCGACAACGCGATCCCCGACTCTGAGGAAGTGAGGCACCATGTCGACGTTCGCAGGACGTACGATGGGCAATGCCCTGACGTCGAGCCCGCCATCGATCTCTGGCGTGGCAACGCCTCCCTCGCCTGTGGAGCGCAGTTCGGTCATCCTTGCGGTCGTGTTGCCGGTGGCGGGGAAGCGAGCACTCGCGCCTCCTCGGTAATATCGATACCGACCGGGCACCAGGTGATGCAACGACCGCATCCGACGCAACCGGAGGTGCCGAACTGATCGATCCAGTGGGCGAGCTTGTGGGTCAGCCACTGTCGGTAGCGAGAGCGCGTGGACACTCGCACACTGCCACCGTGAATGTAGGAGAAGTCGAGTGTGAAGCACGAGTCGTCGCGCCGCCAGCGTTCAGCCCGCTCTCCGGCGAGATCGCCCACCTCCTCGACACTGGAACAGAAGCATGTCGGGCAGACCAGCGTGCAGTTCGCACAGCCGAGGCAACGCTCGGCGATTTCGTCCCAGCGCGGATGCTCGGCGTTCGCCTGCAGTGATTCCTTGAGTCCACGCGTGTCGAGTGTACGACCGATCGCCTGGCGTGCGGTCGCGAGTATCGATTCTCTCTGTTCGAGCTCGGCCGGCTCGGCCTTGCGGTGCTCGAGCCGTGCAAGCAAGCGGCTGCCAGCTGCACTCCCGGCACGCACGATGAAGCGATGCGAATCCGCGTCAAGCAGTTCGGTCAGGACGAGATCGTGGCGGCGAGCGTCGATGCCGGCAGTCTGTCCTGATTGTCCTGCTTGATCGCTCCCCGTGGTTTGTGCATCGACGCCGGGATCACCCCCCATCGATGTACAGAAGCAGGTACTCGCGGGCTCGGCACAATCGACGGCCACGATGAATGCCGCAGCTCGACGCGATGCATAGTCCGGGTCGGCATGATCATGTGACTGGAACACGCGATCCTGTACACCGATCGCGTCGAGTTCGCAGCCGCGCAGGCCGACGAAGGCATAGCGTGGAGGTGACGCCTCCATGTCATCGAGGATGATCTCGCCCGCAGCGTCGCGACGCGCTCCCCAGAGCTTCAGTCGCGACGGGTGAAGTTGTCGTCGCGGCGAATGCGGCCCGACGACGTAGCCGAACAAGGCCGCGTCGTCGCGCCGCTCGAGCCGGTAATTGCCCGGCGTCTGTCGTGCGGTCCATCCCGCCGGCAGATCATCCGCGCTCTCGATTTCGGCACTCGAGATCACGCCGTCGTGAAGCGTTGGCGCGATGACCGTATAGCCATCCGCGCGCAACAGCGCAACCAGGTGCTGAATTTCCGTCGCATCGATGATTTCTGCCGCCGCCGGCTCGCCGTCGAGCATATTCCGCCTCCCCTCGTTGACTTCATGCTCGGGCGTACGCTGCGCTGCCGACCGCCGTACGATCGGCGAATCGGACAGCCTGGATCATCACTCAAGCAACCCGAATATCGTTTATGACGTCTTGCACACCAGGTGCAGACCAGGCGGATTTCTCGATCAATCCTCGCTCATACAGCGCCTTGACAGTTCCACCGAGCGTGACTGTAGACTTATCGACATCGACATCGACGGTGACATGCCTGGCCTCGAACTCGGCGTTACGCTCGAGCGCACGCTTGATGCCTGCGGCAATATCGTCGATTCGAGCTTGCGGGCGCAGCTTGATCTGATTGACGATCGTACGCACACCGCTGACATGGGCGACCTGCTTTTCGACGTGCCGTCGATGCGCTTGCCATTCAACCGTACCCATCAAGGTCACGATGCCGTTGCGTACGTCAGCCTGGACGTCCTGCTCGCCGAGCGTCACGTTCGAGGTGAGCACACGCGCAATACTCTCGGCGATGTCGCTGTCATCGCGCTCGTAACCAGCGCCAAGACGAACCTCGAGTTCGTCAGCGATGGCCTTGACCCCGCCGACGCGACGTGCGGCCTTGCGTGCGGCGAACAAAGCAGCATAGGAATCCACGTGCCCACTCAGCGTGACCGCACCGTCGGCAACCGTCGCGCCGACGTGTGTCGCGTCGAACTTCGGATCCCAGCGAAACTCGTCGAGCACGCGCTGGCGCAGGTTGATGTCATCGATCATTGCAATGGCCGGGTAGTCAAGTGTTGGTAGCATGAGAAACCAGCGACGACCGAACAAGGTTGACCTGCGTCAAAGATCGGCACGTCCGTCACGAAGCCCAGCGGATCCAGTCGCGTCAATCGTCCGGCGGCGGCGCTCGCTTATTCGGTGTACTCGGGCATGGCAAGGGCCTCGCGCACCCGGCGGGCGAGATCCTCGAGTGTGTAGGGTTTGCCCAGTAGCGCCACGTCGGAATCACTGCCATGAGCTCCAGCTCGGAGTGCGTCGTTGTATCCAGACGTCAGCAACACCGCAACCCCGGGCCGGTGCGCACGCACCCAACGCGCCACATCGTGACCACTCATTCCACCCGGCATCACGATATCGCTGAACACGAGCGCAACCGAGGCACCAGCTTCCAGTCGCTGGATCGCCTCGATTCCGGACGCCGCATCGAGTGTCTCGTAGCCAAGCGAACGAAACCGTCTGAGTGTCAGCCTGCGTACCGCCGGGTCGTCCTCGATGACCAGTACCAGCTCACCACCTTCATTTGATGAGCGGGCCTCGGCGCTCGAGGCGTCCGTTTTCGACCTCACCGACGTCGCCTTCGGCAGACGCAGGCTGACGGTCGTTCCCTGCCCGACGCGACTTTCGATAGAGAGGGAACCGCCGGACTGCGTCGCAAAACCATACACACTGCTCAAGCCAAGTCCAGTACCTCTGCCAGGCTCCTTGGTCGTGAAGAAGGGATCGATCGCCTGCGCGAGAATGTCCGGCGCCATGCCCTCACCGTCGTCGGTGACGACGATCTCGACCTGTTCGCCAACACCTTGCTCACCAACAGGCACGAGACCACTCGTGTCGCTCTCCTCCAGGTCGGCCGTGTAGTGGCAAACTTTGATCGTCAGCGTGCCGCCACCGGGCATCGCGTCTCGCGCGTTGATCGCGAGATTGACCAGCGCGGTATCCATTTCTGCCGGATCGACGAAGGCTTCCTTGACATCAGGGTCCAGTCGCAGACGGAGCGCGATGTCTTCGCCGAGCGTTCGATCCAGCAGTCGCGCCGTTTCCGTGACGCGTTCGTTGATGGACACGCATGACGGCGTCAGTCGTCGACGCCGTGCGAAAGACAGCAGTTGATTGTTCAAGCTCACACCGGAGGCAACAGCGCTGCGTGCGTCGCCGAGGAGTTCCTGCATGCTGCGGTCGGCAAGATCGGGCTCGATCAGCTCAAGGCTGCCATCAATGACCGCGAGCAGGTTGTTGAAGTCGTGCGCGACACCACCGGCGAGCTGACCGATGGACTCGACACGTTGCGCCTGGGCGAGTGCTGATTGCGTCGCGGCATGCCGGACCGTTTCCGTTGCAAGCTCGGCCTCGCGCTCGGCGACTAGCCGCTCGAGTTCGGCATTCATCCCGGCGAGCCGCCTATTCGCCTCGAGCAGGTCGCGACGACTGTCCTGCAACGCGGCTTCGGCGAGCTTGCGACGCGTGATGTTGCGCGCCGTCCCGAGGTAGCCGACGCATTGTCCGGTGTCATTGTCGAACAGCGGCTGTCCACTTGCCGACAGCCAGACGATTTCGCCGTCGTCGTTGCGCCGCGCGAACTCGAAATTCCGGAACGACTCGTGCCGCTTGTGCAACGCCCGGTGCGCCTGCCAGTCGACACTGTCATCGTCGACGATCGGTAGCTCCCATCGAGCCTTGCCGATGTGCGACGTCACGGAGGAGCCGGCGAGAATCTCGACATTGCCGGAAAAACGCGTGAACCTGAACTGCGCGTCCTGCTCCCAGTACCAGTCCGTGGAGAGTTCCACGAGCGCGCGCAGATGTGACTCGCGCCGCGCAAGCTCGGCGCGTACGGCGATATCGCCCTTCTCGAGCATCGGCGTTCCTCCGAACGGTGTCGGTACTGATCACGACGTTCTTCATGGTGCCGTTTCCGCACCCGGTACGCTTGACTTCTGTCAAGCGTTCGCAGACGACACGCTGCATCATTTCGTGTCGCTTCTGCGCGAAACGCGCGAGAGAAATACGATGCCATTGCGCCACCTGCACAGTGCCGACCGTCTGGTCTACCAGCGCTCGGGACCCGACAACGGCATTCCGTTGATCTGGCTACCGGGTGTCCACGGCTGCTGGACACCGCTCGAAAAGGCGCGTTCGGAGTTCATCAGTGCGGGGATTGCACTCGTCGAAGTCGCCTATCCCTTGTTCGACGACTGGTCGCTCGAGCACTACGCCACCGCGCTGGAGAATCTCCTCGACGCGCTGGAACTCGATGCGGTCCATCTGGTTGGAGAATCTTTCGGCTCGCTGGTCAGCTGGCAGTTCGGACTCGACCGGCCTTCGCGAGTGCGCTCGCACCTGCTCGTCGGCGGATTCTGCCAGGCACCGCGATTGCGGATTGCCGCGACTGCCGGTCTCGGCCTTTCGCTGGTCTGGTCACCTGCCTTCGATACCGTCGTCGACGCCTATGTTGCCTGGAAGGGCACGCGCAACGAGACAGCCGAAAAACCCATCGGTGTCAAGCCCTATCCGGCGGTCCGCGGTGCGCGCGGACAACGCGCGACCGCGAACCGCATGCGGCTCATCCAGACAAGCGACTTCCGGCGCAACCTGCCCGACATCCGATTCCCGGTGCGCTACGTCGGCGGCGAAAACGATCGGGTGGTGCCGGTCAAGCGCGAGGTCTGCACGCTCGAACGCGAATTGCCCGACGCCTGCGGTTTCGATAGCGCGCTCCTCCCGCATGCGCCACACATGATTTCGTTCTCGCATCCGCGCGAAACAGCAAGTCGCATAGTCCGGTGGGTTGGCGACATCGAAAACGCACGAGCGAATCAACCACCCATCATTACCGGGAACGAGGCGTTAGAGAAGATGTAACGGGTGGTATCGCCAAGCAGGAATTCACGGACTCGCGTATGCGGGCGACAACCCATTACCAGAAGATCCGTGTCACCGTCAGCGGCGAGTGCGAGGATCTCTTCACCAATCTCGAAGCGGCTCGCATCACTTCGTGAAAGCTCTACCGGGACACCGTGACGAGCAAGCGTATCGGCAAAGGCTTCGGCGACCCCCGAGACATGATGACGCTCCGACGGTGGCGGATTGAAGCGATGAATCTGTACCCGCTGGGCGCGTTGCAGTAACGGCAGCGCCTCGTAGGCGGCACGGGTCGCTACCGCACTACCGTCCCAGGCGAGCAACACCCGCTTGGCGGCGAACGGCGTATCGCCCATATCCGGCACGAGCAAGACAGGACGTGCGGTCACGCCGACGACATGCTCGCCGAGATGCCAGCTCGAACGGCCTGCCTCGCGGGCGTGACGTTGCCCGAGTACGAGCGCATCGCAGGCGTTGCCGAGTTCGACGAGGACACCCACCACCGACAGGGCTCCTCCCTCGATCGTCTGCCACTCGCTCGAAAAGGCGGCGTCATCAAGATGTGACTCATACACCGCCCGCAGCCGCTCGCTGTCGTCGTCTGGTGGTAGTCCGTCTTCGCGAACAAAGCCTGTGGAAATCACGTGAACGACGATGAGATGGGCTCCGTGATCGGTAGCAAGTGAACCTGCGGCGGCCATGACACGTGGCGCGGTCTCGGGGTCGGCGAGCCCGACCAGCAATTTGCGAAAGCTCATTGAACAGTTCCGGTGAGGATGGAGACATATTGTGGCTATCGATTTGAGGCTATCGATCAGCTGCTCATCAGCATAGGCACGCGGGTTTCGCGAAGAAGATGTCGCGTCGTGCTGCCGAAGAGGTATTCGCGCAAGGCACCCTGTTCATGCCCCCCCGACACGATGAGGTCAGCGCCCCAGTCGTCGGCGAAACCGAGCAGATCGGTGCCCACTTCCGCTTCGCGTGCATCGCTGTGGAAGACCTCGACTTCGACACCGTGCCGCGATAGCGTGTCCGCCAGTACTTCGGTGGCACCCAGCGCGCGATGACGGTCCCGGTGCGGCGCATTGATGCGCTGCAGCCGGACGGCTTCAGCGCCTTGCAACAGTGGCAGCGCACCGAACAAAGCGCGAGTTGCCGCGCGCTGCCCATCCCAGGCGACAAAAGCCCGATCACCGATGCTCGACGTCCGGCGCGAAGGCGGAACAAGCAGAATCGGCCGTCCCGAGCTGCCGAGTACGCGTGCCGTCAACTCGAAGCGCGAACCGCGCGAATCACGATCGGCTGGCTGCCCGGCGATAATCAGATCAGCGGTATTGCCGAGTTCCGTCAGCGCACCTTCCGATGTGGTCTCCATGGATTCGATGACACGCCATTCGGCGACGAAATCAGCCATCTTCGTCGACGACTCGAAGCGCTCGCCCAACGTCTTGGCTGTCTCGCGATCGCGACTCGCAAACTCTTGCATGACCACGGGAGGGAGTTCATAGGAGAACTGCAAGTCGATTCGAGGAATGATATGCAGGCCGGTCAGATGCGCGCCGTGGCGCTCAGCGAGGGTCGAGGCGACGTCAAGGACATCCTGCATGCCCTCTGCGTGCGGAAAGTGGGCGAGCAACGTCTGGTAGGCCATCGCGTGGTCCTCAGGGTAGCGAGCGTATGTCGAGATTGACACTCCTGAACACCGGTCGACCTGATATCGATCAATTCGGTTGCCGCCGCTTCGAGACATCGTCAGACAGCAATTTCCAAAGATCCGGACTGACGAGGAAAGTGACGATGAGCTACAAGACTTTGCTGGCCCTGCATGCGGGCGATGATCCGCCATCGCACCTGGCTCCGGTCGCCGCACTCGCTCGAGCTTACGGTGCTCATGTCGACGTGCGGGTCCTGAACCTGGTCACGCCGATACCGACGATGACTTACATACAGGATCCGAAAGTCGAATCGCACGAGTCCTACCGGTACATTCTTGAAGAAACCGAAAAAGTCGGCAGCGAGGTTCGGCGCTTCCTCGAGGCCGAGAAGATCGGCCATCATGTGACCGCCGAGGCGCAGCCGCCCGGTCTCATCGGAAGGTCCGCCGCAAAAGCAGCTCTTTATGCCGACCTCGTCGTCCTGAGCGGCACTTCGTCCTCGCTCGTATCGGGATTGATGGGCTACGCTCTCGAAGGTGCGCTCTTCGATGCCGGCAAACCCGTCCTGGTGCTCGGCGAAGGTGACGTACAGGGCGACGATATGCCAATCGTGTCACCGAGCGATGTGATGATTGCCTGGGACGGCGGACGCGAGGCGGCGCGCGCTGTTCAGCAGAGCCTGCCGATACTGAAGGCCGCCAGCGTCGTCCGCGCGATGATCATCGAGGAAGGAGAGGATCGTGAACTCGAAACGAGTGTCGAGGCACTCGGACCCTACCTGCTCCGCCATGGCGTCGATATTCTGATCGAGCGCGTTGCTCCTGCCGGCCAATTCATTTCGCACGCACTCGTCGAACAGGTCACGAAGTGTCGCCCGGATCTCCTGGTGATGGGTGCCTACGGACATTCACGTCTTCGTGAGCGGCTATTCGCGGGGGCAACACGGGCAGCCCTGAACGACCTCTCGAGACCGCTCTTTCTCGCTCATTGAGTGAAGAATCCCTGACGCATTGAGCGAAGCACTCTCAACTCATCGAGTGGAGCGCATCTGCTTGTCGAGGCAAACGTCAGCGATGGCGCACGGACGCCTGTCGTGCTACAGCTTGACCGCCTGCGCCGACAGTTTCAGATCGATTTGCAGACTACCTTCGTCGATGAGCCATCGCCTTGAAGTGAAGCGGCGCGTGCCCGTGGAGTGCATCGGATCGGCTTCGGCGATGGCACGCGCAGCCGCCATGGACGGCGCACGGTAGACGATAAGTCCGGTACCGTTCATCTCGTTGCCACTCTCGTCCGAGAGGGGTCCCGCGAACGCAAGCGTGCCTTCTGGTAAGTCTTGTGTTTCTCGTTCTCGGCGGCATCTACACAGGCTGGATGACGCCGGTCGAAGCCGGCGCTGCCGGCGCTCTGTTTGCGCTTCTCATCGCCCTGCTCCGTCGCCGCATGACGCTCCGCACGTTCTGGGAAGCCTTGCTCGAGACCGGTCATATCACGGCAGTGCGAGGTGGTATTGGTGCGCGGGCACGTCGTCGATACTGAAGGACAAGGCATCGCCGACGCGACGCTCGACATCTGGCAGACCGCGCCGAACGGTCTCTATTCTTCGCAGGACCCGCAAGGACGAGTTCAGTTTCCACGCGAAATTCACCACCGATGCCGACGGTGGATATCACTTCACGACCGTCAAACCGGTTCCCTATACGGTTCCAACCGACGGGCCGGTCGGCACCATCCTGAACGCCACGGGACGCCACCCCTGGCGTCCCTCTCACCTGCACTACATCACCGAAGCAGACGGCTTTCGCCCGCTGGTCACCGAGGTGTTTCCGGAGGACGATCCCTACCTCGACCAAGACACCGTCTTCGGTGTGCGTGACGACCTCGTGATCCAATATCAAACGATGGCCCCCGGTACCTTCCCGGATGACGGATTTTCATTGTCTGGCAAAGTCGAAGGGAACTGGTTACAGGTCGACTTCGACGTCGTGCTGGTGCGCGATACCGGAACCCGCCGATGAAGACGTCTGAGAGTTTGCTTCTCACGGCATGCCGATGTCACTCAGGCAGTTGGCCAGGTAATCGCCGGTAAGCGTGTAGTGCTGACGCAAACGTTCGCTCGCGAGGTTGGCGTCACCTTGTATTGCCGAATCGACGATGGCCATGTGCTCGTCGGTAATGTTGCGTAACCGGTAGTCGAGCGAACGTTGCGCCAGGTTGCGGTAACGAATGTTCAGGTCGTAGAGCTGAACACAGAAGCGGAGCAGGATCGGCGATTCGCAAGCGTCGATCAGAGTGCAGTGATAGCGGCGGTGAAGCTCTTCCCAGCGTGTAATCATCGAACGCTCCGTCGCCGCCAGACGCTTCTCTGCAAGTTGCAGTCGATCCTGCCACGCACCATCTCCATGCTCTATACTGGCACGCAGAGCGAGAATCTCGAGTTCACACCGGAGCTCGAGTATCTCGTTGAAATGCGCTCGACTGACTGCTGCCGCGCGAAATCCACGCTGATCGATTCGCTCGACCAACTGATCGGAAGTCAGCAGACTCAGGGCCTCACGGATGGGCGAGGCGCCAGCTTGCAGCTGATGCTTCAAGTCATCGATCTTCAATCGACTACCAGGCTCGATCTCGCCGGCTATCACCAGCCGCCGAAGTTCACTGTAGACCTTCTGCGTACTGGAGATCGACGTCGTCGCCGGTTTCGTGATCATGCGTCCTAGTGTACCGCCTGCAGCTCTTCACTCGGTAATACTCAACTATGGTCCAACCTTGCCATATCGATCGGACAACTCATCGAGAAAAATAAGCGTATGCAATCGGCAGTTGCGACGGCGAGTTCGATCGTGAACTGACCGGCAGACGATGCACCATCGTGTCGTGCTAGTCGGCTTCCATCGTCACCAGCAAGAGCTGCTGCTCGCGCCCCTGACCGTAGCTACCCATCGTGACATCCATTCGATCGAGCGGTGGAGGCCCAGGTACTGGACTGCGTTGTCCTTCAATGGCGCAACCGCCGAGCAGTATGGCCGATAGAATCACGGCGCTGACTTGTAACTGCAATATTTTACTCGTGTGATCCCACTCGTTCCACTCATGCAATCCCACTCATTGACGAAACGCTGGCGACAGGTGGACTATTCCTCGACCAGAGCCGCCTTGCTCACCGAATCCGACACCGAAAGCTTTGCCAGAACCCGACTCAACGCCAAGGGAGACACTGACGCGCTCAGGGTATACCGGTACGTCAGCGACAGTGCGCCAAAGCCGAGCAGCGCTGCGGCGGCCACGGACAGCCAGGCGACGTTCGATCCGCGCGCAGGACGGGACACAGACTGGTCCGGTACCTCCTGGTCTATTCGCTCGAACACACGCGTCAAGGCCGCATTCACATCAGAACGGGTTTCGGTATGCGGAACGTCCGCCTCGTTCATCCTCTTTGCCAGTTCGCTCTCGTCCTGACACAGGGCGCAGCCATGCAAAGGGTGCTCGACGAAACTCCGTTCATCAGCGTCTAGTGTGCCGTCGATCCACCACGGCAACAAAGCATGTGCACGGTGGTGGTCGAATCCAGAGACGTGATCATCAGACATGATCCCTTTGCTCCTTCGCTTGTGAACCGACCGTCAGGCCGAGTATTTTTCGTGATTGCAGTCGTGCGTGGAACATCCGCGTCTTCACTGTGTTTCGCGGACATTCCACGATTTCCGCTATCTCTGAACAGGAATGGCCAAGTGCCGTCAACCGCACGACCGCCTGGTGATCAACGCTCAGATGCTTGATCGCAGCGCTCATCCGGGACAGTTCGCTGTAGCCGCTCAAGCGATCCTCCGGATCGTCGAAGGCAGCCTCGCCAGTGAGAGTCTCGACGTCGGTGAGCGGTTCCTGCCCACGAGTACGCCGCTTGCGTGTCCGAAGCGCTTTCAGCAACTTGTTGCAGGCGATGCCGAGAATCCAGATCGATACCGCAGACTGACCGCGAAATCGAGCCGCATCGTCCATACCGTGTACAGCGTGTCCGAGCAGGCTTCGTCAGCGAGATCGGCATCGCCCAGCATCCTGAACGTGAAACGATAGACCGTTGCATGAAACATGAAACTGTCTGAAAAGCCGCTCGAAAGCCGCACGATCACCCTGTGCCACGGCCTCGAGCAAGACCCTCGATTCGTCTCTGGAGCCTTCCGTCAAGGCAAAGCACTCATCTGTCCTGACTGTCGCGAGCATATCCATCGTGCCCCTTTCATGCTCTCTGATTCGTCTGTTCCCGCCGCACGAAAAACGGTTCAACAGATCATTTGTCCTGCGGGCAGCCTCTTGCCGCCCGCAGGTAGTAGACGACGTCTGGGCTCAAGGCCGCGCGACCGTCATGTTCCGCCGACACATCACCCAGCGTGTCGCCCGGCGCAGAGTCTGCAGCATAGAAGTAGAGCGGTTGCGTCCGGTACGCCCACTGCGTCGTGCCGTCATCGCGAGCGACGAGCGAATAATCGCCCGTGCCTACGGCTCCCTTGTCTGCATGGAGTGCGGGCCAGTTCGCGGCGCAGCCCACGTTGCAGTTTGAAGGTCTGGCAGTGTCGTTGGCAAACTGGCAAAGAGTTCTGCCACCAAGCTCCTGGCGCTGTGCAGGGTCGTCATATGCCGCGTCGACTCGTCCCGTGCCCACCTACACGGGTCCGAGCGACGTCGTCACGGTGGACACCGGGTCAGGTCTTGCAACGAACCAGTTGCCTTCCAGAGCTTCCCCGGTGATCTCACCGCCGGCTCCATCTCCCGCATAGTGGTACAAGGGACCCTTGAATGCCTACTGCAAGGTCTCGTCGCTTCGGATGATGGTACCGAAGTCCCCTGTCTCGGCGCTTTTCGAAGCCAGAATCGGTGGCCAGTCGATAGCGCAACCATCGTTGCAATTCGACACACCCTGTTCGTCATCGGCAAACGTATACAGCGTCAGATCATCATCGACTGACACAAGCACCTCACCGATCACCGTTGACAGGCTCGCAACAGGACGATTTGCCTGTGTACTCCCGGCTTGCCCGGCATCATCACTTGCGTTAACGGACTGCTCGCCCGGAGCGGTTGATGCAGGTTGCACACCGTCGGTACTACTACCGGAGTCCGCACCGCAGGCCGTCAGGGCCAGCAAGACACTTGACAAGAGACTTAGCTGAAACATGCGAATCGGTCGTTCCGTGCTCGATGAAATGCAAATCATGGCCCTGCTCTGTTGGCGAATGTGGATCATTCGTCAGTGTGTGTCGTTCGCGAAGCCAGCGGTTCAATGAGAGAGGATGAGGCAATCCGATGAGCAACAGTGCACGTACGTCCCTGCCAAAGCATCCTCACTACGACGTCGCCATCGTAGGAGGCGGCATGTTCGGCGCGTCAGTCGCGTGGTTCCTTTCAGATAATCCCGACTTTGACGGTTCGATCCTGGTCGTCGAGCGAGACCCCAGTTACAAGAAATCGTCAACGATGGCTACGAACAGCTGCATGCGTCAGCAATTTTCGCGAGAAGTGAACGTTCGCGTATCCCAGTTCGCAGCGGATTTCGTCAAGAATCTGCCCCGGTATATGGGAAATGATCCGCGTGTTCCCGAACTGACTATCCAGAATTTCGGGTACCTGTATCTTGCCGACAACGATAACTTTGCCAACATACTTCGTGAAAGCCACGAGACGCAGGTCGCCTGCGGCGCGGGTACTCGGCTCATGACGCCGGTTGAAATCATGGAAGCCTATCCCTTCTATAACCTCGACGATATCGTTCTCGGCAGCCATAACCTGGTTGACGAAGGCTACTGGGACGGAATGACGGTGTTTGACTGGTGGCGTCGTTCGGCACGCGAACGAGACGTGGAGTACATCACCAACGAAGTTGTTTCCATGGTCCGGAATCCGTCGGGTACGCGTGTCGACAGTGTCAGGTTGATTTCGGGAGAGACCATCAGTTGTGGCACCGTCGTGAACGCGTCGGGACCTCGCGCGGTCGAAACATCGCGCATGCTGGGGATTGACATTCCGGTGGAGCCGCGCAAGCGCTACACCTTCGTCTTTTCCGCCGAGCAACCTCTGGATCGCGACCTTCCCTTGACGATCGATCCGAGTGGCATTCACATGCGCACAGAGGGGTCGCTATACATGGCCGGGTGTCCACCGGACGATGATTCCGCTGTCGACTACGATGACTTCGTCGAAGACCACAGCCTCTGGCAGGAAAAGGTCTGGCCCGTGATTGCCAATCGCGTTCCGCAATTCGAGGCGGTCAAGCTCGCCCGTTCCTGGGTGGGCCACTACGCCTTCAACTCCTTCGACCAGAACGCCATTCTGGGGCCTCACACCACGGTCGAGAACTTTTTTTTCCTCAATGGTTTTTCGGGTCACGGATTGCAGCAGTCACCTGCCATGGGGCGTGGCACAGCCGAATTGATTACCTATGGTGAATATCGATCGCTCGATCTTTCAGACTTCAACTACCGGCGAATTGAAGAGAACCGGCCGTTTGACGAAAAGGCTGTGATCTAGTGATGACTCTGCTTCGAGCATCCGACGAATTTCCGGTCGACAGGAACCACAATTGGTACCAGCCCGCGTGCGCGCGCCAACCTTGGCGACCGTGGTGCAATTCCCGTCGGCCGTAATAGCCATCTTGATCGTCGTCGCTCCAACGTCGAAGCAGGCACACACGGTTGCGCCTGGATCGGGCAGATCGTCTTCCGGACGGCCAGCAAGCAGGCGGTGTCGAGCATTGGTGCCCGTCACCTGCTGCCCGATTTGCTCGGCGAGCCAGCGACGGGCGAGGCCGACCGGCGCAGGACCGACGAACCAGGCGGTCGCAAGGCGTGTACCCTCGAGCAACAGGCGACGACCCAGCCCGGCACTGGAATCGTCGTGTGAAACGCGTTCGATCGCCCGGTCGACGTATGCAGCCCCGACCAGCAGCGCGTCGAGGCGCTCGAGCAGCAAAGCCGGGCTATCGGTCGAGGCGATCTCTATGCGCCAGCCGGTGGCTGTTGGCGACAACGCCCAGTAGTCGTTGCCAAGCGCAGTGCGCAGTCCGTCGGGGCGGTGCGCAGAGACGGCGAAAGCATACGAAGCAGCGCCCCACCGCGCGAGTTTGACCGGTTCGCTCTTCGACGCCGGCTGGCCCGACACCGGATCCACTGTGCGCGACACGAGCGCATCGACCCGCGCCCGGGACGCCCAGGCGTCACTCCAATGCATCGGTACGAACACCGAGCCCGGACGTTGGCGGTCCGTGACGAGTGCGCGCATGCGCACCTTGCCCGACGCGCTTGCCAACTCTACGATGTCGGCGCCATTGATGCCGAGTGCATCGGCATCGACCGGCGCGATCTCGGCGAACGGTTCGGCCAGGTGCGAGCTGAGCCGCGCCACACGGCCCGTACGCGTCATCGTGTGCCACTGATCGCGTATGCGTCCGGTGTTGAGTATCACTGTTCGGGTCGGCGTCCGGGTCGGCTTCCGACCGGGCGACCGATCCTCGGTGCACCCGGCGGGCGTCGCAATGAAGGGCTGCACCTCGATCGGCCACATCCGTCCTCTGCCGGATGGCGTGTGAAACACGCCGTCGGCGAAGAAGCGGCGTTCACCAGGCGCGCTGCCCTCGCGCCAAGGCCATTGAAACGGCGCGAGCGCGTCATAGCCAGCGTCATCGAGGCTGGCTGCCGCACCAATGTCGAAGTCCGGCGAGCCCGCGGCGGCGGACAGCGCGGCGTGCTCGCGGAAGATTTCTGCAGGCCCGACCCAGTCGAACGCTGGGCGGCCGTTCACGTCCACACACTCTAACCGCTTTGCCACCTCCGCGATCTGCCACCAGTCCGGCTTCGCAAGATCAAGCGCGGTGCGAAAGCACCGCTGGCGCGAGATCCGTCGCTCACTGTTGGTAACCGTGCCGTCCTTCTCGCTCCACGCGGCAGATGGCAGCAGCACGTCGGCCACAGCGCCGGTGTCACTCCCTTCGACAACGTCCGAAACGACGACAAAGGGACAACGTGCCAGTGCATCCCGCACGCGATCCGCGTCCGGAAGGCTGTCGACAGGGTTCGTCGCCATGATCCACACCGCCTTTATCTTGCCGTCGCGCACGCGCTCGAACAACTCCACGGCCATGGGGCCGGGTTTTTCTGCAATACAAGGCGAGTCCCAAAATTTCTGTACACGCGCACGGGCCCTGGCGTTGCCGAGTTCGACGTGTGCTGCCAACATGTTCGACAGCCCTCCCACTTCGCGTCCACCCATCGCATTCGGCTGCCCGGTGATCGAGAACGGGCCCATCCCCGGGCGCCCGATGCGTCCCGTGGCGAGGTGACAGTCGATGATCGCATGGACAGTGTCGGTACCACGCGCACTCTGGTTGACGCCCTGGCTGTACACGCTCACGACCCGATCGGTAGCGCTGAAGAGTGCATAGAAGCTTTCGAGCTCCACCGGCGTCAGTGCCGTCAGGGCGGCTACCGTGTCGACGTCGAGTCCCCTTACCGAGGCGAGTGCGGTCTCGAATCCATCGACGTGTGCGTCTGCGAATGCCGTGTCGATCGCACCGTTGTCGTCCAGTGCGCACAAGAGGCCTCCGAACAGGGCGATGTCCGAGTCGGGAGCGAGGGACAGGTGCAGATCAGCAAGCTCGGTAGTGGCCGTTCGCCTGGGATCGATCAGCACGATGCGCATGCACGGACGCGCCTCGCGCGCCGCCTGCAGACGCTGGAACAGCACCGGGTGGCACCAGGCGAGATTCGAGCCGACGAGCACGACGAGGTCCGCAAGCTCAAGGTCCTCGTAAGTACCGGGCACGGTGTCGGTACCGAAGGCACGCCTGTGGCCAGCGACGCTCGAGGCCATGCACAGTCGCGAGTTGGTGTCGATGTTCGCGTTGCCGAGCCAACCCTTCACGAATTTGTTGGCAACGTAATAGTCTTCGGTCAGAAGTTGTCCCGATACATAAAACGCGACACTGTCGGGCCCGTGCTCATCAATTGTCTGTCGTAGCCGCGTGGCAACGAGATTCAACGCGCTGTCCCAGTCGGTCTCTCGCCCGGCGACGCGTGGCGCGAGCAGGCGATCGGACACATCGAGCGTCTCGGCCAATGCCGCACCCTTGGAGCAAAGCCTGCCGAAATTTGCAGGGTGCTCCGGATCGCCCTGCACTGAATGGGCGCCGTCGGGTTCACGCGTGATAAGAACGCCACAGCCGACCCCGCAATAGGGACAGGTGGTGCGTACCGCTTCACGGCGCCCCGAAAAGGTTGGCACGTCCGATCCGACCATCATCGCGACGGCCTTCACGCGGCCGCGTTGCGAGTGTCGGGTGCCAGCGGTTCCGTCGCCGCGCGAGCGTCGTTCGGGGCCTCCGGCGTTCCGCTCGGCACCGCCGACACGGCGTCTGCAACAGGCGCGTCCGGCGCGAGCATCACGGTATCTCCCTCGCGCTTGAGCGAATAGCGCGCGACCCTGCCCTGATCGACGCCGCGCGCCGCTCCATCGTCGAGACCGATCACGAGATTGTGGAGCGGACACGTCACACAGTCCCCGTGCACGATGCCCTGGCTGAGGGGGCCACCCTTGTGCGGGCAGCGGTCCTCGACTGCGAAGAGTGTCTCGTCGGCGGTACGGAAGACGGCGATCGTGCGCTCGCCGACGGTGACGCGTCTAGCGCCGCGAAGCGGGATGTCGCGAAAGCTCCCGAGCGCGATCCAGCGGGTGTTCTCGGCGGGGCTCATGCTTCCGCTCCGGCACGGTTGCGGGCAGCGCCTTCGGCCAAGGCGGCATTGGGCAGGGTAACCAACGGCTTGAACTCGTGATCCCAACGCGGCTCGGCTGCGTTGCCGGTGACGGCGCGGGCCGCCCAGGGATCGACCTGAGCGGTCGTCTGCGAGTTCTCGAAGCGCGCCACCAGCGCGGTCCGGTTTGCAGCATCATCGACAATCTCGTTGCGCACCTCGTCGAGCCCGATGCGCAGCGCCCATTTCCAGATCCGTTCAAGATAGTGACCCTGCTCGCGGTAAAGCTGGAGCAATGCAGCAACATGCTCCATCACCTGTTGTTCGGAGCTGACGTGGCACAGCACATCGGTGCCGCGCACCTCAAGCCCGGCGGCGCCCGCGAAGTGGAGGTCGTAGCCCGAATCCACGCAAATGATGCCGATGTCCTTGCACGTCGCCTCGGCACAGTTGCGCGGGCAACCGGATACGCCAAGCTTGACCTTGGCGGGCGCCCAACTGCCCCAGAGGTAGCGCTCGAGTCTGACGCCGAGTCCGGTCGAGTCCTGCGTACCGAAGCGGCACCAGTCGGTACCAACACAGGTCTTTACGGTGCGCAGCCCCTTGGCGTAGGCGTGGCCCGACACGAAGCCCACTTTACCGAGGTCATGCCAGACGAGCGGCAGATCATCCTTCTTTACGCCGAGCAGGTCGATGCGCTGGCCGCCGGTGACCTTGACGGTCGGGATCTCGAACTTGTCGACGACATCGGCAATCGCGCGCAACTCGGCCGACGAGGTCACACCACCCCACATGCGTGGTACGACCGAGTAGGTGCCGTCCTTCTGTATGTTGGCGTGTGCACGCTCGTTGATAAAGCGCGACTGGTAGTCGTCTTCATAGTCACCGGGCCACTCACAAACGAGATAGTAGTTCAGCGCCGGGCGACACTTCGCACAGCCGCAGGAGGACGTCCACTCAAGCTGCTGCATGACGTCAGGAATGGTGCGAAGGGATTTCGCGCGGATCAGGTGGCGTACTTCGTCGTGGCCGAGCGCGGTGCAGCCGCACACCGGCACGACCGTCGCGCGCTCGAAGCGCTCGCCAAGGGTGAGCGACATGACCTGCTCGACGAGGCCCGTACACGTGCCACAAGACGACGACGCTTTGGTGCGCGCCCGCACCTCGTCGATCGTGGTCAGGTCGTGCTTGACGATCGCTTCGACGATCCTCCCCTTGCAGACGCCGTTGCAACCGCAGATCTCCGCCTCAAGAGGCAAGGCTGCAACGGCCGCCGTAGGGTCCATTTCGGCCGCCCCAGCGAAAGCCTGGCCGAAGATCAGGCTGTCGCGCCCATCCTCTATCGACTCGTTGCGACGGAGCTTGTCGAAGTACCAGGCGCTATCGGTCGTGTCGCCCATCATGACAATGCCGACGATGCGATCGGCCTCCATGACAATTCGCCGATAGATGCCGGCCGCCGCATCCCGCAGTACGATCTCGTCACAGACGTCACCGCCCGAAAAGTCGCCGGCGGAAAACAATGCAATGCCGTTGACCTTGAGCTTCGCCGACAGCATCGAGCCGGTGTATGCCAGATTCCCGCCGGCGAGATTCGCGGCCAGCACGTCTGCCATCTCGTACAGTGGCGCGACGAGACCGTACACCGTTTCGCGGTGCTCGACACACTCGCCGAGTGCCCACACATGCGGATCGGACGTGCGCATGTCGTCGTCGACCAGTATGCCTCGATTAACTGCGAGTCCGGCAGCCTCGGCGAGTTGGGTCGCCGGTCGGATGCCGACGGCCATGACGACGAGCTCCGCATCGATCACGATCCCGTCGGCAAGCTTTACACCTGTCACGCGACCGTCCTCACCCAGAATCTCGACTGTATTCGCCTCGAGCAACACGTCGATACCGCGTGTCTCGATGGCCTGCCTGAGCAGATGCGCCGCCGGTGCATCCAGCTGACGATCCATCAGCACCGCGGTGTGGTGCAACACCGTGACCTGCATGCCCTGGGAGGCGAGCCCATCGGCCGCCTCCAGGCCCAGCAGCCCGCCGCCGATGACGACCGCGCGACCGCGCCGGCGACTGACATCGACCATTTTCTCGACGTCATCGAGATCGCGGTAAACCATGACGCCGTCGTGTTCAGCGCCTGGCAGCGGCAAGCGATTCGGCGTCGAGCCCGTTGCCACGACAAGCTCGTCATAGTGGTGGACATCGCCGTGCGCATCGGTCACTGCTCTTGCTTCGCGATCGATGCCCGTGACGGCGCATCCCTTGAGTAAGGTGATGCCGTGTCGCGAGTACCAGTCGTCGTCGTGCGTGACGATGTCCTCATAGCGCTTCTCGCCGGTCAGCACCGGCGAGAGCATCAGGCGGTTGTAGTTCACTCGCGGTTCGGCATTGAAGATCGTGATGTCGAACGCGCCGGGCGAATGCTCGATGAGGGTCTCCAGCATGCGCCCTGGCGCCATGCCGTTGCCGACAATCAGCAAGCGCCGCTTTGGTCCGCCGGTATCGTCCACTGTGTTCATCAGGAAGCGAGCCTCGTCTCTGGTCGCGCTGCGCGCCGTGCGGTGATCGCCTCGAGTAATTCGGGCGCAGGATCTGCCCCGCCCTCGTAGGCTTCCAGGAATTCGAGCAGCTCCTCGCGGTAGGCGTAGTAGTCGGGGTGCGCAAGCAGCGCCTCGCGCGAGCGCGGCCGAGGCAGGTCCACCTTCATGACGTTGCCGACTCGCGCGAGCGGTCCGTTGGACATCATCACGACCCGGTCGGCGAGCAGGATCGCCTCGTCGACATCGTGCGTAACGCACACGGCTGTCACCTTCGTGCGCGCCCAGACATCCATAAGCACATCCTGCAGCTGCCAGCGCGTGAGACTGTCGAGCATGCCGAACGGCTCGTCGAGGAGAAGCAACTTCGGCGACAGCGCGAACGCACGCGCGATGCCGACCCGCTGCTGCATACCATTGGACAGTTCCGACGCGCGGCGGTGCATCGCGTCACCGAGGCCGACGATCTCGAGGTAGTAGCCAACGACGTCAGCGCGCTCGGCCTTCGAGGCATCCGGATAGACTCGGTCGACGCCGAGCATCACGTTCTCCTGCGCTGTCATCCAAGGCATCAGCGATGGGGCTTGAAACACGACCGCACGTTCGGGACCCGCGCCGGTCACATGCAGCCCGTCGAGCACGATCGCGCCGTCGCTTATCGGGTTGAGCCCCGCGGTCATCGACAGTACCGTCGACTTGCCACAGCCCGAGTGCCCGATCAGCGTGACGAACTCGCCTTTGTCCATTCTCAGCTCGAAGCCGTCGACAACGGCGAGCGGACCGTCCGGTGTCGGGTAGGTCTTGCCGAGCTGGCTGAAGAGCAGGAAGTCACTCTCGCGCACACTCCGACCCGCCTCGATCAAGGCAGCCGGCACGGACGGATTCGAGCTGTCGCTTCGCGGAATGCCCGGAAACATCGGCACGACATTCGGCAGCTCACGTGTCGTGGCCGCCGCCTCCGAGCGCGTCTTGGCAAGTCCGAGCATGTAGCGCGTGATTTCCCCGCGCAGGCGCACGTAGTCAGGGTCGTGATTCATGTCGGCACGTAGCCGGGGTCGGATCAGCGGTACGTCGAACGCACGGCCGAAAGTGGCCGACGGTGCCGGCGTCATCGCGACCACCCGGTCAGCGAGCAGCAGCGCCTCGTCCACATCGTTCGTGATCAGCACAATGGTGGCACCGCTTTTCGATGAAATATCGGCGAACTCGTCCTGCAGACGCGCGCGGGTCAGCGCGTCCAGCGCTGACAGCGGTTCATCGAGCAAGAGCACCGCAGGTTCCATTGCGAGCGCCCGTGCGACCGCCACGCGCTGACGCATGCCGCCCGAGAGTTCGGCAGGACGGCGACCCGCCGCAGGCGACAGGCCCACCATATCGATGTACTTCGTCACCCGTGCGGCGCGATCCGCACGCGAAAGCGTTGACGCGACGACGTCGACTGCGAGCCGGATATTGCCTTCAACCGACAGCCACGGCATCAGCGAGTAGCTTTGAAAGACGACGCCGCACTCGGCGTCGGGCTGCGTCACCTCGCGACCCTTGTAGATCACCGCACCGGCATCCGGGCGCTCGAGCCCGGCCAGCAAAGACACAAGGGTCGTCTTGCCCGAGCCGGAAAAGCCAAGCACGGCAACGAACTCGCCCGCCTCGACGGTGAGGTTCACGTTCGCGAGCACCTCGGTACGGGCACCTGCGGAATCGTAGCCCTTCGACAGGCCGGAGACTTCAATGAGCCTTTTTTCGCTTGGTATGGTCATGACAGGTATCAGCGGTTGGCCGAAAACGTGAACGCTTTCTGTAGTGCGAACATGATCCGGTCGAGCAGGAAGCCGATCAGGCCGATCGTGATGACCGCGAGCATGATCCGCGCGAGCGAGTCAGACGAGCCGTTCTGAAACTCGTCCCAGACGAACTTGCCGAGCCCCGGGTTTTGCGCGAGCATCTCGGCAGCGATCAGCACCATCCAGCCCACACCGAGAGACAACCGCAGTCCGGTGAAGATCAGCGGCATGGCGCTCGGCATGACAATGCGCGTGATGGTCTTCCAGGTCGGCAGTCGCAGTACGCGGCCGACATTCATGAGGTCCTTGTCGACCGACGCCACGCCGAGCGCGGTGTTGATGAGCGTCGGCCACAGCGAGCACAACGTCACCGTGACGGCCGAGATCACGAGGGCCTTCGGAAATCCCGCGATCGGGCTCGAGTACGCGGCCGACACGATCATCGTGACGATCGGCAGCCAGGCGAGCGGCGATACGGGCTTGAAGATCTGGACGAGCGGGTTGATCGCGCCGTTGAAAGTGCGGGACAGACCCGAGGCAACGCCGATCGGGATGGCGATCATCGTGGCGATGATGAAGCCGAGCATGACAGTCTTCAGCGACGTGAAGATCTGGTCGACGTAAGTCGGCTTGCCGGTGTAGTCGCGCACCTTGACCTTGTCGGCGCGCCCCTCGGCCACGAGCTTCGAGTTCCTGGCCTCCTGGCGCTCGTGAAACGCGACCTCCTTCTCGCGCTCGCGCACGTGGTCCGCTCGCACTTCGCCGAGCTG